>JAABUS010000675.1_pt1 | contig 84169 bp, 72 predicted proteins | sample 5560161 | NCBI WGS metagenome assembly JAABUS01 (sample SAMN10711885, study PRJNA513376) | rock metagenome | isolation source: Antarctica rocks | place: Antarctica: Victoria Land, Trio Nunatak nord | collected 2016-01-04
AATTCGGAATCTAGGCTAAAGATAGATTTAGTAAGATATTTATATTCTTATATAGGGGCCCTAGTCTAGATACTATAAAAAGTCAAGTTCAAAAAAAAAAAAAAAAAAAGTTGCTAAATCGGTGCAATATCGCTACTTAATCGGTATATAATATACTTAGAATATAGGACACGTAAAAATCGGGGTTTCCGGACTTACCGATATAGCCCCGATTCCTAGCGAATAAATTTTAATTAAGTTAAACGTTTCCGGCGGTAATTATAAATAATTATTTTAATAATAATAAAGTGTTTTTTAGAGGTTCTTACGGGGGAGGCTTTTAAATTTACTATAATTATTATTATTACTATATTTAAAGTATAGTCTACCGATTTTAAAAATAAACCGGTTAATTATAAAGGTTAATATAAGAGAAAGAAAGTCTAGTTATCTACTAGTATAGAAAAGAATAAGAATTATAAGGATTCGGTCCTATAATAAACGGTCTCTACTTTTAAAAACTTTAAAACTAAGAACTTTAGAATATTTAAAAACTTTAAAATTAAAAAAGTCGATACTATTATTAAGACTAATAAAGTATTAAATTATAGTACCTACTTTACTACTATAGCGACTATTTATCTTTAGGTAATTATTTATTCTTTTTTATATCGCGATTTTTTTCTCGCTCTTTAATTTTTTTTTAATAATCTTTATAATCTTCTTTATTCTTTTAAGTTTATATCCTATACTATATCTCCTTCCTACTCTTAAGTTATTCGATAAATTATTTAATCGAAATATTATTTATTAAAGGAGGGATAATAACCTAGAAATTAATATTAAAGTAATTCTATACCTATATAACTTATATATACTCTTCGGTAATACCGATTTAAACGGTATATTTAGCTACGTTCTAGACGTAGATAAATGAATTATTTCGTTCGGCCACGTCCTTCGATATATATAACTAGCGATTAAACTCTTTTAGAGCTATAAATATTATAATTTTAAAATAATTTTATAGTCTAGTAATTTAGCGCTATAAATTATTCGGTAATTATATTATTATATCTTTCTTATTTTAGGAAAGAATTTTAAGTTATTAATTTATAATAATACCGCGGAAGTAATTATTTAGATTCCTTTTTACTATATTTTTACTTTTTATTATAACGAAATCCTAAACTTTATTATAGAAGGTATAGATCTTTTTAAATATTAATTTCTTAAAGTTAAAAACGATATTACCGGCGCCCTATAACTCTAGGTAATCTAGATAAAAGAAATTTAATTCGCCGGTACAGAAATATTTAGCCTATTATTATATTTATTAAATATATTTATTTTTACTAGCTAGTTTTTACGGTTTAATAGATCCCGGAGGCCCTTTAAAAACTTAACACTAATTTTATAAAGTAACTCTAATAATATCTAATATAGTAGATCGTATAACCTAGATTATAATATTATATAGGTTTAAATCGATCTTTACCGGCGGAGGCGGTATTTATAACTAGTTTACAGTTTCTTATTTTTATTAAAATTAAAGATTAAATAAAATAAATTAGTTTTCTTTAAAATTATTAAAATCTTTTTAACTCTATCTTAAAGAGCTAGACTAGTCTTTATTATTATTAATTATATTCTCGGTTTAATTAAAAAGAATCCTTCGTATAATATTATTTATAGTAAAAATTAATTCTTATAAGAGAAACTAAAGTATTAATTTTCTCGGAGTTAATTAAATTATAGATTTAACTAGATTAGAAATTAAAGAAAAAGATATAATTAAAAGAGAATAAATAAGAGTAGTTAAAATCCGGTTTTTAATTTTTCTTTAAGAATAAAATAATTAAAGATTTAAAATCTCCTCGTTTCTTTCTTTTTAATTATTAAAGTACGCTAAATTAATATAATATCTAACGCTTTTAATAAAAACCGTTAATACTTCCGTAATTAAAGAAGGGTATATCTAGGAAATCGGAAATATAAAAGAGTTTTCTTTTACGGAACTTTCTTCTTCTTAAATATTAATAAAGATAAAATATTCTTTTTCTATAAATAACTCGCTACTTTTTAATACGTTTAATAAAGGATCGTACTAGTCGATAATATTAAGAACTACTTCTTAAATTAATTTATTAATATTCTTATTATACTACTCGAAATACTTTTTTAAAAATATAAATAATTAAAATACTAGAGAGATAGTAAAGTTTAATAAAAATAACTTCTTTACCTCCGCGTAGCTTATAGGTAGAGAAAATAGGATAAATTATATATATTTATAAAGATCTTCTACCGGTATATAGTTCGAAAGTTAATTTATATAGTATTAAAGATTTAAACCTCGATTACGTAAATTAGAAAATAACGAAGTAAAAGGTAAGAAATAAAGGATTAAAAGGAAATTTTTAAAGTTCTTATTTTAGCGCGGGGAAAACCTATCGATTTCGCTATAATTTTTAATAGGGTAAATACCGCTTCTCCGCTTTCGGGTAAATATAGGCTTTAGATTATAAAAAAAGTAAACTTTATTCTTAACTCCGTAATTCCGGCGCGATTTAACTTTCCTAATAATTAATTATAATTAGACCGAGATCTTTAAGAAAAAGTAAGGATTTTCTATATAAACGAAAATAATAGTATATAGTATAGACGGCGGCGACGCTTTAATTTAATATAAATTATTCTCTACGCCTACGACCGAAATATAAAATACTCTTTATAACCGGGGTATAAATATTCCTTTAAATTTATAAAGCGCGTTTATAAACCGATTTATATAATTATAGAAACCTAGTATAATAACTTAATTATTAGGATTTAGGGTAAGCGTAGCTAGCGTAAAGAAATACCGTTATTATATATAAAAGTTAAAACGAAAACGAAGCGGCTCGCTTCGTTCGTTATCGTAGAACACTAACGGTTAAAGGGTTAGTATTACTATTATAACTAGTAGTAGATACGAGGACGTATTATAGTTAGTTTATAATCTTATAAAATAATTCGACCTATATAAGAGAATAGTAGTACGGATAATAGTTATATTTTCGAGATATTAATAGAGGATTTAGTATTTTATAGTTAATACTTTAGAGGCTAGTAACTAGTCTCTTTCTATTTATAAATAGAATTCGACTACGCCGTTATTATTAAATAGTAAGAATATAGTATTAACGAAATAAGATACGTAAGAATTATAGTATTAACGAAATAAAATAATAATTAAGATTTAGTCTTAGTATATTATATATTAATTAAACTATCTATCGGTACGAATAAGTTACTATTTTATACTAAAGTACTAGTAATTATAATATTTAAATACTAGTCGTCGAGGGTATTTTTAATAATAATATAAACGAATAAATAATTTATAGAACGAGAGGTCGTATATAGATATAATTAATCTTTAAAGATATATTCTTTTCTACTTTTATTATATATTAACTAGGTCTTCCGTTTTACTCTTTTTTTATTTATTTTAAATCTTCTTTAAACGACCACGTAACCTTACTTTTTTATATATATTTATATTATTTTAACGAGTAAACCGAGGGAGCCCTTTAATAAATTATTCTATAATAGTAATAAGTTTATAACTATCGTTACGGTAAAGTAAATTAATTTAGGGAAGTATTTATTTTAAAAAAAAGAAATAACGACGCGACGGTACTATTTACTAGCGGTAGATATATTAATAATTATAATAACCGCCGCTATTAACCCAATATAGGGGGGGTGTCTATATAGCGATCTAGAGGGTATTTATATAGCGATCTAGAGGGTATCTATATAAGTAAAGGGGGTATCTCTATAATACCTCCCGTTTTTAAATCTCTAATTCTTATATATAGTATTCTTTGATACGGGTAATTTCGTTAATATAGGACTTAACTATTCTTCCGCTCGGGATTTTTTTCTATATAACTTCTTTCTATATTCTATACTTCAATATTTCCTTTATTAATTCTTATATTCTATACGACGTTAATAACCGCAGCGGTCACCTCTATCTTTTATATATATAGAAAATCTAAAATACAGTAATGAAAACCGTATTCTAAAATATGAATCAGGTGTGTATAATGAGGATCGACATTGCCAAGAAAATGAAATAGTTTTGAATACGCTAAATCATGTGTCAAAATTACTAGCGCACACCACGGATCTATGTCAATTGTGTACCCTGATTGTTGAAAGCGTGAGGGAATATCTTTTTGCCCGAATTTCTGGCACCTTCGAATGTCCCTTCCTGGCCGCACTTATCACAGTATCATTTGCGTCCTGATTCCACTACTCATTCTTCACCCTGTTTTTCGACAAGCTAGGATCAGACGATGGCATGAAGCTATCATACAAGTGTCGAGAACCAGCATACACTTTCGCGTCAATCTGTTCTTAGTTATTATACAGAGTACCTTTACCAGTTGGATGGCGGTAGGCGAATCCGGAGACAGCGTGCGCTTGACAACGCTGTTGGGCGGTTTCGAACCGGTATGAATTTGATGAGGCCGTTGGGAGAGGAGTCTGTTCATTCCAGAAATACGATATCATCTTCCTCATTCCAATCCTCATGCTCGCTTGACACCCTCAGCACCTCATCGAGAAATCGCCTTGGTAGACCTATGACCCGTGGATGGGCCCCTTTGCCCCGTAAAATATGCTCACTCGCCTCCAAGTATGTGCCGCAAAACTCGTCCCACAGCTCGTTATCAACTTGCGGCCTAGGATAGTAAGGGTCATTACCAAGGAAAGCAGCGACGAGCTTCGTATCAACATGGTGCTCAGTAAGCTCGATCTCGTTCGCCTTGTCAAAATCCAACATCCAGAGGTGCACTACTCTACGTTTAAAAGTAACAGCCTCCACCGTGTGCGGTGGCACAGATAAGTCATCGTATCCTTCTAGCTGTTCAGAATCCCATGTTGCAGAGCTCCCGAGAACAAATTCCACGTCCATGCCGTCCACCTGCGCTTGCCAGTGTATTATAGCCAAACCGATCGCCATCTCATTTGCCAGCTCCGAGACTTCAACTCCAAAGTCTTCCATCAGATTCAGTCTTAGAGGGAAGTTTCGCAGCGTGTCATAGACACTGGACTGTTGTTCGGCTGATTCTCGCTCTCCAAGATAAACGCGCACAAGGCAATCTTTATTGTCCGGATTATCTTTTGCTTCCTTCTGTGCTGCTTCATCATCATCAAAATACTCCTCGATCAAAGCCTCTCTCGTTTTTGGAGGTAATGGAAGGATCCGGTCCACTGTGAAAAGTGGCTGCTTGGTGCGGTGGCCTGCAGGGAATCGTTGTATATTACCAGACCAGAATTCTTCGTGGTCGGCACGGTGGTAGTCATGACACAGCGGGGTCTTCGGAATCGTAGAAGACGGGAACGCTTTGCACATCATCGTCCGCACATCTTTGACTGCGTTGTGAACTCTGTTCGTAAGACAGAAATCTTTCCATATCCCAGACTCGCTCGTGCCTTTCTTAAATGCCAGTTCTGTTCCTGGGATCTCAAAGACTGTGCCACAAGATCCAAGGCCAATGACCCTCAGTTCTTCTCGTTCTAGTCCAGATCGTAACGCCATCCTTGAGGCAAAGCTTGACGTAATGGAGACTACAGATCTAGTCGAGAATGCTCTCTTTAATAGTTGATTAGGAGGCTCCTCAGACTCCTCTAGGAGGGCCGCCGTTGTAGGCCCAGTCAACCTTGTACACCCAAGTGCGCGAGAAAGTCCCTCTGACATGGTGGTAGAATGGCTTTCGCCGGAGAAGTCTTGACTAGCAGATTCTGGCATCTTGCGAGCAGTTATCAAGACAAGCAATAGGTATAGAGTAGATGCAAGTGATAGGTCGTTGAGTTTCCTGAGGGCCTCGGGGTTGGGGAGAATCAGACACAGTGAGTCACAAGTTGCAATGCCTAAACAAACTTAAATTGGTTGTGCGCGGTCAAGATTTTGCGCCCTTCGGGCGTTAGCGCTCTCCAAAAAAAAAGCTTCCTCGGTGCCCTTTACCTCGACAGTACAATGGGTTTCTTTTCAGTCTGCATAGCCTGCTAGCTCAAGATTAAACAGGAAATTTTTGGTGTGCTGTCGTAAATGAGTATTATAAGTCATGAAATCAAGCAGATATCTACAAACACCAAGCCCCTCCGACCGATTTTGTTCCTTTCGCTAACATGCACCCTATTATTACCTTCGCCGAACTGTCACCTTACAGTATCAATGCCGCTGCCACAATCCAGGCAACGAGGCCAAACGCTCCTCCACTGATCCTGCTCGCTGCACCCGTAAACGCAGCCACGGTTTGGCTTGAAGCCCCTGTCCCTTGGCTTGCACTTGCACTCGCAGTATCCGAAGGACTGGCAGAGCCAGTGCCATTGTTGACAGGGAATGGTGCACTGGCGCCAGACTGTCCGATCTGGCCAGGTACAGGAGGCTGACTGCCTGATTGTCCGCTTTGGCCAGGTACAAAGGGTTGGCTGCCTGACTGTCCGCTTTGGCCAGGTACAGGAGGCTGACTGCCTGATTGTCCGCTTTGGCCAGGTACATTGGGTTGGCCGCCTGACTGTCCGCTTTGGCCAGGTACAATGGCTTGGCTGCCTGACTGTCCGCTTTGGCTGGGACTGGGTATACCAGGCTGAGCGGTCTGGGCAGGGCTGGCTGGCACCTGGGCAGCAGTCGCGGTCTCGACTGGCACCACATTGATGGTCTGTTGGATAGTATGAGGACCAGCCGCCAGGGATGAGCCAGCTGGCGCCTGAGCGGGGCTTTCAACTTCAGGAGACGAGGGGTTGGGTCCTGCTGACGAGCTATCTGGAGCTTGAACGCCTTGGGCGGGGCTTTGTGTTTCCGGAGATGACGGGCTATTTCCTGAGGGGGACGAGCCAGCTGAAGCTTGCGCACCTTTTGCGGCTTCGGGAATGTTTGGCTTGCTCTGTGCATTTGCGGCACCGTGACCCATAGCACCCGGGAGCGCTGGGCTTCCATTTCCGCTCGATGGCGAGCCGGTCCCAGCAGGTGAAATCGTCGAGGTAATAGTGGTGAACACAGTAGACACCGTCGTGCCTGTAGAAACGACCTGGCTGCCCCCAACAGTGGTGGTGTGTGTGAATGGGCAGGTAGTAGTGTACGACGTAATCATCTCAGTGACAGTGAGTTCTTGGGCGGTAGGTGCAGGGGTAGGAGGAGCAACGCATTTGGTGCAGATCGTGGAAGTGATAGTGCTGAACACAGTAGACGTTGTCATGCCCGTCTCGATGACCTGACTGCCTCCAACTGTGGTTGTGTGCGCGTATGGGCAAGTAGTGACGTAGGAAGTCACAATATCTGTCACAACTACTTCCTGGGTACTCTGAGGGCTGCCTGACTTTGGTGGGAATGTAGCGATCATCAAGGGTACCACGGTAGTAACGACTTTGTGTGAACGAGCTGGGCATTTTGTGACTCCAGGAGCACAGCTTGTGAGCGTAACGACTTCCGTGACTGAAATGACCTCTTCACCACCAGTTGAAGTTGGCGACGACTTTTCGCCGGACGAGATTGATAGAGAGCTTCCGCTTCCACTTCGGCTTCCACCGAATGACGTTGGCGAAGAGTTCCCACCTGATGAGAACGGGGGGGTTCTACCGGTCGCGGTCGAGACTGCAGAGGAGCTGTTGCTCATAGGGTACGGTCCACTCGATCCAGATGGCATGAAGCCGCTCGAAATACCGGAGGGGAATATGCCCGAAGAGTATCCAGAAGGACTGCCAGTCTTGTAAGGAGCGGTACCGGTGGACGTGGCGGAGGGAGCAGTGCCTGTGCTCTTGGTCAACGAGGCAGAGCCAGTCGAGCTTGACGATGCTGAACCTGTTGATTGAGTCGAGGAACAGGATGAAGGAGCGTTTCCGGTGCCGAAGCAACCCCTCTCATACGTGGGCGATCCGAACTCATTTGCCTCAAAACCACCCTCAGCCGCTCGGTTCCCATACAGATCGCACTGCATGCCGAAATCGGCAGTGTACTGGATGGTCAAGCACTGGTCATTCTTCAGACAAAGAGCCTCACAATCGTCCACGGATGCCACTCCGAATGCTCCGCCGACGTCAGTGGTGTCTCCGGTGAAGAGCCCGACAGTGCCGCAAACAGAGGAGGAGTAAGCAGAGGTGGAAGAGTCGCAGGCAGAGGCTGTCACGGAGGCGGAGCCTGCATCGGTCACACCGGGAGGGTAAACAACAATATCAGATGGAGCAAGTCCGGTAAGAGGGACAGTGGGAAGAGCTGTGGGGAAATTGGGTTCGCCGACGATAGCGGGCTCTGCGACTATTCGCTTGATCATCTTCTTTGCTTTCGTTGCACAACCAGTGCTCTTCAAGTACCCCTTGAGCACATCGACGTAAGGTTTGCCATTGAGCGAGTTCATCTCGGAGTATGTTGCCTCAAAGACCATGACACCTCCAAAATTCGTCGGGTGTTTGCACTGGAAGGCTTTGATGATCGTGTTGGCCTCGCTGGGCGCCAGGTACATCTTGGGGTCGTATACGACCTGGTTGCTGTTTGATGCCGGAAGACCCATGTAGACCTTGACGTTTTTGTTAAATGAAGAAGCCTTCACAAAGCTGATCCATTTGTCAAATGAGATGTTGGTGTTCGTTCCTCCGTAGCTGTGGTCAAAGTAGGCTCGAGCGGAGCATGATGGGGTATTGTAGAATTGAACAAAGAGGAAGTCGAACCACGAAGTCTTAATGGCATTGGCCAGATGAGTATCCGGGACAATACATTGTGGTGCGCCAGAGATATAGTATGGCTTGGATTTGTCCGAAGTGTAAAGGCTTCGTAGCGTGGAAATCATCGTCCCATAGCCGCGACTGAGGTCGCCGGAGTTCTCCCCAGATGCAAGCACATTCTCAATATCAAAGTCGAAACCATCAACCACAGCGTTACCGAATGGTCGCGGGAACATAGAAGTCGTAGACTCCTTGTCTGGGCCAAAAGCTCTCCACAGGAAGTTGGCGATGCTCACGGCGGTGGTGTCGCTATTGACGTGCTGGTTGTTGGGAATGCCACCACCGAGTGAGAGCAAGACCTTTTTCCCCAGGCTTTGACACGTCTTGATATCAGGGCCAATGTTCGGACAATTGCTGAGCAGCGGACTTGAGGTGCCGCTGGGGTTCTTGTAGGTCTGGGATCCGCATTGGTTGCCGAAGTTTGTGCCCGGATATCCGCCACTCTGGTCTGGGAAGACATTCAAAAACGCGATCTGAATGATGTCGATGTTAGTGTCGGCGCAGAAATGGGAGAGGCGTTGCTGGTTTGGTCCTTGACCCTGTGCGGTCTATTGTTAGCCATGACTGTACGCTTTTCTATGTGATGAACGAACCCAGTAGACTGCGATATTAGAATTAGCAGCGGCATTGAAAGTACCGAGTACAGATGGAAGGAAAGCAGCGGCTGCGGCCATGAAGGCCAAAAACTTGAAGTTGAACATTGTGTTGGTGTCCGGATAAATATTGGATAAATATTAACAATAATATTTCAACGAATGTGGGTAGATAGCATAAATCTCAAAGAGAGGACGCAAACAATCGTTCGCAAGTAGGAGAAAGTTACAAGCTGTCAAAGAGCCACAGCAACCTGAACGACGAGGACAAGAGAAACGGAGAGAAGAGTTGGAAAAAGGAGTGAAGACTCCAACAGGAGAACATCGAGGCGTGCCAGCGCTAGCAGACTCCTGGAAATCGGGTAGGCACGCTGATTGGTGTGCCTGCATTAGCGGCAAGCCGAAAGGAGATTAATCCTTGGACTGAGGTGACGCTTGCGCCCCAGGATCTTTTCAAGCCCCCAGTCTATTTTTGCATACCATTTGAGACTTTCAGGTCTATAAATCTCCGAATCGCTCTACATCTTCTGCGGGGAGTCTTGAGGATTTCAAACAGCACGCAAAGGTCCAGCGTTCCAGATGATCAGATTCTCCGGAGTCTGAAGACCCACAGCGATTAAAGGTTGTCCATACCCCTGACCATGGGATGGACAGCGAGACAATTTCAACATCTTGGGGATAGTGTAGCTGTGATCGACTCAGGGGCAGAAAAGAGAAGGGTCAACGCGCAATAAGGCGCCAAGCCGGCTGATCGGAGAAACTCAAGGCTTGGCACGAACCTGATATCTGGACTGCATCCCGTGCATCCACATTAGCGAGGTTGCAATGAGTAGGGAGTACTATCAGATCTCTTTGACTGCACCCTCCAAGCCAATGTCATCACCCAGCGTTATACTACAAGGAAGTCTTCCATAATTAAGTCGCAGTGGGTTTTGATGGTCTCGAATCATGCAAGATTTGACTTGTAATGAAAAGGCCACATCTGATTTATGCTTATATTTACTCTTGGGCGTCCTGCTCTAATCTAACGGTCTCCAACTTCGCTCTCGCCTCCCTCATTTGCTTGAACAGACTCAAATCCAACGGCAGCCGCTCTCCCATCCAAGTCGCTCTCTGCGTATGATCTCTCTACCAACCCCCCAATCAGCCTCGACTCTCTCTTCCCACAGCTGAAGAAATCGAACCTATTACTCACTTCATCGTCTCCCGTGTTGGGATGCACAAGCACACTCAACGGCCCCCTATTGATCACCAGCCAAGCCACGAAAGCCCCAAACTGCGCTGGCGTGAAGACATTGACTTCGAACATGCCAATCGGATGTGGTCCAACGGGCTTGTCCCAGACACGGTAGATGCGGAGTTCGGGGAATTCGTAACGGATGCGGGCCCAGAGACTGTGGGCCAAGGTTGTTTGGGTTTTGGATTCCTTTTTGGGGGTCATTCAGCGGATTGGACAATGAGTACATCAGTATTCGGAGGTGTAGATAGAGCTGTAAACATTGTGATATCAAAAACTCTAAACACGAACCTGATTAAAGTAGACATGTATATCGAAACCTGATCAAAATATCAACAACTCCCATACCAGCTTCCACTTAGCGAATCACTAACCCCCTCTTTCCCCGGTATCGATCGGATCAACGAATGCCTCGTAGGCTTTGCTCAAGATACCCGTCTGAGGATTCAAATAGCTCTTGCCATCTTCAGTCCTCTTGCTTGTGATCTGTTAGCGTCCCTATCTGCCCCCGAAGAGACAATTTGCGAGGCTTACTCTGGCAATGAAGGTAGATTGCCATAACCTGAAAGAGGCGATGGATAGGTATACTGCGATAGAGATGACATTTGGGATGTTTCGACAGTTGTCTTTTGCCTATGGACAGGGTTGATAGGGATATAATTGGGGGTTTAGTGGCTGGGGATGACAATCTGCTGTGAACTCTTTCCTGAATTACAGTGTTGTTGCTGTGTCAATCCAAATAATCTTCAGTAGGCAAATTTTTTGACAATCAATCGGAACACCCGAAGTCGTGATTATCACACCATATTTAATTCTTAAACCCTCGTCGTCCCTGGCCCGACGTTAGTCTGGATGGTCGATATTATGAAAGTTGAAATCAATGGTCTACGCGGCTAGCATCAACTAGTACGAGTGTATGCAAGGATCCAAATTGGCTGACATCCATCTTGGTTTGCTGACTCCGAGTCATTATCACAAGCTACGTCTATGAGGATGGTCCAACCTCGGTCGGTGCTCTGTCTTATTGAGAGTTGTAGTTTCAGATAATTCGTCTGATATTATGTGTGATCTAAAGAGCAAATATTTTTACTTGATATAATGCCATCTCGCGAAAACCTTTCACATTCACCGCCAAACTAGACGCCGAGAGAAGCCTTGTCCAACTTAACCCATGAAGTACCCTATTGGCGATTCCCAGCCTTGCTGAAAAGGTGTCATTCCTCAAATGTGGGTCGTTGAAATGCGGTAATCGTTCAAGACGATGACATTGCTCTTGGCTTCGCCGTCCTCCAATTCCTTCACTAGTGCATCGACTGCATTTGAGTTGACGAACGTGGAGCTTCTCATGAAAATCTTCGATGGAAGGCTTCGGGCCGTAGACTGGCATATGAGATAGTACTAATTTCGATTCAAGCCGCCTCCCGACCAGTTTCGCATTCTTCCTTGTGGTTGATAGATTTTGCATTGATACAAAGAGGTATGATCCCAGGAATAAATTATCTTGTACGCAAACATTTTTCAAGGGTTTTGATTGTTTGAATGCCTGGATGTCGGCGGACGATGTCTCAAAGGCAGGTTGTCCAAGGAAATCGTAGTGAAATATTAGAGTCCTATGACTCACGAACTTCCCTGCCTTCTTTTTTGTTTGACTGCTCATCTCAGAGGCGTTCTGCCACCTCAGCCAGAGAAAGGAAATTATTCTGAGGAGTAGAGGAAAGCCTGCTACTTCTCGGTGTTGGAGTTACACATTTTCATCGACCGTATTTCACATAATTCTTGGTAAATGTGCCAATCAAGATTATACAGATTGCTTGGCTACAACGGCTTCGGCGCCCAAGAAGGCCAGCCTGGGCGGACAGCGAAGTGGTTTGTTTCTGGCTATTTATAGTTTGTGTGGATGGAGGTCACGCAAGTGCGGTAACATGTTTACCATAGTCCAGTGAGTAACACCCTAGGTTGCGATAGCTGGACTGAGAGCTGAGATCTGAAGGGCCTGCTCAACACTCTGAGGCGGTGTCCTGAGGACTTCCTGGACAAAGAGGAGGGCGACATGCAGCGCTCTTGAGCGTAGCTCACAAGTCTTTGATTGTCTTGGGAGCTGGGACCAAGGAGAATTGCGGAAAATATCGGCCCACGGTGGAAAGGTTGGATAGGGATAAAGTCTGTGACCATAGGATCCATGGCCGCCAGAAACTCGATCTATTACGATTACGAGTCTCAAGAAATCTAAAACGACACTTATACAGTGGTTATACACTAATCTTCGTACAAGAGCAGATTCAAAGCCCCAAGGGCCATCGCCAATGCACGAAGGATGCTTGGAAGCGCTGTCTATCCAGCAACAAGGACCCATAGAAGGAAGAAAATCTACACATCGTTTAGCCGTAATCATAGTAGTGTATGATGGAGAATCGTACCATTAGAACGCCGAACATCTTAGCCACCAGCCACCTGTTGCCAGACACTCTTGACCAGTACTTCATCAACTCTCGCTGTGCTCCTTGGACGTTGTCGACCACGTCTTCTGTGTTGGCGTCTATCCGCTGTATTTGTTCACTGGAAAAACGTCAGTAGGCCATTCAAATTCAATCAGAATAAACCACAAACCCTTGTTCTTGTACCATAGCGGCCAGTTGCCCGAAGACACCTCCCAGCTCATTAATGGTTCGTTCGATCATATCTATGGCCTCTCCTCGCATATTGATGTACGTGTTCTGTGGCTGCGCTTCCTCCATCATCAGAAGCTGCTGATCCGATTGCGGACCACTTTGCATCAGCGCTGAGGAAGATGAAGGATCCAGATTTAATATGTCATGGTTCGAGTTCTGGTAGCCGGGTTGGGGTGTCCCCGAATTTGTAGGAGTGTGATAAAGTGGCGATGCAGATTGCGGGGGGTTTAAAGGTGGCTGAGAATGGGCGGACACTGATGAGACGAAGTTCTCTGTGCGGGATCTTGAGGCTTGTAGATTCTTCGTCCGTACTTCGAGGACTTCCTTGAAGTTCGTCCCTACGTCTGCTAGCTTCCCTTGCAGCAGAACAACAACCTGCTTTTCCATCAGAATTAAAACATACCAAAGTCGAGTAAACCACCCACATTTTTATTGTGTTCCCCCTCTTGCTCTGCGCCGCCGCGCGGTGCATGTGATTGTTGTGATTTTGATAGGGACTGCAACGAGGAGATCTGAGAATTAAGGGCCGAGAGGTCTTGTTTGATGACATATGTGAGCTCGTTGATCTCCACAGGCCGGTCGTCGAATAATGTTTTCCTCTTCGCTACTGCACTCATACACATCTGTCAGCAGATCCCAAGAAACTACCCATACAGCACTACATGGTTGCCCAGAATTTCGAGCATGAAAGCAACTACCACGCACACTCAGCCAATCTTCCCAACTTCTCCATCGTCCCTGTAATACCCCTTCCGATCTCCGCCGCCCTCCTAGCGAACTCTGACCTTGTGCCTTTCCTCTGACCGTTGACGTCGCCATTAGGCGATCCAGTGGCTGCTCTTCTTTGCGATTCTGTGTGCAGCGTTTGTCTCTGAGTGCCGACCTTTGTCGAACTCTGTCGTTTTTGCGCCTGGGCAAGGACCGCTCTGAACTCTGCTGTCCGGTCTTGTATCGAGCTTGTGACCATCGTCAGAGACTGAGGCACTTACACCAGGGAAGTTCCTCTGTTGCAGTGCCCTTTTGCCCCAGTCTCTCCGATTTTTGGGCGTGGCAGACGTTGGGTTACTTACTTTTCGAGATCGGGATACTTGGGCGGTCGTGGGGAATTATAGAGGGATTAGTAGGATAAAGGTCTTCGGGGAGGCAACTCCAGTAAATTCGAGAGACTCTGGATGATTGAATGACCCCCTGGAGTCGTAGATAGGTCGTGAATGGTGTGCTTTGTTTGCCTCTGCAAAAGGTCAACGTTGTTCGAAAAGGAGCCTCTCGGGCGATTGTCGGGCCGCAATTCGTTGGTTTCAAACAAGTGCAACCTCGAGGAAACCTGGCATTCCTTCTTCTCGTGGAGTGAGCTGGTCATCTTCTCTGCCATGCGCTGGGCTTTTGGGGATTACTGCAACTACTGAAACTCTGCAGTACAGAGCCAACCGATCCCAATTACTCAATGAGCGGCCAATCGCCCTTCGTGCTCAGCATTTGCGGTCTAGCTATATAGCTTCGCATACGCGCATCCGCACCTTGCTCCGGGACGACTGCCACGACTGGACACGTCGCTCATTTCATTTCTCTTCTCATCTCCTCTATGAGTGGAGTGAGTTACAGCGGGAACGTTACTTAAGCCTTTTCCAGGGGGCCAGTGATGGCGTGCGGAGTATCTAGGTGAAACGTCTGATACAAATCCTTAATCATTGACTATCGTAAGTGGCCATGGTGAATAACACTCAATGTATGCCTATCTAACCCAAACGCCTTTCAAGTACTCGAAGCCATCAAATACAATGTCTCAACCCGGTGGCGCGGCTGGCCCACCAAGCTCATATCAGACTAACGTCAATCGGGCCAAAACCAAGAAATGGGTCGAGGCAAAATCATACTCATACGATGGCGACGACTGGGGTGAAGCCGATGCATACGACGAGTACGGGGGCTACGATGAGCCTGAGCCCGAGCCAGCCCCAAGGCCTACCGGACTCAGGCAACGTGGACAGTCTGCAAGCAAGACGCCCCAAGAAACCTACGGATCTAGTCAAGATATCTATCAGTCACCAGTCGATAGTAGACAACCATATGGCAACAAGAGTGGACCTCCTCAGCAGGAGTACGGTGGGCGCAGCATCACGAATCCCCAGCAGCAACAGCCACCCGCTATGGGAAGGACAAATTCCTTCGACCGAGGAGATGAACGGCGTGAGTTTTCAGCTGGCGGACAGCAGCAACCTAGGGGTGGCTCATTCACTGGACCATACCCTACATCTCAACCCCAAGGTCAAAATGTAGCTGCGCAAGACTTCCAGCCCCACCATTTGCATGCAAATCAGCAAAGGCAGGCCCAGCAAAGTCCCGCCGGTCCACCACTGCAAACACCCAACCGCTCAAACATGGTAACAACGGGCAGATACGGCGATTATCCCCAGTCTGCAGGAGGAAGCAATCGAGGTCCCTGGTACTCAGAGCAGCAACGCCAGCAAAACAATGGTAGCAGGGCTCAGTCTATGACTAGCAACACCTCTTCGCTAGATGTCCACAACAGGCGAGACTTCTCACCATCGGCCATGCCTCCGCCGCTGCAAACACGTGGATCCCCCTCACCTCATGGCAATCCTGATTCGAGATCCTCCTCTCGGCATCCACCACGCAAAAGTAGCATAAACCAGGACCACCCGCCCAGTCTGCCTTTTCTTACACAGCCCCCATCAATGCCCGTGACCGAAGACGATTTGCTAGCTGCAAGAAACCGATCAGGTAGCAATGCCAGCAACCCACCTGCCTTGATTCGTCCCGCGGATATCTATAGACGAATGCAAGAGGAGAAGGAGAAGGAAAGGCAATCTCAAGAATCATCAAGACCGAACATGGAGTCTATCTTAGGGAGACTGAATGAGCGGCCTGGCCTCGGGAACCTACAAGACAGCGAGAGTAGTCACAGACTCAAGCCAACTTGGGAGCCGGTCATGGAGCGGAAGAGTGAATATGGCTTAGAAGGGATTAATGTCAATGATCAAGCGCCTCAGGGTGAGAAGCGCCCTTCGACATCGAAGAAATTCGAGCTTCCAAAACGTGCACCGGACACCTACTCCCAAGCATCTCGAAGCTCTCTAGGGCCGATGCTTCCCGATGTCAGTCGGATGTCTGGTTTTGGCGAATCATTCGGCCAGTCTTTCCTTGGAAGCGGAGACGACTTTGACGAAAGTACGTCCGCGTCAATGGCGAATTCTCCTGAGTCTTCTTCAGCGCCACGGACCAGAGAGTCCATACAAAACGAACCGCAGAAGGACTTAAAGAATCAGCCATCGCTTGGATTCACTTCTGCAGTACATCAGGCTTTTGACAAAGCCGAAGACCAAATACAACCTACGCCCAGTTCTGCTAACGGCTCAACAGTCGGACGTAGCACGAGTGGAGGTACCAGTACTGTTAGCCCCATCATCAGTCGAGGGCCGAGTACAGCAACGGAAAATTGGAATTCCAGACTTCCTGGCATAGATCACATATCCACTCCTACAATAGCGGAAGGTACCGAAGGCAGCAGCTCAAGGCCACTGTCTTCGGAGTCGCTAGGCACGCCTAAGCAAGTTATGAGGAAGCCTTCGCCATTGATTGGAACGGCTCCACCTCCAATGGACATGCCTCCGTCATCTTTTATACCAGGGCATCGCAGAGATCTCAGCACCCCTAGTCCGGACAACAGCCCTGCGAGAACACCGGCTATGGAGTCAAACAGACAACTTAGACAACCGCAGGAGGTCGAGCTGGCTGCTGCTACTCCGACAGAACCCAATTTCATCACAGGTAGCAGTTCTCAGAGCTCAGATGTTGCGCCAGAAGAGCGTCGAGATTATGGACAGCCCTCTGAAGGCTTATCTCGAGACAGAAACGGTCGTGATATAGACACACAACCCCATCCCAAGAGCGTTCCCAACAAAGTTGACCCGATCATCTTGCCAATCTCAACGCGGTCTCGTACAGATTCCTCTCCCACCAGCAGAGTGCGAAATTTGGCCGACAAATTTGAGAGCGGTAGTCGGCCGGGATCAGCACACTCTAATACTACTCCTCGAGCCAGTATGCTTGGATCTGGCGTGCTGAAGAAAGACGAGTTCGCGCCTCCGCGTCCGCTAGTTGATCGCAACGAAAGCTTCCGACCTCATCTTCCAGGTGGATGGGAATCCTCAGCGTCCATTGCTCCAGCGGTGGGACCGAACAGAGTCGAGACAGGAGGTGGCCCACGGCAGCCGGAGATGACGAGGAGATCGCTTAGCAATGCTACCAATTCGCCCAATGACCTCAAGAAACCCATCGACAGCATGGCGGATCAACAACCCTCGTCCGCCTCGCAGATCAGAGATGCTTCAGGAGAAGCCTTTACAGCTGTAGCAGCTGCAGGGACTGCTCTGGCTGGGGCATTTGCGGCCGCTATTGGAATGGAGCATCATGACTCGACCACTGGCTCTGCTGCTGAGACAGCCTCCGATGGACGACAGCCTATAAGGGAGCCTGAGGATCCAGGGCCGACAACCCGGGATCGCAATGTCTCTACGAACACGATACTACACCTTGAAGCGTCGAGGCCTTTCGTACCAAATCTGACAGACGACGAAATGTCCAGTACAGCTCCTACCCCTCTCCCACATACCTTACATCACAAGCCAGATGCGAGTCCTATAAGCCCAGACTACTTCCCATCTGATCCATCTGCAGATCTAGTCCTGAATAGTCACGGTGGCCCGACCGAAGAACGAAAATCTGCACTACCCTTGCTTATTACCGACTCGCAACCTCATGAGTACGAGTCCGACAGACTTCGTAAGGAAATTGTGAGGGAATTGACTCCCATGTCCGCCAGCGAACCTACAACCGCGGAAACAGATTACTCCAATAACAACGACATTTCGAGGCTTTCTACCACTCCAAGCGTCCGTCCAGGGCATGAGAGCGGTGTCCTTCCACGGGAGTACGAGAGCTACTGGAATGATGCCAACAGTGATGACGAAATCAGCCAATTCAGTACAGAGCCAGCTCAACTAGAAAACGCGACGACTGCTCAGCGTCAACCGGGTGCGGCCCTTGTTAGCGAGCCTCTGCATCCTAGCATTGAGAAGCAGCCTGCAACTTCTGAACCCGTTGTTCCCGAGCAGCCTTCGGCGGAAAGGCCTCATATACTACCGCATCGCTTTAGTTGGGAGGCGCCACTGGAAGATCTATCTTTGAAGTCAAAGCCGGTCCACGAAACACCTACGGCTCCCACATCGGATTTTCTGCAGTCTACGATTTATGCGGAGGGAAGATCATTCCAATCCCATGACGGGCCATCTGAAAATGATCAAAAATCTGTGGCCCCCATGGTCACAGAGCCTTCCCTCAGTGAGCGTCCAGGGCTGCCAGAGAAAAACTCGCCGAAACCTACCTCTAGCGACACCTTAGTTCGTGAGAGGGAAACTGTAGAGGATGAAAAAGAACTGCCTAGCTACCCACTAGGACTAGAGGTAGTACCATTGGTCCCAGAGAAAGGTTTCGATGAATCTCAGCAATCTGCCTACGCTGGCAGCGTTGATGGTACTGGTCAGCGAAGTCCAAATCTCCAAAACGAACATAGCTACGAACCTAAAGCGCCTCTTCCCGAGCCTCCTCGACAGCAGACAGTATCACAAGTCGACGTCCCGCCCTCGCCACCACCAACCAACGCTCAGCCAAAGATTCCAGCTTTCCGGGAGATATTAGCCCTGAGAACGCCGACAGAACGCATTCGAGGGTACGATAGCGCTCGAGAACAATTCGCCATTATGGACACAGGCCTCGCACGTTGGCTTGCTGCAACGGCGAACGACCTTCCAGAGCATGTCGATTTGCTGACAAGCTCAGGACGTGTTCCACCAAGCTTCCAAGGCCATAAGCCTTCACCGTCAAGGTCAAAGTTGGGTGGACTCCTACCAGGACAGTCAACAGCCTCAGATGGGGCGGCACTAGGTGCACCCATAGGTGGCGGCTCATCACAAGGGTTCTCGCCATCAAGCGGCTCTGCTGGTAAAATATCAAGTCAACAAGTTCAGGCCAAGGGCAAAGATCTTCTCCACACAGCAGGTGTTTTTGGAGGGAAAGCGAATGTTGCTGCAAAAGGACTATTTTCCAAGGGGAAGAGCAAATTCAGGGCAGGCAGTGGTGCGGAAAAGGTATAATCCGTTCCTTTTTATATGATCCATGATTCTGTAATTCATACTCGATTTACTCATGTAATCCTTACCATTTTTCCTGGAAGCCGGCGGGGTTTGAGTCTATATCTAGCACGTGTACTTTGTATTAGCAGGAATTGAACGTCAGAATCTCGGCTGAGCCCCGATCGATCGCCGCTCAGCACATATTTTTCCAAAACTGACTCTTGCTTTTGGATTTCAGTGATTGATATTTTGTTGTGTCAGGCTACCACTCGAACTACCCCTAATTCCGAGCCCGTCTCCCGAGGAATGCAATATCAACCAGAAGCCCAACCTACTACACAAGCTCGTCCAATTCACCGCCCAGACCTTAGTAATGCGGTTCCCCAAGCTGCCCCCCCAGAAGCTCAATGTTTCCCTCAACCTTCCAATCGCAAATCAACTCAAGACACCCCCTCTCTAGAAAGTTTCACCCCGAGTAATGAAGGCGACGATGAACGTAGCGAAGACTCTGCCCCATCAAATCAAGTACTTCCGCCCCGCCTATCGAGTCTACACAATACCACGACCAAGAATGAGGCGAATTCGGTCCAGCAGCCAGTGACAATTGGAGACAGCGCTCCTATCTTCCTCCGAGAAACACCAACAGCTGATTCGTATGTTGGATCTCCCAAGGAGATCTATACCCCTCGCTCTGCAACCAGCAGCAACAAAACTCCGACGCAATCGAACTTCAAAGAAGTTGGCCAGCCTACAAGTTTACACAATTCTCAGAACAATATTACGACAACCGACTTTAGGTATGGAACTTCGGAAGGCGGTGCCTCTGACGTGCCAGAACCACATCCGAGGTCGTTCTCTCCGCCTCAATCACACTTCTCCACTCAACCGCCCGAAGAGAACAGCGCTACCGGGCATACCATTGGACATGTTCCAGAACAAGACAACCCTCAAAGATTTTCTGAGGAGTCAAAGGATACGTTTCGTACCGCAGACAGCGCGAAAGCGGCTGATGATCCTCCGCTCTTGGCCCAAGATCAATCAAACCCGCAAAGCACTGAGATTGATCGGTTGATGTCCCGTGCACCTGCACGCTTGAACGCGCTTCGTCAATCAGAAGTCCCCAAGCCTACGCCCTTGCATTTGTCGAGAGACATCTCCAACCCCAGCGAAGCTTCGCGCAACACCAGGTCGATCTCGCCGGTTCATTCTCCACAACGGACTTTTCGCCCATCACAGGATTATTCGCTTCGAGCCCCGAGTGTTGGCGGCCTTCCAAGTCCTGTTAGCCCCTATCATTCGCCACCGCCTGTTACCCCAGCCCAATCTACAAACCGTGAACAATTTGAGCAACGAGGGCGCCAAGGCCCAGTCCATTACGGCATAGATCACGACTTTGTCCCAGAGAGCGACCGGGAAAGAGCCAGAAGCCGCTCGCCATCGTACACAAATCTTTCCCAAGATAGACCATCGCAAGATTCGCGGCCATCGTATGAACCCGAGATTGATGATCATCCTGCGTTCCGGAACAGCGAAGATATCGACGATGGATCTAGACGTCGCACCACCAGCAAGCCCAGATCGAGACGTGGGTCAAGGAGCTCTGCGTTCTTCAGAGCGCTAGGCAAGTTCTCTGACGGAGATCCCCCGCCATTACCGAATGCTCCAGATAGCGAACCCAGCTCTACACCTATTCATACACCAACGACTGGGGACAAAAAGCGAAAGAGCATGAGTATCTTTCGATCTCTTACTGGAAACAGTGGAAACGGAAGCGGAAGTCTTCAGAGCAAGGAGAACGTGACACAAAAGGTAGCTATCTATCAGCCGCAGCATGTCCAAACCGAGCCCATCGCTCCGCTGCGGGTTGAGGATGACGAGTTTCCTATGAGAGACACTCAAAGTAAATGGAGCAAAAGGTTGCAAAGGGCATCAACATCTGGAACTCCGTCGGATAGCGGAAAGAAGAAGAGGTTCTCGGCAATTGGGGTGAGTAACTTATACATATTGCTCGAATCAGCTAACAAACATCAGAGCCTCTTTGGGCGCGCAAACCAGAAACGACAAAGCTCGTCAGAAAATACTCAGGTGCCATTCCAGCGACCATCTCCTGTTCAGAGACAACAGCCTGATCCGTACACTTCAATGTCGCCTCCAAGGCCATCACAAAGTAGGTATCCGCCACCCGTAACAGACTACAGCACACCACCTCCAGGGGGCTACTACGCTCCAGGTCGCGCGGAGATAGACCCGCGAGTTGATGGTGCCTACCGATCGTCTGATCCTAGATCGCAACATAATAAGCAGCCTTCTTCTCGAACCCTTGACGCTACAGCTTATGTTCATGATTCGTCTCTGCGACAACAGGCCTCTCCCGCAGCAAAGGGGCGGAAATCCAGTACCGCCAAGAGCTCAACCTTCTCGCACCGCAGCCTTAAGCCCTCTTCATCAAGCGTTCCCCAATCCTCATCAATCCAGCAGGTTTCAAGTCGCGAGTCCCGCCCCGAGCGTTCACACCACGAAAGCCAGCCATCAGGCAGCTCATGGACGCGATTCTCATCTCGCGCTCGCTCGAAAAGCCGCTCATCGCAGCCTCCACAACCACCGCTCAACGGTCTTACGTCTCCGCATCCAAAAACCTATGAGCCTGCACCCCGATCTACTAGCACCGAAAGTTTCCGCCGATCATTCCACGAGGCCGACCGATCGGACTCGCCACCGCCGCCTCCGCCACCACCAAAGGACGATTGGCATAAACCTCGATCGCGTGACTCCACTTCTGGTGAACACTCTCACAATCCCTCCCAGTCATCTACTCGTCCCCTATCTTCGACCCAGAATCGCCAGTCGCTGCCACCGCTCCAGACGAACGTCCCAAGCAATCGCAACAGCGCTGTCAAATCTAGTAAGACGTTGACCCCGGAGGAGAAGCGCGAATCGAGGCGACTGGAGATCGAACGTAGTACGTTATCGTCTGCTGCTGCTGTCGCCGCCGCGAGCCCTGTCCCTAGACATGTAAGGGATGATGAGGAGGAGCATATTCAGATGTCGGCGACTAGTTTTCCCGGGCAATTGTGGCGGCCAGAATATGCGCATTGGGATGGCGACTGAAGAAACTAATAGCTAGCACCAGTCATTTCTTAATTTCTTTGTATGATATTGGATGATGACCTTGCATTGTGGATATTTAGCCATGCTAGCATAGTGGTGGAAATTTTGCACCTATGATTTTGTCATGCGAGTTGAGATACCATGGTCGTCGATATTTGGAAAGCAATTGTCATATCCACTTCTCATTACGAATTTGCAGGATGTCCGGTTCCTCTCTGCGCAATGATATTCTATTCGCGAGTGGCTTCGTCGCGGAAATTTCGATCTTCAATGTATCATTCCCCTTCCCGCATATCGCAAGTCAGCATCCTAGAACACTCTATATCTTTGCGCGATATGGACATAAGGGTCCAGGAGCTGCAGGTACCAGATCCCTGGGTTCTCGTCTCCAAGATCTGTAGGTTTCTTTCCCAGGATCAATATGCAAATTGGCCGCCCCTGCATGGCATCTCCTCTTCTTGCTCACCACACTCCCCTCTGCAGCAGTCTCGTCCCCTCGTTCAACACTCACCACAACCAAAATCTCACTCTGTCCCCTCTCTGGGACACACCCACAAAGGCAGTACTCCCAAATTCCACCCTACTCGCCACCCTCCACTCCATTCCCCATTCCCAATCTCTCCTCCACAATCCTCCTTTTGACTTTCCCACCTTAGCCAACCCCCCTTCACCTAGCCCATCGATCCCACCCACTCTCTCCTCCTCTCCTCCTACACCCACTCTCTCCTCCTCTCCTCCTACACCCACTCTCTCCTCCTCTCCTCCTACACCCACATAAACCCAGAACGCAACTACTTCGCCACCACAATCGCCGCACAGACCGCAATCTTCAACGCCTACCTCGCCAGCTCCGACACCGTCGTGCCGCAAAATGTGATTGAGTATAATTTCTACGCCGTGCGCGTCAAACCTCGAGAACCAACGAAAGTAAAGTAGTATGCCAAGCCCCACGAAAACCCCTGTCTCAATATGATCTTCCGTATTCTGAAAGCAAGAACGATCTTTCTGAGGTGGAAAAGTTGCTGACGCGGCGGCTGTAGATATAGAGTGCTGAGCTATAAGGCGGTCGATGATGTATTGGGAGCTTTGGGTGCCTTTCTGCAAAGGTATAAGATGTCCGAGGCGACTTTTATGCTGGGGCAGATGGATGTGCCGGGGGTGGGGGAGGATGTTAGTACCGGGAGGATTGAGAGGGATGTGTTTGCTGTGGATAAGGGAGGGGGATTGGGACGAGTGTGGTGGTGTGAGGTTAAGACAGGGTGGAATTATATGAAAGGGAGCTCGTGCTGTGTGAATGGGGCTTTTTAGTGCCGGCCGTGAAAATTCCAATTGTCAGAGATGAAAGACCGCATGAAATGTCTCTCATTCAGACTTCGAGTTGAATTTGAACAATTTTCGAAAGTTTTGCCCAATGTATGATTTTGGAAAAGGTGTCATCAAGCATGAGACTGTTCAACTGACACGGAAATGCGCAACAGGATTTGATTTCTACCCACCAGATCAGCGTCGAGTTTGCTATTCTAGGGTTCGCTACCAGCAAATTTACTCACCATGCCAATCGATGCGCAAAAGACATTCTCTATAAGATAGAACAATAGGGGCCTCAAAAGTACTGAGCTAGCTAATCTTGTACTCTTCTCTTGACCAGTGTTCGAAGGGTATATTATGCATCACGGAATATAACGCCATCTCCAAATATACGTACTCAGCCAAAAGATTCCAATCAAGAGATTTTCCCGATCCTCTTCCTTGCCACATCCATCTTCCCCTGCACCCTCGTAACATCCTCGTCCAACATCCCCAACATCTCATTCTGCACCTCCAACTCCTCCTGAATCTGAATCCCCAACTCCTTCTGCCTCGCCACCGCTCTCGCTAAAACGTCTACATCTTCATCTTGCCCTTTCATCAATTGTTTCTGTAACTGTAGTACACCCTGATTATCCAGCGCCCGCGTCTTTTCCGTTTCTTTGCCTAGCACGCGGCCCGAAGTAGGTTGTCTGAAACTGTTTTTGGACGAGGGGATCGAAGTATTGGAGGAGAGAAGGGAAGTTTTATCAGAGACACGAGCCGCAACGGTCTGGTCAACGGCTGCTTTGGCAACCATGGCGTTGAGGAGGTTCTCGAGACCTTCTTTTTCGCGCTTGGCGCTCGAGAGGAGGTCGCGGCGGCGGCGGAGCTCGCCTTCGCCAAGGGAGGATTTGGAACGTGGGGAGCTGAGGTTTTGGAGTCCCGTGTCCAAGGAACCGATCATGGTGCCTGCTCGTACAAGGCATTTTTTCGCTTGCGCAGAGGCTTCATGTTGTGCTTGCGCTGTAGAAGCTTGGTCGCGCCGCGTAAGATTTAGCCTGGCATCGTGGAGTTGGGATTTCAGATCGCGGTGGTGGTCGAGCCATATGATAGGGTCTGTAATCGGTGCGCCGCCATTCATGGCATTGTGTAGGCCGGAGGTCAGGCTTGATCTCGAGCTGTTGATGCTGGGTAGGTTGAGAAAAGTGCGCCACGCGCTCGTGGTTCGCCAACGCTCATCGGATGTGGAGTTGATGGTCCTGAGATAATTTTCGAGGCCCTTGCGGCGTTCTTCTGTTAATTCGGGGGAGGAGGTTGTGCGTGTGAACCATGACTTTGAGGGAAGAAGGGTGGGTGGGGTGGCGCCGGCTTGCGAGCTGAGGGCGCTGTGGAGGGTGGTGAAGTCTGAGTAGCGCTTTTGTTGGGTGTAGGAGCGGAGTGGGAGGCGGAGGGTGATGTTGTAGAGTGTGTATGGTTTGGGCGTATTCGAGGTTTGGGCGTTAGGAATGGAGATTTCGACCTGTGGGGCCATGATGTAGTCGCTATCGTAGTTTCATCGGGATGCGGATTGTATGCGCAAGTAATCTTCTACTTGCTGCCTGGAGCGTATGGAGGAAGGTTGGTTGACATGACTTGCAGCGAATCACTTGATGGAGCATTCGTTACGGCAAAGCAAAGCAACCAAAGCGAATTTCACAAAATTGGGGTATTGGATTGAATTATGGACCTCAGCATGCTCTGGTTATCTCTCATTTATCCCCCTCAAGCAAGTATCAGCTCCTGTGTGAGACCCAACATAGCACCTTAGAATGCCGTGACCTATTTCTCATGCACGTCGATATCGTCCCTCTGTTTAGAAAGTTTCCTGGTCGTCCACCGCGCCCCCTTCTGCCTCTGCGGGTATCTCAAATCCTTCCTGTATAGATAGTCAGTCATGCGGTAGCAAGTACCGTCACTAGAAGAGCCACTCACCTCCGTTGAATACAAAATGGCCTGGATATGCTTCACCAACCCCTCGTCATCCTTCTCGATCTCGGGATCTGCCTCAACAGCCTGCTGCAGCAAAAGCTCAATATCCCTCAACTTGCTAAAGTAGAAGTCCCTCTCCCTCTCCAACCCCTCAACCGTAGATTTCAGTTGTGTATTCTCCTGCTGCACGGCCGCAGACGCTCCTCCACCCACAGCTGGCCGCGTACTTCTCGCTGCAGGCGTAGTTGTAGGGGTAGTGCCACGTCGAGCTGCGCCTGAGCCTGCGCCAGCGCCGGACGTTCGTGATGAAACGGGGGCTGCAGCAGGAGGACCACCGCCAGCGCCTTTTCGTCGTGCAAGAGCGTCGTAGTCACCGCCAGGAAAGTATTGATCCCAGTATCGCTTCGACCATTGTAGGAATTCGAGGTTGTCTTGCATTTTACACTTGATGAGGGATTCGACTGGGACTTGGCGTTCTATGGAATGCCTTGTGAAGGCATCTAGCACATGTATTAGCATGGATGTAATAGAATTGTCTCTGACATAAGGTGTACTTTGTAGGATCTTGAAGTTTTGCAAGTATGCATATTCAGTATTAACATTAAACTTAACCCGTCCCATTGGGAGGTCCTCTAAGGTAGAAATGTCAGCGGTGGCGTCCTTCCTTTTGGGATGTGTTAGGAGCGTACGAAAGATGCTGTCGTATATTTGGCATAGTGCTGCACTGGAGAGCGGATGTCGAGTCAGTGACTGTAGCTCTCCCCGGTCCTACTGAAGTGAGGGGCATACGTACCCTGTCCCGCATTGTTCGACTTTGGTCACGTTCAACTGGAGCAGATTATTCAGCCACGCTAGAAGCTCTTGTCTATCACGGATTCTGCTCAGCCATGGTGACCGGAAATGAGGAATCGTGAGCCTCACCTTGATTCACCCATAATGGGCGGCAGTCCTTGGTTTTTCTGACTCCAACTGAGGATACGAAGTTGACCGTGAGTATAAGGCTTATCTTGCGAAGAACAGCACAGATGTTACGCACAGAAAGTGGTTCAAGGTGATAGTCCGAGGTGGTGTATTTATTGCGGAGGACGGGGCCATCACCACAGGGCTACGAGTCAGCGCGTCGGAGCCGCGCTAGTGATTATCCTAATGTTTTCAATAATAATCGATTCTGGGAATGACTTGAAGACTGGAATCAAAGCTGGTTTATGTCCTAGATACGACTTCTATAATGCTTCACTGTCCAACACTTGATTCACCATGACCCATGCAAATGCGAAAACAACGCTAATATTAATGCCGCTCAATAACAGAATACAGACAAATCCACATCTTCACATGCAGATGAAATTGAACGCTTGGCATCTTGGCCTGTTTGTCCAAGAATCAATCATATATCCAAAGCTGCTTCACTCATGCCTCTAACGACTGAATCCCAGGAAGCTGGTATCCAAAATCCATAATTACAGCTCGACTATCTTGGCTCGTAGCAATGATACGCCTGTAATCGGATTTAGCGCTGAGTATCCAACTCGAAGTCCATTTCGTAAAGTTGACAATAGTCTCTCCACTCCGTAGATCGTAAGCCTTGACACTGGTATCATAGCTACCACTAACGACCCTGCCACTAGCGCTGTCAAGGTGCAAGGATCGAACGAGACCCTCATGGCCTTTCATTTCACGGACCAATTCGCCGGTGCTTGCGTCAAATTGATAGATGACCTGATCGTTACCGCCTGCTAGGATGGTTCGAGAATCTGGACTAAATTCCACGCAGGCCATGCCTCGGTCGCGACTTGGGAACTCCTTGATGCAGAGGCCTGATGTTAAGTTCCAGAGCTTCGCTATGCCATCACCGCTCGCAGATACTACGAGGTCGCCTCTCAGTTGCACTGCATTTACAGGCCCACGATGTCCAGTAAGTCTGCGTAGAAAGTCGCCAGTCTGGCGGTTCCAGAGACACACAGTGGCATCTTTGGAGCAAGTAACAATGTGCTTGTCGTCAAAGCAGACATCCAAAACGCCGGCCGTGTGTTTTCTTAGTCTGCGAATGGGCTGGTAGTCCGCCTTAACATCCCACATGATCAGCGTACAGTCTGAGGATCCTGTGATCATGATTTCATCGTCGTATTGCAGGCACAGAATAGATCCGTTGTGGTAGAGGTAAGGAACAATAGGACTGGGCTCGGCCACAGAAAGCGGGGAGAAAAGCTTCACAAATGGTCTTTGACCACGGGCTACCATATTCACGTCTGCTGGCAATGGAGGCACAGCCGATCCAGCGCCTCTACTCGGGGCTCCCAGGATCTTAAGACATTGGTATGTGCGAGCGTCCCAGATCCTGATAGTCCTATCTCTGGATCCCGTGAGTATCTTATCCTCGTCAAATTGGACACAGTAAACGCTATCCGTATGGCCTTCAAGGTAGATGGCTGCAGCTTGACCGCTGGTCCAGCGTTGTTGCAGCGCTTTTCGCGCTCGAAACATATTCTTCCAATCCTGGTTACACCTTGCTTTTCTCCGGCCAGGCCAACGAGCTGGAGTACTGGCCGCATTTTGACTCTGACTTTGGCATTCTGCACGATAGACTTCCCTCCAGACATGACGTGAGCTCGCTGAATGGTGCCACTGTTGGGATACCAATTCCGCATTTGTCAGCGAACTATGGTCTAAATACGATAGTATGTGTTCCATAAGTTCTTCGGGCAGAGCAGAGAGAGGGTCTGAAAACACAAGTCAGTAACTTTTCGCCACCGTCGAGGCTCGAAGTCTCACCTTTTCGGACTACCGGCATCTCATAATCAGAAATTACTTCCCCACGATCTCGCACCTCTATGCCCACTCCACTTTCAGAATCTCTTGTGACTTTTGGCTCTTCGAGTCGAAAATTGCGTATAGATTCATACACTTCATTTTGTGCGGCAGCTGCTGCTCGTGCCGCGGCCCCTTTAGAAATTCTATCTTCTGTTACTTGCGGCGGCTCCTTCGGCTCCTTCTCATAGCTAGGGAATGCTGGTAGGGCAGTTATATTGTCGTCATCGTAGATCGAATACCTATAGTGCGGTTGCTCCGTATATGCAGGAGGGTAAGAGCCTGAGGTGAAGGCAGGAGAAGTAGACAGTTTTGTTTGTCTAGACGCTGTGCTCATGCGACGCCGAAGCCAGCTGCTGGTGGTAGAACGAGCAGTAATTTCCGGCTCCGGGTCGTTCTTTAACGGCCATTCTGGTTTATCATAGGGTCTCCCTTGTAGCTGCTCATGATCCGACCGAGGAAGAGCAAAGGATCCCTGCTTGCGACTGAGATCTACTCGCTGGGAGGAAAACTCGACCACGGTGTTGGAAATACTGGAAATGCTCTTATGTGGATTTATCCGGCCCGCTGAAGATCTCAATGGTTCTTCTGACTGCTTGACAGAGGTCCTATGTAAGGGTCTCCAAGAATGAGACGTTGCGGCCCTGGAGACGGAGGTTGAGGGCCTGGGTGGGCGCGCTGGAGCAAGAAAGCCTTCGTACTCTAGGAACAATTCGTGTGCGCCTTGTGTAGATTTCTTCTCTGGCCTCTCTTTCTTCTCAGACGTTGAGGCTCGCCAAGGCCTCGAGAAAAAGCCCTTGAGGCGCGGTGGGTCCATGTTTCGGCTCCCGAATCCTTTGTTTACCTGCGCGATATCATATTTCAGCTGGTACGTCGATGGTCGCCAAAAGTCTTGAATGGGGCGCCTGCGGCCTTCGAATCGGTGTTTCGGTCGAGCGTGGTGGTATGTCTCATGGCTCCCGTTATTCTCTACACTGTTCCAACCGGATGTCTCTCAATGTGGGCTGGGTCTGGGCTTCGACTTGTACGACGCAAACGCTCAATGCTATAGACTGAGATTGGATTAAGGGCGACCTAATTAGCAAGATGTATATCCAAAGCAGATTTCAGCAACTGGGCAGTAAATTGTGTCGCAATAAACACGACATGCAGGGAGTTGAACTGCAAAGCAACAACGCCGCAGCCTCAAACGAGGGTGCAAATTTCGGGCGGCTTCGTCCGGTGTGGCGTCACACACCCTTTGATCCCGTTATATTGCAGAAGATCACCATTACATATATCCGACTTCCCCCGCCAATGGCTGAACCGTGCACTCTCTGAATATCGAACAATTCGGAACGCGCTCGAGCCACACAGAGCCCAGGTTGCGAGTATTTACAGATACTTCTTCCTCTACATCGAGCCAATATCCACACTTAGTGGCGCCTACTACTCCTTCTTTGAGCAGCAAACTTACCTTGACCTCACACACATCGCTTCAAGTCCAAAGAATGGCATATCGACTGCTACTCAAGTTGTTCTTGCCCAATTGGCGAATCTGTACTTCTTGTTTGCCATTAATGAAGCTCTAGTGCTACGTTCTACTGCAGATCTAAATGTCTGGCGAGCTGTAATTTTCTGCCTGCTCATCGCGGACATTGGCCACCTTTACACTGTCAAGGCTGTAGGATGGCATATCTACTGGGATGTGTTCGGTTGGAATGCGATCGACTGGGGTAATGTGGCTTTTGTATACGCTGGAGCATCAATGCGACTCGCCTTCCTACTCGGCTTCGGAGTAGGACCATCCAAACAGCATGCTGTCAGACGTGGTACTCGAACAAAGACACCTTCTAAAAGACTAAAGGGCTAGATGCTGCCGGAAAGATATTTCTGGAGCTACGTCAGAACCCACTGTCCGTGACCCGCCTCTACTATCTCAATAGCTCTGAGCTCATCAAACGTTACTTCCCCCTCCTTGAGCGCCGTGACTGCATTAACGAACTTCTCAAAGCTGATGTAGCCATACCCAATTTGGTCATTGAAGTTACCTTCTTCATCAGGGGTATACTTCATGTAAAAGGGGTTGTACCACATCAATTGGCCTTCGGAATTGTCGGAAATATCGTACCCACGCTTGGCCTGGTCGATTTGAATTTCACCGTTGGAGGCCAAATCTGTTGGAATCGACCAATGGTGATGAGCCTTTACAAGGACCGGAACGGATGTCGTGAATGCGAAAGGAGACTCAATGGAAGTACGGATTGGAATGCACACCAGCACGCTGTGGCGCCGTCCAGCTCGCAGAATGCACAGCCGTCGCTTTCCTGCCCGGCTCACGACGCTTCTTCTATTCCACAAGCAGCGAGATCGTATCCTCAGTCCCGACCTTACAGCCCAGATCTTCAGCCGTCCCTCTCGAACCATTAGCTATCACCTTAAGAGGCTTATATGTCGGCACCATCGACTCATATACATCAACATGATGCAAATTCAAATAATACGGGATATCACTCTCCTTCCCCTCCCACGCCTTGAACGTCTCCCTCTGCGATTTTGGCTGGCTCATTTGACTATGAAAGTAATTGAACTCACCGCGCGTCTTCGCTCTTGCTCTAGCATCTGCGTAGGCAGGATCGAAACGCTTGTGGTGTTCGATGAAGATGAAGACGTTGATTTGGCGCGCTTCTTGGAGAAGGGTTTGATGTTGGCTCAGGACTTTGACGGCGGGTTTGGTTGTCAGAACGTGCATGCCGCACTGGATGGCGAATTTTGCGATCACGAAATGGGTCGATTCTGGGGTGACCCTGGAGAGAGAGCTTCGATGGCGGCTTTGTCGGAGGCGGTATCGCGGGTCATCGTGTCTGGGGGATAAGAGTCGAAGGAGACGTCTAAGCTGTTGTAGCCGGAGGCAATATTCTTTTGGAGATGCTCACCTACAGGGGTCAATGAGAAAGGAGAATGATACAGCCCTAACTATAGGAGAACATACGTATGGCAGGAAGGTTGGTTCCCGATGTCCCTTCCGTGCCGAGCTTGCCCACTTTTCCTCGCTTACGTAGGCCGAATAGGTTGAGTCCTACCACGCCGACCTTTTTGTCCGACCCTAACATGCCTCCACCCACAAAAACTGTCGTGGACTCGCCGGTGCCGACCTGATTGTTAACCTCAGTAAGTTTGGAAGAGCTCTGGATGTCGGATGATCTACCATGAGCACACTGAGAGGGGCCATGATGGACTTACGATTGCTCAGAGATACTATGTACAAGCCAATTGAATGTTCTGATTGACTGCAAGTACTCAAAGATACAAGAAGATACAAGACGGACTGGATTAAGGAGGGCTGGAAGATTTGGCCCCTTATTGCGAAGACCGCATACTTTTCCCCACCCTACAATGCGCGTTGGTGACTTTTCAACTCCGCTGCCTTCTGACCAGGAGTCTACAATGGCGTTGCACGCAAATATCGACGAGAAAAGACCGTGAAACTCGGGAATATATCTGAGCGTGATATGCTCTCGACTATCTAAGGTGGCGGGCGGAAGCCGTTTGATCGACGTGACATCGCTGGAGACCCCACGGAAGGTAGGATGAGATGAAGTAAAAACACTTCAATTCCCTCTACCTTCTCAGGAGCATAGCTCTCCAGGACACCCTTTCAATTCCCTTCACCTCCGGGAAACCGACTCTACAATCATTATGACGACCACCAAAACCCGCACACCCCTCCGCCCCGGCATCTACTGCCCAACCCTAACCTTCTTCCATCCCCAGACCGAAGACCTCCACATCTTAGCAATCAAAACCCAATCTATCCGCCTCGCCCGCGCCGGCCTCGTCGGTCTCGTAACCCTCGGCTCCAGCGGCGAAGCCGTGCACCTTCCCCGTTCCAAAAAAGCGCTCGTCACGCGCGCAACCCGAGACGCCCTCGACGAAGCCGGCTTCCCAAACGTCCCCATAGTCTGTGGCGCCGGGGAGCAGTCTGTGAGGGGGAACCCTCGACTTGTGTCGCGAGGACGCGGAGGCCGGGACCGAATACGCGCTATTAGTATCACCGAGCTATCATCGGCCGGCGATGGATGAGGGACGCCTGGAGGAGTAATGAACGACTGTTGCGGATGAAAGTCCGTTGCCGATTCTGTTGTATAATTATCCGGGGGCGGTGGCGGGGATTGGCGCAGCATCCGAATATCGTAGGGACGAGATTTACATGTGGGAATGTGGGTAAGTTGACCAGCGTCGCGAGTGCGATGTTGCATGTACGCCGCGGAAGAAGGGAAGCGGGTTTATGGCGCTTGGTGGGTTGGCGGATTTTACGCTACAGACGAGTATTAGTGGGGGGGCTGGGATTGTTAGTGGTGGGGCGAACGTGATTCCGAAGTTGGTCGTGAAAGTGTGGGATCTTTGGTGTGAGGGGAAAATTGAAGAGGCGATGAAGTTGCAGGACGTGCTTAGTAGGGGAAATTGGTTGTTGGGGAGGCCTGGGGTGCCGGGGACGAAGGCGGCGTTGCAAAGGTTCTCTGGGCATGGAGGTTTCGCAAGACGGCCGTTGAAGAGATTCGGAGAGAGTGGGATAAAGAGATTGGCGGAGGACTTGGAGGAGATTATTAAGGTGGAAAATGGGCTGTAAGCTAGGTACCCCGGTAGAATGTTGGGTATGAAAACACCAATAGCATGCTGTGCACATGCTTGCTTGCCGCGTTGCCGCTCGAAGAAGCAGCCTTTGCGGTAGGGTCCAACATACTGAGCAGTTTGATCAATAAGCTTGATACTCTATCGTTGACCTTGGGCCAGAGAAAGAGAGAGCGAGAGGAAATATTTGGTGTCTAAATGGTGACCCAAGTAAGGTCAATCGCCAATTCCAAAGCTTTGGACTTACCAGGCTGCTCACTTCTGGCTTCTTGCCCTTTCTTTCAACCCAAGTCTAGGTTAGATCTTTAAGGACTCTCTCTTCGATATCGAAAGTGTCTCGCTCCGCCCTTATTCCACGACTGTAGCTTGCCTCTTTCACCATGTATTGATCAATTCATGTACCTCACACTTTGCTCTATATCAGGATGTCCTTCAGTAAGATCGGCTTTGTAATAGATCCAGAACGAACAGGTGGGTTCTAACCAAGGCTCAAATCAAAACCATCGACCCGTACGACGAATTTCGGCGTATTTGGCGTTTGTGCAAGAATTCTCGAGCAAAGATTGAAAGTCTTTGAAAGGTAGACGACCTCAGAATTACAAGACCGAGGAGAGAAGGAACGTGTTAGGTATAAAGCAATTCATAACATAAATTTTCCATTGCACCCCTATAGTCATGCGGATAACCCATCAATAACGACCAACTCCTCAACGTAGAACCGAAAAAGAGCACAGACCCATACCCACCTCCCATCCCACCCATCCAAACCTCCCATCTTCCCCTAGCTCTCAACTTTTCAATCCCTCAGCGTCGTTATCCCACTCGCACTAGCTTCAACAACAACCACCGAAGTCGTACTCACAACGCTTTAATACACCGTCGTCGGTCCCCCACTGCCATCAGTAATCGCAGCGATCCCATCACCACCACTCGTCAACGTACCCTCAACAACCATGACACTACTTCCCGATATATGCGTACTTCCCACAACGGTATCAACGCCCACGCTTGGTACCGAGCCGTAAGGTAGATCGTACCAACTAGCGACGTAGAACGTTGTTGTCGTCTCGATCGAGCGGCTGGCTGCTTGGGTGGCTGTGCTGTCGCTTTCTAGACCTCGTGTGGCGGATGCTGGTATGAGTCGATAACCGTACTCGGAGCTAAACGTCACCAGTTGGTTGCATTCTGTGATGGTGATAGCTGAAGCGGCGAGCGGAGAGAGGGTTGTGGAGCAGATTGGGATTAGGGTTGTTGTGGAGGAGGTTGTGCAGGGGGTCCCGTTGCTGTTGGAGGGAAGTGGTTCTTGTTGGCGTGGGAGGGTGGGTGGAGTTGAGGGAGAGGGATAGGGCCGGGAGTGGAGGCTTGGTTTTGGCGGAAAGGGATGGTTGGTGGGCGCTGTTGTGGGCGTGGACCCGTTTGTTGTATTCGATGCATTCGCCCCGCCCGCCGACGCAGAAGGCGAATAGGGTCGAGGCAATTGCATCGTCGCTGGCTCTGAAGGGCAGATGGTGACCAGGATGGAAGATGTGTTATACGATGCGATATACTGACGCGGTACTGTCGTCGGCACGCTATCCCGTTTTTCCATCTCGGTAATGATCAAGGGCGGGATACTCTCGTCCATCCAATGTTGACCTCCATTATGGAGACTGGGCGCTGAGGTGGAGGTAAAAATGGAGGTAGTACGACCTCCATTCCATAATGGTAGGTGTCGGGGTAGAAACACCGCGACCTTCTATTGTGTGGAGCCCGCCATTCAGTAGAATAAGCTTCGGGGTAGTGATGATATGGGGTTCGAGTGGTGCTCCTTCTTGGTGGTCGGATTGTCGTTCCGGTTGCGGTACTGCTGTTGTCAATCGAATTAGTTGGGACGTGAGTAGCAACGTGAGAAGCTTCATAATGGTCACGATTGGTGGGGACGAAGGTAAGACCGGTAATGATTAAATAGGATTTGACATTCCGGTTTTCGCCTACCGAGAAATGCATGGCAAAGTGATGATGTCGGTTGTGACGGAATTCAGATTAGCGAAAGAAACATCGGCCCTTGCATATAAAGCTTGAAGATGGTATCCGCTAACTTGCTTCAGCCAAATGGAAACGTATACATGAGTGGTAGCTCGCGGACTCGTCACCGTCTTTTGTAAAAGAAAATTCGCTAGCTCTGGTAATGGGGTATCTCTCGTGACAAGATGCACATGATTAACGAGCATAGGGTGAGAAAAACGCCGAATGCCCGTCGAATCGAAGTTGTTAAGGAAAACGTTGTTGACCAGTATTGACCCGGCTGTCCGGATACCACTGGGGGTTTTGCGCATCAAGGTACCCAGTATCATCGAATGTCATGCCCTCCATGTCATTGGAAGTTGGAAAGATGTTGTCGAAGGGCGCTTGTGCGGAAACGCTTGGTAAGCTGTCGTAGGTCAGAAACTGGTCGTAAGTAGAGAAGGTTGGAGGTTGGAAAGGCGCCGAGGTGGCGAAGTTGTGATATCCTGGATATTGGTCCTGCTCGAGCTCACCGTCCTGCATATGCTGCATTGCATCCACACTCTGGATATCGTGTGCTCCGCCTGGCTGGGACACTGTTGCGTCATTGGGAGATCTTCCCACTTTTGAGGCAACCTTACGCAGCAATTCGTTGCACAAGACCGAAGCACGTCGAGCCGCTTCGTCGTCTTCTGACATACTTCGTAGCCATTCCAGCGTCTTTTTCGCGGACTCGAAGACTTCTTCAACCTCGAAGGGCATGTGGTCCGCTCGGAAGGAAAGCTCGAGCATAAGGACAGTGGCCGACTGCATGAGATAGTGCACTAGGCACCACCATGGAGCAATTTTGTAAAGACCCACTGCGTTGGGTTCATCGGGCAAAAGTCCCAGCATCCCTTGAGCCGCACGGACGCATCTTGCAGCAGTTTCACGATTGAAATTTTTGGCAGCGCCGGACTCATTGGGAATCTTCCTATCGATGCGGCACAAACAAGGGCGGTTGATGATCATCAATGTACTGTAATAGAAGAAGCCAAGGCTGAGCCGTTGGGCCATGAAATGCTGATCTCGTTGCTTTTTGGAGAAGTCGAAGAGGATGGGTAAATCTACTCGCCACATTTCCAATTTGGAATTCAGGTTGGAGATGATACTTTGAACACGAGCCCATGACTGTTCCATAACGTCAGCTCGGTAGAGACGGTTCAATACCTCGCTAGTGAAAGTGCTTAGCTTTGCATGATACGCAAAAGCGAGAGCGTTGCAGGGTGTAATTGCTGGTTTCCGGTCCGGCGACAAGTGGTGAACTGCGGGGTTTATTGATGCAATTGATTGGCCTGATGATTGACCTGGCGATCCTCTCGCTCGGGTCGACTGACTGCTGGAAGATGGCGTTGACACTGAATCATCGGTCTCTCTTGATTCTTGACTTGAAAGGCGCCTGAAGATCTGCATCGTCTGAGGACTGGTCGGCCCGTTGCCATAAAATGAATTCTCTTCCAGAGGAAGGGGCAACGGTGCAGTGCAATCTGTTTCAGCAAAGGAACTCGGGCGTCCTGTCATGACAGCCAGTATACGCTCGACTGAACACAAGGCCCACCAGACACGGTATCTGATCTCTTTTGAGGCTTCAGATACATCTTTGCTCTCATTTCGCAGATTTAGCCCAAGAGTAGTAGCTTGTCGAATGGCGATGCCACTGATCGCCCATGATCTGGCAGGTATTAGCAAAGCAAGCTTCACGTGCGATATTGTGGAAGATACAACGCACCTGTTGATCTGGTTAACAGCCATGAGGTAGAACGAAGTCAGACCTGCGACTTGTACTCTTTGCAGTCCAGGATGTGCGAGAATTGAATCTGCATTGAGGCCAAGCATCCGAGCGCGAGTGAAATACATCAAGTGGTCTCTTGGGTCGCCTCTCCACTCAGCCTTGATCAAATGCGAGTACTTTGCGCCAATAGCAAAGATCAAATTCAGAATAGCAAGCCAATCTTGAACGATTTTCATCTGGCAGTTGTTTGAGATGTAAGACTGGTACTGAGAGGTGAAGTGGGTTTTTCCAATAATTGGGAACGAAGGGTGTATCGTGTCCATGTAACTCTGGAAAAGCATGTTGGCAGTGGTCTGAGGTGGCATTTCGAACGGGTCAACACGTTCGTCAATCAACACAGTCATATCGTCGCAATGATAGGATGAGTCGCTGATAGGTGTAAGTCTAGAGCCAAAGTGGTGCGTCTGGGACATTGGCGAGGCTTGATCCTCGGTAGCTTGCTCTTGGACGTACTCATCGCTGTCGTCTGAGCCATTTGTTGCTTGCCTCTTGAGTCGTTGCACCCAAGTCAGCTCGGAGTTCTTGCCATGGAAACCTGTTGCCCTACTGGCAGAACTACGATTGAAGTCTTCGCTGATTTCATCTAATGACTCAGTAGAGCCTACTCGAGCGGACACAAGATGTTCGCCACCTTTCTGGCTTTCAGAGTATATGCCTGGCTCGGGGGGGCTCTTGGGGCTCAAGGTTGATTGCGTCTCATCGTCGTCCGACGATTGCTCCTGTGGGATGTCAGATGCATAATCTGATAGTGATTCAGAAAGATACTGACCTTGACTAGGGCCTTTCGAATCAGTGTTCGGTCTTCCTCGCTCACTCGCGAACTTATATCTCCTAGAAGCCGCTCGTATATTGCATTTTTGCTGGCCAGGCTACCAATTTGTCTTTGTTTATTAACAATCAGCCAGACGTTGGTTAAGACTGGGTGATGGGACTCACTTCTTGGTCTTGTCACGCTTACCATCGGCATATACGCATTCAAGCTTGAAGTCTTCACAGTGTTGGCACACTGGCCGTTCTCCGCTACATTTTGTCTTCCTATGCCTACATGGCTCGCAAGCATGGGCGACTCGGTTCTTATCTCCGGATATGCATTCCTTTGACACTGACGGATTTTCGCTATTGCGGCGCAGTCGAGGTATAGCTACCTTAGGAGCCGGTTGCACCTGAGCACTGCCGGGCTGAAACGAAATGGGAATAGAGGTAGGTAGGATGGGATCGAATGACGATTTGGGAGGTCCAAAAGCTTGCGGGTGCTGAGCTGGAGACGCAGTGCCTAAAGTTGAGGCTAAGATCTTTTGCTTCCCGGGCTTGCTTGATGCCTGCTTTTTCATTCTCGGTTCATTTGCACTAGTCCAGACAGCTCTAACGGAAAGTTAGTAGGCCCGGTTAAGAAAGCAGCTTTTCCGGACGCTGGAAGGGATACATACAATAAGCGCGATTCCAGCATCAGACTATAGGCAGTTCTAGTAGAACTTACTTGATCTTGCAGCAAGCAGAGGACGTTTCGCCCCCAGCGTGTAATGGCAACGATAGAGATGCTTTGGCTGTCTGCATGGTGGGTGCACCGTCTCCTTGCAATCGTTCACGTGTACCAGTCAGATCGTGTGACCCCAGTCAGCTTGTCGTGGATATTATGTTAATCAGTGTTGTTGATGTGAGCAATGCTAATAAGATCAAGTCCACAGGCACTTGAAGCTCAAAGCTTGCGTCGATGCGACAGGATGACCAAGCAAAGACACTCAGGGCGAAAATGGTTAACAGATCTGACACAGACCCTTGATCTAATCGCCTTCTCGATGCTCGCCTTTCGACGAACGATGGTCCCCACTATGACCCTAACGCAGGTGTTTGGAAGGAGTGGTCACTGTGAAAAGCGGGATGACAAGGTCGTGGGAGCTAGAAGGTGCTAGATAGGGCTGGAGTATGACAGACATCTCTTTGGATGATTGCTAGCGGCGAGACAGGGTAAATCTTTTGACGATTGACATGCGATGAACACGCGTTACGAATAGCCATTCGATCTGGATGAACATGGCACGCGATCATTTTGCTTCCTACTACGATTTGGTCGGCTTCTCGACGGTTTGGAAGCAGCTACAAGTAGCTAACTTTAGTGCTCTGCTCCATGAGATGGCTAAAAAGATTCGTCCGAGGTAATTCATGGAGTTGCAAAGCAAAGAAGTTGAAGTTGGCAGTTTTTCCGGGCGATTACCAAAACGCGCTAGAATGTCAGCGGGGGGCCCAGCCTGCGGTGATCGCTCCGACAATCAGTCCCTGTGACGGAGGGGAGCCCGAAGGATTGATCCATCGCCGATGGGGTTTGACCGAATTTCGAGATTTCCATTCATTATGTAAGCAGTCTCATTCGCGGGTTAAAATTCACATCGGGCAGGTTTTGTCGGATTCAATCCTCAAGGTAAAGTAAGGTAAGGTAGGTTTGCTTCACTATCACATCCGCTTCTCGGAGCTCAATTTTCGAATCTGTTGTGGCTACACCTTTAGATACCTATTCCTGAGGATTCACTTGCTGAATGTCGACATCCCTATGGGACGCAGGACGATTGTCAGGAAGATGCCCAGACGGTGATAGCGAATACGCTCCCGTGGACCTGCTACTCGTATTGGCATTTATAATCTATAATCCCACATTCTTTGGTAAAAGACTCTGGCTAGGGCCATGGATTCCCATCCATCATCGTTGGCACCAACAGAAAATAGCTATTTCAGTGAGAACCCACCGCCGAAGATTCTAGACGTCTACACGAAGCTTGCAAAGGCATTCATCTCATATCATTCCTACTCTGATCGAGGAGTGGTGCTGGTCACCTCTGGCGGGACGACCGTACCTCTTGAAAACCAGACTGTCAGATTCATTGATAATTTCTCTGCTGGTACTCGTGGAGCTACCTCTGCAGAATACTTCCTAGAAGCCGGCTATGCCGTCATATTTCTTCATCGCCAATTCTCTTTATTACCCTATTCTCGACACTATAGTCATTCTACGAATTGCTTCCTTGACTTTATGGCCGAGGGACAGGACGGAGAGGTCGTGGCCAATCCTGAGTATCAAAGTAAGATGCTTGCAGTCCTGCGAAAGTACAACGCAGCAAAGGAAGAGAACAAATTGCTGCTACTCTCGTTTACGTCGATTACAGAGTATTTATGGGATCTCAGGGCAATCTCTACCCTCATGAGACCACTGGGACCGAAAGCACTTTTCTACCTGGCTGCGGCAGTCTCAGATTTCTTTCTACCGAGAGACAGGCTCTCGGAGCACAAGCTTCAGTCAACAGGGCGAAAAGCGCCAAGTGTCAACAGCTCACTATATTCACAAGCCTCTATGAATCAGCCCGCCACTCAAGGCCAGCAACTCACCATTGCCTTGGACCCAGTGCCGAAGTTTTTGAGAGACCTAGTGGACGGATGGGCACCAGAAGGCATGATTGTCAGCTTCAAGCTTGAGACAGACCCCTCGCTTCTTGTCTCCAAAGCTCAAGAAGCACTGGAAAAATACCAGCACCATCTGGTCATTGGCAATCTGCTGTCGACAAGGAAGTGGGAGGTAGTTTTTGTTGCGCCGGGCATGGAAGAGCGATGGATTCGGGTTGCTGCGCACAGGAGAGTTAAGAGCGTGTCTGATGTAAGACCGAGTATTAGCCCGCCTAGTGCCACGGAGCAGGCGTGGATGAGTGGGGAGCCGGAGCAAGAGATCGAATCTCTCATTGTTCCTGAAGTTGCCAAGATGCACAGGGCATTTCTGCACAAGTCGGAGGAGACTAAAGCAGAGGACGAAGAAGACATGCTGACAAGGGCTCTCGCGTGGGCGGAGTTGGGTGCTCCGGATTGAAATTCAAGGATTGTGGCTATGAATGTGATTTGGGCGCTACAAGAGGCTCATGCGGCGATATCACGAACGAGCCATGGTAGCAGGGCTTATGGGCGAAGCCACATTTGAAGAGTACAGATCATGCCAATATCTGATTTGATCAGTAATCTAACCAATTCGATGGGTTGCCTGACCACAGTGCTTTAGGTAAATGTACATCGCATTGGCATGCTGGAGCCATAAATTCCCAACGAAGAGCCAAAGCCAAAGCTGTAATTACAAACCTCTTACCAGAATATGTAGTAAAAGCAGATTAGTGACCAAATCATGGTGAATAACGTGTACGACAGATTCATGCCTGCCCCATCCGACCTATCTCGCTTCCGCGGTGTAGGGCTGAGATACGCCAAGACCCACAACTCGCCAGCCCAAATTTCTGATCTATTCCACCTCCTCCAACCATCGACAGCAACATTTCAGCAACCGCAATCATGGCTGCGCTTAATAAGATCGCGGTGACAAGCGCCTCGAGACAGCGTCCCTCTGAGCTGGAGACCAGCATCGCCAATGCCCTCTACGACCTGGAATCGAACATCCCCGACATGAAGACCGCTCTCAGGCCTTTGCAATTTGTGTCTGCTCGTGAGGTAAAGACTCCATAGACGCTCTACAGATCTTGGATGGCTCTGGATTTGAGACTGTTGCTCTCATCAGCATCGTGACCCAGATGCCGCGCCTATAGCGGTCGTAGCAGACACTATATTCTACAAATGATAAAAGGCTAATAACATCACATCCCTATAGATCGAAGTCGGCCACGGCAAAAAAGCAATCGTCATCTTCGTCCCCGTTCCCCTTCTCCCCGGCTTCCACAAAGTCCAACAACGGTACGTCCCCAAACCCCACCCCTTTCCCACCGCACCCACTAACACCCTCTCGCATAGCCTGACCCGCGAACTCGAGAAGAAGTTTTCCGACCGCCACGTCCTCATCCTCGCCTCCCGCCGCATTCTCCCGCGTCCCAAACGTTCCAACCGCTCTCGCACCTCGCAAACCCAAAAGCGGCCCCACAGCCGCACCCTGACAGCCGTCCACGACGCCATCTTGGGTGATGTTGTGTACCCAGTTGAAATTGTGGGGAAGAGGACACGGACGAGGGAGGATGGGAGTAAGGTGCTGAAGGTGGTGTTGGATGAGAAGGAGAGAGGTGGTGTGGATTATAGGCTGGATACTTATGCGGAGGTGTATCGGAAATTGACGGGGAAGGGGGTTGGGTTTGAGTTCCCATTGGGAGGTGCTGCTGAGTACTAAAAGAGTAGAGAGAGTGATGGATGGTTAGTAGTATGGCTAGCAAGGTCGATGGCCGCATGGCGTAGTTGCTTCGCCTAAGAGATAGATGAAGCAGCTAGAAGAAAATTGAATGAACGCTTGCCAATATGCCGTGCGCAATAGGCTATCATGATCTGGGTATCTGACTTGCCATAGATATCCAAGGGGCCTTTTGGACCGCCCACGTTCGTTCTCCGTGGTCTCATCGACGGGACTATTCCCAAACAACAGTGCATGGTATGTGTCATCAAAAGACTAGCCACGATGCCCTCCTATAGCCTACGAGCCGTAGTAGCCACAAGAGCTTCTGCCACCTATGACAACTTAAACATAGAAGATTTTTCAGTCATACTGGTATAAATCATCTCCATGCTCGATTGCCGCTCCATTCTTCCCCAAAGCTCAATCCTGTCCCTCGAACGTACCTACAGCCTTCCCACTCCCCCACACCAGTCTCAATAACAATCCAGATCATGGAACAAATAGTAAGCGCCAGGACAGTGTCAGTATCAAAATAATCGCGAGCACCAATTATGCCGACTTACACAGCGTGTTTTTCAATTTTATGACGTCCACCAAGATATTGAAAGAAATGCAAGAGTAGCAAAAGATGTCACGTGGTCTACAAGAAGGTCAAGGTAATATACATACTTTGGACATGAATCCTCACGATCCGTGTAATTTTGGTTTGGATATAAATTGCCGCAAAGGGGTGTTCTTCCTGGGTTGGAGATGCGGGCTTGATTGCAATTCTTGCTCGGAAGGAATCTGGATTGATGGTGTTTAGCTGGAGTGGATAATAGTGCCTGTTAAGTGCAAGAAATGGTGGATCGAGTATAACGCAGGTTCATGAGCCATTCAAGTAAGTCGAAATGTTTTGCATGCCAGACAAATTTGAAAAACGCAGCCACACGACTGTTATTGAGTGTAGGACGTTTTCAAGCACTGGGATGTAGGTTGAGTCAAGGTCGACACTTCGCGAATTCGATATGCATACTGTGGATCCACCGTGCGCATGAATACACTTCAACTCCTCAACTCCCCAAATACCCTCTCGCATTATTATGCCGAATTTCTCACCAGCTCTCTGCCTTTCCGGAATTAACAAGCACACCCCTCCTTCGCCTCCGAAGCCTTCTTACTCAAATTCACTCTCTCCGCCCCAAGCGCCGCTTGGGTTCCTCCGGCAGTACCAGTCTTAGCACCCTTCATCTGCGTCTCTGGGATTGCATTCGCAATAGCTGTAAAAACCTCTTGCACATTCACTGCCGTCTTTGCGCTCGTCTCGAAGAACAGTAGCCCCTCTTCCTCCGCATAGTCCCGTCCCTCCTTTGTAGAGATCTTCCTCGCGTCGCCGCTCTCTTCAGCAGCGTCCGCACCGCCCTCACCTGCCCCTTCTGAGCTTGTAGTAGTCGCTTCAGCGCCGGCCTCGGTCTCATTCGTGAGGTCCAGCTTGTTACCGACGAGGGCTATGACAATACCCGGGCTAGCCTGCCGTTGTAGCTCCGCCACCCAGTGCTTTGCTTTTACGAGGGAGGTAGGTTTTGTGAGATCGTAGACGACGAGGGCAGATTGGGCGTTGCGGTAGTACATGGGCGCAAGGGAGGCGAAGCGTTCTTGGCCTGCGGTATCCCATATCTCGAATTTGATGGTGCGGTGTGGGAGGTGGGATTTTTGGGTTAGAAATGCAGCTGGAGGATTATGGTATCAGTAAGTGGTATTGAGGAGTGGCATTTGCCAGGGGAGGGGGTAGCATTGGGGGCCTGAAAGGCAGGGCGTACCGCCGATTGTAGGCTCCTTGTTTTCTTGGAAATCGTCGTTGACGAAGCGGAGGACGAGGGATGACTGCGTATGCATATCTCTGAGTCAATCTTACACGCAGACATATACTGCGGATGAGGTGAGGGCGCTGGGGCGTTGATGCAAGTACGTACCTTTCCTACGGCGGCCTCTCCGAGCAGCACAAGCTTCACGCTGCTGCTGGGCTTTGGGGGCGCAGCTGCAGAGTCTGCCATCGTATGCAGGTGAGGAGTCGCAGAAGATACTGATAAGATCTCTAGGGCAGTAAGGATCACAGTAGGGCTATCCCAGGCGATGAAAGGCGTGGGATGTAAGACGGAGAAGTCCCGCGGCTGAAAGATAGACGGGCTTAGCGCAGGTTGTGAATACCAGGTGAGCACTAGATGATTACTCTTCACGTGGCAGGCTGTGCTGAGAAAAGAGCGTGCTGATATGACGATTGGGTGAACCTAAGTTGGCTAGCGTCACTTTTCGGAATCCTTCAGTTTTGGGAAAGTTGAGGAAATCCTATGCCTAGAGATCCTGATTGCTTGGCTCGTATGGATGAACTTCGTTGCTCAAGAGGATGCTACTGTTAGAGTCATTACAATCTGCATGTGATGGCATTATTTGAATTGCCCATTAGCAATTGCCGCAGCGGAAAATCAGGTATCTTTGAAGATGTTGATTGTGTGGAAAAAAGAATGTCTATAAATCAAGTTCGGGGTTGTATAGTCGTGACAAATTCCCTGAGAGCCAGCTCTCCATGCCCTTCCAGTCTTGCTGGATCCAGACAGTGCCCAAAACTCCACAAAGCGATGCAAAAAACGAGCGGGTCCAAACCGGACAACAACGCTATCTCAAATATGGTACAGTCTTTTCCTCCCAAATGCAAGCGACTGTGTAGTCAAAATAATCTATGTGGTATATCTTCCGAATTCCATGCTCTTTCTAAATCGAACTCCGAGAACGACTTTTGTAATACCGATGTGTACTGCTGCAAGGGAATTCGTATTGGTGAAAATGCCGAGGAATCGCTCAATCGCTAATCGCAATTGATTGGTGGTGGTACAGCTGTGTGAGCAAGGGTTCGAAAGTAGTGGTACAGGTCTAGGTTACAAACGCTGGGAACCGAAAATGACAGGTCAAAACGAGGATGGCTGAGGAAGGCGGAGAGGTCGTTGGTTGCTAATCAATGGTGCGGAAGAATCGGTGAGCCTGTGATTGCGTACGTTAGCAGGGTTCGCGCAGGACTAGGCAGAAGGATAATTCGGGTGACTGTGTCCCTAAGAAGGTACGTACCTCGCTGCTGTGAAGTCATTCCTTCGGCCCCAGGGCCATTGGTGTACACTGCCGGACTGCTTCCGAGCGGCGGCATGTTGCGGCGATTCGCATGAACCGGAGATTTGACAGCAGTGCACATGGAAACCCTGGAGCCACAGCGAGGACTGTGGGGTATCATCGTTTTGGAGGTGGTTTTGGCTTTGGTACGCCTGTGGTGTCGTATGCGCCTCGTCCCATATTCATTGGTGCTATTATCCTAAGGATCATGAAAGCGTAGTGAGGTCTTTGGAGTCGTAGTGCTGTTAGCTGGGGTGTCTGTATGAAGCTGGTGTGCGTTTGATGGAAAAAGGAAGAGTCACTGGGGTTCTCACCAAGTCTTATATAACAAGTGCAGACTAGAGAGGCCTTTTGCTGACCTGAGTCACAAATAACTCTCGGCTGTGTTCTTCCTGCAGGCTACTCGTAAGATGAGCGCTGAGTCGTCGACCAGTTCCTTTGCGATGTAACGCTTCTGCAAGTGAGATCCGTCGGCGATTGAGCTGTGAACCTCTAGGAATGTGGTTCGGTATAAGCCGGTGTTTCGAGGCAATTCTTAAGGCAGTAATCTTAGAAGGCAGACTGAGTAATATCGAATTTGTCACTTGGTAGGAAGGATGGTGAGACGGAGCTTGGGTCGAGGAGGAGGTCGCGGAGGTATATCAATTGCCAGCAAGAGAAACAATTATGCAATGTAGGTTTGAAGGGAAAGTGATCGGACGAGTTTGCGTGCGGAGTGTATTATGTATGCTGCGGGTGCCCCCTTGGACAACCGAGACCTTGGACAGCAATTAAGGAAATGGAGAATATGTCTCGTCTACTGACTGAATGAGGTAGTCTTGTGTCAGATGAATGGGGTGGTCCTACTACCAAATGGAGGAACAGTATAAGCTGCAATATGACGCAGAAAGGGGAATCCTCCTGATTTTGTTTTCTTTCCACAAACAGCTCTATAATTTTTTATATTTTTTCCCCATCGTCGACCGGGGTCTGCGGCCGTTTCAAGTTTCTAACAGTAACATATCCATGGCTGTGAGCTAGAATTAACGGCTCGTGTCCCAGCGATCCTGGACGTTAGTAACATTGCCTAGCAGGGCATTGTTTGTTGCCAATTTGCTCAGCCTGTCTCTTCGGGTCGCAAATTACGCTTCCCTCGGACTCATCCCTGTCCTTAGGGCTCTGTTCCTGCAGTAGTGTACAAGCCACTAGAAGCCGGAATCTGACACCCAGAGGTTCCGATGGACTGGCTCGGAACTCTATTCAAGCCGTCAATTGGTGGAACACGATGATCATTCGCGCACTCTATTTCTGAATCAGAATCTCGGAAAGGGAAAGCTGACTGCTCATTGCTGTAATACTGGAAAGAGTCATAGCTACGTACTGTGATGACACGACTCAGGCATCAGATATCCAGATCTAGACTCTTCAGACATCGGACGAAACGGCCTTTCCGTCTGACTCGCGATCAGGCATCAGTCATGTCGTAATTATTCGCGCACGGTCAACGAAGGAGATAATAATATCATCTTCTGGCCAATTTCAGGGCGTAACGACTCGTGGGAATCAAAAGAATAAATGCTCTAGGCTCTTCGCCTATTTGGTCATGTTGCAGTCGCATCTCATCACACCTTAGTGGGTACCGCTCTGTTGGGTAAAAATGATATGTACCTAGAAGGCCGCTAGAAAGGACAAGGATGCATGTTCGGGAACGGACAGCTTTCTTATCGCTTGGAGAGTGGATCATCTCAGATCTCTTACGAATGAGCCACTTCTGGCTGTGTCGCCGTGCCCGTAGGCTGTATACAAAATTCCATCATCTGCCTTCTTTCTTCCTACGTTGGGTCCGTGTGTGCGCCATGATCCTATGTGATTGTAGCGGCTGTAGTGTACGCAGTCATTTGATCATGACGACGTTTACGCAAAAACCAACGCTTTATGCTTCCCCTTCCAAGCTTTTCGCATGCGTAACCCAGCCACAGAAGGAGAGGAGTGTGATGCGAACTTGCAAGGAAGAAGCTACAGCAAAAAGGAAATGAACAGGATCAGCCCTGGCTGATCACTGCCGCCATGTGGCTTCCCGACTGTACCGGCGGATGCATCCCCAGAAAAGGAGGACACTTTCGGTACTCCTTCGAACGCCAGCCTTGGCACATCCCTTTTCGACGAACCGGCGTGTGTGATAGATCAGACCTCAATTTCGATGTTGTCTCAACGCTATCAGACCATAATGAAATTCTCAGGTTCAACGCGCGCACAGATTCATGTAGATTTGGAACGACGAATGTGATCTGCCAAGTTTGAGCAAATATTTGTGCAGCAAATTAACCCGGAAATCACCCACCACCCACATGAAACAGACATGTTCATGTAGTTTGCAAGGCTCAAGCTCCCTGCAAAGAGTGGAAACAAACAATCTGTGCCATTCGACGATAATCCGTGAGACGCAGCTGCGGCGTTTGTGATAACGAGACGATTGTACCTGTCAGACGGTCCAGCCTCGTTCAGCCCCTAGATGTCAGAATGCAGGGTATGCCACGTGTGCATGAAGGAAGAGTACAGTGCCAACCTCCAGCCTCAAATCACAAAACGGGCTGACTGACGATTGCGATTTCTGGCTGATTCAGTGTTTCGAAACATTCGGTGAGATTATAATGTGAACTTGGCAACCGCTCCCAGCGAAGTTAGGATTGCGCAACCTTCAAACTTCGAAATCTGACTGCGACGATGATTATTCATCACCGCGGAATACCCTACAATACCGTATTTCTCCGAGCTTACTCTCGACGCACGTGGCATGAGGATGACAGCTTGAACCTTTGTGCAAGATCTGCTTGATTTAGAAATCCGGTTCCAGAGCCTCATCAACGCAGGTTCGATAGAGGCTCAATAATGATGACCTTACCTGCATGCGAAGTTGTTGTCCCACTCTCTCCGAGTATGAAAGCTGCTTTGAAGTGTGAGACGGCTTTGTAAATATATCATATGCTTTTTGTGACGGCACCAACGGCGTCAAGGATGCAATCAGTTCCAAAGTCCGAAAGGAAAGATGCAGGTAAGCATCAATAGTATCTTGAACAAAGTCAAAGAATATCTGAGGTCGGCTAATCCTCGGCATCAAAGCCCATTGATGGCTTTGTTTGATCAGCTTTGCCAACCCTTCGAGATCAAGATAGAATCCAGCACATACAGCACATACAGCATTGCAGCATTGCAGCAATAAAGTGTCCAACTCATTATTGTACTCGCTCCTTTTCTCGTTCAAACTAGTAGTCTCTTTTTTTACCCCTTCTATGCTCAATGAAACCCAATCCACAAGACGCAAATCACAATTCTGACGCAAATTCGTCAAAGCAAATCCATTCACAACATTCACACATATTCCTCTAATGGGCCTTGCCAGCACTCTGGAGCATGGTCATCTTCTTCCATCATATCCGTACCAGACGATCCAGTCCTCTGCTCGTTGGTGACCTGATCAGTACCCGAATGTGTGGCGCTCGTAACGATGTCGAGGAGCTCCTCGAAAACAGCATACCATTCAAAAGGATCATTTTCGCGGTCATACCGAAAGTTAGGGTCGTCGAGCAGTATTCTCAGGATATTGTGCCTGCGGTAGGTTAATGCCCAGTCCAGAGCAGTATACCCTGCGAAACTTTTCGCATTGATGTCAGCACCTTCCTCCAACAGCCTGATCAGGACGAGACTGTTATCCATTGTTGCTGCTAAGTGCAATGGTCGTCGGCCAACATCGTCTTCGGCTTCGATATCGGCACCGTTCTTCAGGAGAACGTCCACAAAAGCCATCTCTATCCCCTCAGCAGCAGCGTTGCTCAAAGCTGTGCATCCAAACTCAGATCTCAGATCCACATCTGCTTTTGCAAGTAGTAGAAGCTGTAAACAAGTGACGTCTTTCGAACGAAGCGACCAATGGAGGGGACCCTCGCCGAAAGCAGCGATTTTGTTCGGATCTGCACCACAGCGGAGAAGTTGGTCGACCGCTTTCGAATCCCCTCTTTGCGCTGCCCAAGATAGGGTAGTTTTTCCTACCGCATCCATCTGATCGACTAATGAACGAGGAGTGGCGGCGAGTACGCTGTCGAAGTCTTTGCCCGAGATGCCTAAACATGCCTTATGTAAGTCCGAGAAATGGAATAATTCAATCTGCGAATGGTCCGCAAACAAATCGCAAAGGCATTTGTCTTCTGCTGTCCATGCACGTTCGTCATTGCCTAGCAATGTTTCCCACGCCATCGTGTATGGTTGCCTCATACTTTATCAGCCATAGTACACACTTCAAGGGTCTACAAAGGGTGCGCACATTCTTAGATCATCCTGATGGAACAGGTCGGTACCTGCTCGTACGAGCAGCTCAGCAACGTCACGATGGTCGTGAGCGAGGGCAATCTAATATCTACCTCAGTCATCTTCGTATGAGAAATAGGCTTGGTCTTACTGAAAGAGCTGTGCTGTTTTGTTCATTCACATCAAGGACAGAGGCTTCTCCGTTGGCCAGCTGGCGCTTGGCCTCATCATAGTCCCCAAATTGCGCACAAGAGAAGAAATCCGTATTGTTGGGACGAACTCTGAATACCCTGAGAAGCATTTCTGGGCCAACAAAGGGGTGGTTGTAGGTGATTGTGACGGCCACTGTGCGACTGATGAACCATCTGGGAAAAGCATAGTGAATTTTCGTTGAGCTTCTGCGACAGCGCGCACTTTTGCATCCTTGCGAGAACCCCGATAAGGCTTCGTAACCCAAGAAAAGCGACCCAAAGAAACAATCCATCAATCCAGGACTTCGAAAGCGGTATGATTTATGTCAGGCACAATTGCAATCTCCATCGCAGGTTTTCCGTACTAACTCAATCATTGTAGCATATGACTCTGTTTGAGACTCTATCCAAGGTGGCTCATTCGATCTTGTTTCCTGGGAAAAGGGCGACTGGGTCACTTTTGAACTCGAGCTCGACACTATGGCTGTTCCTGGTTCTGGGCATTGTCTAAGCTGAGGTGATGGCGAAGTTCTGATTAGCGGCGGCTCATAATCGTTCAACCTGTCAGCGGTTTCCTGTGGGGCAGCCTCAATGGATGCACTTTGCCCATGGCGCAACTCAAGGCTTAGTGTTTGCAACAACCCATAAATGTTTGTGATTTGCGCACTGTTTCGAAGAGACGTGGATCTATCAGCATTAGTCAGGTATCATTTCCCTGAATCACTGTCGTATCGTGGCTTACGATGTGAGTACCGATAGTGCTGAGGAAAGTGATAGCTTGTCCTCTCTGATATCATCTTTAAGCTGTTGCACCTTGCGCTCTGCCCTCAGCCATACAGATCGGTCGAGCTTCGTTTCATTATCTTTCCGCTTAATTGCCGTGAGCTCGTAAGCCAGTAAGCTTTCCAATCTATACAACGTTCGTTTCGCTTTATCCAGTGCTCGACCGACGCTCGCAATGGGATCAATTCCAGTAATGTCTGGATTCTGGCGGAGAAGGTCATCGGTGTCTTGTACGATACACTGTAGGTCAGCGACCTCATTGTTCAGAGCCAGAAAAATGTCAGGCGCATTCTTTAAATTGATGATTCTCTTGAGGCCCTTGCCAATGGTACCGCTGAGTTGGACTATGGCAATGATACTCGCAGTCAAGGACAACGGATCCATCTAGCATAGTCGGAGGGTATAGAAACGCAAGAATCGGTATGCAATGCTCTTTCATTTGCAGCGCTCGTCGAGCTTTGGCGTGAGGCTAGGGCCCGTGAGATTGATTCAATGGTTTTGAGAGTGGTTTATTTATACTTCTATATATACAACATCATAAAGAAATACGGAACTCGCGAGAGTTGAGTACTGGATGCAAAACAATGAGGCTTCTGTTAGAGCTCAAGCTGGCGCCTAGACGTCTCATCGCGGGGGACGGATTATGTACAACAGCCCAATGGGCGGCAAGAACTTCAAGAGATTTTGCAAGCATGAGACATAACAGTAGATATCGTTTCCGAATCCGTGAGCAAATGGCGCCGGCTCACACTTGAGTGTCCAAGATGTACCATGACTTTCACTCGCAGTGCTTTGGGGAGACATGGCAATTGAAACCTCGAAACACACCAAGGGTCGACCAGGCGAAGCCGCCTGTCACCCTCGACTCGAGCATAAACGAACGGACAAATCCTCGTTTAGCGCTGGCAATACCAGCAGCACAGTTAGCTTCGTAGTGATTCCCTTTAAACTGCAAATCAACCTTTGAAGCTTCACAAGATCCCAAAACACTTTTTGTTCGTGGCTCCAGGCAAGCTGTCGAAATAGGTGGCAAGTGCGAGGCTTCTAGTTCTAGAGCGTCAGAAAGGCCTCCAGAAGAGGGTAATTTACGTCTTTATTTACTTGGACTGCGTTACCGTCAAGTATACGGCCAAGTTTGCTGCTCAACTTGAGTCGAGGGTAAATACTTCACGGCTCTAGAATGGGTTCGCAAGTCCAGGCTGTTACTTAAGTAGAGTCACGATCAGGTACTTCGTGGGTCCATGACGGTCTTGAAAGCCTGGGAAGCTGCTTAAGCTGAGAATATTTTATGCACCAATTGACATTGCTCCAACCTTGGCACCTAGCCTGGCGCCCCTTGGAAGTGCCCGTGAAGCTGGGGACCGTTTTGCGGGTAACCGTACGCATGTGGAGGCCTTCAGGGTAAGTCCTCGGCACACGAGAGCTTGCGAATGATGATGCAATGAAGATCAAACAACCAGGGCCTTACAGGCATATTGACGAAGTGCAACAACTCAATACGAAGCAGACTTCATGAATCAGTATGAAGCCAGCTTCCCTGCGACCTTTTCTACCCAGACCCGCCATACGGCGGCGGCTGCCTCCATCCCCTCGTCGCCATTATGCCCTACAACAAGCTACGGCGCCAACGCTACAAGTCTTCAACGACAAGTCCAAACAGCTCCAACGAGAGCGCGCCGCGTCATATGCAGACGCGAGTAGAAGAGTTGACTATCTCCGCGATGAGGTAGCAAGTAGACTGTGCGAACGTCTCCTTGTAAGTGCGCCCAATCGCCCGTCGCGCAATTCAGCTGAGCACTTTGCGCAGGATATCAAACGACACTTCCCCAACGTCCTGGACCTAGGCGCAAACGCCTGCAATATCGCCCGTACCCTCACAGTCCCCACACCGGACTCACCGCCCCTATCCACCCGCCTCTCCCATATCACCTCCGCCGACACCTCGCCCACGCTCCTCAATCGCGATGCCTCGCTTCCCTTCAACAACCTCCTCCCTTCTCACACCCGCACCGTTCTTCCTCCAGCCGACACCCCTCTACCGTTCGAACCTCAATCATTCGACGCCGTCCTCTCCTCCCTCTCCCTCCACTGGGTCAACGATCTCCCCACCCTCCTCTCCCAAATAAACACAATTCTAAAACCCGACTCCCCTTTCATAGCCGCCATGCTGGGCGGCGACTCCCTATATGAGCTGCGCACATCCCTCCAACTCGCTGACCTCGACCGACGCGGCGGCGTCAGCACGCACGTCTCTCCTCTGGCAGATATCCGGGATATAGGCGGTCTCCTAACGAAAGCTGGGTTCAAAATGTTGACCGTGGATGTGGATGATATAATTGTGGATTATCCAAGCGTGTTTGCGCTGATGACTGATTTGCAGGCAATGGGGGAGAGCAATGCGGCGTTGACGGCTGAGAAGAGTGGGTTAAGGAGAGAGGTGTTGGCGGCGGCGGAGGGGATTTATAGGGAGCTGCATGCGGAGGGTGGAGAGAATATACCTGCTACATTCAGGATCATATACATGATCGGCTGGACGGAGGGGGAGGGACAGGCGAAGCCACTGCCTAGGGGTTCTGGGCAACTCAATATGAAGGATATTCTGGGTGGAGGTGAAATCAAGTGAACGTGCGGTATGGGCCCTGTAGATATCGTCGTTTTACCCTATGTCTGCTTCAGCAGCTGAGCAATAGTGCTCAAATAAATGCGCGGCATCACTGTGTACGCCAAGGTCTTATATCGACTATCTTGCGGACGGTCTTGCTACTCGTGATCATAGTCCCATGCCGTTCATTCTCCTCAAACAGTCCTCCGATCCGTCATGACCCTAACCACACATCCCAATCCCGCAACTTCCATTAGTTTCTCATGCCAACTCAAAAGCACACTCATACTCTGCCCTCCTCCCTCACCTCCACCTACACTCCCTCTCCCTTGGATTTGCGAAAACCCCGTCTGTTGCGGCGTCATGGCGCGAGAAGAGGCTGATGACCCGGATGACGTCTGTGACATCCCTTTGTAGAGATACTTCATTAGAACGTCGAGGGTTTCGGGACCGTTTTCCGAGGTGTATATGCGTGAGAGGAGGGGAGACATTTCGGACGCTTTTATTGAGGAGAGGATTTCAGACAGGGTCTGGAGGTGAAGGTCCTGGTATTTATATCAGCGTCCTGCTCCAATATCTCCATACTCCCAAATTTTGTTTGTGAATACACATTGCCTAAGGGAGGTGTAATGGGTATCCGTACCTTTGCTTGCGCATCCCCACCATACGGCGCATTCTCAAGTGCGCCCCTCAAGGCACCTTCTGTGTCTCCTCCTCTTAGTAATTGTCGTATTTGACTTGAGAGCTGCTGTACTTCTGATGCTGAGACTAGGGCGACGGCGGGGAGGAGGGATGAGACGGAGAAGTTGGCCGGCGATTCGGGGTCTAGGAGGTCGATATTTATGGTGCGCCAATTAGCTATTGCCATGGTGGGATATCTGGAGTGGTGGAGGGACAGTGGTGTTGGAACTGGGGAAGAACAGTGTGTTGGTAGACGTCGAGTGCCTGAAGTGCGGCCTACGGAGGCGGAGAAAGTCCCGCTTGGGGGGAGCTTGTGGCCAACCCTGACGATTGAGCTTCACACTTCTACAATATTCATCGACCCAGCTTCGGGGCGAAGTTTCCGAGTCCAAGCTCTCACCATGGCCTTCCCATACACCTACATCAGCTGCCCCTGCACTGACGTGTCTACGCCCATTAATGGCAGCAAAGAACCCCAGAACGACGACGACGACGAGCAAGAAAGAACATTCGATCCCAGGTCATCACGTGCCAACTTTTCTCTATACACCATTGAGCACCTCCTGTACTGCGAGGACTGTCAGCAGATCAGATGCCCGCGATGTACAATAGAGGAAATCGTGGCCTGGTATTGCCCCAGTTGCTTGTTTGAGATGCCCAGCAGTATGGTGAAGAGCGAGGCCGGCAGGTAGGTAAGCCTCAGCCTTATTCACTTCTAGAGTCGACTTCGAGCTGAGAATCTCGCAGGTGTACAAGAAATTGCTACAATTGCCCTACATGCACGGGTCCCTTATCTATCAACTCCATTAATCCAAACTACGCTGTCCGTGGAATTCATGGCCCTTGGATCTTAAGTTGTGGTTACTGCAATTGGACATCTCTTGATATAGGATGGCAATTCGACAGCCTACAAGGCATGAGGAATGACATGGGGAAGCTCAAGGTTGGAGGACACTATAAGAATGCTAGCACAAAGTCTTCTGAATCGGAATCTTCGTCAGAAGTTGTGCCAGACGACGAGCCTGACTCAGTCTTTACCACCCTTCGGTCCTTCTACAACACCCAATTATCAGTGTCCAATAACACTGATCCACTTTTGACGCCCTCTGGAGGCTTCAACTACAGCTCCCCAAGCAGTCTCGCGCGAATCATGAGCCTCTACACAGGTCGTGGCGGGTACGGCAAGAAGGATCAGGCGAAGTCAACGCCCATGCAAGAAAGTGCAGACGCATCAGAAGGGCTCCGAGTCATTGACCTTAGCTCTGACGCTGAAGCAATCCAAAAACTCAGAACCCAGGGCTGGACCAGCACCGCCAGCATTGCCCAACAAACGGAACAACGCCATTCCCCTAGATTCACGTCCGACCTCCGCCCCACACAAGTTCAACTGCGCACAAAACGCAGCAAACGCTGTCGAACGTGCCGCCACATCCTCGTGAAGCCCGAAGCCAAAGTTTCAAGCACACGCTTCCGTATCAGACTAGTGGCTTTAAACTATATCCCAGCAATCTCACTGAAACCACTACAACCATCCCCGTCCACCGATATCCCTCTCACGGATCTGAACGCCCTCCCCGCCCTACGAGCGACCCAATTCCTCCTGACCCTCAAAAACCCACTTTTCGATCTCGTCAAGATCACTCTCGCAACACCAACACATATCCCGGGCAAACACAGCCACAAAGTCACTATGCTCTGCCCACAATTCGAAATCGGGCCCAATATCGACCAATGGGACGAAGCACTCGTCGGCGACAACAACAAAGATCGCCGTTCTAGCACAATGTTCAATCCATCAAGGACCGAGTATGCTGGTGGTGAAGGAGGCAAAGTGGCGGAGGCAGGGAAGGTTTGGGAGAAGGGGAGGAATTGGACTACGGTTGTCGTGGAGGTGGTTTGCCAGGCAATTGGGAAGGTGAATGGGGATGGGGAATTACTGAGAGAGGATGAGGATGTACTGGAAATCCCGGTGTTTGTGAGAATGGATTGGGAAGAGGATACAGAAAAGGAGGGAGAATCAATGGGGAAAATGGCAGACGGCGAGAAGAGAGAAAAGAGGGAATTAGCCTTCTGGGCTGTTGTTGGAGTTGGAAGGGTGGGGAGGTTGGAGATGCTTGTGGAGTAGGCCTGCCTGCCTTCCCCTTAATCATGGACTTGTCAGCCTTCACGCCACATTAAAGCAACCTAATGCCTTTCGTCTGAGGCTAACGACTCCCAAATACAACCAGCCTTCGAATCATGGTTTCAAGCCAATAGCAGTCTTCTGCCCATAATCCTAGCGGCTTCCAAGCCTGCCTCTTCGAATCTGGAGACAAAGTTTCAGACTGCTTGACCCCCTTATTTTCCCGTGCTAAATTGGTTGAGCATATTTGCTCTTTCGTACTGATGGGCAATGTGAATGTGTGAAGATACGTCTTTTCCTCTTTCGTGTCTTTCTAGGCGTCTCTCGCTAACAATTTTCGGGTCACTTGGTTTTATTCGTCCCAAATCTTGATAAGATCATCACATCAAATCGGATTTGGTCTTGAGTTCTGCCATGCAGGCGATCTCGACCTCAGAATGACGTCTTGGCGCATGGTACGCTGTTAACGGGTTATTGTCTCGAACACTGACTTTAAGAATCTTCTCGCAATGACTTGTGCTCGACAGATGAAATTAGGTTTCTACGTCTCGCTAGAGACCGGTCATGATGTTCATGCACAAACACCCAAAGGCGATCAATGTCGTTTGGAGATCTGTATGGCGTAGCGTCTGGGTGGCTGCATAAACCACCAGAACGCAGGTTCAGCCCCTTCAGTCCCTAAGATTCGCCTCGTTTTCTCAAATCCCAGAAACACAGTCCATCCTGACTCGCTTTCATAGAGTGGATTCCATGTGCGCGCCTGCTTTCTGACTGTGAATGCAGGTGATATCATCCTTGGCAATTGTCATCTTCCTCTTCGAGTATTACATAGCCTTACACTCAGCGCAAGATTCAAATGGCTGGTCACTGCGCGTCTGTGGAGACACGGAATTCCCATTCTATGCCTGCTGCCCAGCGACCCCTACATCCACGCCGCAGAACCATGGAATCTGCTGTCCAAGCAGTAAGCGCCTTTCTACTGACTTGCTGCATCTGTAGGCTAATGAAACTCTCAATTCTATAGCCACGGATTGTACAGGCGCCCTTACAAAGAGTGGATCACGCTACGCCGCCCCTTCATGGTCTTTTTGCCATGACGACGCGGGATCTTTTTGCTGTCTCCAAGAATATACGTGCTACCATGCCAACAGTACGAACAGTGTTGGCTGTGGGGAACCGGAATATGTGCTGCAGGCGCAGGAGTGTCAGTTGTCTACAATCTCGCGAGCGCCTCGCAGTGCAGCTGTCTCCAGCATCCTGGCAGTGGAGAATGCAGCTACCACAGCCGCCTCGTCCACAAGCCCTTTGTTCGATACTTCGACGACGCTGACGTTGCCTACGACGACGATATAATTCTCCAAGTAGCAGCACTGAGCTAGTCTCTTCGAGTAGCAGTAGCACATTATCTTCGAGCACTACATCAATCTCCGAAGCGACGATGGACTCATCGACCCCTTTAGCCTAGTCAACATCGTCAGTTCCTACCGCCCTCTCTCACACGACGCCAGAAAGCACCAACACGCCATCAAGTGGGATTTCGCTATCCGACAAGATTGCTATGGGCCTCGGTGTACTGGTGGGTCTGACAACAGTTATAGGTGTTTACTATACCATCAAGATGTACCGTCCGATGCACAAGCAGAAACAAACCTTGGACATCGAATCTAATTATCCAATGGACTGACTACCGCGGAGAAGACGTGGGGAAAGAGATTATGGGTATGGGAGGGTAGATTCTGGGCTTGGGACTAGACCGTATGGGCATCAGACGAGAGGGTACAGGTAAGTGTGGGCTGAGGCGTGGCGCCCGGGTGTTCTCTGATGTAGCGCGGCGTTAGAGAGAGGTGGTGTTAATTGATTGTGCGGGCGTTTGAATTTTCTGCGGGCTTCGGGCTAGAGCTAAGGATGTGTGTTTGAGGATTCAGTGGCAGAAGATATTATCGGAATAGGTGAGAGCCGGTAAAATGGACCTTGCTCGTAGAATTCTTACCGAAGACTTGATTCGATGCGTCCTCAGTTTCTCAAAAATCGCACAAGTGTACCAATCTATCTCCATGTTTCAGCAGAAAGTACGCCACTATAAGATTCATTACCTTTGTGTACCGCATGAGCCCGCTATAAACGCCTGATATTTTGGAAACGAACATTGCTTACGTTCTCATAAATTATGTTTATTCTAGTGCCCTACCCCCAATATCCATCTAATTCATGCTCAACCAACCCAAAGCAGGGAGACTCTCCAGCTCGCTCTTCCGTGAGAGCTCCCCAAAATCCAAGGGTTCGTACCCACAACAGGCGCCATCAATGATTCTGGTCCTAGCTAAGTATTGCCAATAAAGCAGCTTTCACTCCCCCAACCACCATACCCACCATCCCGCATCTTCCCCTCATCCAAACCCCTACAACATACTACACACCGCCCCCTTCTGGCATAATTCCCACCGCTTATACTCACCCAGAAAAGCAGCCACAGCAACAATCTAAAGAGGCAATGGCAAGTCCCTCTTGACACACAACATCCCGCCTAGCTCTCTCATCCGCCGGGTCTACGACAACGAGACCACCGCCCTTTACGTCGACGTGGAGACCGAAAATTATGATAGCGGTGTTTGGGGCATGGTGGTTGAGTTCTGGAATCCAGTTTTCTGTTACGTTGGCTAGAGTGGTTGGTTCATCGATGGCGAAGCAGAGCAGAAAGACGTCCGTTTGCGGGTATGAGAGCGTGGCGCTCTTCGCTGATGGTGGAGTGGAGGGGGATGGTGTGTTGTTCTTTGTTGATACTCTCTCAGAAAGAAAATTGTTGAGTCAGTAAACGGTATGTAAAGGTCTATATAGCATTGACATCTCAAACCCTTGATCTTAGACCTTTGGACTTAGACTTCTGAGTTCGAAGCTCGGCTCGAAAAAGCCATTTCATACATCACCTCTACTGTCATTGGGTCAGAAAATGTGAAGGCCGGATACCCGTCTTCGGCTTTGCGAAGGATCGGTGGGTAACGATGGGCGAGGTTGCAGAAGATGAGGGCGGTTTTGCCGACGAACTCGTCACCGACGGCTATGCATCTATTGAGCAGAGATCGACATCGAAACATACAAAAACTCTGTGTCTAATCCAAGTGCGAAGTTGATGTAAATATTTTCGGCGCGGGAAGCATTGCTTACTTTAACATTGGGCAAGGCGTCGTTGGAGAAGATTTCAATGATGCAACGCAATACGGCAAAAAAATCCCCGGTTCTATAGGCTACAAGATTGTAGTTAATATACCTGCCATTCTGGTAAAGTGGAAGGTTTGAGGCGAAGAAGCGAAAGATGGCGGGGTTGAGGGCAGGATCCAGGCAGGCGCTCGAGAGACCGAGCTATCACAATTTGCTTAGCCTTGCGGTATGTATATTCCTGCTCGGCCTTGTGCAAAGGAGTTCTGAGGTCCTCCGTTTGACTAATGGAGCTAGGCGGTCCTTCAGACGTTGTTGCGTCTGTATTGGAGCGGTAATTTCATATTGTCCCAAGCAGGTATTTGCAAGCGTGGAAAGCTGCTGCAGTCAACTTGTAATTTATTTGGTTACTAACTAAAATTGTGACCATGAGCTGGTGTGTAGACCCCTCTATCAGTCATTGTGCCCAGTAGCCTGAGCTTTCTCTATCAAAATAGTTGTATCCATCTAACCAATCCCAAAAGTGCCAAAGAAGCCCACCAATTCCAGTCGGTATGCATAATACTAAAGAATAGTAGCCACCAGCGCCTTCGCTGTTGTCCACAAGGTAATTACAAATTCTATCTTTCCATCATGTACATAATCAAACATATGAGTCCCTTTGGTCATGAGCCTATGCGGTGGTGAGTGTGATTGGGGGTGGCTGTAATGGTAACGCAGGCGGCGTATTTGGTGTCTGTGGTGACTGTAGTGTCGAAGCCTTGCCCTTCTGAGGGGTCTGAGGAGTCTTAGGATTCTGAGGGTGCATGTTGATACCCAAGCCCGATTCTTCGTCTTCACGAGACTTGTCGCTGCCGCTGGAGTCCTTGCGAGTCACCTTTGCCGTTGTCCGCTGAAAGAAGCGCTTGGTGGGTCTGAAGACCGTTTTGGAAAGGACCCTCCATGCTTTGGCGACAGGACTGAATATGATTGACAGGACTTTCAAGGCGGGTCGAGCAAATGCAAGCCAGACTTTATCTGTGAAGCCGAAAACAGCTGCAGCGTACTTGTCCGGTATGCATCGAAGTACAACTGCCCACAACAGGCAAGGCAGCGCACATAGAATGCAAACAGCCCATTGGGTCCCGTCAATCCTCTTGATCTGGAACGCCTTGCCGCCCACGAAGACGATCATTACCTGACCAGCGACCATGATGATATTAATAACGACAAAGAATGCATTCTTGTGAACGCCTTCAAAGATGTTGAGTTTATTGTCCAAGCGGCGATTGTTGAATTCGTTAAAGATCTGCATCCAGACAAAGGTATTGAAAACCATTGTGTTTAGTTCCGTTTGGAGAGTTGCGTCACTCTTCGAGTAGCCGAGGATCGAGGAGCCTGCGTAGTAGAGGGTGAAAGTGACGACGAGTTGGTAGATGGCTTGCCCAGTGATCATCTTCCACATGTTGGTGGTGATGAGGGCAGCGCGTTTCGGGGTAGGCTTCCTGTCTAGGATCTTTTCTGTTGGTGCATCCGTTGCAAGTGCGAGGGCTGCGAAGGTGTCCATGATGAGGTTCACCCACAAGAGCTGGACAGCCGAGAGGACGGAATGCGAGTCTGGAGACGAGACGGCAGAGACAAAAGCAAGGACCACGGCGGTGATATTGACGGTGATCTGGAATTGTAGGAACTTGGCGACTGCATCGTTGACTGAACGACCCCACATGATAGCATTGACGATGCTCGAGAAGTTGTCGTCCATGAGAATAATGGCACTGGCCTCTTTGGCGACCTCTGTACCCGCAATTCCCATCGAGAAGCCAACGTCTGCTGTTTTCAGGGCTGGTCCATCATTAGTACCGTCACCTGTGACGGCGACAGTCTCGCCGAGATGTTTGAGTCGCGCGACAAGAATGCGCTTGTCCTCTGGCGATGAGCGAGCGAGGACTTCTAGGTGGGGTATGGCTTGATCCATCTCCTCATCAGACATTTGGCGAAATTTGGGCCCTTCTAAGACAAGACCGCCCTCGCTCTTGATCCCGCACTGCGTAGCGATAGCGCTAGCTGTCATCATATTATCTCCAGTGACCATTCGAACCTTGACTCCAGCATCTTGACATTGCTTCACTGCTTTCGAAACGCCGTCCCTCAACGGATCTTGAATGCCGACCATACTCAGTAGTGTCATATCGTGAAACACATCTTCGAAGAGTGCCATCGAGCGGTCTTCGTCCAAAGTACGGGAACCAAGAGGTGGCCACTGCGGGAAGTCTTTGTAGAGCATAGTAATAGTTCGTAGCGATTGCCATGCAAACTCTTCGATGTCTGCCGCAACTTGAGCTCTGGAAGTCTCGGTAAGCTCGCTTTTTGTCAGAGCTGCTCCAGTTATATCACTAAGTTCTGTCGTAGCCTTTGCGAGCATAAGCTCCGCTGCACCTTTGACCAGTAAACGATAGGTGCCACCTGCGAGTTGAACGACTACGCCCATACACTTCCGATCAGAGTCAAAAGGTATCAGTTGCACGATATTGACTCCATTGCGCTCTTCAGCGACTGGCCCCATACCGAGCTGTTCTTTGGCCATGGTAAGGATAGCAGTCTCTGTCTTAGAGCCGATGAAGGTGGATTCGCCATTCTCCTCTCCCTCGAAAGCTGTGGAGTTGATTGCACAGGACTGTAGAAGAAGGCTCTTCACAGAGCTAGATAGCTGCTCGAATGCAATTGGAAATGGCAAGACGCTGCGATCTGTGTTTCCGCTCTGGACATTTTGGGCAAATTTGACTTTTGACCCCATCGTCCCAGCTACAACAGTCATCCTGTTTTGAGTCAAAGTTCCCGTCTTGTCAGAGCAAATGGTAGTAGCGTTTCCCATAGTCTCACATGCTCGAAGATGTCGAACGAGGTTGTTTTCTTTGAGCATTCGCTTGGTAGCGAAGGACAAGGCAAGCGTTACAGCCACTGGGAGACCTTCTGGGACCGCGACAACGATAATGGTGATAGCCACAATGAGAATGTCCAGGAAGGCGGAACCCTTCATCGCAGGCGAAGCTGAATTCCCAGACAGCCCCGCAAGAAATCGAATGAGAAGGATAAAGAAAAGAAGACCTGCAGCTGCGGTGCCAATGTAACCAATCCAGTTAGCCATATTGGCAAGCTTGGCCTGTAGTGGCGTATCTTCATTCTCTGTCTGTAAAGACATCATGATTTTTCCAAAGCTGCTGTTCACGCCGACCGAAGTGACAAGGTAAGTTCCGACACCTTCGAGGACCTTGCTGCCCGAAATGATGAACGGGTCCAACTTAGAAGTAGCAGTGCTATCTTCGATCCGATTCCAAACCTCCTGTCCTGCAGTTTTCTTCATAGCGTCAGATTCTCCAGTCGCCGAGGACTCATCGCATCGAATTCCATGGCCGCTGATGAGTATACCATCTGCGGGAACAGAGTCACCTGACTCCATGTGTAGAACGTCGCCGACCATAACATCGAAGACAGATATCATGACTGATTTGCCAGATCGAATAGCCTTCACTTGTCGATCATCCTTCTTTGCGTTGAGTGCCACAAATTGCTTTTCCCGTCTGTAGTCATTCAAACCAGTCACCAGCACCACTATCACGACCGCGACCATAATCGCTAACCCTTCAACCCAGGCCAGTGATGGCCCCTGACCTGGAGCTGGCGTTTGCCCGACGGCTTCGTAGACACCTAGTACAAGCGATATGACGGCTGCAATTGAAAGTATGATCAAAACCCTGTCGTTGAGAGCATTCCAAAACAGCCTCCATATGCTTAGAGACTTCTTCGCGGGAAGTCTGTTGTCCTGGAACATTCGTATCCGATCGTGGTATTGGCCCTTTCGTTCACGGTCCGTCACTAAACCATCCTCTCCAACTATCGTCCCTTGACCTGGCGCCTTCTTTTGCTTTGCGCATTGCCTTGCTTCCTCGAAGCTGACTTTTTCTGATATTGAGTTTTCATCGACGCTGAGTCCAGCCACCAAATCCGTCTGTAAACCTCGCTCCAATCCTCTTATTCCACCAAGGGCTCTGTATGCGGCCAGCGACTTTGGATTCAAAATCTTATTCAGTTGACCAGTTGAGAAAGCGAAAGGATTGTTCGCTGCTTCAAAGTCCTTCTCATTATTCTTGTCGTGCCTCAGAGCCTCTTCTGTGCTCAACTCGTCACCCTCAAATCTTGACCTCAGGGTCATAACATCCGAATTCGTTCTTGACCTCACGGTCTTGTCCGTCGTCGTGGAATTAAAGGAATCCGTTCTCGTTCTCGACGTTTCCGCTACCGAGAGCGAAGAGTCTGCTCTCGACCGCAGCGTGCTGCCTCCCAAGGATTTTGAAGTTGGTGACGGAGGTATCTGAAGGGTCAGGGAGTTCTGTGGAGAATGATCGCTGGATTCGGCCCCTTCACCTTCTTGCTGGGGGATCTGAGAAGTGTTGGAGCCCATACTATCTGGACTGTTTAAGTGGCCGACATTTGTGTGTATCTCTATAGGCGGCGCGAGCAGCCTGTTCGAAGTCATGTTGTGATTTTGTCAAAGGATTGTCCCTCCGTTAACCGCTTCACACCGTGGAAAGGGACTGATGCGTGTGCGTGTGCGTGTGCACAGGGCTGAAGCTGACGCTGAAGCTGACAGAGCGTAATGAAAAAGGCTGGTGTAATGGATGCGAAGCCATCGGACAATCCATTGCCTTAAAGAGGGAGCGCCCAGTCTGGTAAGGAGAGAGGCAATGGGGAAAGGCCGTGAGTAGTCGCCAAGAAGAAGGCTGTGCAGGGGATCACCTCCTAGAAACGGCTGGATCATCGGCTGACCCCTCACTGCCCGGAAATACTTATGCCAAGAATCTCATATGACCGCAATGTCCACGTCGCCAGTACAAACTAGTGTCCTTCAAACACCGCAAATCTAGGCGCTGAGAAAATCGAAATCTAAATGAGTGATGCTATCCAATTATTGAGGCTTGCTCGTAGTTGGTGAAGCGCCGACGCTAATACTTTAAGATAAGATTCCTACGGGATGCCGGATGCAACATTTACAGCAGATTATTCCAGCGGTTAGAAAAGTTCTACACCTTTATTCCATACTACGCTGAAGATGGATGACTTGCATCTCGTGAAACCTGCCTCGCATGTACATAACCATCCCAACATTCTTCGCGTCAAGCATTCAAGACAGCGGTGGCACTGCCCGCTTCTCCCACGGTACAGATTTTGCGAAGTAATTCTACCATATCAATGCGGTCTTCTGCCTGGCTCCTGGTCCATAATACTAGGCATCTACGTCAGGATGGCAGAATCGGTGGCCTACCAAGAGTACCAAGGAGTGCCAAGGAGTACCAAGGAGTACTACCAAGGAGGATCACCACTTGGCGACGATGTAATCCTTTTCGCCGAGCCACTTCTTCTCGCGAATTGGCCTTATGGAGGCCAAGAAAGGTTGTCTTGAATGTTGACAGACTCTGTGCCGCAGTCGCTTGGCTTTACAAATCTGTGGAGAACCGCGGAATTGCATCCTCTGAAAATTGTGGCGTCGACGTGGTGGCTGTGCAACATGCGGAGGTTTTCTTTCCGAAAAACCACAATTTCGTACTCGAATTCTTTACAATTCCTATCCTGCGTCTTATAACCTGTCATGCGACCGTTCTTATGACTCTGATCAATGTTGCTTATCTCACGCAAGGCGAGGGGCGGAGACAGCAGCCAGAACACGGCAGGCTTGGTGTCTTGGAAGTTGCAAATCACGCTAAAACTGAGTAGAATTTCGGGCGTACAAACTCATCTGAAAGCCTTATCTTGAGCACCGATAGCCAAAATATTTCCTCTTGAATAATCTTGTGCTGCGCGTTTCGGGCTCTGTAGCCCTCGCAATTGCTACTTACTCTGGCACCAAGCCTGACGCAGACACCCAAACGACTTCAAAATCTACGAATGGTCACGTGTGAATGCACATTGATATGGCTTTGTACATATTCTGTCGAACCGTCGACCCAGACCTCATCAACTGCCCTGGAGAGGGAGAGCGCAGCCGAAGTAACAGGACTTTTCGAAGAATGACGATACTACCGCATCAATAGTCGCCCATTCAGCCAGATCGAAAATCGAATGAAATAATTGGCGCCCTAAAGCTCGCCTTCGCATTTGATAGTAACAATTCTATAGTCTTCGAAAGGTCTTTCCTGCATTCTTACAGGTACGTCCGTAAGCAATAAACCTTCCTTCCTCTTACCAGCATCCACTGTATTCAGAGCCCCCAGCAACTTATCGTCGACCTTTAATCCTGCATACCGACAACCAGACATGGGATAGTATATGATCGTAGCTTTTCTCGTACAGATTCCAAAGTCGAATTTTGCTGGCTTGACTTCATCTAATCATACGCGAAGTCAGCTTCTGCGAGCATTGTCTCGGTGGCTTTGACCGACCTTCTTGAGTCCGAACCCGCATCCCTACAAGAATCGATGGATCATGGCCTTCCCTTCCATCACTTACGACTTTCGAGATACCTGCTTTAACGGGCGTCTCAGGTATGACTCTTGCGTGCTCATCCACCTTTCGCTCTGCTTGATCCAGCATCTCATTCAACTCACTGAGTCTCGCCAATAACGCCGCTTTCTTCCCCGAAACCGGACACCTATTCGCCCTAAGAATTGTTTTGAGCTCGGCCACAGTCATATCTTGTGTCAGCTTCATTGTGGCTGTGTATCTCTTTTTGACACTCCTCGGCCCCGCTGCCGCATAGTTGAGTTTGGGTTGAGGAAGATTAGCTACGCTAAGCTTCTGCGTCGTCTTCGTTGGGTCCACGCATACTTTTTCGGAGTTGCTACTCGTAGTCGCTGCGATCTTGGGTCTAGGCTTGCAAGGGGCCACGTGTGATTTTTCGGTGTCATTCTTGCCTGTTGCTGCGGTCTCTGGCCCAAACCTGGCAAGGGCCATGTCTTTTTGTCCTGACTCACTCTTGCCGGTTGCTGTAGTCTTGAATTTTGGTTTCACGGGAGGCATGGTGGGAAGGTGATGTGTTGACACCTGAGGTACAGCGGCCTTTGTAGAGACGAAGAAGCTATTTATCGGTTGTTCTCTCTTGCGCTTTTGAGGTGATGCTGCCATTGCAAGCTCAGAATGGTTTTAGTAGTGGCACAACGGATGAGTGAGCAGGATGCCTCGGCCTACAGAGGAATGATTCGCGAAACATGCGTTGACGAAGTACCGTTCATCATGAAGTGTGTTAACTTTGCAGACCAAATGTTAGAGAGAAGCCGACCGCTAGGATCTTGTGTTACCGATGTCTCAAAGAGCTAGGGATACTCTATTCCTTCAGGGTCTTGTGCCTAGTTACTCACTCGGCTATATGTGTATCGTAAAGCGTGTTTGGGATTGAAAGTCTTGGGGTGATTTTCAGGGTGTTCTGTACTCTACCTCGGACAGTAAAAAACTTTTACTCTGAGATGTTGAAAGGTCACACAATATTGAACACTTGGCGGGTAACAGCCCCTTAGAATCTCGCGAGGACGTTCTTGGGGCAAGAGCCATCTTACTATCTCCAGAAGCCTGTCCTCCTAATTTGCGCTGTTGCCTTGCTGATGATTTGGTATCGCAAGAGACAGACCAACGAGACATTATTAACGACTGGGCATGCCTCGTTGGAGCACACTTGTGCTAGATCTATACTTAACGATATCCAAATTTTCACCAATCATCTATACGATCTCTCTATTAAAGGATCAAGAAACGAGCAGCATAAACCACAAATCTCGTACCCACCTCTCTAATTACGACTATATTTACATTCCAATACTCCATCTCAATACACCCGCTCCACACATATTCCCCCATCAGAAAAGAGCAAGCATAGCCACACCAGCCGCGAGCGTGAGGACGGAGGCCGCAGAATCCACAAACCTCCCAGCAGCGCCCTGGAATGGCGTGATCGGGCTGCTCCCACTGCCAGGTGCACCGGTAGTGGTGGCGTTGCCGCCGTTTAAGGAAGAGCCTCCATTGTTAGAGCCGGAGCGCGATCCCGATGAGGAACCTGAGCCAGAACCAGTGCTAGAACTAGTAGAGGTCGCGAGAGAGCCAGTCGAAGATCCGGTTGCAGTGCTACTGCCCGTTGATGTTGAGTTGCCGGAGATGAAGATCCCGCCTGCGATGGCGGGTGGTGCGGTACTGTTACCTGTCTTTGCGGCGGCGAGCTTGTATGCGTCGAGGGTGTTGGGGGAGGGAGGTCCTCTGGGTACAGTGTCAGTGACTCATCTCTTTGGCACGTTTCAACTCATAGAGACTCACGGCTGGTTCACTACCATCGCCATACCCGATTGACAGTGGCTTTTCGCCGTCTGAGCGCAGTAGATTCATATCGGCTTCGTGTCATTGACTGTAACCACGAATTCAATTGGACCAGGCCCCGCAGCTAGAGGCTGGAAGCCGGAGAAGAAGCCGTTGGCGAGGGGGTGGCAGGGGTCGGTGAAGCTGCTTTGGACCACGGAGTGGTTCTTGGGGAAGTAGCTGAATGTAAGAGTGTCGCCGACTGCGGCCGTAACCACGGAAGGGTTGAAGGCGAGCTTGGCGTCGGCACCGACGGTAATGGGGTGGTTGGCTGAAAGAGCGAGGGGGAGGAGAGCCAGGAGGGGGATGGCGGATGTGGGATGCATCTTGCAGTGGGCTCACGGAGGAATATTATAGGATTATCAAGGTATCCGGACGATGCAGAGACGAGGAGCGATGACTTTAAGGAAACTTTGTGAAGATGTAGAGTACGAATGAGATTTGGTTGGATTCGAGCAGCGGGTAGAGGAGGAGACCAAGGCTTTTGTACCTGAGACTGGTATTGACTCAGGTCAGACTGAAATAAAGATGACTGTACCTGAATTAACATGAAGGATAACATCTTTGCATATCCCAAGAGATGAGATCCAGGTACCAACATGGTAGGGTTCTTCTAGCTGCTTATAAAGATGATAAGCGAGGTCGCTAAACAAACGACATGGTATGCTACAGTTGTGTGCCACGACGCATTTAGCCAATGGCTGCACGCTTGAGGAACATTACTTCAAGCGAGTTTCAGTCTTGGCTCGTTCACTTGCGCAATGTTCGTCCTAGACGTACTTTCACCAAGAATCAAGTACGTTGGTGGCTTCTCTGATGGACTTGCGTAAGATTTCGAGCTTTGAGGTTGTGGTGAAGTGGAATGAGTCTGTTCACAGACTGAAAAGTTTGATTGAGCCTACCATAATCCAGAATCTTTAGACCAGTCAGCGTGGGCGGATACAGTCATCTCGCAAGCAGTAGGAAAGCATGTTCGAACAATCATCAAGAAGCGACGAGGATTTTCAAGGTTTTGTTCATGCTCAAGATCCCAACCAACGAGATTGACAGATTTTCCAGACTTTGGGAGCAACTGAACGACGAAGCAGTGCATACTTCGGCAAAGCTCATCAAATCGTGCCAAGCGCTGCGATGTATAATATACGCCTCGAGGGGTTCGAATGGACCAGTTTTAAATTCATAGATGTTTTGTATAGGTTGGAGGAAAGGAAAAGATGGAGTCTCCCAGACATTGGGGGCAACATCTGAGTTAAAGGCGGTGCAAATGTCAGCAAAATTCATGGACGTAGAACTAATACTGCGCCTCAAAGAATCCCTCCGAATCCATCGCAACTCCTCCATAGATGCCGCTTTAGATTGAAGAGGACGAAGGAGTGAAGCGGACTTGTCCCCTGCGAGGCCGAGCGAGCGCCGCTTTAGCCGCTACAATGGTGTTGTGGTCTTGTTCGTATCCTTTGGAAGCGGTATTGTACCAGCGCATGGGGGCATATTTTTCGCTTGGACAGGACCGCTATCCCTACCTTACTTGAGCTTACAAGTCTAAACCTCTCTAAATTTGCAAGCATAAGTTTCAAGATCACGGAGATGCTCAACAAACTCTAGCTTGGTTAACTATCTAAAGATTGCCTCAACGGCTATCTTATCTTAAGTTACGTTGTTGTTGAAGGGTTCTGGTTCCCGCGAGGTCGGTATTTTTAATAAATTGCCCTGCCGTATTCTGAACTTACGGTCGCGCTTTCACATACAAGCGCCATAATTCTCGATCTCGACTCACAGCTCCCCATCAACAAACCCACCCACCATGTCCCAACCACACCAATAGTCTCCTCGCCACAAAAAACGCCATGGCATTCCTCCAACGCCCCTCCCTCCCCCCAACAGCCACCACATCCCCTCCACCAGCATCTCCATCCTCCACCTCCACCTCCCCATCCCCCCCGCGCTCCCGCTCCCAACTCTCCCTTTTCCTCACCGGCGCATCCTTCCTCGCCCTCTCCAGCCTCCTAACCCGCCGCGCCATCAACCGCCGCCACCTCTCCACCATCCCCCGCTTCTATCAACCCTCAAACCACCCATCAAACAAAGTAATTGGGGAATTCGAGGCTGTAGCGGCGCTGGGACTCGCTACGATGAATGTGACGAGTTTGTTTGTGATGATGGGTGGGGGGTTGGCGTGGGCGTTTGATGTGGGGAGTTTGGAGGAGTTGAGGGGGAGGGTTGGGATGAGGAAGATCGTTGCGGAACGGGAATTGGATGGTAGTGGTGGGGGAAAGAGCGAGGATGATAGGGAGATGGAAGGATTGGTTGCTAGGGCGTTGGGGAGGAAGGTGGAGCAGGGAAGGAAAGGGGGAGAGGGGAATGAGTTGGAGAAGCGAGAGGAAGAGGCAGATGAAGTGCGGGAAGGGTGATGATACTAATGCGTTTTTGTGGTCTTCTTCGTTGTTTGATACCCGGCATCATCGCCTGCGATTATTTGTAGGATATTTGCCATGAAATCCCCTCTTTATGATTGAGTTGAGAAGGGAGGATTAAGTGTGAAATGGACCAGTTGTATTGATGCTAGAGCACCGAGGACTACGAATGTGGCACAATTGAGGCCAGTGTTCACTCACTGAATGGGTGAAAAGCGCCGGGAATGCACGAAAGCGTAAGCTTCCTAGCAACCGGCCAAACGGAGCGTATTGGCCATGGGAATGCCAAAGTTCGAGGCCAGATGGAGCGGCAATGTACTTAGAGCATCGATACTGGAGTGCTGAATCCCTTAGCAGGCACACGGCTGGAGCCACTAATATCTCACAAATCGGTCAAAGAACCTCAATAAAAGTTGCATGTAATTGCTCAACCCTTCCACTCCCATCCCATCTTCTCCAACGTCAACCCCGACCGAACCTCCCAAGCAAATGGGCCAAAAGGCCACCACCATGCCACCAGTCCGCTGTCTTCTGCTCGCTTGTCATTCTCCTTCCTCCCCTCAACGAAAGCTGGAAAGTTACACAATCAACCCACCTCCTCATCTTCCACCCGACCCTGTTCATTCTTCCCACCTGCTCAAATTCCTCCCTGACATAAAAGCTTCGCGCATCGTTATCCTTAATCACCGCTGTGACCGCGAGAACTTCTCTGACCCCATACGGACGTCGCTCATTCTGCGGTACGGCTTTCAAAGCCTCGATGAGTGCTGCGAGGAGTTTTTTCCGGTGCCGTGGCCAGTGGAGCCCGGGGAGAGGTAGATACTGAGCTCTACGGTGCCGCTATAGGCGGGGCGCGGGCGGTGTTGGGTTACCTAGGCGTATCCTAATATCTTCTGGGTTGAGTCCGAGGCTTCGGATTTGTTGTCATCATTGTCGTCTTGTGGGTACTTGCGTGCGGCGACGACGAAATGCGGTAGTCCTTGGTCAAGCACAGAGTGATAGGTTTCGACCACGTACGATATGGGCTGTGGATCGATGTTGAAGGTTACAACGGTGTTAGAGACGTAGTGGTTATATATGTCCAGTATTTGAGGCAGGTCTTTGTAAAGCGTTGGACGGATGGTAGTCGTTACAGGAGGAGCCATTGGCGGCGGCTGTTGCGGTGCCCTATATCAATATGGTGGAATCGACAGTTTACAACAATGGAGGTATAATGTCGACCTTGGTCTGCATTTTAGGGGGGGCTGTTTGCGATCGCGTATCATGTGAAACAATTCACTCGCTCCACCAGCTCGATTTTGCTCGGTCACTGTAGTGACCTGGCATCCGATTGGCTGGAGCGAGGACGTTTGCGGAGAGTGACATGGACCATAGGATATGACGTACCTTTTCTCTATGAACTGCTGAAAATGATCGTATGGTCCATGATATCAGACAGCTTGGCTCGGTTGTGTTGGTGATGGTAAGGGCTACGAGGGCTGACGCTGTAAAATAATTGCACACCAGCTCGTGGCGAATTGCAACAGAATGCATTATCAACCAAGCATTTGAACGGCAAAATCCTTCTTGCAAGGAGATGGACGTGGGATTTGACCTAATCGGAAGCGACAGACCATGAATGCGAAGACTGAAGGGAGACAACTGCACAAGATGATTGATATTCAACGTCCTGAATCGTGGTAAAGTGACGAATGTCCCCATCGAGGGTGCTGAGGATACTTACAAAGGCGGCTCAGAACAAATAAAGGGTTCGAGAACGCACCTCAGTTCCGTCAATATCTTTTACCATTCTCTTATACCTCCATCCGGCCCCACAAACCCTTTTAGGATCCACGGCTGTGCTGTTTTTGCAACTTCCCTGACCTCTTCTTCATCAACTTCAATCCCTAATCCTACTCCAGTAAGGCCTTCCACATATCCGTCCCGTACATTCCATACGCTCTTGTCCTTGACATAGTTGTTGATGTCATAGTCTCCTGCTTCCACATTATAATGAATTCCTAAACTCATCTCCTGTATGACAAAATTAGGAGTTGACATCGCAAACTGAATACTAGCAGCTAGCGAAATGGGACCCAGCGGGCAATGTGGTGCTATAGCGACGTCATATGATTCAGCCATCGTAGCTAGTCGTTTCATTTCTGATATACCACCGCAGTGCGAGATGTCTGGCTGCAATATATCGATTGACGAGTCATGGAGAAAGCGCTTGACATCCCAACGGCTGTATAGACGTTCGCCGAGAGCGATGGGTGTCGTCGTTAACAGTGAAAGCTGTTTGATGCCTTCTGAGTGTTCTGACAGCAGAGGCTCCTCAATGAACAGCGGCTGATGTGGCTCGAGTGCTTTAGCAAGCTGCTTTGCCATGGGCTTGTGCAGCCGGCCATGGAAGTCTAGGCCAGCATCCATTCCCAGCGCCTTCACTGACTTCAGCCTTTCAACGCTTGTCGCTAGTGCCCGCGGGGAGTCGAGCCAGTCGACATCTTCTGTTGCGTTCATCTTTATGACTCGAAATCCTTGCGCGTAGCGTTCCTTGGCTGCTGCTTCAACATCTCGGGGTCTATCTCCTCCAATCCAGGCATAGACTTTGACTTTATCCCTTACTTTGCCACCTAACAGCTGGTATAGGGGAACCTTGAATTTCCTAGCAAGAAGATCCCATAGGGCAATGTCGATCCCTGCTAACGCCGACATCAGGACTGGACCACCTCTGTAGAAGCCTAGACGGTATGCGGTTTGCCAAAGGTGCTCGATATCGCTGTTTGACGTGGGCTGTCAGCCAAACATCACTAGTCTCTGGGTATTCGTGACCTTACTCGGCTTCATAGCCAACGAATCGTTGCCGCAACGAATCCAGGCAGCCCTCTACGGCCAGCGTATGTCCTTCCAACGTAGCCTCGCCCCAGCCATAATTCTCGCTCGCATCAGTGATCTTAACAAAGAGCCAGCGCGGGAGAACGCGAAAATACTCTATCTTCGTGATTTTCATGACTAGGACTTCAGTGGAAGGAAGGAAAATAATGGAGGGAAGACAGCTGGAGAACAAAAGAAGATATGGCGAATAGTGGGCATGCAATTGCATGCGGTGCCATGCGCTGGAATCGAGAGTTGTGATTTGGGCGGACACAAGAGACCTTTCTCTCCCACGCTATTGGAAGACTAGCTTGCAGGATACTGTGGCTGAGAGGGGATGAAGCAGGGACTAGCCTATATACGTCGATGCGAGATGTAGGAACAGTACGAGGATTCGATCAATGAAAGCTTGGAGTGGAATCGGACTCGATTGGATACCTTAAGTAAAGTGAACGGACTTTGGACTTCCTCGGACAGCGGACCGGCAGATCCACGTCATAAGGGCCTGGAAAAGCTCTGAAAGCACCAAGGTTGCCCCTTAGGAGTGGTGTGGAGTGGGGAAAGTGGGTCTCGCAGTTCTCTGACTGCAGCGGAGTGTACGAGTATGATGTAGGCTTAGAATCCATTGGGCTTGAGCTTGAGGCCGAAGACTGCATTTCGAAGGCTGACTTGTTGGCACTCATAGAAGGGTTCACCCCCTAACTGCTCGCACCCCCTAACCGCTCGTCCCGTAGGGCTGAAGCCCGGAAGTCCATTAGGCCCCTAAAGAACACCCTAGAAATTCGTCCTCCGGGCAACAATTCGGGGAGTTGTAGGGACAATTCTTGTCGCGAAAGTCATCAGGACTAGGGGGGTCTCTAGGCGGCTTCCAGATATCAGCCCTACGGGTGAGCGGTTAGGGGGTGCGAGCGGTTAGGGGGTGAACCCTTCTACAGGATATAGCTCGGCTGTACCTACGCTAAGAACTCGGCTGTCCCTAAGCTAATTCTGGAAGAACCTCGGCTGTCCTTCGATCGTTAACGTCGTATAATCACGTGGTCCCGCTATCCGTAGTTCCCGCCCGTTAAATTATAAGTCTAGATTTAGCCCTAGATTATTTCTCCCTTTTATTCTCTTAATAATAGATTAATAACTAATTATAAATTAATTAATTATTAATTTATTCTATCTCTATTATTTATTATATCTTATTTTATTATTAATCTATTAGCGATAAATTTCCCTAGTATTTCATATTACGTTAATATATATTAATTAATTATTAATTAATTAATATTAATTATAGCTCTTACGGATTACGCCTTATACTAAAAATATTTTATTAATAAATACCGTAGGGAGGACTAATCTTTATTTAAAATAAAGATAATTAATTTCGAATTAATTACCTAGATAAAACTAGGTTTTATTAATTAATTCGAAATTAATTAAAAGGATAAGGTCGTATTTTAAATAGGAGAGGTATTCTACCGATATATAAATAAAAAAGGAGGGAAATATCGAAGACTTATAAATCGAATTAATTACTAATTTATTAATACGATATTTTAAATTAATATTAATCGATTATTAATTAATTTAAAATAAATTTAGTAACCCCGGGGCCTTAAAAAACTATATAAAATTATATAACGTAAAATTCGTTTATATTTTAACGGGAAAATTAAAAAATAAAAAACTCGATAAAATCGATAGTAAGAATAAATTCTTAATTAATTACTATAGTATTATTAATATATTTCTAATTAATTAGGATAATATTAAATATTAAATAATAATATAGAGGATAATATAATATATCCTTAATTTAATTATTAATAAATTATTAATAAATTAATTTCTTAGGACGATTAAATAGCCCCCGAAACCTAAAGTTAAAACTCCGCCCCTCGAGTTTCTCGAGCGTCCTATAATAGATAAGAGAAATATAAATATTTAACTTTTAATTATTTAGGAATTAATTATTAATTAATTTATAATTTAATATTCCCCGGGCCCTTAAAGCCCTTAATCTTCCTATTAAAAATTACTCTTTATATAGTAATTATAGTCGTAATAGGATACTAAGTAAATTATTTATTCTTAATATATTAGGAATTAATTTCTAATAGATTCAAGACTACTTCCGCCTCGACGCGTATAAGTATATAGCGAGGTTTAATTTAATCTAATTAATTTTTAATTAATTAGGAATGGATTTAGAGAGGATAATCTAAAATATATTATTTAGAGACTAGAATAAAGAGAATTTATTTAATTAATAAATTAGAAATTAATTAACCTAGTAAATAGTAGTAGAATGAAATAATAATACTCCGAATGAATTTATTATAAATATATTATTTTTCTAATTTAATAAAAAAAATTAAAACCGGCCTAGAGAGCTACCTAAGGTAAATATTATAATAAAGATAAATAAATAAATTAATAAAAATAAAAAACTATATATATAAGCTAATTATAATAATAAAGATATAATATTAAATATTTAAATATAATATAAATAGCGTAAAGAAAATAGAAATATAACTTTATTTAAAAACTTTATATATTTATTTATTCTTGTCACGGGGTAGACTTTAGTAGGAGTATTATTATAAATATTTATTAAAACGGCGGGCTAAGCCCTACCGCTAGCCTTATCGGGACTAGAGTAACTCTAGGATTCTAATATATTAGGGCCAAATCCTTTATAGAATAATTAATATCTTTTATATTATATATTATTATATTGACCTTTTATTAAATAGTAGTAACGGCTATACTAATATAGAACTATATCTCTTCTATATTAGTGAGAACGATTATACTAGTTATAAATAGTAAAATAACCCCTAAAACGGCTAATATACTCCCTATTAACTATTATATTTAAAATAACTTACTCCGTATCGATAACGAGCCTTATTTATATTATATTTATTTAGCGCTTCCGTACTATACCCTACTACTTTAGATAAGTATTTTTAAACTCTTTATTAAGTTATTAAAGTAACCTATTTAGTACCCTTTTTATTTAGAGTATTTATAATAAATATTAAATTAAATATTTAGAACGTCCCTTTATTTATTTCTTTTTTATTAATATAACTATTTATTTTAGTAAATTACCTATTAGGTAAACGTCTAACTTAGTAAATATATTATTAATTATATCTCTTACGCTTCCGCTATAGAAAAAAAAATATTAAAATACTAGTCTTTTAATATTACTCTTATTATTCGCCTAGTGTTACTACTTTTAGTATTTATTATTAATTATTACCTTGGTTATTACCCTAGAAGAAATTTAATTAAACTTTACTATAATTAATTTTACTTTTTATTTATAAGAATTCTTATTATTAAGTAAATATATCCTAAAATAAATAAAAGTTATTTTTAACGTTAAACGAGTAATTACTTAGATAATTATACGGTTTTTTTATCCTCCTACTGAAGTACCCCTTTAGTATTTATTAAGGAGGGGCCGGAAAGCGAAGTAGTTTAACTACGACCTTTTAGAGTATATTAAGTTTAAATAACCTACTATATAGTTACCTTAGGTTATGAATAAGATATTTATAATACCGTTTATCGGTATTTTCCGAAGGGATATTAAAGAGTTATATTAATACCTATAAAAGAAATAGTCTTTAGAGGACGAATTTAAAGACGAAGAAATTATAACTCCTCCCGAGCCCGAGTAGCCTATTATAAATTCCGAATAAATAATATAATTTATAGAATCGCTAGAAATTTAGGCCTTTATTATTAGGTTAGTAATTAAAATAAAGAAAGGCCCGGTAGGACTTTAAAACTTATTAAAAATAAATAATTTAACTAGTTAAGACGGTATTAATACTAGGGTAAGCGCCTAAAATAAATTAAAACTCGAAGAGATTAGATTCTTCGATTTTAAGGGCGATAGGAAGGATAACTTATTTATTTTAAAAAAATATACTATATATAAAAACGTTTTCGACTTTAAGGATCGCGTTAACGATATAATTAAATAATACGACGAAGAGGAGGTATAAAAACTTTTATTTTTATATTTTAGGGGAGTAACTCTTAAATAATTCTCGAATAAATTAAATATTAATATTAAGGTATTAATACGTACCTTCGCTAGTCTTAAATAAATAGGTCGTTTTATTAAATAATTTAAAATAAAGACATTAAAAGCTATACGTAAATTTCGTTTTAATAAATATAGATTTATTTAAATACGTACTAGTAAAACGCCTAGATAGTATATAAATAAGATATTTAACCTAACTAGGGCCGCCGATATTCCTAGTATATATTAATAAATATTTATAATCTACGATTATATTAACTCTAATTTTAAGTCTTTTATTAATCCGCCTAAACTTAACGTTTTACTAGATAAATTCCTTAATTTATTTAACGTTAAGAAAGAAGTCTAACTAGGAATAATACGAAGTAATAAAATGATTAAGCCTCTACCGCCTTTTAAGCTAAAGAGTTTACGGTAAAATTAATAGAATTATTAATAACTTAACCGGTTCCGCCTATAGTAGAACTAGTTACCTTAGGCTATTTTTTATTAATTTATTAATCCGGTTTATTAGAATATACTAAGTATCCTTTAAACGTAGTAGTAGTTTTATTAAATTCAACCGTTACTTACTTAGTTATAGATTATTAGTAGTAGTACTAGAAATGTATTTTTCTCTCTTAAAAATAGAAATCGTCCTAATTATTAACCGCGCCAAGAAAACCGCGGGCCTATAACCGGTAGTTATAATTTTAATTATTTCGGGTAATAATAAATACCCTTTAGGTGTATAACTATTTACTATAAAACCGAGGTATAAAAGGACCGCTCTCAAGAAAACGGTATTATAGAGTTATAAATAGAAGAATAATCTACACCTAATATTAATTACGCTAATAAATAGAGCTAGGATTAATAGTAAAAGGATTACTATAATAAATAAAACGAAATAACTAGTTATTAAATAATTATTATCGATTCGCCTAAATAAATCGAGTATTATATTTATAAAGAGTTATTCTTTTTTAAAAACGTATTATATACGTATTTTAGAAGTTAAAATTTAGGTAGGAACCCTATTAAAGCCTCCTACCCTAGATATTTAATTATAAATATTATTTAGAAAAGTAAATAGTTTTTAGTAATAAACGAGAATACGGAAACCTATTACTAAGTTAAAACGAATAACGAATTACTAAAATAGAAGTTTATTATTAAATTAAACTACGACTCTTCTAAAAACACGGGAATAGGATAAGCGTTTAGGAAGTACCGGTACACCGGTATTCGGGTCGGTTTAGACCCTAGAATTAAAGTAAAAAAGAGTTATAAAGATACTAGTTATAAAGTAATTATCGCCGACTGTAAATTTATAGTACGCTTCTTTCTAAAAACTAGAATCCGTACTATAGTAATTTTACTCTAAGTTACCGGTATTAATATTAACCGTTATATTATTTTTAAATATATCGTTACCTCCTTATACTTCCCCGGGAAAGATAAGAGCGGTAATAAAATAATAACCGAAACCGCCCCTAGGGAAGTCCATATTATAGATAATCTTAAGATAAATATATTAATTAATATAAACGTTATGGCCCTTAAAGGGATTAATATATTATTATCTCGGTAAATCGCCTATATCGGTAACTACGATATAGAGTACTCTATCGACGTTTACTTAAGAGGTATAAATATGAACCGGCCGGTATATACTACGAAAATAAAGATTATCTCTTTATAAACTACGGTAATTATCGAAGTCTATAAACTTAATTTACTAATACGAGACTACTTTTTTAAACCGGTAGATACTAACTTATACCTCTTTACCGGAATCGTTAACGATAGAATAAGATTAGTACTTATAAAGAATAAAACGGATAAATATATTAAAATCTCTAGGAATATAAAGCTAGGCTAAATAGTCGAGGTTTAATTTAATAATTATTATAGTATTATTATAAACGATAACGATATTCGCGAGCTCGTTATACGAAGGCCTCTTTAAAAATATAAAGAAACTTTTATTAAAAATACTTTTAATAATACAATTATCGTTAACTTTAATTTATTACTTTTTAAATAATCTTTAAGGGGTAAAGATATAAAGACCCTAATTAATTCCCGACCTTCTATTCTATTAATAGAGGTAATTATTTCGGTAAAGAATAATATCCTCTTAAATAGTATTACTATTTATAGTAAATAACCGGAGTTAATAAAGATTATTAATTAATTCCTTATACTTTAGGTAGAAGGAGGCTTTATTAATATTTTAAAAAACGAATAAATATATATACTACTACGCGCCGACTAGGAAGATAAAGTATTTAAAACGGTATATATTTATCCTATAAATAACGAGAGCCGGAAGATTATTAACGAAATCTTTAATAAATTATATATTTAGGGACGGTTTAAATAGACGATATAAACTACTTTATTCAATTTCCTAGTCTTCGTTATTTGGACTATAAGATTAGACGGTATTAAAAAGGGCCGTACTATTATTAATATTCGAGGTTTAAATATTATAGTTATAATAAACGTCTACTATTTACCTCTATAAAATAATATAATTAACACCGTTAAGGGTTATTATTAGATTACCGTTATTAACGCGGCCAGTTTCTTCTATTAATAGCGTATATACCCTAAGGATAAATATAAATTTACCGTCGTATTATACCGCGGCTAAAAGATTTTTAATATTACGGTAATAAGATTTAAGAACTCGCCTATATATGTATAATAGTAAATAAACCGGATCCTACGTATCTATAAAGTATTCGCCCGAGTATATATTAATAATATTATAATATTCTCTTAGACCCTCGAGGATTATATTTAATACTTATATATAATATTTTTCTTATTCGTTAAGTTCAATATTTTAGTTAACCCTAAGAAGGCGTTTATCGGTTATCCGTTAATTATATTATTTAGTTAGAAGATTAACTCGTTCGGGTTATTAACTTTTAAAGAAAAGTTTATAGTTATTAAATAACTAACTTTCCCTTAAACGTTAATAGTATTTAAGACGTACTTAAAAATAACTAGTTAATTAAGAGATTATATTAAAGATTATACTACTCTAGCTAGGTCTTTATAAGATAAGAAAATTATATTATTAAATAAAACACCCTCTATAGGCGCTTAACGATAGGAATATATTAAAAAAACTAGTTTTAAGTCACCTTCTTTATAAGAGATCCGTTTATTTGAAGTTATTTAGAATACTCTTTCTAAACCTTCCTTTCTATATTATTTCGACGATAAAAAGGAACTATTTATCAACTTTAATATTAATAAGGAATTCGGTTACGGGGTTATAATTTATTATATTATAAAAGAGTTAAAAGACCTTTATCCCGACTAGAAATAAATTTAGTTTATCCTTTTCTTTAGCCGACTCTTTAAGAATATAGAAATACGTTATTAACCTACTAAAATAGAACTAGTAGGAATAATATGAGTATTTATTAAAATTAAATATATAGTCGAATTAATCCTTAAGACGGTCGTTTATATTAATTATAAAACTACGCTTAGTATAATTAAATAAATAAATATAATTACCTTATCTACGGTAAAGATTAATTTACGTATCGTACGGGTCTTAAATTATATTTAGTATTTTTAAAATATAGAGATCCGTTATAAACCTAGCGCTAAATATATAGTACTAGACGTCTTATCTCGATTATAGTAGAAGGACGTAATTAAGGACTTTTTAAAAGGCGAGCTAGATATATTTTAAATATATATATATAAGGTCTATATACTAGTAGAAATAAATACGTAGTTTAAATAAAAATTGTTTTAAGGGTACTAAAATAACGACTATTAAGTTAAAATAAATCATATACTTGATTATAATATAGAAACCGGCGAGGACGTCGTAGATCTTCTTTTTTCGAAGGGGGATAACGGCTTAATATAATATACCGATAATTTAGTTATTAATCGCGTATATACGCCGGAGCGCTTATATATACCTTCTTTATATATTAAAATTATATTTAACATCGTATATTCTAGCTTATATATAGGAAGATATAAATATTATAAAATAATAGTTAAATATTAATATATATATAAACTAGATAAAAAGCTAGGGGAGTATTTATAATATTATTTATAATATTAATTATTTAATACTCCTAGGTATAAACTTTATAAAGTATTATAATTTATTCTTATACCGCCCTCTTCTTTTTATATAATTTTTATCGATTTTATCCTAACCTTACCCCTTTCGTAGGAAGGATTCGATAATATTATAATTATTATATATAAATTTTCCCGAAAGGTGACCGCGATTCTAGGAAAATTAATATAAAAGGTAGAGTAATAAATATATATACTTTTACGTCGTTTATATTTAGTAGATTAAGGTATTCCGAAGGTTATTCTTTCCGACCGTGATCGGAAGTTTATAAATACTCTATAGAAGGCTTTATTTAATAAATTTAAAGTAAATTTAATATTTTCTATTACCTATTATCTATAAACGAATGAATTAAGCGAGCGTATAAATTAAATTATTAAAATTATATTATAATTCTAGATCGTTACTTTATAAAATCTTAAAGCCTAGGAAGAGGTACTACCTTTTATAATTATATAATATAATAATATATTCTCCTAGTTTATTAACTATACTTTAAATAAAGTAACTTTCGGTTTTACCGTTAATAACGCGTTAAATTTAAGAAACTAAAAGAATAACGTTTTATTAAGAGAGTTAATACGTATTTAAACTTCGGATATAATTACCTATACTTAAATATACGATAAGGAGTATTATAATTATACCTATTATTTTTATTATTTCCGTTAAGGGGACTAGGTCTTATTACGTTTATATAAAAGTTATAATATTCCGGTAAATAAACTTACTAGTCGTAAATATAATTAATAAATAACTAGGTTATTCAAGGTTCTTAACTATATCGGTAGGCTCGTATACCGCCTTAATATCCTAGAAAATTAAAAGATTTATAACGTATTTTTAATAATATAATTAAAGTAGTATTTATTACCGGATAAAGACCCTTTTAAACGTCTACGACCTATTAACTCTAGAATAATAGAAACCGAGCGAGACGATTTAGAGCTAGAATAAGAACTAAAGTATATCTTTAATAAATATATTATTAAAAAGGGGAAGGGTTACGCTACCGAATACCTTTTATCCTAAAAAGGTTAGAGATCTATATAAGACCGTTAAATAAACGCTAAAAACGTTTTCGCGGGCGAATTTATTAAAGAATACGAATAATAGGTTAAATACTAAACTAAATTCTTCTTCTAGGGTCGATAACTCTAAAAGTATAATTATATTTCTCTTTTATATTATCGCCCTTTACCTACTCTTATTAGGAAATAACCGTTATATTAAATCTACCTATCGAGCTCTATTTAGAGTACGGGTACTATAATAATATTAAAGAGATATTATACCGAGAACCGGTAAAACTATTTTTTAATAATTTTAAATTATTCGTTTAATCGCACGCAGAGTTATATAGCCCGAATATCCTAATATAATATTACTTATATACTCTTTTATATAGACTTAAGTATATACCCCTCGTTATCGTTACTTCTTAATTAAATAGTATACTTATATAGGAAAGAACTTCGGATAATATAAAAATTATATAATTATTTAGCCGAATCGGGATTAGCTCCGCGTTAAAATAATTTTAATTTTAAAAATACCGTTAAACGACTTTTATCTAGATCTAGCCTAGATCTAGCCTAGATTTATACTAAAATCTTATTTTATTAATATATATTTAGGGCCCTAGTCCTTTAGTATTAATATTTTTATAATACTATATATATACGCCCCTATTTTATTAATATTATAGCTTTTACTATTAGTTACCTACGTTATCTTTATACCGCTTTATCGCTTTACCTCGTTATCGCGATTTTAATACTAAACTTTACGGCTCTACGTTAAACTTTAAGACTCTACGGGCCTACCCGTAATCGGTCGATAATTTAGAATATATACTATTTATTTATTTACTTCTATATATAGACGCTATTTACGTTATTACCTATATAAGTGTATTAACGAGGGCGTTGACTTCTTTCTTTTAAATTAGGCGATTTATCACGGGGTGGACTTTAGTAGGAGTATTATTATAAATATCTATTAAGACGGCGGGCTAAGCCCTACCGCTAACTTTATCGAGATTAAAATAACTCTAGGATTCTAGTATATTAGGGCCAAATCCTCTATAAAATAATTAATATCTTTTATATTATATACTATTATATTGACCCCTTGTTAATTCTATTTTTAAATACGTAAATTATTATCTTTTTTATAATATATAAAGATTTTTTATTTATAAAAAGATTAATAATATAATATAATTATTACTATTTTTATAATATTCTTATCTTATTTTATATTATAAATAATTATTATTTATATTAATATTAATTTAATATTAAATAAAATATAATAAATTAAATAATTAATTAAAGAGTAGTAATAGAGTATTATATATAAAGATATATAAAAACTAGACTTAATAGAATATAAATATTATATATTATATATTAAATATATATATTAAAAGTTTAGAATTTTTATTTTAAAAACTAAAAATAAAGTTATAATTATAAATATATTAAATAATAAACTTATATTATAATAAACCTAATATATTTAAAATAATATATAATAAATTACGAGGATATTATTATATAGTTATTTTAAACTAGTTAGATTTATATTAAAATTTTTAATCTATCTATAAATATAAAAAATTAGGAATTTAGGAATTAATATAACTAATAAAGAGTTAATATAATAATATATAATATCAAAGATATTTATTATTTTATAAAGAATTTAGTCTTAATATATTAGAATCCTAATATTATTTTAATTTTAATAAGGTTAATAATAAGATTTAACTCGCTATTTTAATAAATATCTATAATAATACTTTTATTATATCTATTAACCCTATAATAAATAATCTTTTTTAAATAAAAGATATTAATAATCTTATTAATATATTTATATAAAGTATCTTAAATAATAACGTAAATAACGTTTATATATAAAAATGAATTGAATAAATAAATAAAATATATTCTAAATTATTAATTAATTACGAGTAGGTTTATAAAGTTTTAAAATTTAATATAAAACTTATAAAACTAAATATTAATATCGCGATAATAAAATAGAGAGATAAAAAAATATAAAGATAATATAAATTATTAATAATAAAGATTATGATACTAATAAAATAAAATTATATATATATTATATTATAGAAATATTAATATTAAAGAATTAAGGTTTTAAATATATTTTAATAAAATAAAGTTTTAATATAAATCTAGTTTTATAATAAAAGTTATTAAATAATTTTTTTAAAATTAAAATTTTTTTAACGCGGAGTTAACCCCGATTCGATTAAATAATTAAATACTTTCTATATTATCCGAAGTTCTTTT
>JAABUS010000676.1_pt1 | contig 84098 bp, 78 predicted proteins | sample 5560161 | NCBI WGS metagenome assembly JAABUS01 (sample SAMN10711885, study PRJNA513376) | rock metagenome | isolation source: Antarctica rocks | place: Antarctica: Victoria Land, Trio Nunatak nord | collected 2016-01-04
TCCGACATCCGGGTATACCCGGATGTCGGATGCCCAACGGACATCGCCTTCGGACGCTCGTTGGGCCGCACGTCTGGGTGCATGAAGGCTGTCTGAGGTGTCGCCCATCGAACCGCAAGATGCAATGCGCTGGACTCGTCAGTGCGGAACCACGCCTCCACCTCGTCCTCGTACGCGGGGCCGGTCGAGCACCGGAACTGGCCCAGTCGAGCCGCGTCGCCGGCAGCCGCGTCGAAGGGGCGGAGGTTCACGAAGCGGCGGTGACGGGTCGGCCGAGTCGCTCCCGCTCTGCCGGGGTGAGCAGGCGGGGCCCGCCAGGGACCCGCTCGTTCGGGTCTCCGGTCTCGCCCTGTAGTGATGATGGGCTACCGCAGTTGTCTCACGTCACCCTGACAGACAGGGCCCTGGACGGCGAAGGCCCAGGTCCCCGGAAAGACCGGCTGACCTGGGCCTTCGTTGGAGAGCGGGTGACGGGAATCGAACCCGCGTTCTCAGCTTGGGAAGCTGATGTTCTGCCTCTGAACTACACCCGCACGCCCCGCTGAACGCTAGCAAATGCCCTGGTCAGACACGGTGTAGTCGCTCCAGGGCTGCACGGCTCGTAGCGCCGTGACCCTGGCGTGACCTTACGGGGCGGAACTCGACGTCACCGGACCGCACGGAACGATACCAACCAACGATGGCGGCTCAGTCCGCCGGGACGATCGGGAGTGGCCGAACTCGCAGAGCACTACGACGGCTCCCGCTTCCAGATCGCGCGCAAACTGAGGAAGGTTGGTGACGAGCATGGCCGCGTGCTCGTCGGGGGTCAGCGGTTCGGCAGCACGGATGAGCACGAGTGACGGGACCCGCGCACCGGATCGGGCGATGAGCGCACCGAAGTCGGTGTCCTCGGACACGAGCACGCGCCCTTCCGCGACCGCGAGGGCAAGGATGTCGTCGTCGCTGGCCCTGGACAGACCACGATCGCCCACGTGCGGGCGAGGTTCTGGTCGACGAGCAGCTTCACCCGACGAGTGGAAGCTCCCGCTCCTGCACGGCCTCCGCGGCGAATGCCAGCGCCTCGAAGATGTCTTGCGCCTCGAGTTCGGGGAAGTCATCGAGGATCTGCTCGTGGGACTGGCCCGCGGCGAGCTGACCGATGATCGTCGTGACTGGGATCCGCAACCCGCGGATGCAGGGCAGTCCACCCATCTGTTCCGGCTTGATCGTGATCCGTTCGAACCGCATCGAGGCTCCTCGGCCGATGTCGTTCATCAGCGTACGCCTGCACGCTCATCCGCACCGTTCGATACCGCGGACCGCTGACCCGACTCAAGGGGGATGACCGGAGCCTGATCAAGCGGGTCAAGCGCGTCGCGTTCGGCTTCACGAACTTCGCCAACTACCGGATCCGCGCGCTGCTCTACGCCGGCCGGCCGGACTGGTCGTTGCTCAACAGCGTCACTCCGCGCTGAACCGCCAGGCCGCCGGCTCGAAGAACGTCGAGACCGAACAGGCCGGATTCACGCACCTCCAACCACGTGTCTTCCAGCTGAGGTGAAGCGGCCGCCCGAAGAACGGCTGTCGGCTGTCGAACTCCACGACACGACGACCGGCCGGCTCCACCGCCTCGCCGCAGGAGCTGCACAACCCATCCGGGCTCACGGGTCTCGACCTCGACCAGGAGACCCGTCGCGTGCTCGGCGACGGCGAGCACGCAGACGCCGGGGATGCCGAGCATCACTTCGAGCATCTCGTTCGGATCGCTCGTCACTACCCGCGGTTCCAGCACGAGCTGGAAGCCAGCACCCGTACACAGCCTCACCGCGTCAGCTCAGACCCCCAGGAGATCCGAAGAGCCACACAAGGTGGCCTGGCGGTGCGTCACGGGTGAGAATGTACGCGTAACGACTAGCGTCTGGGTCAGTCGAGGGTGAGCGTGAGCCGAGAGATTCGCCCGTCCGAACGAGCAGTAGAGCAGCCCTCTGTCGACGTGCGCGAGGCGGATGCCGACAATCTGGTCGTGACGCTTTCCGACGACGTGGTCACCCTCCGGCCTTGGTCGAGAGGTGACGCCGGGTTCATGGCGGACGCAGGCGCCGACCCGGCGATCCGACGCTACAACGGGGTCCTCGACCGGCTAGGACGCCCGACTCCGCCGCTCTCAATCGTGGACGCTGAGGCCGTCATTGACCGTTTCGCATTGAACTGGCGGAAGTTTGCTACGACTGAGACACCATCTGGTGTTGCATTCGCAATCATGGACGCGAGGTCTGGTGACCTGGTCGGCTGCTGTGGCGTCGACGACTGGTCGACAGCGGACGTAGCGCAGTTCGGTTATTGGATCGCAGCAAGCGCGAGAGGACGCGGTTACGCAACTCGGGCGGTGATCCTACTCACGCGCTGGTTGTTCGAGCTTGGCGCAGCTCGCGTCTTTTTGACGATCGTTGCGGAGAATGAAGAATCAGTCGCGGTGGCCCGCCGAGCGGGGTTTGTGTATGAGGGAACGATGCGCTCACACGGCGTTTGGCAGGGCCGCCGCTGCGACGTGATGTGGTTCGCTGCGCTGCCGCTTGAGTGGACATTGCGCGGGCCAGATGAACAAGCGTGATGTGGGGGGCCGACGTCCCGACCAGAAATGTCAACCGACGGCTGGTCCCGAGCGACGGAGTAGTGCCCCAAACGACGCCGGCTGTGACCGACCACCCGCGCGCCGCTTGAGCGACCCGTGATCATGGTGGACGGCGCACACTGCAGACGCGATCCGTGGAGCTTCCTCCTCCCGAGCAGGACGGGCACGAGACGAGAGCGCCCGATCCCGCCATCGCCGAAGAACCGTCCGATGGCACGCAGCGTGAGCGTCGCAGACCCACCTGTACGTCCAGGCTGAGAGGAGCAGTCGCGCGGTGCGCAGACCGCGCCGGCCGCCGGGATGTCGAGCTCGTCGAGCGTCGCGGGATCGAGGCCGGCGTGACCTTGGCGTGACCTAACGAAACGGCATCGGGGGTCACGAGCCGATACCAGCCGGCCCCGGTCGGGTTCAGGGCACGGAGACCGTGTCCGGCTCCTCGGCCGGCTCGGCCAGCGGGGTGGCCACACCGGCGGCGTCGGTCACGGTGGGGGGCTCGCCGTCGCGCAGGTCGATGACTATGCCGGCGCCCACCTCGACCGGCCGTCGGGTCCCGTAGGCGGCGACGAGGAGCACGAGCAGGTAGCCGACCAGCACGCCCCGCTGCACGCCGCCGAGGTCGCCGTCGAAGGCCAGGAGCGTGAACAGGTTGAGGACGACGTGGGTGGCACCCGCCGCCAGGAGGGAGCCGGAGCGGTACACGACCACCGCCGCCAGGGTGGCGAAGGCGAGGAAGGCGAGGGTGCTGGCGAGGTCGTCCATCTGCGCCCGATGGCCGGGCAGGAGCACGAACCAGAGGCCAGCGACGACGAAGCCGCCGACCCGGGCCGGGCGCGCCGGCAGCCGGAGGGCGAGGAGCACCGCGGTGGCGACCGCCGGCACCGCGAATCGGTACACCAGCTCCTCGCCGAACGCGCTCACGAGCACACCGGCCACATCGGCGGCGTGACCGGCTTGCGCCGTCAACGCCGCTCCGAGAGCCCCGCCGACGGCGACCGCCGCCCAGAAGAGCCTGGTCGCCGCGAGCACCGCCGGCCGGCCCAGCCACCGCCGGCCGAGCAGCACCCCGACGACGAGCGCGGGCAGGAGCGCCGGCGAGAGCCCGATGCGACCGACGGTCAGGCCGGGCAGCAGCTCGGCCAGGCCGGCCAGCTCCACCAGGGCGGTGACGAGCGCAGCGACGAGCACCGCCCGCTGACGCCGGGCGTCGATTAGGCGACCCGGGCCGCTGCCGTGCTGCGCTCTCACGATCCCGACCTCCCCGCCACGGAGCGTGACGCGAATGGAGACTACCGCACGCAGCGTGACCGATGGGGAGACCGACCCCTAGGTATCTCGCTGTTCCGACGCGACCAGATCCTCGACGACGCGGCGCTCGCCGGTCTCGATGGCCTCAAGCAGGTGCATTGCGATGTCGGCCACCTTGACCTCGCTCTCGTCCTTGCCCGCGCCCTTCACCCCGTCGTCGATCATGATGTAGCAGAAGGGGCAAGCGGTCGCGACCCGGCTGGCACCGGTGGCGATCAGCTCCTCGGAGCGGGCGTCGTTGACCTTGGTGCCGACCGTCTCCTCCATCCACATGCGGGCCCCGCCGGCCCCGCAGCACATCCCCTTCGTGCCGTTGCGGCCGGCCTCCACCACGTCGATGCCGCCCAGGCTCCCGATCACGTTGCGGGGGGCGAGGTACACGTCGTTGTGGCGGCCGAGGTAGCAGGAGTCGTGGTACACGACCCGCTCGTCGAGGCGGGCCTCGCTGAGGTCGAGCTTGCCCTGGTCGATCAGCCACTCGAGGAACTGGCTGTGGTGCACGACCTCGAAGTGGCCGCCGAGCTGTGGGTACTCGTTCATCAACGTGTTGAAGCAGTGCGGGCACTGGGTGACGATCTTCTTCACGCCCATGCCGTTGAGGGCCTCGACGTTCTGCATGGCCAGCATCTGGAAGATGTACTCGTTGCCCGAACGCCGGGCCGGGTCTCCGGTGCAGTTCTCGGCCGGGCCGAGGATGGCGAAGTCCACGCCCGCCCGCTGCATCAGCCGGGCCATGGCCTGGGTTACCTTCTGGTTCTTGTCGTCGAAGGACCCCGCGCAGCCCACCCAGTAGAGGTACTCGTGGGTGAAGGGCTCGGAGCCGTCGACCACCTCGATGCCGTCGAGCTTGGCCGCCCAGGCCCCGCGGTCTGCCTGGCTCATGCCCCACGGGTTGGCGCTGTTCTCCATCGACCGGTAGGCGGTGCCGAGCTCGGTGGGGAAGTTCGACTCCATCAGCGACAGGTAGCGGCGCATGTCGAGGATCTTGTCGAGGATCTCGATGTTGACCGGGCAGATCTCGTCGCACGCCTTGCACGACGTGCACGCCCACACCTCCTCGGGGGTGATCCGCTCGAACAGGGAGTTGGCGCCGATGGTGATGTCGGGGACGACCCCAATCGGCGGCGATACCGGCGGGGTGCCGGTGGCCGCCATCACCTCGCCCGTCTTGAGCACGATCTCGCGGGGGTCGAGCGACTTGCCGGTGGCGTGGGCCGGGCAGACGCTCGTGCACAGACCGCACATGGTGCAGGCGTCGGTGTCGAGCAGCTGCTTCCAGGTGAAGTCCTCGACGGTGGACGCCCCGAAGCTCTCGAGCTCGGTCTCCATCAGGTTCGGCATCGGCTTCATGGCGCCCTTGGGGCGGTCACGGTCGCTCAGGTACATGTTCAGCGGCGACGTGAACATGTGGCGCAGCATGGTCACGGGCAGGATGGCGAGGAAGACGAGGAAGCTGGCGATGTGGGCGACCCACCAGAGCTGGTGGGCGCCGGCGAGGCGGTCGCTGCCGTCGATCAGACCGGCGAGCGGGTGGCCGACGAAGGACCACCGCTCGAAGGCGGGGGTGCCCTCCAGGGCGATGCGCCACGCCTCGGCGCCGAAGCCGGTGACGGCCATGGCCAGGAACGTGCCCAGGATCACGGCGTGCTCGGGCTTGGTCTTGATGCGGATGCGGTAGGGGCGCTGGACGTAGCGCCGCACGATGGCCCACACCACGCCCACGAGCAGCGCCAGCCCGGCGGCGTCGCCCACCGCGGCGTAGCCCTGGTACACCCGCCCGTGCAGGAACTGGGCCTCGGAGGGCAGGAGGTGGTTGATCTCCGAGACCGCGGTGACGGCCAGCAGGACCAGGAAGCCGAAGTAGATCAGCGAGTGCATGACGCCGGCGGCAGGGTCCCGCAACAGCGTCTGCATGTAGACGCCGGCCCGGAAGTCCTTCAGGCGGCGCCCGGCGTTCTTGGCGGTGGTGGCCCGGCGATCGGGGGCGCCCCGCTGCCAGTTCCGGGCCCGCTGGGAGAACAGCACCGCCCCGTAGACGATGAGGACCGGCACCACCGTGTAGAAGGCGAGCTGCAGCGGGCCGGGCACGTTCGTGAACACCGGGCGCTGCACCGACGAGTCGTCGTGCCACTGGGTGAGGAGGGGCACGACCCCCGAGAACACGGTGAAGGCACCGATGGCCAACCCCAAGCCGATGATGAGCTGGTGGGGTCGGACGCGGCGGGCGGAGCGGGTCGGCGCTTCGGTGACCACGGCGAGAACCTACCTCCGCGCCCTCGCCGCGACGGAAACCGGGGGACGCTCCCGTGCCCGGCGGGGCAGGCTGGGGCCGTGACGTCCTTCGTCGTCGGCGACACCACCGTGGTGCGGGTGGTCGACCTCGAGCTCGCGCTCCCGAGCGACCGGCCCGTGCCGGCGTGGTGCGTTCCCGCGTTCGCCCCTCCGGGCGGCGGCGTGCTGCTGGCGTTCTCGGCCTGGGCGTTCGAAGTTGACGGCGCCGTCGTGGTCGTCGACCCGTGGCTGGCCAACGACGGGCCCCGGGAAGGCCCCGATGCCGCCGAAACCGCCGACCGCCTGCTCGGCGCGCTCGCCGACGCCGGCTTCGATCCTGACCGCGTGGACGTGGTGGTCAACACCCACCTCGACGGGGTCGGGTGGAACACCCGGCCCGCCGGCGGCGGCGAGGGCGGCTGGGTCCCTTCCTTCCCCAACGCCCGCTACCTGTGGTCGGCCACCCAGCTGGCCATCCACCGCGACGACGAGCGGCTCCGCCCGCTGCGTGACGCCGGCATGGTCGACGCCGTCGAGCCGCCGGTCGAGCCGGTGGCCGGCCTCACCCTCGAGGACGGCCCCGGCCACGAGGCCGGTCACCTCGTCGCCCGGCTGCGCAGCGCCGGCGACGAAGCCGTGCTCGCCGGCCACCTGTTCATCTCGCCCCTTCAGGTGGCCGACCCGACCATCGACCTCGACGAGGATCCCGTGGTGGCCGCTGCCACCCGTACGACGCTGTTGACCGGCCTGGCCGAGCGGGGCGGCCTCCTCCTCGCCGATCTGCTCGGCGGCCCGGGCGGCGGCCGGGTCCGCCCCGACGGCCCCGGCTCCTGGCGCCTCGAATAGTCGAAGGCCGCCGGAGGCAGAGCAGAGCAGCACGCTGCGGAGACCGCCAGGCGGAGCAGCGTCGAGCATGGGAGCCGGATCGGCGAAGCCGGCTTCGCCGGAGGCGGAGCGAAGCCAACCCAGCTAACACGGCGTTCATCTGCCGACAACGAACGCGAAATACCGCCTCAATACGGTGCGGCCACCATGCCCGCCGCCTCGGCCCTCGTCGACATCCTCATCGTGCTGTTGGCGGCCAAGGTGGCGGCGGAGGCCGCCGAGCGGTGCCGGCTGCCGGCGGTGGCGGGCGAGATCCTGGCCGGCATCGTCATCGGGCCCTCGGTGCTCGGCCTGGTGGGGTCGGACGAGATCATCACCGTGCTCGGCGAGCTCGGCGTGATCCTGCTGCTCCTGTCGGTCGGCCTCGAGATGGACCTCGGCGAGCTCGGCGCGGTGGGGAAGGCGGCCCTGTCGGTGGCGGTCATCGGCGTGGTGGTGCCGTTCGCCACCGGCGCCGGAGCGGGGCTCGCCCTCGGCTTCTCGGGCATCGAGGCGGTGTTCGTTGGGGCCGCGCTCACCGCCACCAGCGTGGGCATCAGCGCCCGGGTGTTCGGAGACCTCAGGGCGCTCGCCACGGTGGAGGCCCGCACGGTGCTCGGGGCGGCGGTGGCCGACGACGTGCTCGGCCTGGTGGTCCTCACCGTGGTCGTGCGTCTGGCCGAGGCCGGATCGGTCTCGGTGACCGAGGTGGGCTCGGTGGTGGTGGTGGCGGCCGGCTTCCTGGTGGTCGCGCTGTTCGTGGGCATCCGGCTGGTCCCGCCGCTGTTCGCCGCCGTCGGCCGCTACAGCCGTTCCCCGGGCACCCTCGTGGCCGTGGCCCTGGCCTTCACCTTGGCCGTGGCCCAGCTCGCCAGCGCGGCCAAGTTGGCGCCCATCATCGGTGCCTTCATCGCCGGCGTGTCCCTGGCCCGCAGCCCTGTCGGTGACCGGGTGCGGCGCGAGCTGGCGCCCGTCGGCCACCTGTTCGTGCCCGTGTTCTTCCTCCAGATCGGCATCGACGCCAACGTCGACCAGTTCGTGCGACCGGAGGTCCTCGGCATCGCCGGGGTCCTCCTGGTGGTGGCGGTCGTGGGGAAGCTGGTCTCCGTCCTCGGCCTGGCCGGTGCACCGGGCGACTGGATCCTCGTCGGCGTCGGGATGATCCCCCGGGGCGAGGTCGGCCTGATCTTCGCCACCATCGGGCTCCGTGCGGGCGTGTTCGGCGGCGACGTCTACGCCGCCCTCCTGCTGGTCGTGTTGGTGACGACGCTGGCGACCCCGCCGGCGCTGCGGTTCCGGTTGCTCCAGCTCCGCCGGGCTCGACCGGCCGACCGCTCCGACTCCGGCGGCGAACCGCCCGGAGGGTGGCTGGCCATCGCCGGCGACGAGGTCGAGCTGGTGGCCCGGCCGCCGGCGGGCGAGGCCCTGGAGGTGGCGCTGCGGGCGGCGATCGCCGGCGAGCACGGCCGGCCCGGGGCGCGGCTGTTGGATTGGTCCAGTGGGCTGCCCGACGATCCCCTGCCGTGGTCGGCTCCCGCCCGCGCCGCCTTCCACGACCTGCTCGCGCGTGGTGGCGCCCGGGCGTGGCGGTTCCTCACCGTCACCGGTGTGCTCGCCCGGGCCCTCCCCGAGCTCGACGCCGCCGTGGCCTCACGTGCGGCCGACGCCTTCGACCTCGATCCGGCCGGCTCGCTGCGTTGGCCCCGTCTCGCCCGCCTGCGGGAGCTCGGCGGACTGGAGACGACGGCTTTCCCTGACCGCGTGGCGCTCGCCGCCGTCCTCCTCGACGCCGCCGGGGTCAGCGGCGACACGACCGCTCCCGACCTCGCCCGGGCGGTGGGCGATCGCATCGGCCTCGGCGACGAGTCCACCGTCGCCGTGACCGCCTTGGTGGGCGACGTCGAGCTCCTGCAGGCCGCCGCCCTCCGGCCGTCCGCCTTCGAGGAGGAGGCTGTCCTCCAGCTCGCCGCCCACCTCGGGTCGGTCGACCACGTCCGCTCCGTCCACCTGCTCATCGCCGCCGACGACGGCGTCGACGCCGATGACCGGGCCGCGGTCGAGGCCCTGGCCGATCTCGTCGACGCGACGCTGAGCCAACGGGGCCCGCTCACCGACTCGGGCTCGGTCGAGGAGCGCCGCCGACGCGCCCTCGCCTTGGTGGAGGGGGCCGAGCCCCGCGACGCGCTCGACCACGCCCCCCGGGCCTACGTGCTGACCCAGGCGCCGGTGGACCTGGCCCGCCAGGCCGTCCTCTGCTCGCCCACCCCGGGACGCGGCCAGGTGCGGGTGCAGGTCACCGCCACCGCCGATGACGCCTGGCGGGTGGAGGTGGCCGCCGCCGACCGGCTCGGCCTGCTCGCCCACGAGACCAGGGTGCTGGGCGACGCCGGCCTCGACGTCGTCGACGCCGTGGTGGCCACCTGGCCCGACGGCTGCGCGCTGTCGGTCTTCCGGGTGCGGGCCTTCGAGGCGCCGTCGGCGGAACGGCTGCGGGAAGCCATGATCGCCGACCTGGCCGCGCCGCTCACCACGCCCCCCACGCCGGATGTGGAGCTCGCCTTCGACCATGCCTCCTCGCCGTGGCACACCGTGTGCCGGGTCGCCGCTGGTGACCGCTACGGCCTGCTCGCCCTCGTCACCGCCGCGTTCGCCGCCGCCGGCGTCAGCGTCCACGCCGCCCGCATCGACACCGTCGACGGCGTCGCCCTCGACGAGTTCGAGCTCACGTCCCCCGCGGGAGCGAAGCTCACGTCGTCCCAGCAGGCCGCGGTCTGCGCCGCGCTGGCCGGCGGTGTGACCGCCGGTCGCCGGCGTCGACCCCGGCCCCGCAAGGCGGTGCCGGGGTCCCTCGGGGGTTCGCCGTCGGCCTAGCCGAAGGCCTTGCTGTCGAGGTCGCGCACCCGGGTGGCGAGGGCACCCATCAGCTTGCGGGCCATGGTCGGTATCTCGTCGAGCACACCGGCGAACTTGCGGGACTCGAGGACGAGCACGTCCATGGGCGACTCGGCCACCACCGTCGCCGTGCGGGGCCCGTGGTCGAGCAGCGACAGCTCACCGAAGCACTCGCCCGGCCCGAGGGTGGCGATCTTGCGGTTGCTCCGCTTCACCCCGGCCGTGCCGTTCAGGATGATGAACGCCTCCCGGCCCGTCGCGCCCTGCTGCACCAGTTCCTTGCCCTCTTCGAAGTGCATCTCCTCGGACGCCTTGGCGATCTTCTGGAGCTCCCGTCGCGAGCACGCCGAGAACAGCGGGACCGAGGAGAGGTGTTCGAGGTACGCGTCGCGCTGAGCCATGGGCCGCAGCATAGGAGAGCACGAGCGTGCGCTGCCGGGAGAGTGGGTCCGCGGTCCAGAGGGCGGTCAGAGCGGTGGTGGCCGGTGTTCACGTCGACGAAACAGTCGGGAAACGCAAGGTCCGTACCGTCGTCGCCATGGAGGTGACGTTGGTGCGCTGGCCCGACGAGGCCGAGCGGCGCGAGCAGCTGCGCCACCTCGGCCACCCGCGCGTCCTCCTGCTCCAAGGCGGTAGCCCGCCTCCGACCCCGGTGGACGACCTCGAGGACTGGGTGCGGGCGCCGGCCTCGGAGGCCGACCTCCGGGCCCGGGTGGAATGGCTCACCCGCCGCCTCGCCGCCCGGGAGCCTGGAGTGGTGCGACCGGTGCTCGACGGCGACGGCCTCCTGCGCACCGGCCAGGGCTGGGTGCCGCTCCCGCCGGTGGAGAGCCGGCTGGCGGCCGCCCTCCTGGACCGCTTCGGCGCCGTGGTCAGCCGGGACACCCTGAGCCGCGCCGGCTGGCCGGCGGGCGCCCCCGGCCGCAACGCCCTCGACGTGCACGTGCTCCGCCTCCGGCGCCGCCTCAGCCCGATCGGGCTGGCCATCCGCACCGTGCGCAGCCGTGGCTACGTGCTCGAGCTGTCCGAACACCCCCTGACCGCCCGCCGGCCGTTTGACCGCGCCTCACCTATGGAGGATCCGTGCTCCACCTCGTCACCGCCGTCATCAAGCCTCACCGGCTCGACGATGTGAAGGAGGCCCTGCGCGACGCGGGCATCACGGGCATCACCGTCACCGACGCCCGTGGCTTCGGCCGCCAGGGTGGCCACACCGAGACCTACCGGGGCGCCGAGTACTCGATCGACTTCGTGCCCAAGGTCAAGCTCGAGATCCTCGTGGCCACCGACGAAGCCGAGCGGGTGGCCAAGCTGGTGGCCGACGCCGCCCGCACCGGCAAGATCGGCGACGGGAAGATCTGGCTGACCCCGGTCGACCGCGCCATCCGCGTCCGCACCGGCGAGCTCGGCCCGGACGCCCTGTAGGCCGCGAAGGGCGATCGTCACAATCGCGTCAGGGAGCTGTCCTTTTCCCTTCACATCGGGGGAACGGTCCGGAAACCCGGTCTCCCTAGGTTCCGCCTCGATGCAGCGGCACCGCCGTGGGCCGCTGCCCGGACAAGGAGACGAGATGCGCCGATCGCAGCGCAGCAGCATGTGGGGGAGGGCGCTGACCGCGCTCGGGTTGGGCCTGGTCGCCGTGGTGGCGCTGGCCGGGCCGGCCTCGGCTCAGGAGCAGGACCCGGCGGCGGCGGTGACCGCCCTCGGCACCCAGATCAACCTGCTCTGGGTCGTGCTCGGTGCGGTCCTCGTGATCTTCATGCAGGCCGGCTTCGCCCTGGTCGAGACCGGCTTCTGCCGGGCCAAGCACGCCGCCCACGTGGTGAGCACGAACTTCGCCGTCTTCGGCCTCGGGTTCGTCGCCTACTTCCTCGTGGGTTACGGCATCATGTTCGGCGGCTACACCCTCGGCCTGGTGGGCTACGACAAGGCCGTCGGTAACCCGCTGATCGGGTCGGGCCAGTGGGTGTTCGCCTGGAAGGGCGGGTTCGCCCTCACCGACCTGACCCACGGGCCCCAGGCCGGCGCGGTGCTCGGGTTCTTCCTCTACATGGTGGCGTTCATGGACACCACCGCCACCATCCCCACCGGCGCCATGGCCGAGCGCTGGAAGTGGAAGTCCTTCGTCATGTGGGGCGTCTTCTGCGGCGCCATCTACTACCCGCTGTTCGGGGCCATGACCTGGGGCGGCGGCTGGCTGAGCCAGCTCGGCAACAGCCTCGACCTGGGCTTCGGCTACGTCGACTTCGCCGGTTCGGGCGTGGTGCACGCCATGGGCGGCGTGGCCGCCATCGCCGGCGCCGCGGTGCTCGGCCCCCGCCTGGGCAAGTTCGCCAAGGACGGCACCGCCCGGGCGCTGCCCGGTCACCACATCCCGATGGCCATGCTCGGCTGCTTCATCCTCCTGTTCGGCTGGTTCGGGTTCAACGCGGCGTCGACCTTCGCCGTCACCGACGTGCAGTTCGCGGTCGTGGCGGCCAACACCGCCATCGCGGCAGCGTTCGGTTCCATCGCCGGCATGCTGTGGATCACCCGCCGCCGCGGCAAGCCCGACCCCGGGATGATGGTGAACGGGATGCTCGCCGGCCTGGTGGCCATCACCGCCCCGTGCGCCTTCGTCGACCCGTGGGCCGCGGCCGTCATCGGGACGATCGCCGCCGTCCTCTGCATCGAGGCCGTGTTCATCATCGAGAACAGGTTCAAGATCGATGACCCGGTGGGCGCCATCGCCGTCCACGGCGTGAACGGCGTGTTCGGGGTGCTGGCCGTCGGCATCTTCGCCAACGGCACCTACGGGGCGGGCTGGAACATCACCGAAGGCCTGCCCGAGGGCACCGGCGTCACCGGCCTCCTCGGCGGCGACTTCAGCCTCGGGCTGAAGCAGCTCGCCGCCCAGGCCATCGGGGTGGGGGTGATCCTCGTGATGGGGCTCTTCGCCTACGCCTTCTTCAAGATCCAGGACGCCTTGACGTCGGGTGGCATCCGGCCCAGCGAGGAGGACGAGCTGGTCGGCCTCGACCTGCCGGAGATGGGCGTGCTCGCCTACCCCGACGGCGGCGACCACGGCGGCCCGCCGGCGGCCTCAGCCCCGGCCGGTTCCCGGGAACGGGAGCCCGAGCCGGTCTAGGGAACGCCGGCTCCCCCTCCGGCCGCCCTGGCCTGGTCGGCCACGGCGGCGGCGGCTTCGGCCACCGCCGCCGGGTCGCCCAGGGAACGCTCCAGCGGCGCCTTCGCCTCCACCGGGGCGAAGGCGCCGTCGAGCGCGTACACGAGGGGCACGCCGGTGGGGATGTTGAGGGCCGCGATGTCGGCGTCGGCGATGCCGTCGAGGTGCTTCACCAGGGCCCGGAGGCTGTTGCCGTGGGCGGCCACCAGCACGGTGCGGCCGGCCGCCAGGTCGGGCACGATCCCGTCGAACCAGCAGGGCAGCATGCGGTCGACCACGTCGGCGAGGCACTCCGACGCGGGCAGCACCTCGGGGGCGAGGTCGGCGTAGCGGCGGTCGGCGTTGGCGTCGTACTGGTTGTCGGGCGCCAGTGGCGGCGGCGGCACGTCGTAGCTGCGGCGCCAGGTGAAGACCTGCTCCTCGCCGTAGCGGGCCGCCGTCTCGGCCTTGTCCCGCCCGGTCAGGTCGCCGTAGTGGCGCTCGTTCAGCCGCCAGTGGCGCCGCACCGGGAGCCAGGACAGGCCCATCTCGTCGAGGGCGAGGTTGGCGGTGCGGATGGCCCGCGTCTGCAGCGACGTGTGGACCACGTCGGGCACGATCCCGGCTTCGGCCATGAGGATCCCGGCCGAGCGGGCCTGCTCCTCGCCCACCGCGCTGAGGTCGACGTCCCACCAGCCGGTGAACCGGTTCTCCGCGTTCCACGTGCTCTCGCCGTGGCGGAGCAGGACGAGGGTGGCGGCCATCGGGCGCAGCGTAGGGCGGAGGGGGTTGCCACCCTGCGGGCGACGGGTGGCAGCACCCTGGAGCGGTCTGGCGCGGCGCGACACACTGGCGGCGATGAGGGCGGTCGTCACCTGGTTCCGGATTGACGTCCGTTCGCGTGTGCGCTCGCTGCTCGTGCTCGCCCTGCTCGTCGCCTTCGCCACCGGGACGGTGATGACTGCGGTGGCAGGAGCCCGCCGGGGAGCCAGCGCCGTCGATCGGCTGGAGGCCAGAACGCTCCCGACCACCATCGTCGTCCTGCCCAACCAGCCGGGCTTCGACTGGGAGGCGATCCGCCGCTTGCCCGAGGTGGCGGGCCTGACCGAGTTCGTGGTCGGCGACTATTCGGTGGACGAGATCCCCCCCGGGAATCGGGACAACGCCCTCGGGTTCCCTCCTGCTGACGACGAGGTCATGCGCACGATCGAACGGCCGATCATCCTGCAGGGGAGGGTGGCGGATCCCGATCGCGCCGACGAGGTGGTCGTGTCGGCCAACTTCGAGGACACCTACGGGCGAGGCGTCGGCGACACCGTCACCCTCCGGCTGTTCACACCCGCAGAGGTCGACGCGTCCGCGACCGGTGAGGCCTTGCCGGCGAGACCTGGCGGTCCGGCCATCAAGGCAGAGATCGTGGGCGTCGTCCGCTCGCCCTGGTTCTCCGATCCGGTCGGGCCAGATGCCGGCGCTCTCGTGCCCTCCCCCGGGCTCTACGCCGACTACGGGCCCAACCTGGTCGGCACCAAGGACAGCGCGTTCATCAACGCCCTCGTCCGTCTCGACCGGGGCGAAGCTGACATCGCCCGGTTCAAGGCCGACCTGGCCCGGGAGAGCGGCCGCAAGGACATCGACGTGTGGAACACGGCTGACATGGCCGACCACGCACGAGAGGTCACCCGCTTCGAGGCCAACAGCCTGCTCGCGTTCGCGCTGGCCGCCGGGCTGGCCGCCCTGTTCCTCGTCGGGCAGTCGGTGGCCCGCTATGCGGCTTCGACGGTGGTCGACCTCGAGGTGCTGAGGGCCGTCGGCCTGACCCCGCGCCAGACGAGGGTGGCCGCCACCCTGGGGCCGGCGCTGGCGGCCATGGTCGGCAGCGGCTTCGGCGCCGCGAGCGCGCTCGTGGCGTCACGGTGGTTCCCCATGGGCAGCGCCGCCCGGTACGAGCCGGTGCCGGGCATCGACGTGGACGCCCTCGTCGTCGGGGTCGGGATCCTGGTCGTGCCTCTGCTGGTGGCGGCGGCAGCCGCGTGGGCGGCCGCGGTCCGACCGGCGGAGGCTGGCTCCCGTCGTCCGGTCATCGCCGCTGCCAGCCGCGCCCGGCTGCCGGCGCCCATGGCCATCGGCGCCCGGTTCGCGCTGGAGCGGGGCCGGGGGCGCCAGGCGCTTCCGGTTCGGCCGGCCCTCGTCGGCGCCGTCATAGGCGTCCTCGGCACCATCGCCGCCCTGACGTTCGCCCGCGGCATCGGCGATGCCGCCGAGCACCCGGAGCGCTTCGGTCAGACCTACCAGTTCGCGACCTACTTCGGGTTCAACGGTGAGGATTTCGGCCCGGTCGACGAGGTGCTGGCCGGCGTCGATGACGACGACGACGTGGTGGCGGTCAACGACACCCGGATCGATGTCGCTCAGGCCGCTGGTGTCGCGGTCGAGATCTTCTCCTTCGACCCGGTGGGAGCTCCGATCGAGACGGTCGCGACGCGGGGCCGCATGCCCGACGGGCGAGGAGAGATCGCGGTCGCTCCCCGTACCGCCGAAGCCATGGGTGTCTCGGTCGGCGACGAGGTCGTCCTGAAGGGCAGCCGGGGGAGAGAGTCGGCCAGGGTCACCGGCCTGGCGTTCGTCCCGCAGGGGCCCCACAACGACTACGCCACCGGGGCTTGGACGACGAGAGCGACCTACGACGCCCTCTTCGACGGCTTCAAGTTCCACGTCGGGCTCGTGGCCGTGCGGGAGGGGGCGGATCCCTCCGGGGTGGCCAGTCGGTGGCAGAAGCGCGGCGTCGAGCTGGAGCCGCCGGGCACGCTGAGCGAGGTGGCGGAGCTCGAGCAGGTGCGTGGGCTGCCCCTCTTCCTGGCCGGCTTCCTCGCCCTCTTGGCCCTCGGCGCCGTCGGGCACGCCCTGGCCACCGCCGTCCGACGGCGCCACCACGATCTCGCCGCCATGCGCGCCGTGGGCATGACCGGGTTCCAGATCCGGTCGATCGTGCTCACCCAGGCGACGATCCTCGCCCTGTTCGGGGTGCTGGTGGGCGTGCCCCTGGGCCTCGCCCTCGGCCGCAGCCTCTGGCGCTACGTCGCCGAGAACACGCCGGTCCAGTACCTGCCACCAGTGGCGGTGCTGGCGCTGATCGTCATCGCACCGCTGGCCCTGCTGCTGGCCAACCTGCTCGCCGCCGTGCCGTCCCAACGAGCGGCCTCGATGGACCTCGCCCGGGCCCTGCGCACCGAGTAGCGGCGGCCCGCTGCTCGGTGCTCGTTCTGGCATGCGAGGCGGTCGCCATGGCGACCGCTGTGCATGCCAGAACCAGTTCGTCAGAAGGAGCGGACGAGGGGCATGGCGCTGGTGCCGTCGGGGTGGGGGCGGACCCCGAGCACCTGGTGGATGCTCGTGCGGCCCTGCTCGAAGCCGACGGCCGAGCCGGCCATGTAGAGCCGCCACACCCGGGCCCGAGCCCCGCCGACGAGCCGGACGGCCTCGTCCCAACCGGCCTCGAGGTTGGCCACCCATGCCCGCAGCGTGAGCGCGTAGTGCTCCCGCAGCGACTCGACGTCGCGGACCTCCAGGCCGGCGTCCTGCATGGCCGAGACCACCCGTCCCACCTCGAGCAGCTCGCCGTCGGGGAACACGTAGCGGCCCACGAACGAGCGGTCACCGATGGCGGCCGGGCCGGGCGGTCGGGAGATGGCGTGGTTCAACACCCTGCCTCCGGGGCGCACGAGCGCGGCGAGGTGCTCCATGTAGGTGCGGGCCCGGGCCTCGCCGACGTGTTCGAACATGCCGATGCTGCTGATGGCGTCGAACGGGCCATCGTCGACGTCGCGGTAGTCCTGGAGGCGGATCGTGACCCGGTCAACCAGGCCGGCGTCGGCCACCCGCTTCTCCGCCAGGTCCTTCTGCTCGGCCGACAGGGTGACGCCGACCACGGTGGCGTCCTCGAGGGCGGCAGCCATCGCCATGGTGCCCCAGCCGCAGCCCACGTCGAGTAGGCGCATGCCCGGGCCGAGGCCGAGCTTGGCCGCCACCAGGCGGTGCTTGGACTCCTGGGCCGCTTCGAGGGTGCCGTCGGGGTCGGCCCAGTGGGCACAGGAGTAGGTGAGGCTCGGGCCGAGGACGAGGCGGTAGAAGTCGTTGCCGACGTCGTAGTGGTGGGTGACGGCGGCACGGTCGCGGGCCTTGCTGTGGCGCCGGCCCGACAAGCGGGCCTCCTCCGGTGGGCGAGGAGGACGGGGTCCGAGAGCGCCGAGGCGGCGGGCGGCGGCCAGCACCATCGGCAGGTCCCGCCGGCGCAGGCCCACCTCCACGTGCTCGTCGGGCCGGCCGAGGCGGTCGCGCGTTGCCAGCAGGGCGAACACGTCGCCCTCCAGGTCGAGCAGGCCCGACACGTAGGCCCGGCCGAGCCCGAGCTCGCCGGGGGCCCACAGGAGGTGGCGGAGGGCCTCGGGCGACCGCACCACCAGCGTGCAAGGGGCGTCGGCGGGTCCGAGCGAGGACCCGTCCCAGCACCGGAGGGCCACCGGGGGGTCCGGGCCGAGCAGGCGGTGCAGGAGGGGGGCCAGGGCCTCGGCGGCGGTGGCGGCCATCGGTCCTCCTTGTTCGGGTTTCCGTTCGCTCACTCCTACCGCTGCCGTCCGGCCGGTGCAAGCGATCTTTCCCGACCACCGAGGTTGATAATGCCGCGCTCAACTTTTATCCTGGGCCCAACTGCAAATCCGTCCCCCTTCTCCGGAGGCATCCCATGCCCAAGGCCGTCGGCATCGACCTCGGCACCACCAACTCGGTCGTCAGCGTCCTCGAGGCCGGCGACCCCGTCGTGATCCCCAACGCCGAGGGGTCGCGCACCACCCCCTCGGTGGTGGCCTTCTCCAAGTCCGGCGAGGTGCTGGTGGGCGAGGTGGCCAAGCGCCAGGCCATCACCAACCCGGACCGCACCATCCGGTCGGTCAAGCGCCAGATGGGCACCGGCTGGAAGATCGACATCGACGCCAAGGGCTACACCGCCCAGGAGATCTCGGCCCGCGTCCTCCAGAAGCTGAAGCGCGACGCCGAGGCCTACCTCGGTGACACCGTCACCCAGGCGGTCATCACCGTCCCCGCCTACTTCAACGACGCCGAGCGCACCGCCACCAAGGAGGCGGGCCAGATCGCCGGCCTCGAGGTGCTCCGCATCATCAACGAGCCGACCGCCGCCGCCCTGGCCTACGGCCTGGAGCGCGAAGGGAGCGCCGACGAGACCGTCCTCGTGTTCGACCTCGGGGGCGGCACCTTCGACGTGTCGGTGCTCGAGATCGGCGACGGCGTGTTCGAGGTGAAGGCCACCCATGGCGACGTGCACCTGGGCGGCGACGACTGGGACCAGAAGATCATCGACTGGCTGGTCGCCAGCTTCAAGGCTGGCCACGGCATCGACCTGGCGAAGGACAACATGGCCGTCCAGCGGCTGAAGGAGGCGGCCGAGAAGGCCAAGATCGAGCTGTCCCAGGTGCAGCAGACCCAGATCAACCTGCCCTACATCACCGCCGGGGCCGACGGCCCGCTGCACCTCGACGAGCAGCTCACCCGGGCCAAGTTCCAGGAGCTCACCGCCGACCTGCTCGAGCGTTGCCGCACCCCGTTCGAGCAGGCCATCAAGGACGCCGGCCTGTCCAAGGGCGAGGTGGACCACGTGATCCTGGTGGGCGGCTCCACCCGCATGCCCGCCGTGGTCGAGCTGGTGAAGTCCCTCACCGGCAAGGACCCCAACAAGGGCGTGAACCCCGACGAGGTGGTGGCCATCGGCGCCGCCATCCAGGCTGGGGTGCTCAAGGGCGACGTGAAGGACATCCTCCTGCTCGACGTGACCCCGCTGTCGCTCGGCATCGAGACCAAGGGCGGGGTGATGACCAAGCTCATCGAGCGCAACACCACCATCCCCACCCGGCGCACCGAGGTGTTCACCACCGCGGACGACATGCAGCCCTCGGTGGAGATCCACGTGCTCCAGGGCGAGCGGGAGATGGCCCAGTTCAACAAGACGCTGGGCAAGTTCCAGCTGGTCGACCTCCCGCCCGCGCCCCGCGGCATGCCCCAGATCGAGGTCACCTTCGACATCGACGCCAACGGCATCGTCCACGTGTCGGCCAAGGACCGGGCCACGAGCAAGGAGCAGTCGATGACCATCACCGGTCAGTCGTCGCTCGACAAGACGGTGATCGACCAGATGGTGAAGGACGCCGAGGCCCACGCCGAGGAGGACCGCCAGCGCAAGGAGGAGGCCGACGTCCGCAACCAGGCCGACACCCTCGTGTACCAGACCGAGAAGCTGCTCCGGGAGCAGGGCGAGAAGATCACCGGCGACGAGAAGTCCTCGGTGGAGTCGGCCCTGGCCGACCTCAAGGGCGTGAAGGACGGCGCCGACATCGACGCCATCAAGTCGGCCACCGAGAGCCTCATGAACGCCAGCCAAACCTTCACCCAGAAGCTCTACGAGCAGGCCTCGACGGAGGACTCGTCCTCCTACGCCGGCGGCGGCACCGGCGACGCCGGGGCCAGCGACGACGACGTGGTCGACGCCGAGATCGTGGACGAGGACAAGTCGGCATGAGCGAGGGTCACGAGCCGAGCCCGACCGGGGAGGGGGCCGGTGAGGTCCCCGAGCCGTCGGGCCCGGCGCCCGGCACGGGGCCGGCCGATGTCGGTCCCGACCTCGGGCCCGCTGGCGCCGAGCCGGTCGACCTCACGGCGGTCGCGCCCGGGCCGGACGACGTCACCCCAGGCGAGCTCGGCCTGACCGGGCTCGAGGCCACCGCCGGCCCGGCCCCCGCGCCGAGCGCAGCCTCGGGGCCGGTGTCGGTGGAGAGCCTGCTCGACGACGTGGAGCGCCTCACCCGGGAGCGCGACGAGTTCCTCGACGGCCTGCGCCGCACCCAGGCCGACTTCGAGAACTACCGCAAGCGCATGATGAAGCAGCAGGCCGACCAGGCTGAGCTGGCCGCCAGCCGCCTGGTCGAGGACCTCCTCCCCGTGCTCGACGCCTGTGACGGCGCCATCCACCACGGCGCCACCGAGGTGGAGCCGGTCTTCGGGGCCCTCCTCGGCACGCTGGAGAAGAGCGGCCTCGAGCGCATCGACCCCGGAGGCGAGGCGTTCGACCCGAACCTCCACGACGCCGTCATGCACGAGCCCGCCGAGGAGGGCGACGACCACGCCGACGGCACGGTCGTCACCGACGTGCTGCGCCGGGGGTACTCGTGGAAGGGGCGGGTGCTGCGACCGGCCATGGTGAAGGTGCGCGGGTAGGCCGTGGCGCCCCAGCGGGAGTGGTTCGAGAAGGACTACTACAAGGTGCTCGGCGTGGCCGAGAGCGCCGACCAGAAGGCGATCACCCGGGCCTACCGCAAGCTCGCCCGCCAGAACCATCCCGACGCCAAGCCGGGCGACAACGCCGCCGAGGAGCGCTTCAAGGAGATCTCCGCCGCCTACGACGTGGTCGGCGACCCGGCCAAGCGCAAGGAGTACGACGAGGTCCGGCGCATGGGGCCGGTGGGCGCGTACGGGCCAGGCGGGGGCGGGGGCGGCTTCGGGCCCGGTGGTTTCACGTTCACCACCGGCGACGGCGCCGGCGTGGGCGACCTCGGTGACCTCCTCGGCGGCCTCTTCGGCCGCGGTGGCCGCCGGGGCGGCTCGCGGGGCACCGGGCCCCAACGGGGCGACGACCTCGAGGCCGAGCTGCACCTCTCCTTCGAGGACGCCGTCGGCGGGGTGACCACCACCGTGCACCTGACCAGCGAGGCGTCGTGCTCCACCTGCCACGGCAGTGGGGCCCGTCCCGGCACGTCCCCGGTGGTGTGCCCGGAGTGCGCCGGCCGGGGCGTGGTCGACGACAACCAGGGGGTCTTCTCGTTCAGCTCGCCGTGCCCCCGCTGCGGTGGCCGGGGCCTGGTGGTGGAGGACCCGTGCCCCACCTGCCGGGGCAGCGGCCGCGAGCACCGGCCCCGCGAGGTGAAGGTGCGGATCCCCGCCGGCGTGACCGACGGGCGCCGCATCCGCCTGAAGGGACGCGGGGGCCCGGGCCGCAACGGGGGGCCTCCGGGTGATCTCTTCGTCATCGCCCGGGTCACGCCCTCGGATCGCTACGGCGTCTCGGGACGCAACCTGACCATCACCGTGCCGGTCACCTTCGCCGAGGCCGCCCTCGGAGCCGACATCGCCGTGCCCACCCTCGACGGCCCGCCGGTCACGTTGCGCATACCGCCGGGCACCCGGGCCGGGCGCACGTTCCGCGTGAAGGGCCGCGGCGTTCCCGCCGGCGATCGGCCGGGCGACCTGATGGTCACCGTCGAGGTGGCGGTGCCGACCAAGCTGACGAGTGCCCAACGCAAGGCGGTGGAGGCCCTGGCGGCCGCCACCGACGAGTCTCCCCGGGCCCATCTGGAGGTGTGATGGACGCTCGCCACACCAGTGCGGTGTACGTGATCTCGGTGGCCGCCGAGCTGGCCGGCGTCCACCCCCAGACCCTGCGCATCTACGAGCGCAAGGGGCTGGTCGACCCGGCGCGGACCGCGGGCGGCAGTCGCCGTTACAGCGACGACGACATCGCGTTGCTGCGCCGCATCCAGGAGCTCACCACCGAGGGCCTCAACCTGGCCGGGGTGGAGCGGGTGCTCGCTCTCGAAGCCGAGAACCGGGAGCTGCGCGAGCAGCTCGGCGAGGCCGGCCAGGCCGCCCGCGACCGGGTGGAGGAGACCCACCGCCACTACCGGCGGGACCTCGTCCCGGTCCACCAGGCCGTCGTCCTCTTCGAGGGCCGCCGCCGCTGAGGCCACACTGCCCGAGGACGGGTTCTGGCATGCCCCACCGGGGCCAGGACCCCGGCAGCGCATGCCAGAACGAGTCGCCGCCAGGACCGAAAGTTGACAATACCCTTGTCAACTTTGGGTCGGTCAGGGGTATCCTGGCGCCATGGCAATGGACCCCAACCGATGGACGCTGAAGACCCAGGAAGCCTTCAACGCCGCCGTCGAGGCGGCCCGCACGGCCAGCCACCCCGAGGTCACCCCCGACCACCTCCTCGCCGCCCTCCTGGGCCAGGAGGAGGGGGTGGTCCTGCCCATCCTCGAGAAGGTCGGCCGGCCCCCACTGCAGCTGCGCAACGCCACCGCCGACGCCCTGGCCAAGCTGCCCCGGGCCTACGGCGGCGAGGCCCGCCTGTCCCGCGACCTCCAGGCCACCGTCGACCGGGCCGACGCCGCCCGGGTGGAGCTCGGCGACGAGTACCTGTCCACCGAGCACCTGCTGCTGGCACTGGCCGACAAGCTCGGCGTGTCCCGCGAGGACCTCCTAACCGCCCTGCGGGAGGTGCGGGGCAGCCACCGCGTCACCAGCCAGAACCCCGAGGACACCTTCCAGGCGCTCGAGCGCTACGGCCGGGACCTAACCGAGGAGGCCCGCCGGGGCCGCCTCGACCCCGTGATCGGCCGGGACGAGGAGATCCGCCGCTGCATCCAGGTGCTCTCCCGCCGGACCAAGAACAACCCGGTGCTGATCGGTGAGCCCGGTGTCGGCAAGACCGCCATCGTCGAGGGCATGGCCCGGCGAATCGTCGAGGGTGACGTGCCCGAGGGCCTGAAGGACAAGCGCCTCATCAGCCTCGATCTCGGCGCCATGGTGGCCGGGGCCAAGTACCGGGGCGAGTTCGAGGAACGGCTGAAGGCCGTCCTGAAGGAGATCACCGACGCCGAGGGCGAGGTCATCACGTTCCTCGACGAGCTGCACACCATCGTCGGGGCCGGCAAGGCCGAGGGCGCCATGGACGCCGGCAACATGATCAAGCCGATGCTGGCCCGGGGTGAGCTGCGCATGATCGGCGCCACCACCCTCGACGAGTACCGCAAGCACATCGAGAAGGACGCCGCCCTCGAGCGTCGGTTCCAGCAGGTTTACGTCGGCCAGCCGTCGGTGGAGGACACCATCGCCATCCTGCGGGGCCTGAAGGAGCGCTACGAGGTGCACCACGGCGTGCGCATCCAGGACTCGGCGCTGGTGGCGGCGGCGGTGCTGTCGGACCGCTACCTCACCGGGCGCTTCCTGCCCGACAAGGCCATCGACCTGATCGACGAGTCCGCCTCGAAGCTGCGGATCGAGATCGACTCACTGCCCACCGAGATCGACGTCGTCGAGCGGCGCATCCGCCAGCTCGAGATCGAGCGGGTGGCGCTGGCCAAGGAGACCGACCGCCCGTCCCAGGAGCGCCTGGCCGCCCTCGACGAGGAGCTGGCCAACCTCCAGGAGCAGTCGACGTCGATGAAGGCCCACTGGCAGGCCGAGAAGGACGCCATCGCCACCATCTCGTCACTGAAGGAGCAGCTCGAATCCATGCGCTCGGAGGTCGAGCGGGCCATGGACCTCGAGCGGGCGGCCGAGATCCGCTACGGCCAGATCCCCGAGCTGGAGCGCCAGGTGGAGGACGCCACCAAGCGCCTGGGCGAGCTGCAGGCCACCCAGAAGATGCTGAAGGAGGAGGTGGACGAGGAGGACGTCGCCGAGGTGGTGAGCAAGTGGACGGGCGTGCCCGTGTCCCGCCTCATGGAGGGCGAGGTCCAGAAGCTCGTGCGCATGGAGGACGTGCTGCACCAGCGGGTAGTCGGCCAGGAGGACGCCGTCCGGTCCGTGGCCAACGCCATCCGTCGCAGCCGGGCCGGCCTGTCCGATCCCGACCGTCCGATCGGCTCGTTCCTGTTCCTCGGTCCCACCGGCGTCGGCAAGACCGAGCTGGCCCGCACCCTGGCCGACTTCCTCTTCGACGACGCCCGGGCCATGGTCCGCATCGACATGTCCGAGTACATGGAGAAGCACTCGGTGTCCCGGCTGATCGGCGCCCCGCCCGGCTACGTCGGCTACGACGAAGGAGGCCAGCTCACCGAGGCGGTGCGGCGCCGGCCGTACGCGGTGGTGCTGCTCGACGAGATCGAGAAGGCCCACCCCGACGTCTTCGGCGTGCTCCTCCAGCTCCTTGACGACGGCCGCCTCACCGACGGTCAGGGCCGCACCGTCAACTTCACCAACACCGTGCTGATCATGACGTCGAACCTGCCCGGGGATCCCCGGGAGTTCTTCAAGCCCGAGTTCATCAACCGCATCGACGACATCGTCCGGTTCCGGTCGCTCACCGAGGACGACCTGGCCCGCATCGTGGAGATCCAGCTCGAGGGCCTGCGCCGCCGGCTGGCCGAGCGCCGCATCAGCCTGGCGGTGACCGCCGCCGCCGAGCACCTGCTGGCCAGGGAGGGTTTCGACCCGGCCTACGGCGCCCGTCCCCTGAAGCGGGTGATCCAGCGCGAGGTGGGCGACCGCCTGGCGGTGGAGCTGCTCGAGGGCCGGGTGGCCGACGGTGGCACCGTCACCGTGGACGCCGACGGCACCGAGGTGGTCGTCCGCACCAGCTGAGCCGGTGCCGCCTGCGGGCCGGCCCGACTAACCTACGGACGCTTCCCCCGGCCGGCCGCCGGACCACCAGGAGCCACGTCGTGGCGTTGTCCGAGAAGCACCGCAGCTCGATCTACCAGCGTCTTGCCCCGATGCTCGGGGAGGAAGAAGCCGAGGCCTTGTTGTCCCAGTTCCCGGCCCGAGAGCTCGATGAGCCCGTGACGAAGGACTTCGTCCGGGCCGAGATCGCCGGCGTCCGAGGCGAGATCGCCGAGCTCCGCACCGAACTGCACGACCGCTTGCGTCAGCAGACGGTCTGGATGACCGGGGTGTTGGCGACCGGTTTCACCGTGCTCATCGGCCTGGTCGCCATCATCCGCTGACCGGGCTGACCCGGGAATCGTGGGGCCCAGCGCACCGGGAACGGTCGTGTTCTACCCAGACGTTCGGCTCACAGGGCGGCGCCCTGCGTGATCGGCCCGCTGGTCGCCGGATCGGGCGGTACCGTCGGGCGGTGCGCAGCGTGTCCGTCGGTAGGTTCATCGGGCCGGTGATCGCCGGCCTCCTGGGCCTGACGGTGGTCGTCGCCACCCCGGCGGCCGCCTGTGCGTGCGGGGCGTTCGTGCCGTCGTCGGGGAACGGCGAGATCCGGGGCGAGGCGTCGGAGGTCCGCTTCGACGGGCGGGCCGAGGACATCGTCATGCAGCTCTCGGTGGAGGGCGAGTCCCCCGAGGCGGCGTGGATCCTGCCGGTGCCCGCCCCCGCCCGGGTCAAGCTGGGCGACAGCCGGATCTTCGACGACCTGGTGGACCTCACCCGTCCCCGGGAGGTGGTGCACAAGCGCTGGTTCCCCGACTTCGGCGGGGACTCCGATGACGGCGTGGGTGCCGGCGCCGGGGCTCCGACCGGTGGGGTGCAGGTGCTGGAGCGGCAGACCCTCGGCCCGTTCGACGTGGCCTCGCTGGCCGCCACCGACGCCGGCGCGCTCGGGGCGTGGCTGGACGACAACGGCTTCGCCCTCTCCGACGAGCTGGCCGGCGGCCTCCAGCCCTACGTCGACGCCGGCTGGAGCTACGTGGCCGCCAAGCTCGTCCCGGGCGCCGGGGACGAGGCGCTGTCGGGCAACCTCCAACCGCTGTGGGTCACGTTCCCGACGAGCGAGCTCGTCTACCCGATGCGGCTGTCGGCACTGGCCGAGGAAACCGGCTCGATCTCACTGTTCGTGCTCGCCGAGCACCGGGTGGCGCGGACCGACCGTTCCGAGGACCGGGGCCGCAGCGCTACCACCTTCGCCGCCTGGGTCGACCGACCGGACCTGCCGGCCGGTTCGGCGCTCCGCGACCTCGTCACCGGCCGCCTGTTCCTCACCCGGATCGAGGGCTACGTCGTGCCCGAGGCGGTCACCGACGACTACCGCTTCGGCTACGTCGCCGACGACGTCGACGTGCCCACCGTCGAGCGGGAGGAGCTCGTGCGGGTGCTGGGCCTGCCCGCCGGCCCGGTGCTGGTGGTGCTGGGCCTCCTCGTCGTCGGCGTCGCCGTGGCGCTGGTGGCGCGGCGGCGACGCTCGCCGGCACCTGCGTCGTGACCGCCGTCCGCTCGCAGCTCAAGCGGCAGCACCAGAGGCGCAGCCTGGTCGGGGCGGCGGCCGCCCTCGTCGTGCTGGTCGGCTCGTGCGTGGCCGTCCGGGCCGGCGGCGGTGACGACAGCGGCGACCGCGCCGCCGGCGGCCCGAAGGATCCCACCGCCTCGTCCACCGGCGGTTCCGGCGGCTCCACCTCCACCACGCTGGCCCCGTTGCCACCGTTCGAGGGGTGGGTGAACCCGGCCTCGTCGGGCCGGCCGTGGGGCGCCAAGGTGGACGGGCTCCTCACCTTCCGGGGCAACCCCACCCGCAGCTTCTACGGCACCGGTCCGATGCCGGCCCGGCCCAAGGTGCTGTGGAGCTATCCCGGCGCGTCGGGGGGCATGTGCGGGCAGTCCAGCGTCAACGGCGTGGCGAAGACGTGGTGCGGCTCGGGCTGGACCGGCCAGCCCTCGGTGTGGACCAAGGGCGGCGCCACCACCGTGGCCTTCGGTGCCTACGACAAGGCCGTCCACGTGGTCGACGCCGCCTCGGGTCAGGACCGCATGCAGCCGTTCCCGACCGGCGACATCATCAAGGGCTCGGTCACCGTCGATCCCGACGGCTTCCCGCTCCTCTACTCGGGCTCTCGCGACGACAAATTCCACGTGTTCGCCCTCGACCGTGGCGACCGGCTGGAGGAGCTGTGGACGTTGTCGGCCGACGCCGTGTCTCCCACGAAGTGGAACAACGACTGGGACGGCTCGGCCCTGGTGATCGACGACTACCTCTTCGAGGGAGGCGAGAACAGCGTCTTCCACATCGTGAAGCTCAACCGTGGCTACGGCCCAGACGGCAAGGTCACCGTCGACCCCGAGCTCGTCTTCCACGCCCCCGGTTGGGACGACGAGCTGCTGTCGGCCATCGGGGACCAGGACGTGTCCATCGAGAACTCGGTCGCCATCTCCGGGAACACCGTCTACTTCGCCAACTCCGGCGGCCTCGTGCAGGGCTGGGACGTTCGCGGCCTGAAGGCGGGGGCGTCGCCGCGGCGGGTGTTCCGGTTCTGGACCGGTGACGACACCGACGCCTCGATCGTGGTCGACGGCGACGGCATGCTCTACGTGGCGTCGGAGTACGAGCGCGGCCTCGAGCGGGCCCGCACCAACGGCCAGCTCATGAAGCTCGACCCGACCAAGCCGGACGACCCGCTGGTGTGGAAGGTCGACGACCACGACTACCAGCCGGGCGGCATCTGGGCCACACCGGCGCTGGCCGGGGGAATGGTCTACGTGGCCACCAACGGCGGCCGGCTGCTCGGGGTGGATCAGCGCACCGGCGCCGTCCGCTGGACCAAGCAGCTCCCGGGGCCAACATGGCAGTCGCCGGTCGTGGTCGACGGGGTCCTCATCCAGGGCGACTGCAACGGCGTCCTGCACGGCTTCGACGTGTCGAAGCCGGGCCGGGAACCGCCCGAGCTGTGGCGCATCGAGCTCGGCGGCTGCATCGAGTCGACCCCGGCGGTGTGGAAGGGCCGGATCTACGTGGGGACCCGGGCCGGCCGCTTCTTCGCCATCGGCTGAGTCCCGGCCGCCGAGCGGCCGACCGCCCTCAGAACCGGGTGCGGTAGTAGCTGTCGAGCCCCCAGGCCCGCCAGGTGTCCCGGGCCGAGCTGGAGCTCGACACGTTCCACACGTAGGAGCGGTCCTCCTCGCCGTCGCCGTTGAAGTAGACGACGGCCTTGATCTTGGGGAAGGCCGACTTCACCGCGGCGCGGGCGTCGGCCAGCCACTGGGCCTTGCGACCGGGCCAGCTCGGGTCCTCCATCGCGCCGAACTCGCCGACCATGAGCGGCCGGGGCCGGGCGACGGCCCAGTCGTAGTAGGGCTTGAGCAGGGTGTATAAGGACCGCCACTCCGCGCCCGGCTTGCCGGGCGCCCAGTTGTAGCCATCGGCGCAGGTCCAGTCGACGACGTCGTCGCCCGGGTACCAGCGGGGGGCCTCCCCGCTGACGAAGCCCCAGGCGGTCGGGCACCAGACGAACTCCACGTTGGTGGCGCCCTGGGCCCGGAACCGGCTGACGATCCGCCGCCACGCCGCCTTGTAGGCGGTGGGGCTGACCGCCCGGCTGAGGTTGGCCGAACCGTCCATCTCCCAGAACCAGCGCAGCAGCACCGGCTTGCCCAGGGCCTTGAGCCCCCGGGCCCGGGCGTCGATCACGCTGTCCTGGCTCCCGTTGGTGATGTTGGTGGTGGTCGGGCCGGCCCACGACAGGAGGGGGATGCGCCCGCCGTCCTGCCACCACGTCTCCCGCCAGGTGGGGAAGGACTCGTTCCAGCCGTAGTAGTAGTGCAGAAGGTCGTAGCGGCGACCGTTCGTGCTCTCATGGGCGAGCACCTGGCGCTTCTGCTCGTCGATGGTGCGCGTGCCCGTCTGGAGGTAGATGCCGAACAGCGCGCCGCTGCTGGGCGCCACCGTCGAGTCGCCGATGGAGCGGCCGCTCGCGAAACAGGCCGAAGGCGCCATGGCCACCAGGACAGTCAGCGCGATGGCGAGGACGGTACGTGACAGACGCATGACGGGAGACGGCTCCGATCCGTCGAGAGACCTGGTGGGCGGGACCGCTCCGCCCCTTCGACGTTGCGGGGACGTTACGGATCCGATCCTGCGACCGCTAGCTCACGCTGGGTGAATTGCACCCCTTGGGCCCCGTCTCGGACGGGCCCTCCGGTCGAGGCGGTACCATCGCCGCGTCCCGATCGCCCCCCAAGGAGGCCGCGTGCCCGCGACCATCGTCGTCGGCACCCAGTGGGGCGACGAGGGCAAGGGCAAGTTCACCGACCTCGTCGCCAAGGAGATGCAGCTGGTCGTCCGCTACCAGGGCGGCCACAACGCCGGGCACACCATCGTGGTCGACGGGAACAGCTTCGCCCTCCAGTTGGTGCCCAGTGGGATCCTCTACGACCACATCACGCCGGTGATCGGCAACGGGGTGGTCGTCGATCCCACCGTGCTCCTGGCCGAGATCGACGTGCTCACGGCCAAGGGCGTGGACTGCTCCCGCCTGAAGGTGAGCGGCAACGCCCACTTGATCCTGCCCTACCACCAGGAGATCGACCGCCTGACCGAGCGCCGCCTCGGCTCGGCCAAGCTGGGCACCACCAAGCGGGGGATCGGCCCGGCCTACGCCGACAAGGCCAACCGGGTGGGCCTGCGGGTGCAGGACCTGCTCGACCCGAAGATCTTCCGGGCCAAGCTCGACGTCGTCCTCAAGGAGAAGAACTCGGTCCTGGCCAAGGTCTTCAACCAGCTGCCCCTCGACGGCGACGAGATCGCCGAGCAGTACCTCGGCCAGTGCGGCCCACGGCTCGAGCCCCACATCGCCGACACCGTCAACCTCGTGCACGACGCCCTCGACGCCGGCCAGCACGTCCTGTTCGAGGGGGCCCAGGCCACGTTCCTCGACCTCGACCACGGCACCTATCCGTTCGTCACGTCGTCGAACCCCGTCGCCGGCGGGGCGTGCACCGGCGCCGGCATCGGCCCCCGCCACGTGGACCGGGTCATCGGGGTGGCCAAGGCGTACGTGACCCGCGTCGGCACCGGCCCGTTCCCCACCGAGCTGGCCATCAGCGGCGACTCGGTCGGCGGCAAGGACCGGGGCGGCGTCGATCCCGAGGAGATCCGCCTCGGGGACCACTTCGTCGAGGTCGGCCACGAGTACGGCACCAACAGCGGGCGTCGCCGCCGGCCCGGGTGGTTCGACGCGGTGATGCTGCGCCACGCCGTCCGCCTGAACTCGCTGTCGGAGCTGGCCGTCACCAAGCTCGACGTGCTCGACGCCCTGGAGTCGGTGAAGGTGTGCGTGGCCTACGAGGTCGACGGCCATCGGGTCGAGCACCTGCCCTACCACCAGACCGACCTGCACAAGGCGGTGCCCGTGTACACCGAGCTCCCCGGCTGGGCCACCGACCTCACCGCCGCCACCGAGCCCCACCACCTCCCCAAAGCCGCCCACGACTACCTCGACTTCCTCGAGGCCCAGGTGGGCGTGCCCATCCGCCTGGTCGGCACCGGCCCGGGCCGGGAGCAGTTCGTCCACCGGAGGGACTGAGGTGGTCGACCGGGTGTGCGTGGTCGGCGGCGGGGCGCGCGAGCACGCCCTCGCGTCCGTGCTCGGCCGCACCGCCGAGGTGGTCGTCACCCCCGGCAACCCCGGGATCCCCGGCTCGGTGGCCACGCCCCCCGAGGAGGTGGAGGCCGACCTGTTCGTGATCGGCCCGGAGTCGCCCCTCGTCGACGGGCTGGCCGACCGGCTCCGGGCCAGCGGCCGCCTTGTGTTCGGCCCCGGCGCGGACGGCGCCGAGCTCGAGGGCTCGAAGGCGTTCATGAAGTCGGTGCTGGTGGAGGCGGGCGTGCCGACCGCCCGGTTCGGGGCGTTCGACGCCATCGAGCCCGCCCTCGGGTTCCTGCGGTCCCTGCCGGGGCCGTTCGTGGTGAAGACGTCCGGCCTGGCCGCCGGCAAGGGCGTGCTGGTGACGACCTCTCTCATCGAGGCCGAGGACGACGTGCGGGCCAAGCTGGCCGGCACCGCCTTCGGTGCGGCGGGGCGCACCGTGGTGATCGAGGAGGGCCTCTCGGGCCCCGAGGTGTCGGTGTTCGCGGTGTGCGACGGCACCCGCGCCGTGGCCCTCGCCCCGGCCCGGGACTACAAGCGGGTGGGCGACGGCGACACCGGGCCGAACACCGGCGGGATCGGCGCGTGCACGCCCGTCCCCGGATTGCCCGCCGACCTGGTCGACCACGTGCTCGCCACCATGGTGGAGCCGACCCTGGCCGCGCTGCGGGGACGGGGGATCGACTACCGGGGCGTGCTGTACGCCGGGCTCATGCTCACCGCCGACGGCCCCAAGATGCTCGAGTACAACGTCCGCTTCGGCGACCCCGAGGCCCAGGTCGTCATCCCCCGACTCACCAGCGACCTCACCGCCCTGCTGGCCGAGGCCGCCGCCGGGGAGATCCGCTCCGAGCCGGTGTCATCCGACGATGCCCTCGTCACCGTCGTGTGCGCGGCCGAGGGCTACCCGTCGACGCCCCGCACCGGTGACATCATCGACGGCCTCGACGCCGTGAACGCCCTCGACGGCGTCGAGGTGTTCTGCGCCGGCGTGGACCGCGGCCCGGGCGACCGCCTCGTCACCGCCGGCGGTCGGGTGCTGGCCGTCACCGGCCGGGGGGCCACACTGGCCGACGCCCGGGAACGGGCCTACGCCGGGGTGGGCCTGCTGGCCTGGCCCGGCCTGCACCACCGGACCGACATCGCCGCACCTGCGGCCGAGGAGGGAACCCCATGAAGGTGGCCGTGTTGATGGGCTCGCCCAACGACCTGGAGAAGATGCAGCCGGCGGCGGACACCCTCGCCGGGTTCGGTGTCGAGGCCGACGTGCGGGTCATGTCGGCCCACCGCAACCCGGCGGCGGTGACCGAGCTGGCCTCGACCGCACGGGAGCAGGGCTACGCCGCCGTGATCTGCGGGGCGGGGTTGGCGGCCCACCTCGCCGGGGTGGTGGCCGCCCACACCACCCTGCCCGTCGTCGGCGTGCCGCTGGCGAGCGGGGCCCTCAACGGGGTGGATGCCCTGTACTCGACGGTCCAGATGCCCCCGGGCGTGCCCGTGGCCACCGTGGCCATCGGTGGGGCCGTCAACGCCGCCCTGCTCGTGGTCGAGATGCTGGCCATCACCGACACCGGCCTCCAGAAGAAGCTGGCCGAGGACCGCCGCCGCCGCGCCGGCCCCTGACCCTGCTGGACCGCTGGGTTCCCTGCTGGTTCTGGCATGCAAAGCGGTCGCTCTGACGACCGCAACGCATGCCAGAACGTGCGGGTGGGAGGTACCTTCGGAGGGTGAAGCCGGTGCTGCCGAACGTCCTCGCTTCCCGGTACGCGAGCACCCCGATGGCCGAGCTGTGGTCGGCCGAGCACAAGGTGGTGCTGGAACGGGAGCTGTGGCTGGCGGTGCTGCGGGCCCAGCGCGACCTCGGCATGGCGGTGCCCGACGGCGTGGTCGAGGACTACGAGGCGGTCGTCGACCGGGTCGACCTGGCCTCCATCGCCGCCCGGGAACGGGTCACCCGCCACGACGTCAAGGCCCGCATCGAGGAGTTCTCGGCCCTCGCCGGCCACGAGGCCATCCACGCCGGGATGACGTCGCGGGACCTCACCGAGAACGTCGAGCAGCTCCAGGTCCGCCGGGCGCTCGTGCTGGTGCGGTCGAAGATGGTGAGCGCCCTCGCCCGCCTGGCCGAGCGGGCCGCCGAGCACGCCACCGTGGTGATGGCCGGGCGGTCCCACAACGTCGCCGCGCAGGCCACCACCCTCGGCAAGCGCTTCGCCAACGCCGGCGAGGAGCTGCTGGCCGCCCTCGCCCGAGTCGACGACCTGCTGGCCCGCTACCCGCTGCGGGGCATCAAGGGGCCGGTCGGAACCCAGCAGGACCAGCTCGACCTGCTCGGCTCGGCCGAGGCGGTCGACGCCCTGGAGGCGTCGGTGGCCGCCCACCTCGGCTTCGACGCCGCCCTCACCAGCGTCGGCCAGGTGTACCCCCGCTCACTCGACCTCGACGTCGTGGCCGCCCTCGTCCAGGCTGCCGCCGGTCCGGCCAGCCTGGCCACCACCATCCGGCTGATGGCCGGCCACGAGCTGGTGACCGAGGGCTTCCGGGCCGGCCAGGTCGGCTCGTCGGCCATGCCCCACAAGATGAACACCCGCTCCTGCGAGCGCATCTGTGGCCTGGCCCGGGTCCTCGGCGGGCACCTGGCCATGGTGGCCGCCCTGGCCGGCGACCAGTGGAACGAGGGCGACGTGAGCGACTCGGTGGTCCGCCGGGTGGCCCTGCCCGACGCCTTCTTCGCCGTCGACGGCGTGTTCGAGACCCTCCTCACCGTGCTCGACGAGTTCGGCGCCCACCCGGCGGTCATCGACCGCGAGCTCCGCCGCTACCTGCCGTTCCTCGCCACCACCAAGGTGCTCGTGGCGGCCGTTCGGGCCGGGGTGGGCCGGGAGGCGGCCCACGAGGCCATAGGTGAGCACGCCGTGGCCGTCGCCCTGGCCATGCGGGAGAAGGGCGCCGAGGGCAACGACCTGCTCGACCGCCTTGCCGGTGACGAACGCCTCGGGCTCGACGACGGCGTCCTCGCCGGGCTGGTGTCCGAGCCGATCGACTTCGTCGGCACCGCTCCCCGCCAGGTGACCGCGTTCGTGGCCAGGGTGGAACCATTGGTGGCGACCGACCCCGCCGCCGGCACGTACCGCCCCGAGCCCATCCTCTGAGATCGAGCCGTGGACGGCAGCGAGATGCGGGACCGGGTGGCGGCCGCCCGGGTCGGCCGCCTGGCGACGGTCACCCCTGAGGGCCGGCCCCACCTCGTCCCGTGCTGCTTCGCCCTCGACGGCGACCGCATCTGCACCCCTGTCGACGCCAAGCCGAAGTCGACGCTGGCGCTGCGCCGCCTCGACAACCTCCGCGCCAACCCGGCGGTGAGCCTGCTGGTCGACCACTACGAGGACGACTGGTCCCGGCTGTGGTGGGTGCGGGTCGACGGCCGCGGCCGTGTGGTGGAGGGCGGGCCGGAGCGCGACGCCGTCCTCGACATCCTCGCCGCCAAGTACCCGCAGTACCGGGAGACGCGGCCGCCGGGCCCGGTGATCGTTCTCGATGACCTGGTGTGGCGGGCCTGGCCCTGACGAGGCCGCCCCGGGGCGCACGACGGTCTGGCACGCTCTCGCCATGACGCTGGTGACCGAGCTCGACCTGCCCGTCCTCGACATCTTCAGCGACGGCTTCACCGCCGATCCCCACCGTGCCTTTGCCGCCGCCCGTCGCCAGCATTGGCTGGCCCGCAGCGACGTCGGCTTCCACGCCCTCACCTACGAGGCCAGCCAGGCCCTCCTGCGGGACAAGCGCTTTCGCTTCGGCGCCGAGCTCGGCCTGCCCCCCGAAGGCGAGGCCCGGGAGACCCTGCTCGCCCGCTCCCGGCGCAACCTGCTGAACCTGCGGGGCGCCGACCACACCCGCCTCCGCCGCCTGGTGAGCAAGGCGTTCACGCCGCGGGCGGTGGAGCGCCAGCGGCCCCACGTGCGCCGGGTGATCGACGGCCTGCTCGAGCCGGTCTGCGAGCAGGGGCGGTGCGAGCTGGTCGCCGACGTCACCGAGCCCTACCCGGTCATGGTGATCTGCGAGGTGCTGGGCACCCCGGCCGAGGACTGGAAGCGCTTCTCGGTGTGGGTGGAGATCCTCTTCAGCCGGCTCGGCCTGGCCCTCGATGACGAGTCCACCGCCCTCGTGCTCCGCACCCAGCTCGAGCTCGACGCCTACCTGACCGACCTGGTGGAGCGTCGCCGCCGGGAGGCGGCCGACGGCAGCCCCGGCGACGACCTGCTCGGCGAGCTCATCGCCGTGGAGGAGGACGGCGACCGCCTGGCCACCGCCGACCTCGTGACCCTGATGGACAACATCCTCTCGGCCGGCACCGACACCACCCGCAACGAGCTGGCCAGCGCGGTCGCGCTGTTCTGCGCCCACCCCGACCAGTTCGAGCTGCTGCGCGCCGACCGGTCGCTGCTGGAGGGGGCGGTGGAGGAGGTGCTGCGCTTCGCCCCGGTGGTGGCCGGCACCCTGCGGGTGGCCATGGAGGACGTGGAGCTCGACGGCGTGGTGTTCCCCGAGGGGACCATGGTGAGCCCCACCATGGCCGCCGCCAACCGGGACCCTTCCGTCTACGCCGACCCCGACCGCTTCGACATCACCCGCACCCAACCCCAACCCCACCAGTCCTTCGGCGGCGGGCCCCACTTCTGCCTGGGGGCGGCGCTGGCCCGCCTCGAGCTGGTGGAGTCCTTCGCCGCCGTGGCCGAGCGGATGCCGGGCCTGCGGGCCGACGGCGAGGTGCGCTGGAAGTCACCGGTCGGCATCGGCGGCCCCGAGGTCCTGCCCATCGCCTTCGAACCCGGCCATTGAGGCGCCTCGAGCCCAGCGAGCCGCGGGCGGCGGTCCTAGTCGGCGAGCCGTCGCTGTCTCAGCACCTGGAGCATCCCCGAGCGGACCTCGTCGAGGCGCACGTCTCTCAGCGCCCCCAACGATTCCCGCAGCGCAGGCAGCGTCGACAGGTCTTTCGGCCGCCCGGCCGCCTCCTTGGACCTCACGACGTCGGCCAGTGCCGCCACCGCGAGGTCGTGGTCGCCGATGGCGACGACGACCGCATCGACGACAAGGTCGTCGTAACCCTCCGTCCCGGCGGGGCGAAAGGTGAGGTCGAACTCGCCCGCCGCGGTGGTGAGGTTCCAGATGGTCGTTCGGGCGAGGGACGATGCGTCGTGGGAGAACGCGAGGCCCTCGGGCACGGCGGAGGTGCGCACGCGGGCGCCGAGCTCCTCCAGGGCAGCGGACAGCCGGGCCAGGTTGGCCGGGGACACCCGCGGTGTCACGTCGATGTCACGTGTCGCAGGGATGGGGACCCGGTACAACTCGGCGGCGAAGCCGCCGATGACCACGAACTCAACGCCGTGGCGGCCGAGCACGTCGAGAATGCGAACAGGATCGAACGGGTTCACCGACTGGTGCCGGTACGCCGGAGGGTCAGCTCGCTCATGTAGGCCCGGGCTTCCTCGATCCGGGCTCGCTGGTAGCTCTCCCAGGCGTCCTGATCAGCCTTGGGCCAGCGCTGGAACTGCTCGGCCAGCACGTCGTCGTGGTCGTCGTAGGGGGCCAGGTGCATCCGCAGCTCGTAGCCGGCCGCTTTGAGCAGTCGTAGCAAGGTGGCGAGGGTCGGCTGGCGGCGGTCCCGCTCATAGGCCGACACCATCGACGCCGGTACACCCGCCCGGCGGGCCAGCTCGGCCTGGGTGATACCGGCCTTGTCCCGGGCCAGTCGAAGAAGGCCCGCCGCCGGTGTGGGAAGCTCGTCGTACACACTCACGAACACGATCGTATCTTTCGGGCGCCTGATTTCGGCGAGATCGTTCGCACTTCGCACTTCGCACTTCGCACTTCGCACTCGACGTCGTCATGGCGGGACGCCCCCTTGGTGCCGGTGCCCTACCGACGAAAGGGATCGAACGCCCACACGGGTCCCGGCTGCTCGGCCGATCGAGGTACCGTCCAGGAGATGGCCGACACCCTCCTCCCCGTGTACTCCGGCAAGGTCCGGGACATCTACGACGCCGGCGACGACCGGCTGCTGATGGTCACCTCGGACCGCATCTCCGCCTTCGACGTGGTGATGGCCGAACCGGTGCCCGACAAGGGCCGGGTGCTGACCGCCATGTCGGCGTTCTGGTTCGAGCACCTGGCCGACGTGGTCGCCAGCCACCTCATCTCCACCGACCTGGCCGACTGCCCCTCCGACGCCCGCCGTCCCGAGTGGGAGGGCCGGGTGATGCTGTGCCACCGGGCCGAGATGCTCCCCGTGGAGTGCATCGTGCGGGGCTATCTCACCGGCTCCGCGTGGAAGGAGTACAAGTCCACCGGCACCATGCACGGCACCCCGTTGCCGGCCGCCCTCGAGGAGTCGGCGCAGCTCCCCGAGCCGGTGTTCACGCCGTCCACCAAGGCCGAGGTGGGCGACCACGACGAGAACATCTCCTTCGCCAAGGCTGCCGACCTGGTCGGCGCCGAGATGGCCGAGCGGGCCCGGGCCGTCTCCCTCGAGCTCTACTCCCGGGGATCGGCGTGGGCCGCCGAGCGGGGCATCATCATCGCCGACACCAAGTTCGAGCTCGGCCTGGTCGACGGCGAGCTGGTGGTGGCGGACGAGATCCTCACCCCCGACTCCAGCCGGTTCTGGCCGGCCGACCGGTGGCAGCCGGGATCGACGCCGCCGTCGTTCGACAAGCAGCCCGTGCGCGACGAGCTCGACGCCATGGACTGGGACAAGACGCCTCCCCCGCCCGCCCTCAGCGGGCCGACGGTCGAGGCCACCCGGGCCCGCTACGTCGAGGCCTACGAAGCCATCACCGGGCGGTCGTTCTCGGACTGGCCCGGGGTCCGCCGCTGACCGGCCCGTGCGATCAGCACGGCTACGGCGCCCGGTTCGACTGGGGCGCCGACGGCCTGGCCCGCCTGGCCCCGGGCAGCGACGTGGTGGTCATCGTGGACGTGTTGCGCTTCACCACCTGCGTCGACGTGGCCGTCGCCCGGGGAGCGGTGGTGCTGCCCTACCCGTGGGCCGACAGGGCCGGAGCCGCCGCCTTCGCCGCCGTCCACGGGGCCGAGCTGGCCGGCCGCCGGGAGGACCCGGCCACGCCGTGGTCCCTGTCGCCCACCGACCTGGGTGCCATCCCCGCCGGCACCCGCCTGGTGCTGCCATCGCCCAACGGTTCGGCGCTGGCGTTCGCCGCGGCCGAGGCCGAGGCCGAGGCCGAGGCGAGGATGGTCCTGGCCGGTTGCCTGCGCAACGCCACCGCGGTGGCAACCGCCGCCCGTCGGTCGGGGTCGACGGTGGCCGTGATCGCCGCCGGCGAACGCTGGGGCCCCGGCGGCCGGTTCCGGCCGGCGGTCGAGGACCTGCTCGGCGCCGGAGCCGTGCTGGCCGCGCTGGCCGCGGCATCGCCGTCGCCCGAGGCCCACGCCGCCATCGCCTCATTCGAGGCGGCCCGAGGGGACCTTCCCGGGTGGCTGGCCGGATCGGCCTCGGGCCGGGAGCTGATCGAGCGAGGCTGGGCCGACGATGTGGCTGTCGCCGCCGCCCTCGATGTCAGCGGGAGCGCCCCGCTCTTGCGGGACGGCGCCTTCTTTCCGGCTGGTCGGTGACCGCATCTTGCTATCATCCTTCCGTGACACCGAAGCAGACGACTGTGCGCCTGCCCACAGACCTAGCCGACGAAGCCGAGGCGATCGCGAGGGTCCGTGGGACGAGCGTGAACTCGGTGATCGTCGACGCGCTCGCGGCCGAGGTGGAGCGGGTGCGCAACGACAAGGACTTCACAGCGCGGGCACGGAGGCTGCTCGCGCGCGACAAGGAGCTGGTCGAGCGCCTCGCTCGGTGACCCGCTACATATCAAGCCTGCCTCGTGATGTTCGTCGACCTCAACGGCGGCCGGTGGGAGCCCGATCCACCGAATGCGGACGAAGCCGAGGCGGCCATGATCGCCGTCGCCGCTTGTGAGGTTGATGAGGGTTGGTTGGCCACTTGGCTCAGGGAGCGGGTGGTGTTCGCACCTCCAGCTCGCTGAGCTCCCTCCCTACGAGGTTGCGCCGGTCGCTGTGCCACAGTGGCAGCGTGCGGTTCGACGTGCAGGTCGAGGTCCGCTTGCGGGAGGGGGTGGCCGACCCCCAGGGCCAGACCATCGAGCGGTCGCTGCCCCACCTCGGCTTCGAGGGCGTGAGCGGGGTGCGGGTCGGCAAGGCCATCCGCTTCGCCGTGGACGCCACCGACGAGGCCGCCGCCCGCACCGAGGTCACCGACATGTGCGCCCGGTTCCTCACCAACCCGGTGATCGAGGACAGCGAGGTCACCCTGACCGCGGCAGCGACCGTCGCGTGACCCGGGTCGGGGTGGTGCTGTTCCCCGGCTCGAACTGCGAGCAGGACGCGGTTGAGGCGGTCCGCCTGCTCGGCGGCGAGGCCGATCTCCTGTGGCACGGTGACGAGACCGTGGCCGGAGTCGACGCCGTGATCGTGCCCGGCGGGTTCGCCCACGGCGACTACCTGCGCCCCGGGGCCATCGCCCGCTTCTCGCCGGTGATGAAGGCGGTGGAATCGTTCGCCGCGGACGGGGGCCCGGTGGTGGGGATCTGCAACGGCTTCCAGGTGTTGACCGAGGCCGGCCTGCTGCCTGGCGCTCTCCAGAAGAACCGGGGCCTGAAGTTCCTGTGCACCACCGTGCAACTTCGGGTGGAGACCACCGATTCGGTGCTCACATCGGCCGCCCGTCAAGGCGATGTGCTTACCGTGCCCATCAACCACTTCGAGGGCAACTACACGTGCTCGGAGTCCACTCTCGCCGAGCTGCAGGGCGAGAGCCGGGTGGTGTTGCGCTACGTGGAGAACCCGAATGGGTCCGTCGACGACATCGCCGCCATCTGCAACGAAGGCCGCAACGTGGTGGGCCTCATGCCCCACCCCGAACGGGCGTCCTCGGAGCTGTTGGGGTCAGCCGACGGCGTGCCGTTGCTGCGATCGTTGCTGGATTCGGCCCAGCGGCAGGCCGCTTAGCTCCCACCCCTGGTGATGCCGGCCTTCTTCAGGACATCGGCGGGGACACCGGCGTCGCGCCACACCGCGTAGGAGATGCCCTTGCGGCGGCTGTAGCCCTTGGCCGCCTTCACGAAATCGGCCTCGAGGGCACCGAGGTCGACGGTCCTGCCCGAGCTGTCGAGCTCCCGCTGCAGGTCGATGCGCTGCTGGCGGAGGTTCAGGGCGGCCAACGGGTTGGCGCCCTGCAGCTGGTCGTCGATCTTGGCCAGCTGCTTCGAGATGGATTCGGGGGTGCGCTTGCGGCCCCGCTTTGGCCGGCTCGATTCAAGCGCTTTGAGGTAGTTGCTCACCGAACGGCTCTCGTTGCGCCCCTCGGCGAGGGCCGCCTTGTGCTGGTCCGACATCGGTCGCTTCTTCGTAGGCATGGTCACGATTGAACCACACTTCGACCCGATTGCCGATCATCGTGATATTGGCAATGTCGGCGACTCGGCTTGGCCCGGCGGCGTTCCAGCCCGACGAGGGGCTCGGGTACCTTGGCCCGGTGCCCGCCGAGCCCGTCCACCGAGCCCTCGGGCTCACCGACGACGAGGCCGCCGACATCGAGCGCATCCTGGGCCGGGAGCCGAACCACCTCGAGCTGGCCATGTACGCGGTGATGTGGTCCGAGCACTGCTCCTACAAGTCCTCCCGCATCCACCTCAAGCGCCTGCCGACCACCGGGGAGGGCGTGCTCGTGGGGCCCGGGGAGAACGCCGGGGTGATGGACGTGGGCGACGGCATCGCCGCCGCCATCCGCATCGAGAGCCACAACCACCCCAGCTCCATCGAGCCCTACCAGGGCGCGGCCACCGGTGTGGGCGGCATCCTGCGCGACATCTTCACCATGGGCGCCCGGCCCATCGCCTTGATGGATCCGCTGCGGTTCGGCCCGCTCGACGACGCCCGCAGCCGGTGGGTGGCCGAGGGCGTGGTGTCGGGCATCTCCGGCTACGGCAACTCGGTGGGCGTTCCGAACGTCGGCGGCGAGGTGGTGTTCGACGCCTGCTACGCCGGCAACCCGCTCGTGAACGTGCTCTGCCTCGGCCTCCTGCCCACCGAGCGCCTCGTGTTGGGTCAGGCGTCGGGCGTAGGCAACCTCGCCGTGCTGCTGGGCTCGTCCACCGGGCGCGACGGCATCGGCGGCGTCTCGGTGCTGGCCTCGGCCGGCTTCGACGAGGGAGGCGCCGACAAGCGCCCGTCGGTGCAGGTGGGCGACCCGTTCGAGGAGAAGCGGCTGATCGAGGCGTGCCTGGCCCTGCTCGACGCCGGCCTGGTGGTGGGCATCCAGGACCTCGGCGGCGCCGGGCTGACGTGTGCCACCAGCGAGACGGCGTCGCGGGGCGGGGTGGGCATGGACGTCGACGTGTCGGCCGTGCCCCGCCGGGAGCCGGCCATGGAGGCGTTCGAGGTGATGACCAGCGAGTCCCAGGAGCGGATGCTGGCCATCGTCACCCCCGACGACATGGCCGAGGTGCTGCGCCTGTGCGAGCGCTGGGAGGTGACCGCCAGCGTGATCGGCAAGGTCACGCCCGGGCCCGAGCGGGGTGAAGGGGGCGGCGGGCGGCTGCGCATCCTGGAGGGCTTCGACGGCGAGGTGCTGGCCGACGTGCCCGCCGCCAGCCTCCACGAGGACGCCCCCCTCTACGAGCGGCCGATGGAGGAGCCCCTCGGCCGTCGGGCGCGGCTCGGTCGCGACCCCGGCGCCCCGGCGCCCGAGGACTGCGGCGCCGTGCTGGTCGACTCGTTGTGCGACACGTCGTGGGTGTGGTCCCAGTACGACCACCAGCTCTTCCTCAACACCGTCGAGGCGCCCGGGGGCGACGCCGCCGTCCTCCGCCTGAAGCACCCCACCACCGGCGCCGACACCGGCCGGGGCCTGGCCCTGACCACCGACGGCAACCACCGCTGGTGCGCCATCGACCCCCGCCAGGGCACCGCCATGGCGGTTGCCGAAGGGGTGCTGAACCTGGCCTGCGTGGGGGCCCGCCCGATCGCGGTGGTGAACTGCCTGAACTTCGGCAACCCCGAGCACCCCGAGGTGATGTGGCAGCTGTCCGAGGCGGTCGACGGCATGGCCGACGCCTGCCGCAGCCTCGGCCTACCCGTCATCGGCGGCAACGTGAGCCTCTACAACGAGACCGCCGGCGCCGACATCGACCCCACGCCGGTCATCGGCCTGCTCGGCGTGGTCGACCGCCTCGAGCGCCGGCCCCCCGGGGTGGCTCTGGTCGAAGGCCACCGTCTGCTGCTGCTGGGCCACCCCGACCCCACCACGCTGGCCGGCTCGGCGTGGGCCTGGTCGCAAGGTGAGCGGGGCGGCCGCCTGCCCGTCCTCGACCTCCAGCACCACACCCGGGTGGCGTCGGCGGTGCGGGCCCTGGTGGCCGCCGGGGTGCCCTCAGGCGTGCACGACGTGTCCAGCGGCGGCATCGGCCTGGCCCTGGCCGAGATGGCGGTCCGTTCGGGCGTCGGCTTCCGGGTCGAGGGCGTGGACGGCCCCGCCGCCCTGTTCAGCGAGGCACCGTCACGAGTGGTGGTGTGCGTGGCGCCCGATCGGTTGGACGACGTGGCGGCGGCGGCGGCGGAGGCGGCGGTCCCGTGCACGGAGCTCGGGTCCGCCGGCGGTGACCGGTTGGTGGTCGAGGGCCTGGTCGACGTGGGACTGGCCGAGGCGACCCACGTCTGGCGCTCGAAACTCCCCGACGCCCTGGGTGCCGGGGTGGCTCAGGGTTAGGGGAGCCGTCCGGCCACGAGCAGCGACTCAGTGGTGGTAGCTCTTGCGCACGATGGCAGCCAGGGTGCGCGCCGCGATGAGGACGTCCTGCCAAAGCGACCAGCCGTCGATGTAGCGGTTGTCGAGCCGGATGCGGTCCTCGATCGACGTGTCGCCGACGTACCCCATCGTCTGGGCCAGCCCGGTCATACCGCCCCGGACCCGGTGCCGGTCGTTGTAGTCGGGGTGCGCCTCGAGCAACGACGCCACGAAATGGGGCCGTTCGGGTCGGGGCCCGATGAGGGACATCTCCCCTCGCACCACGTTCAACAGCTGGGGCAGCTCGTCGAGGCTGGTACGACGCAAGAATCGGCCGAACCGCAAGGGGCAGTCACCTGGCTGGAGAGAGTGGACCACGTCGAGGTGCTCGACCGGGAACGTCCGGAACTTGAACATCACGAACGTCTTCCCGCCCCGCGCGACTCTCGGCTGGCGGAAGAGAATCGGGCCGGGACTCGACCGTTTCACCCCCACCGCAACCACCGCCATGATGGGCGCCGCCATCACCAACAAGATCGAGGCGACCACCAAATCGACCACCCGCTTCACCACCTGTTGCACCCCGACCGGCGCCGGTCGGGCCAGCTCCACCAGCGGGTGCCCGAGCACCAGCTCGCCGTGCGGCGGCTCGAAGGTGGGCATCACCTCCGACAGACGGGGGGCGACGTGCACCCGAGCGCCAGCGGCGAGCGTTCGGCGGAGGGCGACGGTGCGCTCGGGGCCACCGGACACCTCGGGGCCTACGATCACCCGCCGCACTCCGAGCGCCTCAACCAGCGCCGGCAGGTCCGCCAGCCGGCCGATCTGATGATCCTTGGCGGTGGCGTCGGCGGGATCGGGGCGGGCGCTGATGACCCCCACGAAGCGCACACCGAAGCGAAGGTCGTTGCCCATGAGGCGCATCAAGTAGTGGGAGCCGGCGTCGTCGCCCACGAGCAGGGCGGCCTCCAAGCCCAGCCCGTGGAGCCGCCGCCGGCGCAGCAGGACGTGGGTGACGGTCCGGGCCACGACGACGAAGACGGCGACGATGGCAGCTTGGCCGATCGGCGGACCGGCGTCGGTCAGCAGCAGCAGCGGGATGCCCAGCAGGTAGGCGGTGCCTATGCGCCGGACGAGCCAGGGGATCTGCTCGAGGGTGCTGAGGCTGAGCGTGGGCCGCTGGGGCAGGCCACAGAGGGCAATCAGCGCGAGCCCAGCGATGATCAGCACGGTGGCCAGGGCGGCAGGCCGCAGCAGGTAGGCAAAGGCCGAGCCGCCGACGACGCTCAGGAGGTCGGTGGCGATGAGGGCGGCCGAGAGGTGGCTGTTGCGCCAGCGCTCGGCCAGGGTGGCCGGGCCGATCCAGAGGCGACGGTTCAGGGGGGCGGCTACGGGCACCGTCACTGGTGCCGTCTCCGTTCTCGACGTGATCTCCACCCCCTAAAGCCTCCTACCGCCGGTTGTCAGCTCGGCCCCGCGCCGCCACAGCCTGCAAACGTGCTGGAGGTTAGCCATTTTGTCCGGATCCACGCCGAACCATCAGGTCAAGGTAGACCCAGCGCAGTCGTTCCCCCGAGGTAGGCGGCCACCACCGGGGAGGAAGGGGATGCGGCGCAACTGTGCATTGAGGGCGAAACCCGCCGCCAGGGCGTCGACCCGGCCAGCGAGGGCCCGTCGCCCCATCCAGCACGAATGTGGGCCTCCGGCGCGCGCGGGGCCACGGCGGACCAGCCCCCCGGGGGCTTTCTGCGGACGAGGCGGCCGACCGAGACGATGAGGGGCACGTCGGGGATGGGGCCGAGGTAGCCCCGGAGGTCGCGGTCGCCCATCAGGGCCCACCGACCGACACGTCCGAGTAGATCTCAAGGTACTCGCGCGCCGCCCGCTCCCAGCTGCGGGTCGCCGCCCGCGCTCGTCCGCGCATGACGAGGGTTGCGCGCAGGGCGTCGTCGTCCACGATGCGGTTCAGCGCGCCGGTCCAGGCGTCGACGTCGATGGCGGGCACGAGCAACCCGGCGTCGCCGACTGAATCGGGCAGACCGCCGCCGTCGCTGGAAACGAGCGGTATGCCGCAGGCCATCGCCTCGAGGGCGGTGAAGCCTACCGACTCGTACAGCGAGGGGAGCACCACGGCGCGCGCCCCCGCGTAAAGCGCGGGCAGGTCCTCGTCGGCCACCCGGCCGAGCAGTTGCACGCCGCGGCGCGGAGCCGTCGGCGCGTGCGCGTCGAGCTCGGCGGCGGTTGGTCCCGCCAGCACGAGTGGCGGCAGGCCCGGGGCCTGGCCGTACGCCGTGAGCAGGGTGACCAGGTTCTTGTGCCGCTTGGCGGTGCCGACGTAGAGCAGGTATGGAGCTTGGACGCCGAAGCGGGCCAGGGTGGCGTCGACCACCGCAGGTGGAGGGCGCTGCCAGCGGTGGTGATCGAGGCCGCACTCCACGGTGCGAATCTTGGTCGCGGGCACGCCGAGCACTTCTCTGAGCTCCCGGCTGGCGTACTCGGAGCCGCCGACGACGACGGTGGCCCGGCGCACCGCCATCGGGAACACCGTGCGGTAGTAGCGGCCCGCGGCACGGGAGCGGGCCATGGTCGGATCCTTGTACATGAACAGGTCGTGGACGGTGAGCACGATCGGCACCCGCGCCGCATACGGGACGGCGAGGTGCGGTGAGTGGTGGACGTCGATCCGGTGGCGGCGGAGCAGGCGCGGGACGGTGAGCTGTTCGACCGGTAGCAAGGGGCGCGGCCCCACCGGCACCCTCGGACCGGGGACTTCGTACGCGGCGGCGGCGCCCAGGTGGTCGATGGCAGCGCGCTCGGGGCCGAGCACGACGAGATCAGCTCCCTCCCGGCGCAGGCCATCCCACAGCCCCACGATGAAGCGGCCGATGCCGGCGAACCCGGTGAGCCGGGCATCGAGGCAGACCCGCATCAGGCGCGGTCGTGGGCGGCGTCGTAGCCGGCGACACCGGCGAGCGACCCGGTCGCCTTCGCCAGGGCGCGCCCGGCGACGGCGACGGCGAGGAGAGGCCGCGCCGCGGGCGACGAGCGATCGGCGAAGTAGCGATACATACCGCGGTGGGTCGACGCAATCCATCGCCACGGTGCCCGGCGGATGCTGGCTCCGCCCATGTGCACGACGGACGCTTCCGGGCAGAACCACGCCTGCCAGCCCAGCTCGGCGGCCCGAGCCGTCCAATCGATCCCCTCCCAGTCGAGGCGGAACCGCTCGTCCTGTAGGCCGAGGCGGGCGACGGTCGCTCGCCTGGTGGCGTAGCACGCCTCGCCGCCATGGCCGATCGGTACCTCGGTGGCATGGTCCCAGCCGTGCCACCAGAAGCCCTGCCGGCGGGGGTCGGGCCGGCGTAGCCGCGCTGCCCGCCCGAGGAAGGCCTCACCCAACGTCGGCAGATCGCCGGTGCAGGTCTGCACTCGGCCGTCGGGATGGTGGAGGCCGGCGAACGCGAAAGCGGCTTCGGGCCGGCGGTCGAGGAGGTCGACCAACGCGTCTATGGCGCCTCGGGCGTAGACGACGTCGGGGTTGCTGATGACGAAGTAGTCGCCGGCGGCGGCGAGCATCCCCTGGTTGTTCGCCGCCGCCAGGCCCCGGTTCGACGCATTGGCGATGACCCGGACGTGGGGCGACAGGTCGCGGACGACGTCGACGGTGTCGTCGGCGGACCCGTTGTCGACGATCACCGCCTCCCACGGGAGCGTAGGCGGGCCGTCGATGATGGACTGGATGCAGAGGGGGACGACCCCGGCGCTGTTCCACGTCACGATGATCACCGACACCACCGGGGTCGTGCCGTCGGCCGAGCTCATCCGGCCGCCAATTCCTCGGCGACGATGGCGCGGATCCGCGCTATGTACCGATCTTCGGAGTACTCCTCGCTGTGGGCCACGATGGTGGCGGGATCGAAGCTGCGTTGGCGGAACGCCCGGACCGCGCCCACTACCGCGAGGGGCTCCGCCGTGGCGAAACGGACGCCGGTGACATCGGGGATCACGGTGTCTAGGAAGCCGCCGGCGGCCAGTGCGACGGTCGGTTTGCCGAAGCGGGCTCCCTCCACCGGCGTGAGACCGAAGGGCTCGAACGCCGCGCTGATGACCCCGTCGCAGTTGGCGTAGAGCCACCGCAACAGCCCGTCAGGCGCGGTGGGCAGCAGCGCCACGTTCGGCGGGGCGAGGGCGGCGAGCGCGCCACGTTCGGAGCCGTCGCCGCAGATGACCAGGCGTTCATCAGGGAGATCGGCGAAGGCGCGCAACAGAATGTCGACGTTCTTGTACGGCACCAGGCGCGTCGGGCACAGCCAGAAGCCCGGCTCGATGCCGTTGGCGGGGACCCGTGGATCGGCGGGGTCGAGCGTCGCCGGCAATGGGACTATGTCGGCGTCGACGCCGTAGAGGTCGCGCAACAGCGCTCGCATCGCCGTCCCCTCGGTGACGAAACGCACCGCCGACGCGACGGTGCGCCGATCCCACCACTTGAGGGCAGGGGCCAAGGCCGTGATCGCCACCCGCGCCGCGGCCCCGCGGTTGCGGACGTAGGCGTCGCGCTCGTACAGCCACCGAGAAGGCGCGTAGAAGTACAGGACCTTCCGGCCCTCCGTGCGCACACCCTGGGCCCATCCGCTCGTGCCACAGACGACGACATCGGCGTCGACTCGCATCGCCGAGAATGCCGGCGCGAGCAGCGGTAGGGCGGCGCGGTGATGGCGCCGCAACGGCCCCACGCGGTTGAGGGGCGAGGGGATGATCTCCATGGCGCGGAACTCCGGGTACACGGCCTCCGGCACGTAGAACGAGGTGTACACCGCCGCTCCGGGGAGCGCTTTGCGCATGGACAGAAGACCCCGCTCGCCGCCTGACTGCTGCACGAGGTGGTCCTGGACGATCGCCACCCGCCCGGCGAGGTCGGCGGGCAGCGTCGTGGCGTCAGCGACGTCAACCATGGGCGGCGTCACTGTAGGCCCGGAGGTGGGCGGCGGCGCAGTCCGTCCACCCGGGAGCGGCCGCCGCCCACGCCTGCACCGCGGTCCGGCGTGACGTCCCCTCCTCGGCGAACACGACAGCGAGGGCGTCGGCCACCGACTCGGGCGTGAGGTCGTCGCACCAGACGCCGGCCGGGCCGAGCACCTCGGGCAGGGAACCCACCCTGGCGGCCACCACGGGGGTGCCCGAAGCGCACGCCTCGAGGGCGGGCATGCCGAACCCTTCGTATGCCGTCGGGTAACAGAGGACGGTCGCGCCGGCGAGCACCGCGGCCCAGTCGTCGTCGGGGAGCGGGGCTAGCGCGACGAGTCCCGCCTCTGCCGGCGTCGTGGAACCCCCGACCACCGCGAGCTGCACATCGTGGCCGGCGGTCCGTAGGTGCCGCCATGCCGCGATCGCGGTGCCGTGGTTGCGACGGGCTGCGCCGGCGAGGCAGACCACGTACGGGCGGTCGAGACCGAGGGCGGCGGTCCGTGCCGGGTCCCGGCGGTCAGGGGAGAAGATCGGGTCGACCCCGTTGCGGGCCACCGCGATCCGCTCGGGATCCACGCGATACGTCGCCACGATGTCGGCCTTCACGTGCTCGGAGACGGTGATGATCGAACCCGCAACCTTGGCGGCGTGACGAGCTTGGAGACGGAACGTCGTCAGCTTCGACCGTGGGAACCACTCAGGATGGTGCTCGAAGGTCAGGTCGTGAATGGTCGCCACCCCGGGGACGCGCAGACCGAAGGGCAACCCGTAGAAAGGGCAGTGGAACACGCCGTCGAAGCCGCGGAGCCAGCGGCGGGCGCCGACCTGCAACCACGTCACGCCGCGGCGGCCGACTCCGTGTACGCGATGCTGGGGCAAGGCGCTCGGTGGAGGCGGGCGGCGGGCGTCGGTGAGCAGCTCGACTTCGACGTCGCGGGCGATGAGCGGCAGGACGTTGGCGAGGGCCCGACCTACGCCCCCGAGCGGGTGGTCCTGCAGAGTGCGGGCGTCCACCGCGACCTTCATTCCAGCGCCCGCATGTACGCTTCGATCGTGCCGGCGGCGGTGCGGTGCCATTCGAACTCGCCGGCGCGCGCCCGCCCCCGCTCGATCATGCCAACCCGGAGCGGCGCGTCCCCGATGACTGCCGCGAGCGCCTCGGCCAACGTAGCGGGGTCGCCAGGTGGCACCAGGCGGGCGGCGCCATCGGAGACTTCGCGCACGACCGCGAGGTCGCTGGCGACCACCGGAAGGCCGGCGTCCATCGCCTCCAGCACGGGCAAACCGAACCCCTCGGCCAAGCTCGGGAAGCACAACACCGAGGCCCTGGCGTAGAGCGCGGCGAGCGTGGCATCGTCGACAGCCCCGGTCAGCTCGACCCGTCCGAGGACGCCGAGCTCGGCGGCCCGACGGCGGATCGGCTCGGGGTCGCCGGGGCCGACGATCGCTGCGCCCACGTCCTTGAGCACGGGCCGGGCGAGGGCGGCGAGGAACGTGGCATGATCCTTGCGGGCGGCGAGCTCACCGACGACGAGCACGAACGGGTCAGGGACCCGCAAGCTGATCGGCGCGGGGGCGGGAAATCGTGTGCGCCCGAGGAGCGTCACGACAACTGGGCCGTGGCGGATGCCATGTCGTTCGAGGGCCTCGGCGGTGGTGCGGGAGTTGGTGATCACCACCGCCGCTCGCCGGAGCGAACGTAACTGGGCCCGCTGCTGGGCTACGAGGCGCGGATGGTGGAGGTCGGGACGGTCCAGCGCCAAGGTGTCGTGCACGGTCGCGACGATCGGCCGCCGCGACGCCGGTAGTACGCCGTCGAGGGCGTGCACGAGGTCGACGGGGCCCGTGAGCCACTCGAGGCGGGGCACGCCCGTCCGCCACGACGCGTGCATGACCCGCAATGGCAGCGGCACGCGGCGGGTGCCGGGTGGCGGCTCGTGGCGGCCGCGGCCGATGGCCACGCCGGCGATGTCGACCTCACGTACGAGGAGCGCAGCGTGTAGGTGGCGGGCGTAACGGGCAACGCCGGTGGCGGCGCTGATGGTGGGGGTGAGGTCGAGCGCGATCCGCATGCGTGGCCGATCACGTTTCCGCGCAGTCAGCCCGCGGCCGGATCGGGGCGCAGCACGAAGGCATCGTTGCTGCCCGAGTGCGCACAACACGACCGTAGCGCCTAGGTCGTCCGCCCAGCTCACGCGCCCAGCGGTGCTCGTCGAGCAGTTCGCGCTGCAGGGTCGAGAAGAAGCTTTCGGCCGCCGAGTTGTCATGGGCGTCGCCGACGGTCTGGTGGATCTCAGCACCGAGGCGGTCCACGCCTGGCGGTCGAAGCTCCCCGAGGCGTTGGGCGCCGGTGTGGCTCAGGCCTCAGTGAGGCGTTCGGCCACGAGCGGCGGCTTGTGGACGAACCCCAGCTTGCCGCAGCGGATGTCGAGAGGATGGCTGATCTCCTCGCAGAATTGTTCGAAGGCCTGCTTGGCGCCGGCCCAGGTGGTTGTTTCGGTGCAGTCGTCGGCCACCATGATCCCGCCGGGCAGGAGGCGCTCCCAACAGCCGGCCAGCGCCGCTCGCATGGGCCGGTAGAGATCGACGTCCACCAGCGCGAAGGCGAGCCGAGGGAGAGTGCCGTAGTCGAAGGTCGCCGCGTCGGCCTGGATGATCCGTACCGACCCCTCGAGACCGTGCAGTCGCAGGCTGGCGTCGAGGAGGGTGGGCGAATTGACCCGGAACCAGCCCCCGTAGTCGTACAGTCGACCGTTGGCTCGTTCTACCTCGATGTCCTTGGGCGAAAAGCCCTCGAAGGTGTCGAGGCAGTAATAGGGCGGGAGGGGCACCCCCAAGGACGCCAGGTGGCGATTCAGGAACACGGTCGTGTCGCCGGCCGCGACACCTACCTCCATCAGCGCTCCCCCCAGGCGGGACGTCGAGGCGGCGGCGTCGCAAAGGGCCCACAACTGGGCTGGGGAGAAGGAGTAGCGGTACTGCGCGAGGTTTGCCCGCCGACCCAGTTTGGTCCTGATCAGAGCGGCTGCCCTCAGCGTCCGGAACCGAGCGACGCCGTCGCGGACCCACGCAGGCCGTTCTCCGACCGGGGTATCGACACGCTTCACGACGAAACCCTCCGCGTCACCCGCCCAGGATGTCCACCGTCGTGCTCCAACCGCAAACGGACTCAGCGCCTGCCGGCAGCCTGGGCCGTGGTCGACGGCATAGTGTCGCCAGGTGCCCGGCCTGCCGAGATCTCGGTGCTCACCGATGGCTGCGGGTCGTGCTCCCCGCCCTTCCTGACCTCCCCCTCAAGGCAGAGCGTGCATGGAAAGTCGAGTCCGCTTGAACTGCCCGGCCGGCTGCGACGCCGAGCTCGAGCCGATGGCACGGTGGGCTCCGTACCTCACGTGCCCCGCGTGCGGCACGGGGGTCACCCGGACGGCCGAGGATGAGTCGTACTGGGGCCAACACGTCGAGCCGTCCCCTGCGCAGCTCGCGTTCTGGGGTGGTCGGCACCGGCAGTGGGAGGCGACCGTCGGCGAGGGGCACGGTAGGCGGTTGGTGGACGTCGGGAGCGGTTTCGGCCACTTCGTGCAATGGGCCGATCGCCACGGCTGGGACGCCTGGGGCGTCGAGCCCGACCCGTGGGCCCGGGGCAACTCGATTGCTCCGGACCGCGTCGTGGCCTCGCTGTCCGACGTTCCGGCCCCCTTCGACCACGTCACCCTCTGGGACGTTCTCGAACACGTGCCTCGGCCGATCGAGTTGCTCACCGAGCTGTTGGAGCTGCTTCGGCCCGGCGGCCGGGTCCTGGTGTGCAGCCCCAACTTCGCCAGCATGAAACTGCGCTGGCCGCTCCTTCGGCGGACGCCTTCACGGTTCAATGACGTCATCCAACCGGCGGAGCACTGCACCCAGTTCACCGAGAAGGGCGTGTGCCTGGCCCTACAGCGTGCCGGGTTCGAGGAGCTGGCACGGCTGCGCCCGCCGATGTCCCGGTCGCACGGGCTCGCCGGTCGGGCTCTCGACGTGGCCGTCCGCCTGGCCCCCACCCTTCGTAAGGGCCTCTTCGTCGTGGGGCGCCGGCCCCGACCTTCGGGCGATCAAGGGGCGACGCTGCGGTAGACCTCGGCATGGGCCGACGCACACCGCTGCCATGTGAACGCCTTCGCCCGTTCGGGGCCCCGCGCCACGAGCTCCTTGCGCCAGCCGTCGTCGTCGAGGACTTGTTTCACCTCTCGGACCATCTGGGCGACGTCGTCGTCGGCGACGAGGACCCCCGCGTCGTCGACCACCTCGGTGATGGAGGTGTTGGCGAAGGCGATGACGGGAGTGCCGCATGCCATGGCCTCCAACGCCGGCAGGCCGAAGCCCTCTGCGCTGCTCGTCACGAGCACCGCGTGGGCGCCTTGATACTCCGCCACGAGGTCGTCGACGAACCCGAGCAGATCGATCCGGTCAGGTTTTCCGGCGTTGGCGACGATGTCGGCCACCGGGGCAGCGAGGTGGGGTGCGATGCGGCCAGCAACCCGGATCCGGTGGGGGTAGCCGGCGTCGGCGAGGGCGCTGATCACCGCGAACGCCTTCTCGTATCCCTTCCGGCGCGAGTATTCGCTGACCAGGAGGAGGTAGGGCGGGTCGGCCGTCCCCGTCCCTCCCGGGCGAAAATCGGGGCTGACACCGAGGTGAGCCACGGTGACCCGGCGAGGGTCGAGACCGAGAGCGGCGATGCCCTCCTCGGCGGCGTGACGACTGATGGCGATCACCGCGTCCGCCCGCCGGTATCGAGGGGCCAGGTTTCTCCAGCGCCGACGTTCGTGGGCCAGGGCGGGGTCGTCCGATCGCAATGGGATGACGTCGAAGAGGGTTTGCACCAGCGGTGCCGGCCACCGGGGCGGTGGTTGGGCCGAAGTGCTGTGGCCGACCTCGGCGCCGGCCCGCTTTAGGTCGCGAGGTAGCAACAGGTCGTGTTCCAGGGCCCGGAGCCGGTCGGGTGCCGGTCTCCTCACCCGGCTTCGCCGAACACCACCGGGAAGGTCGGCTGCCGCCAGGGCGAGGGCGGTGACCGCCACCGACGGGTCGAGGGCCAGGGCGCCAAGGAGGTTCCGGACATAGGAGCCCATGCCGCGGTAGCTACCCGCCGTGGACAACACGGTCGCGTCGATGGCGACGTGAGTAGGTACAGCCGGCATCCGCCGTCAATCTACGGCCAAGGCTGCTGGTCGCCCCGCAGGGTCCGAGGGCTCACGCCAAGTAGCGTTCTGGCGTGCAAATGCCGCTGGCGATCGCTTCATACGGGGCGTGATCAAGACGACCTACGGGCCGTCTGGGCGACCGAGGAAGCACCCGACAGGAACCTCGGGGGTGGCAACATCCGCCTCGCCCATCTCGTCGACGCCCTCGCACGGTCGGCGCAGCTCGATCTGGTGATGATCGGCCAACTTGGCGATCCGAACTGCCGTAAGGCGGCGGCCACCGTGGTCGAGCTCCCCAAGCGACCGGCGTGGTGGCCCCGGAACCCCGCCGTCCGGCGCCTTCTGACGTTGTTTCTGCTCATGTTCTGGCCCGAACCGTCAGGCACCTACCTGACGTGGCGGTCCCGGCGGGCGCTCTCCCGAGGCCCTCGCCGCTCGGCCCGGGCCCCATGATCTCGTCCTGGTGGAGCAGGAGGCGATGGTGCCATTGCTCGAACGACGCGACCGGGAAGAGTGGGTCGTCACCCTTCAGCATGTCCTCTCGGTGATGGCTGCCCAGGCGGCCCTCGGGCGGGGACGAAGGCAACGGTGGGCGTGGCGCGTCGAGCGCGTAAAGGCGGAGCGGCTGGAGCGCCGGGCCATGCGCTCCTACGATGTGGTGGTCGTCTGCTCGGACGAAGACGCCGGGCACCTCGAGTAGCTGGCGGGTCCGGGCCACCGGGCGAGGGTGGTGGTTGTTCCCAACGGCGTGGACCTCGACCGGTTTCAGGTCACACCCGTGCCCGCCGCCGCCCGCATCCTCTTCCCCGGAACGTTGTCGTACGGGCCGAACGTGGACGGGGCTAGTTGGTTCTGCCGCGAGGTCCTTCCTCGGGTCCGCGAAGCAGCGCCGGACGTCGAGCTCGATATCGTCGGCCGGGACGCCGTACCGGAGGTGCTGGAGCTGGGGCGGCTTCCGGGCGTGAGGGTCCACAGCGATGTGCCGTCCATGGGCCCCCACTTCTCGGCGGCCCGGGTGGTGGTTGTTCCTCTCCGACTCGGGACGGGAACGAGGCTCAAGGCATTGGAGGCCTTGGCCGCGTCACGGCCGTTGGTGGGCACGTCCATCGGCCTGGAGGGGCTCGGGCTCGTCGACGGGGTCCACGCCCGGGTGGCGGACGGACCGGGCGAGATGACCTCAGCGATCCTCGAATTGCTGGGCGATCGTGCAGTGGCTCAGGGCTTGGCCGTTGCTGGACGGGAGCTGGTCGAGGATCGGTTCGGCTGGGACCGCGTGGGCAAGGACTTCGTCGACGCCATGACGGCTGAGGTCAGGAGGTCGAGCTGACCGGCGTCGAATCGTCGGGCTCGGCCACGGCCTGGACGGTCGCCTCCAGCTCGGCGTCGTCGGCCGAAGTGTCCTCGCCGTACCCGTAGCCGTACCCGTAACCCTGGCCGCCCTTGTTCGCCTGCACCTTGTTGAGCACGATCCCGAAGAGGCGGGTCTGGTTGCGGATGAGGGCGTTCTTGGCTTGTTGAGCGGTATCGGTAGGCGTGCGGTGGGCCTCCACCACCAGCACCGCTCCCGACACGGCCGGTCCGATGACGAGGGTGTCGGCGACGGGGAGCACCGGGGCGGAGTCGATCAGGACGATGTCGGCCTCCTCACGCAGGGCCTCGATGAGAGCGCCCGTTCGCCGCGAGCCGAGCAGTTCGGTGGGGTTCGAGACGCTCGGTCCGGTGCCGAGCAGGTACAGCCCTCGCCCTCCTGTGCGGGCCACTTCGAGGTACTGCATCGACTCGGTGAGTGAACGCCGTTCGAGGATGACGTCGGTGACACCGAAGTCGTTGTGGCCCCCGAGCGCCCGGTACACCGTGGGGTGACGGAGGTCGAGGTCGAGCACGATTACCCTCTTGCCGGCGTAGGCCAACGACCAGGCCAGTTGCCCGCACGTGGCCGTCTTGCCCTCACCTGCCAGAGCGCTGGTGATGACCACGCTGGGCCGCTCGACCTCGCCCAGGCACACCAGGAAGTTGGAGCGCAGTAGGCGCACCGCTTCTCGTTGGCCGACGGCGCTCCGGGCGTGTGAGCGGCCGCGCCCGGTCCGGCGCTTCTTCTCAGGCAAGAGAGCGTTCCGGTGAGGCGGCCCCGTTCACACGAGCGGCGGCGATCGCATCGCGCCCGCCGTGGAGGGGTAGGACACCGAGGACGGGCAGCTCGAGGCGGCGTTCGGCCTCCGACGCGGTCTTGATGGTCACGTCGAGGTACTCCAGCAGGGCGATGATCCCAACCGAGATCACCATGCCGAACAACGCCCCGAGGATGAGGTTGCGGGAGAGGCCGGTGGGTTGTGGCACCACCGGCAGCTTCGCCGGGTCGGTGACCGTGACCGGGATCCCGCCGACCACGACGTCGGGAGCGCTCGGTTGCCCGTCGATGCCGTTGCCCGGGTCGGTGGTTGACGTGGTGGCACTCGACCTGGAGCCACTCGACTCGAGCTCCGATTGCCGGCGTACGAAGGAGGTGGCCAGGGCGTTGGCGAGCCTCTGAGCTCGGCCCGGGTCGGGATCTGTGACACTGACCTTGAGCAGGGTGGTGCCCAGCACCGGTTTCGTCTCGGTGGATCCCACCAATGCCTGTGGCGATACTGGGAGCCCGCTGCTGTTCACGGCATCGGCGGCAAGGGCCTCGGTCTTGATGATCTCTGCGTAGGTCTGCACGAACTGGTTGATGGCGGCCGTCCGATCGTTGGACAACTCGCCCGCTCGAGGGTCGTTATTGACAACCTGCGATCCCACGTAGAGGGTGGCCGTGGCCGTGTACCGCACCGTGCGGGGCGTAGCGAGGTAGGCCGCGAGCAGGCCGAGGAGCACCGACACGAAGATGAGCGGCAACTTGCGACGGACGATTGCGAGGTAACGACGGAGTTCCATGAGGAGGCGGCGGCGTGAGCCCTACGCTCGACGCGTGCGTGGAAACACTACTGGTCGGTTGGCCTCTCCAAACCTCCTGCGGTCGGTGCGCGCCCGAACCCTGCCGGTCGAGGCGCTGGCCTGGTTGGCGCCGGCCGGGGTGTTCGCGGTCGTCCGGTGGTCCCCCCTCCCCTTGCCGCTGCTGCTGGCGGGTGCGCTCGCCGCCTGCCTCGTCCTCGCCCTCTCCCGACGACCGATCGTGCCGCTGGTCGGCCTCATCGCCGGTCTTCCCGTCGGCACCCTCGTCCTGTCATACCTCTACCGGTTGGGTCTTCCCGGCGAGGTGGTGCGTCCCCTCGGGCAGTGGAAGGAGGTGTGCGCCGCCGCCCTCGTCCTCGCGGCGCTGCAGCGGTACAGCCAGGGCCGGCCCCGCCTCGACGTCATAGACAAGCTCGCACTCGGATACATCGCCATCGGCCTCCTTTACCTCGCCGTACCGCAGCTCACCGTTCTCGGTGGGGCCGAACGGACGTTGTCGGAGCGTTGGTTCGGCTTCCGATTCGACGTCCTCTATGTCGGGCTCTTCCTCGCTGCCCGCCACCTTCGCTTCGATGCTCTCCAGCTGAAGTTGGTAGTGCGCGCCGTGCTGGTGGCGGTCGCCTTGGTGGCCGTCGTCGGCGTGTTCGAGTGGACGGCTTCGGACACTTGGAACCGGGTCATCATCGAGGACATCCAGCTCCCCCGCTACCGGGTGGACGTTCTCGGTGTGAGCCCGGTGGCTCGGGGGCAATCGATCGACGACCTCCGCGTCTACGGAAGCGTCGGAGGGCGCGAGATAGTGAGGGTCGGATCGGTGCAACTGGACCCGCTGTCGACCTCCTTCTTCCTGGCGTTCGGGGCGTGTATCGCCGTCGAGTTGGTCATCCGGGGGCGTACCCGGCGATCGGTCGTGATCATCAGTGCAGTGGCGGCCGCAGCTCTGCTGTTCACCCAGACCCGAGCCGGGATATTGGCGGCTGCGGTGGGGGTGGTCCTCGCTCTGGGTCCCACGCGCGGTGGCAGCCAGGTCAACCGCCTTCGCTTCGCCCTGGCGCTCGGAGGTGTCGCCGTCTTCGCCGTGCCTCTCTTGGTCGGCGCCGGGCTGTCAGATCGTCTGGCTGGCGATGAAGCGTCCGATACGTCTCACCGCGAGGCGTTCACCCGGGGTGTCGAGACGATCGTGCAGAACCCGCTCGGACTGGGCCTGGCCACGGCGGCGGGGGCGGGGCAGCGCGTCACGACGGATGTTCCGGTCGTGACGGAGAACCAGTACCTGCAGATCGGTGTGCAGTTGGGAGCGCCGGCCATGGTGCTCTACCTGGGGTTGGTGGTCGGTGTCCCCCGGTTGATCCGCCGTCGCATCACAAGTGCCGGCGACGACGATGAGCCATCCCCGGGTCACGATGACCGCGCCATCGCGGGGGCGGCCCGGACGGGTTTCGTAGGGCTCTGTGTGGGTGGTTTCTTCCTTCAGCCCTTCTTGGAGTTCTCGGTGAGCTGGACCGTGTGGGCGGTGGTGGGTGCGTGCATCGGCCGTCTCGATGACGTGGCTACCCGCGGCGCCCAACGTGGCGATCTAGCCCTTCGTCCGGCATAGGAGGGTGCGGTAGAGCCGGTCGCACTCCTGCACCAGCGGTTGGACTGGCGACGCGTCCAGCAGGGGATCATGGCCACCGACAATCGTCGCCGAAGTCCTCGGTGAGTCAGGACCGGGGACATCCCGCCGCTCGAGTTCGACCATCCACCCCAGGGATATGTTGTGAACTGAGTTCTCTGTCTCGCTGGACAGCAATCGGTTGAACACGGCCCGGGCGCGGGTGGCCGCCAGCCTGCGGTACGCGGCCCATTGTGTCTCGTCAGGTGTTCCCGCTGCCACCGCGGGTCGACGTCAAGGAACCGGCGCAGAACGTGGACGGCGGGAAGCTTGACGTTCGTCGAGGATGAGCAGCCCGCCCACCCGGAGTGTCCGCGCGCCGTAGTGCCAGTCGAGGATCGGTGTGGGAAAGCCGTGGCCTCCGTCGATGAACACGAGGTCCAGCGGTTCCAAGTCGAGCGTGGGCAGCACCTCGTCAGAGAAGCCGACCTCGATCCTCAGCTGGTCGGTTTGTATCCCCTCGCGCGCGCAGTAAGCGAGGAGCCGCCCTGCCTGCTGGCGCACGCTGACGACGCATCGATGGTCTGCACCAAGCGCGGCGAAGAGAGCGGTCGAAATTCCTAGCCGCGTCTCGAGTGTCCGGTCGCCGGACTTCACCGCAGCACAGCAGATCGTAGATGGTGTTGTCGCTCCCCCAAACGCCGATGCGGTCGGACTGCCCCTCGCCGTCGAGTGCGTGGACGGGCGGAGGGTGGCTGAGAATGCGCTGCACTAGGTCGGACCGCGGCGCCCGAGGAATCGACGTCATTCGCGCATTCTGGTGCCCGGCGGGGTCGCCCCCGACGTGGTGGAGTTGCCGCTCGGATTGAGCTGTCCGCCTGACCGGACGTCATCGCTGTGGCCCATGTCGACCGTGTCGCAGGCACCTCCTCGGGCGCGCCATGATGAGCGGACGATGAAGACACTGATCCTTTGCGGCGGTCGGGGCACACGGGCGTACCCCCACACCCTCGAGGTGCCGAAGCCGCTGCTCGAGGTGGGTGATCGCCCGGTGCTGGCGCACCTGATGGAGCTCTTCGCCGCGCAGGAGTACACCGACTTCGTCTTAGCCGGTGGCTTCATGTTGGCGTTGATCGAACAGTTCGCCGCCACCCTTCCCGCCGAGTGGACGGTTGAGGTCGTCGACACGGGCGAGGACACCAACACCGGAGGTCGGGTCGCTCGGTGTGCAGACCGCGTGGGTGACACGTTCTTCGTGACCTACGGCGACGGTCTCGGGAACGTCGACCTCGCGGAGCTGCAGCGGTTCCACCGGAGCCACGGTGGGCTGGCCACACTCACGACGGTCCCATTGCCGTCGCAATACGGCACCATCGATGTCGGCGGCGACGGCCGGGTCCTGGAGTTCAAGGAGAAGCCCAAACTGCTCGACCACCTCATCAACGCCGGGTTCTTCGTGTTCGACCGCACGGCGTTCGACCGCTGGCCCGGTGAGGATCTCGAACGCGACGTGCTCCCTGCATTCGGCCGCGACGGCGAGCTGTTCGCCTACCGCCACCACGGCTTCTGGAAGTCGATGGACACCTACAAGGACGCCCTCGATCTCGGCGCCCTGTGCACCGACCGTCCCGGCCCTTGGCTCGACGTACCCGTGTCCCGACCGCTGCCCAGCCCAGGCTAGGAACGCGACCGACGATGTCGGCCAGCCCTCCTAGACGCGCCCGGGTTCTATGGGTGACCGATGAGCCCCCGGGCCTCGAGCTCGGTGGGGGCAACATCCGCCAGGCCCACCTGCTCCAGGGTCTCGGGCGGGCAGCCGATGTGTGCCTGCTGGTGATGGGCGAGGTGGACAACGACGTCCGGGATGTGGTGCACGACGTCGTCGAGGTGCCGGCTCGGCCGCTCCCGCAGCCGGGGGTCAAGGCGGTCCGGCGCGGCCTCAGCCTGTGGCTCGCCCTCGCTGCGTCCGGCCCCTGGGAGGTGGCGCTCACCACCGGGCGCCGGCGCCGGCTGCGCCGCCTGGTCGAGCGGCTGGCGGCGAACACCGATCTGGTGGTCGTCAGCCACCTGGGCCTGGCCGGTCTGCTGCCCGGCCGGCGCTCGGTGCCCTGGGTGCTCCAGCTCCACCATGTGAGCTCGGCGAAGGCCGCCCAGGAGCAGGCGCTGATCCCCGGCCGGCGCCAGCGGTGGCTGACTACCCGGGAGGTGGCCAAGGCCCGCCGGTTCGAGCGCTGGGCGGTAGGCGCCTTCGACGTGGTCATCACCGTCTCGGACGAGGACGCGGAGGCGCTGGCCGGGGAGGCCGGGGAGACGCCTCCCGGTCGGCTGGTGGTCGTGCCCAACGGTGTGGACACCAGCCGCTACCCATCCGCCCCCCTGCCCGATCGACCGTCGGTGGTGATGACCGGGTCGCTCCACTATGGGCCGAACGTCGACGGGGCGCAGTGGTTCGTGCAGCAGGTGTTCCCTCGGATCCGAGAGCAGGTCCCCGACGCCACCCTCGACCTGGTTGGACGGGCTCCACCGCCTGAGGTGCGCGCCTTGGCCGAGCGGCCTGGCGTGGCGGTTCACGGCGACGTGCCCTCTGTGGCACCGTGGCTGGAGCGCTGCCGCGTGGCGATCGTACCGTTGCGGATCGGCACCGGCACCCGACTGAAGGCCTTAGAGGCCATGGCCGCCGGCCGCCCCGTGGTGGGCACCACCCTCGGCCTCGGGGGCCTCGGACTGGTCGACGGGGTACAAGCGCGGATCGTCGACGACCCGGTGCTCATGGCTGACGCCGTGGTGGAATTGCTGCGTGATGATGCCCAGGCCGCCAAGTTGGCGCACGCGGGCCGGGCGCTGGCCGAGCAGCGCTTCGAGTGGTCGGAGATCGCCGATGCCATGGCGCACCAACTACTCGCCGTACTGGAATCATCTCCGAGCGGCACGGCGAGGGCCAACGGTGATCGGTCGATGGTGCAGGAGGGTCGGACGGAGTGACCGAACAGGCGCCGGTCCAGCGGCGACCGGTCGCGGTCGTCGTGGCGACCAAGGACCGGCCCGCGCTCCTGGCGGACTGCCTGGCATCGATCGCCGCCGATGTCCGCACCGACGATGAGCTCGTGGTCGCCGAGGCGGGGAACAGCGAGGCGGCCGTGGCCCTCGCATGCCTGGATCGAAAGACCGTCCACGTCGAACTGCATGCCGGCGGGAAGAGTCGACAACTCAACGCGGCTCTCGCTCGCTGCTTGGCGCCGATCATCCTGTTCACCGACGACGACTGCCGTATCCCGGCGGGGTGGGCCGACGCCATGACCGCGCCCTTCGAGGACGACCCTGCGGTGGCCATCGCCTTCGGGCCGGTGGTCGGGCTGTCGCACCATCCGGGGAGCACGCCGATGGCGGGACCCCCTCCGGGCGAGGCGCCGCTGGCCACCTGGACCTTCGCCCACGGCGCCGCCATGGCCGTGCGTCGGAGCGCTTTGTCGGCCATCGGCGGCTTCGACGAGCGGTTGGGTCCGGGCGCTCCGGCCCACGGGGAGGAGCACGACGTGCTGCTCCGCCTGCGCGAGCGCGGGTACCGAGCGGTCGTCGCGCCGGCTCCGGCGGTCGAGCACCTCGACTGGCGGGACGAGGAGCAGAACCTGGCCAACGTGATGGTCTACCAGCGGGGGTCAGGCGCCTTCCTGGGCGCGGCGATGCGGCGGGCTCCCCGACCGACTTGGCCCTTGCTCAAGCTGCGCATGAGCTTCCAGCGAGCGATCTTCGGTGGTCGGGGTGGGAAGGATTGGAAGTTCGGAGCCCGCGCCCTGGCCGCTTTCGGCCGCGGGTTCCTGTACGGGCTCCGACTCCGTCCCGGTGGTGGAGCCCGGTGAAGCCGTCGCTATGGAGGGTCTCGAGGTCCGCGCGAGCCAGCCGCCCCGTGTTCATCATCGGGGAAGCGCGCAGCGGTACGAGCCTGCTGTACCGGCTCCTTCAGCAGCATCCGAGCTTCGCTCCGCCAGCGCTCAACCTCGTCGAGAGCGACGCCGTGATCCGCTTGGCAACGTTTCCGAACCTCGACGGCGGGAACTCGGAGAGCCTGCGGAACTACCTCCTCTGGGACGATCAGGCCTGGAATAGATTCCTGCGCCTAGTACGGCCCCTCAGTCTGGCCCGTCCCGTGACGGCGGCGTTGAACCGCCGTCTTGCCGGGCGCCTACCCCGTGTGTGGTGGCTGACCGGAGGAGCGGTGACCCTGCGCGCGTTCTTCACCGTGGCCCGGGAGGCCCGGGCCGTGCCGCGGCTCGTCGACAAGACACCGCAGAACACGCCCTATGCCCGGCACCTGCTCCTGGCGTTCCCGCAAGCACGACTGCTGTACCTCTCCCGCCACCCTGTTGACGTGTACAGCTCCTACCGTCGTCGGAGCACGGTGGACGTGGAGGCGAGCTGGACCCACCTCCCGGTCGACCAGTTCGTCCGCCGTTATCGGTTCATGGCGGAGACGGCCCTGCGCTTAGCGGGTCACCACTCTGGAGCCACCATGTTGGTCCGCTACGACGACCTGACCTGCGACGTTGTGGGAACCTTCGAGCGCATCTGTCGCTTCCTCGGTGAGGCCCCTAATCGCGAGTCGCTCCTCCGCGACACGTCGCAGGAGGGGGGGGTGGCCTTCGATCCCCACCTGTTCGGCGCCGTTGTGGCCAGGACCAAGGAGTGGTCCGACTACGTCTCCCGCGATGAAGCGATCGAGATCGAGAGTCGACTTGCGCCCGTCATGGCCGAACTCGGATATGAGCCGTACGTCGTGGCGAGATCCTTCTTGTCGAGGGAGGTCGACCGGTGAGCACCCCGGACACGGGCCTCGACATCAGCGTGGTGGTTCCCACCTACCGGCGCCCGGACCGACTCAGGCGGTTGATCACCGCGCTGGAGTCGCAAACGCTCGATGCAGGGCGCTTCGAGGTGGTCGTCGTCGATGACTGCTCCGGAGATGCCACCGCGGAGGCACTCGAGGAGCTGGCCCGCAAGGCACGGTTCGAGCTTCGCGGGCTTACCAACCCGATGAATTGGGGTCCTGGCGCCGCCCGCAACCTGGGGTGGCGGGCCGCTCGGTCCGAGTTCGTGGCCTTCATCGACGACGACTGCGTGCCAGAGCCGGGGTGGCTGGCCGCCGGCGTCGCCGCCCTCCGGCGTAACGACCGGCTCGGCGTGGTGCAGGGTCTCACCCTCCCACCGCCGGGTGTAGGGCCAGGCAGCCACTGGGCCATCGTCCGCAGTGTCACCTGGGAGACCCCGTGGTTCGAGGCCTGCAACATCTTCTATCGGCGTGCGGCATTGGCGGACACGTCGGGCTTCGATGAGCGCCTGCCGTGGTGCGGTGAGGACACCGCCGCCGGATGGGCCGTCCTGGAGGCGGGGTGGGAGCGCGACTTCGCCACCGACTCGATCGTCTTCCACGATGTGGAGGAGCGCGGCGTGCGCTGGCGGATGGGGCGGGCCTGGCTCGAGCGGAACCTGGTCGACCTCGCTCTCCGATACCCGGGCCTCCGCCGGGACGCGTTCTGGAAACCCTGGGCCTTCCGTGCTGACGGGGTCGCCCTCGCCGCGGCCTTGGTCGCCCTGGCCGCCGCTCACCGGCACCCGGTGAGCCTGGTCGGTGTGGTGCCCTATCTGGTGATGCGGCGCCGGGAGCTGGGCCGCCCTGGTGTCGCCGCCGGGTCGCTTGTCGTCGACGCCGCCCAGCTCGCCGGCCATCTCGCCTCCTCGGTCCGCCACCGTCGGTTGGTTCTGTGAGCTCGGTCCGTACGCGACCATGCCTTCGGTGAGCGACCACCCCGTTGACGTGAGCGTGGTGGTCCCCACCTACCAGCGCGCTCATCTGATCCGCCGCATGGTGGCGGCCCTCGAGGCTCAGACGCTGGCTCCAGAGCGGTTCGAGGTGCTCATCGTCGACAACGGCTCTGACGACGGGACTTGGGCCGTCCTGCAGCAGCAGGTCGACCGGACCCCGATTCAGCTCCGACCGATCCGCCTGGAGGTGAACCACGGCCCGGCGCCTGCTCGCAACCTCGGGTGGAGCTCCTCTCGGGGGGAGTACGTGGCTTTCACCGACGACGATTGCGTCCCCCGGCCCGACTGGCTGGAGCAGGGACTCCAGTCGTGCCGAGCGTCTCCGGACCTAGGTGTGCTCCAAGGTGCGACCGTACGCCCGGCCGACGCTCCCAAGCTGGGTCCTCGCAGCCTCTACAGGGAGATCGTCGGGCCCAGCCCTTACTTCGAGGGCTGCAACGTGTTCTTCCCACGTCGGGTGTTGGAGCGGACCGGCGGGTTCGACGAGACATTTCCCTTCGGCGGGGAGGACACCGCCGCTGGCTGGGGCGCGATCGAGGCGGGGGGCGAGTGGCTGTTCGACGAGACAACGGTCGTGGCCCACGACGTAGCCGACCGGCCCTTGCGATGGCACCTGATGATGGCGTACCGGGAAGGCAACCTGATCGACGTGGCCCGCCGCCACCCCCGGTTCCGCGAGAGCTTCTGGCGGCCCTGGGCGCACCGACGCACCAACGTGGCGTTCCTGGCCCTCGCCGCCGGCCTGGCGATCGCGCCCCGCTGGCGACCGGCGGCGCTGGCGGCGGTGCCGTGGCTCTGGCTCCGTTGCCCTCGCCTCACTCGACAAGGGGCTCTTTCCACCCTGGCCCGCCGGTTCGCCAACGACGCCGCCGTCTGTGTGGGAATGGCCGCGGGTTCGATCCGCAACCGCACCCTGGTGCTGTAACCGTGGAGATCACCCGGTGTGGGCCGCCTTCTACCATGCAGTCCCAGTGAACCCTCGATCGGGCCCGCCCCCCTCCGCCACGGAGGCCATCGCCTCCGGCGATCCGCGCGCCATCAAGGCGCTTTACACCCACCTCGGTGACCAGCTGTGGGACACCTACGGGCGCGGTGCCGAGGCCACTCCTGTGTTCTCCTTGCCTGAGACCCTGCCTGTCGTGATGGACCAGATGGGTGCTCTCACGGGCCTCATCCTCGACGCCGGATGCGGTCCCAACCCCGCAGCCTCTATCGCGCTGGCCGCTCACCCGGACCGGCGGGTGATCAGCCTCGACTTTGCCCATGGCATCGTCCGGTTGGCCCGCACCGTTGCTGACGCGACCGGCGCATCGATCCTCGGGGTGGTCGGTGATGTGGAGCACCTTCCCTTCCGAGCCGGCGCCTTCGACGGCCTCGTCTGCGATGACACCATCGAGCACCTTCCAGAAGACGGCGTCGGTGTCGCCGAGCTGGCACGCGTGACCCGAGGTGGCGGTCGGCTCGTACTGGCCACACCGAACCGCCACAACGCTCGCATCCTGCGGCGGCGGCTGCGGGACCGCCTGGCCGGTCAGCGCCTGCCGATCGAGGCGTACTTCCTGACCGACTGCCACCTCCGCGAGTACACCTGGCGGGAGTTCACCGGGCTGGTCGCCGCTCACGCCACCGTGGTGGGGCGGGCGGGAGTGGGGTGGACCGGCGGCTGGAAGTCGCGGCTGGCGTCGAGGCTGACCCGCCTGCCGGCCGGTCGACGTCTCGGCGCCATGATCGTTCTCGTGGCCGAGCCGCCGAACTGATCCTGCATTGGGTTGACGTGTCCCTCCATGAGCGGCCATGACGCGCGTGCTCGCGTTGAGCCTTTACTACCCGCCCCACCACGTCGGCGGGTACGAAGTCTCTTGCCGGGACGTGATGGATCGTCTGGCCGACCGCGGCCACGAGGTCACCGTGCTCACGAGCACGCTGCGAACAGCAGGAGTCGACGATCCACCCGATGAACTGACGGCAAAGGTGCCCGTCCGGCGGGAGCTGCGACCGTACTTCCGTGAGGAGAACCTCTACTCGCCGCCGATCCCGGCGCGCTGGACCATGGAGCGCCACAACCAGCGGGCGCTGGGGAGGGCCATCGAAGCGGGGCGTCCCGAGGTCGTTTCGGTGTGGCAGCTCAGCGCCCTGTCCCTGGGCATGCTCACGGTGCTGGCTGAGCGGGGCATCCCCCTCGTGTACTCCATCTGCGACGACTGGCTCAGCTACGGGCCCGTCCTCGATGCCTGGTCTCGCCTTTTTCTCGACCGCCCTCGTCTCGGCCGACGGCTGCGCCCGCTGCTCCGGGTCCCCACGGTCCTCCCCGACATCGGCGCCACGGGGGCCTTCTGCTTCGTGAGCACGATCACCCAGGAGCGCTCAGAACGCTATGGCTGCTGGAGGTACCCCGACGCCGCCGTCGTCTACAGCGGTATCGACCCCGGGCTGTTCCCGGTCAGCGACGGGCCCGTCCAGGACCGGCCGTGGCGGGGGCGCCTGCTCTACGTCGGGCGGTACGACTCGCGCAAAGGCATCGAGACGCTCGTGCGGGCGGTGCCTCTGCTGGGCCCCGGAGCCACTCTCGCCATCCACGGAGGGGGTAGCGGCGGCGAGCGCGCCAGGTTGGAGGCGTTGGCCGCTGAGCTGGGCGCCGCTGACCGGATCACGTTCGGTGGCGCCGTCGAGCGGTCGGCGCTGGCGAAGCTCTACCGTGCGGCCGACGTTTTCGTCTTCCCGAGCGAGTGGGAGGAGCCTTTCGGGCTCGTGCCGCTGGAGGCCATGGCCTGTGACGTTCCCGTTGTGGCCACCGGGGCCGGGGGCTCGGCCGAGTTCTGCATCGACGGGGAGAACTGCCTCCGCTTCCCCGCTGGGGACGCCACTGGGCTCGCCGCCGCCGTGGCCCGCCTGGCCGCCGACCCCCCGTTGCGGCGCCACCTCGTCGCCCAGGGCCGGCGCACGGCCGAGTTCTTCTCGGTCGACCACCTGGCCGATGCCTTCGAAGCCTGGCACACCGGCGCCGCCGACCGGTTCAAGAGCGGCCGACCTCCCAGCCGCACTTTCGAGTTGCCGGCCGGTCAGTAGCGGCGTTGGGTGGTCCAAACTCCATGCGCCACATGCATTGACCGGCGGTTCTCAAGGGGATGTGCGATGGTCGGGTGCTGTTCGTTGGTGTTGGGGCCCAGGCCGGTGGTGACTCACCGGCGACGATGAGCCCGATCTCGACCGTGAGGAGCCGGTGTTAGATGGCGATCCAGGAAGGTGCGTCCACCTCCGCGGCACAGATGTTGGCGGCGATCGATGAGCTGCTCTGGTACCACGTCATCGACGTGGCTCCCGGGGTGACTACCCCAGGGTGGTTCGACCTCCGCCACGCCCTCGACCTGATCCCGTTTCCCGAGGTACGGGGGAAGCGGTGCCTTGACATCGGGACCTGGGACGGCTTCTACGCCTGGGAGCTCGAGCGCCGTGGAGCGGCCGAAGTGGTGGCCGTTGACCTTCCTGACCTCGTGGACATCGACTGGACGCCGGAGGCCTTGGCCAACCCCGAGTTTGACCCGAGCCAGGAGGGAAAGCAGGCCCGCCCGGCAGGGTTCAACCTCATCAAGGAACTCACAGGCTCCAACGTGATCTGGCGGGGTGAGAGTGTCTATGACCTTGATCGCGAGAGCATCGGGACGTTCGACCTCGTGGTCTGCGGCAGCCTCCTCGTGCACCTACGCGATCCCGTCAGGGCGCTTGATGCGGTGCGCCGGGTCACCAGCGGGTCATTCCTCTCGATCGACTACGTGCACGCCCCGCTGAACCTGCTGAACGTCCTGGCCGGCGGCCGCCCGATCTTTGAACTTCGGGGCAAGAGCAGGGACTTCCAGTGGTGGCTGGCCAGTGACGCCGGCTTTCGTCACCTGCTCGATGTCGCTGGCTTCAAAGTGGAGCGGGCGTCCAAGCCGTTCCTGCTGCGTCCCGGTCGGCCTGAGCCGATCGCGGGAGTACGGCCCCGGTTCCGGCAGGCCCTGAACTGGACGTTGACCCGAGACACCACGCCTGGCGGCCACTTGCACCGCGCCTACTTGACGAGCCCGCGGTTCTGACCGATTGGGTCAGCTCAGGCGGAAGCTCGGTAGATCGCTTCCGCCGCAGGGGCCACCGACCCTCGCCAGTCGAAGGCAGCAGCGCTTACCCGGCACGCCTGTGCAGTAGTCGGCATCGACGACAACTCGAGCGCGCGACGGCACGCTTCGGCCAGGCCGGCGACGTCAGCGGGCTGGCACAGCACACCGGTCACCCCTTCATCGACCAGCTCCTTGGGGGCGCCATGGGTCGTCACCACCAAAGGTGTGCCGCAGGCCAACGACTCCACGAGGGCCATGCCGAACGAGTCGTTGGTGGAGGGCAGCACGGTGGCCCACGCCTGGGCGTAACGATCGTGGATGCTCTTCGGCTCACCGAGCTCCAGCAGTTCTGTGCGCTTCCGGGCGGCAGGCGGGGCGGCCGCCAACAGCTCAGCGGGGTCACCCGGGCCGCTGAGCCACAACTGGACGTCGGGCTCGTCCGTCGCGATTAGCGCAACTGCCTCGAGCAAGGCGGCCAGCCCCTTGCGTGGCTCGGTCAGCGCCCCCGAGAAGAGCAACGTGGGACGGGGGTCGCGGTGCTCGACGGGCGTGAAACGACCGAGGTCCACCCCGCCTGGGAGGATCACCCCATCGGTACGGCCGTAGTCGCGAGCGAGGAAGTCCAGCGCGAAGTGGGACATGCACCCATAGGTGTCGATCCCGGCGACGACCCGCTCGACCACCTGCCCTTCCTTGCCTTGGGTCGTCCACCACTCCCTGCTCGGTAGGCCGAGCTCGGTGATCACGGTGTGTCGTGGGCGGACCGAAGCTGCTCGGATGGACGCCAGCGCGTCGTGCCGTCCCATCGAGTGGACGACGTCCCACCGCCCGGTCAGCAGGCGAGGGTAGAGTCGGCGGGCGAAATCGGCCTCGTGGGCGTAGTCGTTTCGGCGGAAGCGCCGGAGCCGCACGGTGCGCACCCCGTCGAGGACGGTGTCGGTGGGCGCCCAGGCCGAGGAGAGGATCGTCACCTCGTGGCCCCGGTCGACCAGGGCCGCTCCGAGCTCCTGGATGTAGCGCTCGGCGCCGCGCCGGACCTCAGGCCAGCAATAGGCATGGGTGAAGGCGATGCGCACGGCCCGGCAGACTAGGTGAGTAGCCGCGGTACGCTCCGCCGCCGTGACGAACGCATCGGCTTCCGCCACAACGGTTGAGGACCTCCAAGCCCGGGTCGACGCTCACCCCTTCTGGTACCACACCATCGACATCGCGCCGGGGGTCTCGACCAAGGGTTGGTTCGACCTGCGCCCCGTGGTCGACGAGATGCCGTGGCCCAACGTGCGGGGCAAGCGCTGCCTCGATGTCGGCACCTTCGACGGCTACCTGGCCTTCGAGCTGGAGCGCCGGGGCGCGGCCGAGGTGGTGGCGGTGGACCTCGAGGATCACCTCCAGTGGGACTGGCCCCCTGACCACCGTGACGCCAGCATTCAGCGCGACGCCGCCTTCTCCGGGCCAGCCAAGGGTGCCGGCTTCCGCCTAGCCGCCGAGCTGATGGGCTCAGCGGTCGACTGGCGGCCGATCAGCGTCTATGACCTCGACCCCGCTGAGATCGGCACGTTCGACGTGGTGGTGTGCGGGAGCCTTCTCCTCCACCTCCGAGATCCACTACGGGCCCTCGAGGCTGTGCGACGCGTCACGAGCGGCATCTTCCTGTCCTCCGAGCAGATCGAACTGTGGTTGACCGTGTTCGGAAGGGGACGACCGCTCTACACCCTCAATGGCAGCGGTGGCGAGTGCCAGTGGTTCAACTTCAACGCCGCCGGCCACCGTCGCCTCCTGTACGCCGCCGGCTTCGAGGTCGAACGGGCGTCACGGCCCTATACCGTGAGGTTCGATCACTACCCGCTCCCCCCGCCGACCGCTCGGAACCGGGTCAACGCCCTGGGGATGCGGGCGCTCACCGGTTCCTGGGAGCCGGGCGTGCTGCACCGGGCACTGCTCGGCCGGCCCCGCGTGTAGGTAGCGGCCGTCCGATCAGAGGGTGACGGAGCGGGCGCGGACGCTGCCGACCACCAGGGCGCCGGCGGTGACCACGTCGATGCCCATCTCCACCGGCAGCAAGGCCAGCCGCCGGCGCCACGGGAGCGGGAAGCGCCGGAGCTCGCGACCTCGCAACGTCACCCACCAGGCGAGGCACCCGAGCACCGCAGGCCTCCGCGGCCGGCCTCTCCCGAGAGCGAGAACCGCCACCAGGCCGTAGACCGGCAGGCGGCTGCGGGGGCCCAGCTCGAAGCGGTGGCGCAGGAGGGTGCGGCGCAGCTCGGGGACCTCGCGCACCATGGCCGGGAAGGCGGCGACCCGCGCCGTGCGGCTCAACATGTCGCGGTAGTCGGGGGCGAAGACGTGGTGCTCGACCACGGCGTCAGGGACGTACCTGACGGCCCCGGTGCGGGCCACCCGCCAGGCGAGGAGGGTGTCCTCCCCGAAGCCGTCACCGCGGGAGCGCTCGTCGGGCCGGAATCCCCAGCGCTGTCCCACGCTGGTGTCGAACCCCCCGGCGCGATCGAACGCGTCGCGCCGGAAGAACAGGTTGCAGGTCGGGTACAGGCCTTCGATGCCCGAGCCCATGCTCCGCTCGAGGGGGAGCATGGGACGAGCCGGCCGCGACCACCCGTTCACCAAGTCGGCCCCCTCCTCGATCGCCCGCACACCCTCCTCCAACCAGGCGGGGAGTGGCCTGCAGTCGCTGTCGGTGAAGGCCAACACCGGCGCCGTGGCCCGCTCGACCCCGAGCGCCCGGGCGGCGACCGCGCCCTGTCCCCCGCCGTCGAGCAACACCACGGGTCGGCCGGCGACAGCGCGCCTGGCCACGTCGGCCGAGCCGTCGGTGGATCCGTCATCGACGACGATGACCTCGAACTGGCGGAGGGTCTGGGCTTCGAGGGCGTCGAGGAGGTCGGTGAGCAACTGTCGCCGGTCCTTGACCGGCACCACCACCGACACCCGGGGTGGCTGGTCGATGGTCTCCTCAACTCGTCCCATCAGGGGGCGATCGTAGGGCCGGGCCCGCCCGAGGGTGGGCGGGGCGACGGCTACGGTGCCCTGCGTGCGCTCGGGCGACCGGATGAGCCGATTCTGGGACGAGCGGGCGCGGGAGAACGCCGCTTGGTACGTCGACACCTCACTCGACTACGACCAGCCCGACATGGAGCGCTTCTTCGAGACCGGCCGCACGGTGGTCCGACAGGCGCTCCACGACGCTCCCGTGGCGCCGGAGCGTCGCGAGGTAGCCCTCGAGATCGGCCCCGGCCTCGGGAGAGTCTGTGCCGCCCTGTCCGAGGAGTTCGAGCAGGTGATCGGCATGGACGTCTCCGCCGAGATGGTCGCCCGGGCGAAGGAGCTCGTGACCGATGACCGGGTGACGTTCCGCGTGGGGGACGGCCTCACGCTGGCGCCCGTGGCGGATGACAGCGTGGACTTCGTCACCAGTTTCACCGTCCTGCAGCACCTGCCTTCCAGGGATCTCGTGCTGGGGTACCTGGCCGAGGCCGGCCGGGTCCTGCGGTCCGGCGGCGTGGCCGCCCTCCAGTGGAACAACCTGCCCCACCCCTCCCTCTGGCGGGCGAGGGCGGCCTGGTGGCGAGCGCGTGGCCGGCTGGGCCTTGGGATGCGCGGCGAGCAGCGCAACGCCCGTGAGTTCGTCGGCACCCGGGTGCCGACGCGTGACGTGACCGGCGCGTTGACCGAGTCCGGCCTCTCGGTAGTCGGCATCCGCGAAGAAGGCACTTTGTTCACCTGGGTGTGGGCGCACAAGTCTTAGGGCCCGCGCCGCTGAAAAAAGGGGACACAGCGCCCGCGTCGGGGCAGCGCCCGCTCGGCTAACGCTGCTGCGTGCGCTGGTAGATGGCCTCTGTGGCGAGGGCGACCGTGCCTCGCCGATCGGATGCCGTGGTGCTCGCCCGGCACGCGCCGGTCGTGCTCGGTGTTTTCGCCAACTCGAAGGCTGGTCGGCACGCTTCGGCGAGGCTGGAGACGTCACCTCGATTGCACAGCACGGCGGTCACTCCTCGTCGACCAGCTCCCTTGCGGCACCATGGGTGGGAGTCATGGGTGGAGGGCAGCACGGTGGTACGGCCCGGCAGCCTGGGTGAGCGGCCGCGGTACGCTCCGCCGCCATGACGAGCGCGTCGACCCCCCCGCCACGACCACGGAGCTCCAGGGCCGCGTCGACGCCCACCTCCTCTGGCCCCACACCCTCGGCATCGCGCCGGGGGTGTTGACCAAGGAGTCGTTCGGCCTGCGCCCCGTGATCGACGAAGTGCCGTGGCCCGGTACGTTCGACGTAGTGATGTGCGGCCGCCTGCTCTTCAACCTGCGCGACCGCTGCGCGCCTTGGAAGCGGTGCGACGGGTGACCGGTGGCGCCTTCTTGTCCTCCGAGCAGGCGGTCCGGTCCGTCACCGGCTCGTCGGAGCGCGGGGTGCTCCACCTCGCCCTGCTCGGGCGCCCGAGGGTCTGAACGATGGCAACCGACGACGCGGCCGGGGCGGCCTTGCGAGAGCGCGTCGCCCAGTTGGCGTGGTACCACACCTTCGAGCTGCCTCATGGGGTCGTCACCCCGGGCACCTACGACCACCGCCGGGTCGCGGGCAAGGTTCCATTTCCACCGCTACAGGGCTTGCGCTGCCTCGACGTGGCATCGAGCGACGGGTTTTGGGCGGTGGAGATGGCCAGGCGGGGCGCCGCCGAGGTCGTGAGCGTGGATCTCGCCGACATGACCAAGCTCGATTGGCAGGGTGCTCCCTCGGCTGTCGACCGTTCGCCTGGCACCGGGCGGGCGGCTGAGGCGTTTGCCATCGTCACCGAGGCGTTGGGCATCGACATCGAGCGGCGAGACCTGTCCGTCTATGACCTGTCGCCGGACGAGGTGGGCCGGTTCGACTTCGTCTTCATGGGCAACGTGCTCTTGCACCTGAGCGACCCCGGCCGGGCCCTCCGTGCGGTGTGCTCGGTGACCACCGGCCGGTTCCTCTCCTACGAGATGATCCAGTTGATCCTCTCGATCATGCGACCTCGCACTCCGCTCGGCCAGCTCTGGCACCTGGATGACGCCCGGTGGTGGACCCCGAATCTGGCCGGGCACCGGCGCCTGGTCGAGGCTGGGGGCTTCACCATCGAGCGCGCCGGAGGCCCCCTGCTCCAGCCATTCGGCGACCACCTTGCGGCCTGGCCACGAAGCCGGGCCGACCTCCGGGGCTTCGGCGTCGGCGCCCAGCTCTCGTACTGGCTGTTCCTCCGCCGGTTCGGGGCGCCTACGTCCTGGGTCCTCGCCCGTCCGGCCGGAAACTGATCGTCGGGCGGACGTGGGATCAGTGCTTGATCGCCACCCTGCCGGTGTAGTCGACTCGGGTCAGCAGCACGGCGGCCGCCTCAGTGTCGAAGTACTCGTCGACCGCTTTACGGCAGCCCTCCCAGTGCCCGTAGTCGTCCACGATCAGCACCCCTCCGGGTGACAAGCGCGGGTAGAGGTGCAGCAGCTCGTGGTGGGTAGAGGCGTACCAGTCCGTGTCGAGCCGCAGGATGGCGGCCCGTTCCGGCGCGGTGGCCGGCAGCGTGTCCTCGATCGGGCCGACCACGAAGTGGATCCGCTCCGCCGGATAATCCGTGGAGGTCAGCAGATCCCGCACCTGGGACACCCCGAACAGCTCCGGACCGAAGAGCCACCCCCAGGCCACACGGCCGGCGTTCGTCGCTTGCGACCAGGTGGCGACAGCCGGCTCCGAGAATAGTGAGGTGTCGTGTTCGGTCGGCGCGGTCATGCCCTCGAAGGTGTCGTACAGGTATAGGTCACGGTCGTTGACGCCGAGTTGTTGGAGCCGGAGGATCATGGCCAGCACCGAGCCGCCTTTCCAGACGCCACACTCGACGAGGGCTCCCGGGACGCCGCGCCGGACGACGTACTCGACGGCGTCAACGGTGGCCATGAGTCGTTCACCGCTGGTCATGGTGTAGGGCCTCACCCGCTGCAACAGCTCCCGGTCGGCGTTGCTCAGCGTGGCTCCGAGGTTGGATCGAGGGCTCTCCGATTGCCCCTGTCGCTGACTCCGCGCACCCTTCACCCACCGAGCGGCGCGGGCGATGTGGGCTGTGCCCTGCGGGAAGGGGCCCGGTGCCCGCACGCTACGATCGCCGCTGTGCCGTGGCTCGCCAGCGCCGGGTCCGCGCCCTCCTCCCCTCAGCGACCGTGAACCCATCCCCTGCTTTCCTGGCCTCACGCCGCTACGACGTGCGATCGACGGCACCGTGGTCGCCCTTCGCGTACATTGCCCGCCAGCTCGACGCCACCGTCGCCGACCTTGCCCGAAGTGCATGCCTGCCCGGCGGCGCTCGGGTGCTCGATCTCGGTTGTGCCGACTTGCATTACCGAGCGCTCCTGCCCGATGGACTGGAGTACGTGGGGGCCGATCTCGCCGGCAACCCCTGGGCGGCTCTCGAGCTGCGCCCCGACGGCACGGTTCCAGCGGCGAACGGCTCTTTCGCGCTGGTGCTGTCCACCCAGGTGCTCGAGCACGTCGAGGATCCCACCGGATACCTCGCTGAGTGCCGGCGGTTGCTGGAGCCCGGCGGGACACTGCTGCTCACCACCCACGGGATCATGTACTACCACCCTGACCCTCGCGACTACTGGCGCTGGACGGGTGCGGGTCTCGCCAAGGTCGTGGAGGAGGCGGGGTTCGCCATCGAGGAGATGCGCGGCCTGATGGGACTGGCGCCGGCGGCCCTCCAGCTCTTCCAGGACGCCACCCTGCGCCGGGTTCCCCGCCTCCTCCGGCGTCCCTACATCGCGGCGATGCAGGCATTCATGGCGTTCACCGACCGCCGATACAGCGATGAGGCCCGCTCGGCCGATGCCCTGGTCTTCGCCGTTCGCGCCGTGAAGCCGGCGTGAGGTGGCGCTCATCTCGTCCTCGCCGCCTGAGGAGGCGCCGGGCCCTCCGACCGATCGCCTCGCCCGAGTGACCGCTGCGGTGAGGGCTCGGCTTCCCTACGACTCCCGGCTCCGCACCATGCTCCGGCAGGCCCATCGGGTGGTACGTCCCCTGCCGCCGGCCGACCCCCTGCGGGCGATCATCGACGAGTTCGCCCGTCGTCACCCTCGCGCCGTCTTCGTCCAGGTCGGCTCGAACGACGGTGAGCAGCTCGACCCCCTGCGTCGCGCCATTCTCGAGCGCCAGTGGTCCGGCGTCATGGTCGAGCCGATCCCCTACGTCTTCGAGCGGTTGAGGCGCAACTACGGCGGCCTCCCGGGCATCGTCCTCGAGAACGCCGCGATCTCCGACCGCGACGGCGTTCGGGAGCTGTACTACCTGCCGGAGGCGAGTGATCCCGAGCTGCCGCAGTGGTACGACGCGTTGGCGTCGTTCCACAAGGACGTGGTGCTCAAGCACAAGAGCTTCATTCCCGACATCGAGGAGCGGGTTCGCGCTCTCGAGGTGCCGTGCCTGACCTTCGATTCGCTGTGCCGGAAGTACGGGATCACCGATGTGGACGTGGTGCAGATCGACACCGAGGGTTACGACTACGAGATCGTCAAACTGCTTGGCCTGGGCCGCCGGCATCCGAGCCTGGTGATGTTCGAGCACCTCCACCTCGACGGCCCGACGCACCGGGAGTGCCTCGCCCACGTCCGTGCCCACGGGTACGAGACCCTGCACAACGGGATGGACACCCTGTGCATCCACATGGCCGGGCTGTCGTCCCGGGATCGCCGGTTGCGGCGCCTGTGGCGGAGGTTGGCGGCTCAGGCGGGCGACAGCGGGTGAGGGCCCGGCTCCGGCGCTCGGCGAGGACCGCCGTGGAGCGGTTGCTCGCTCGCCGGAACTACGGCTTGGCTCCACTCGAGCAGCTCACCGACCGCTACACCCACGATCTTCACGATGCCGCCGTGGCGCTCCCCGATGGCGCCGCTGAGGAGCTGCGATCTGATAGCCCCCGCCTGACCGAGCTGTGCGCGACCTACCGAGAGCTGGGGTGGCCGGTTGGGGGGGCCACCCGCTGGAAGGGCGATTCGCTGAACAGCTGGCTCGACCTGCGGTACTTCCGGGGCGACAACGCGTACATCTGGCACTACCGGGAGACCTTGCAGGTGTCACGGCTCAAGTACTTCGTGTTTCTCCGCTATGTCCAGGGGCGCGACACCCGGTCCTTGATCGAGATGCTGGGCGAGGACGGCGCCTTTGGGTGCTGGAACTACCAGTTCGCCGGCGAGGCACCGTGTAGCCGAGACCTCCTCGACTCGGTCAACGAGCTGTGTTTCCTGGATCGCCGTCTCGGTCTCTTCGCCCGCCCCCACATGCGGATCCTGGACATCGGAGCCGGATACGGCCGACTGGCTCACCGGGCCGCTCAAGCCCTACCCGACCTGGCTGACTACTGCTGCGTCGACGCTGTGGCCGAATCGACCTTCCTTTGCGAGTACTACACGCGGGTGCGGGGGGTGGCTCCGCCGGCGCGGGTCGTGGCGCTGCCCGACGTGCCGGAGCTGTCAGTGGGCGGATTCGATCTCGCCGTCAACGTTCACAGCTTCTCGGAGTGCGACCTGGAGTCGATCGAGTGGTGGACGGCCCAGCTGGACCGACTTCGGGTGCCATACCTCTTCCTCGTGCCCAACGAAGCATCCGGTTTCCTCTCCACCGAGGCGGACGGCGGGCGGTGGGACTACCTGGCGGCGATCGCGGCCGCTGGGTACCGGCTCATCGCCGAGGAGCCGGTGTACGACGACCCGGCCGTGCGCGAGCTGCTCGACGTCCACGACCGGTTCTGCCTGTTCGAGCTGAGCCGGTGACAGGCAACCCGCCCGCTCGCCACCACGTCGCCGTCGCCCTCGACCGCGGTTACCTACCTTGGACGGCCACGACCCTCCAGTCACACCTTCGGCACCATCCAGGAGAACGGCCCTGTTTCCACGTGCTCCACGGCGGTGATCTCAGCGGCAGCGACCGTCACCAGCTGACCGAGATGGTCGAGCAGGGCGGCGGCGAGATGCAGTACCACGTCGTCACGGATCGCCGACTCGAGCGTCTTCCTCCGGTCGGCCGGTTCGGAAGGGTCGTCTGGATGCGGATCCTGTTGCCCGAGCTCCTTCCCGACGTGGCCCGAGTCCTCTACCTCGACTCGGACACTCTCGTGACCGGTTCCCTCGACGACCTTTGGAAGTCAGAGCTCGGAGATGCCCCGCTGGCGGCGGCGGCGAACGTGGTCGAGCCGGCGATGAAGGCTCACGTCGCCGAGCTGGGCATCGACGGACCGGCGCCCTTCCTCAACAGCGGCGTGTTGCTCTTCAACCTCGAGATCATGCGGGCCGAGCGCTCGTTCGAGGCGGTCGTGCGGGCTGTCGATGAGCACAGGGATCACTTGGTGTGGCCCGACCAGGATGCCCTCAACGTCGCCTTCGCCGGTCGTTGGCGACCGCTTCACCCTCGCTGGAACGTCCAGAACAGCCTGTGGGTGTGGCGGGACTGGGCTGTAGAGGTTTTCGGCGAAGTGGCTGTGCGGGAGGCCACCGCCCAGCCATCGATCCGCCACTTCGAAGGGCCGAGCCTATGCAAGCCTTGGCACTATCTCTGCCCGTTCCCACAGCGCAAGGAGTACTTGCAGACCTTGGCGGCGACGCCCTGGTCGGACGTGTCATTGACCGATCGCACGTGGGCCACCGCCTCCCTCCGTTGCCTTCCCCGGGATGCCCGCATTCGGGCCTACCAGGGCCTCCAGCGCTTCCGGAAGCGAGGGTTACGTGCAGGTGGCAGCTGAGCGCCCTCCCGGTCCACCTCCGCACTTCCTGCTCGTCGGTGCGCCACGCTCAGGAACCACCTGGCTCGCCGGCAAACTCGCCGCTCACCCCGATCTGTACGTGCCACTGGCGAAGGAGCTGTACTTCTTCGACGGCCATTGGAACAGGGGCATCGACTGGTACCGCCGTCAGTTCCTCGACGCCGGCGGACGCCTGGCGGGCGAGGCTACGCCGCTGTACCTGGCGGGTGATCGCGCCGCCGAACGCATGGGCCAGGTGGTGCCCGATGCCCGTCTCCTCGCCGTGCTCAGGGAGCCGGTGAGTCGAGCGTGGTCGCATTACTGGCACCGACGAGCCTGGGGGCGTGAGCGGCGCCCGTTCGCCGAAGCCGTGGACGATGAGCTGGCGGGCGTGCCGCTCGATCTCGACGCCCGTTACCTCGCCGTCGGCCGCTACCACGACCAGCTTGAGCGACTGACCCGGCACTTTCCTCGCCAGGCCATCCAGGTTGCGCTATTCGACGACCTCAAGGAACAGCCCGATCAAGTGCTGGAGGACATCTGCGCCTTCCTCGGCGTGGCACTCGCCTGGCCGGCGGACGAGCCGGAGACAAGGAATGCCAGTTACGCGCTCCGCTGGTATGCGTTCCACCACTTCATGTGGCTCAGAGGGATCTACCCGCGCCTGCCCGCCCGCCTGGCGATCCGTTTGCACAAGCTGAACGAGCGAGCTGTACCCCCGCTAGATGTCGAGTTGGGCAGGCGACTCCACGACCTGTTTGCCGAGGACAACGCCAGGCTGGCGTCGTGGTTGGATCGGGAACTGCCCTGGTGACCACCCCGTTCGTAGGCGTAGACCCGGACCGTCAGTCGAGCAGCGGCGACCCATAGTCGCTGCGCAACTCTCCGTCGATGCTGATGGTCGCTTCGAGATCGGCGATGCCGTGTGTGCCGAGACGAGGCGGCATGTGGAAGAGCATTCCCTCGTCGTCAGCGGCAAGGATTTCGCGGCAGGATCTGTCGTAGATCGGAGTGGTGAGGCGATAGGTGCCACCGGCGAGCCGAGGGTGGAAGCGCACTACCACGTCGATCTCCTCGCCAGCTTGCAGGTGCCGCCACGAAGCGCCGATGGTGGTGAACCGCCCGTAGGCGAGCTGTCCGACCTCGTTCATGACGTTGAATGCGAGCTGGGGACTCTCCGTCGGCTGTTCGAATCGCAACCGGACACGGAAGGTGAGCTCCTCGTGGTGGCTGCGTTTCGTGAGGCCGTCGGCACCGACGAGCTCCCGCTTCATGATCGTGACCAAGCGATGGTTGGTCACACCGTCAGGATCGTCGACGGCGCCGGCGTCGACGGCGGCGTCGTGGGCGAGCAGCTCGTGGTGCCGGGCAATCGCCGCCTCGGTGTCACCATCGAACTCCAGATGCCCGTGGCGGAACAGCAGGACTCGCGGGCACAGGAGGCGGACGGCGTTCATCGAGTGGCTGACGAGCACGATGGTGGTGCCCGCCGCCTTCAACTCCCGCATCTTCTCGAAGCACTTGAGCTGGAACGCCATGTCGCCCACGGCGAGGATCTCGTCCACCAGCAGTATCTCGGGTGCCACGTGCACGGCCACCGAGAAGCCGAGGCGCATGAACATGCCCGACGAGTAGAACTTCACCGGCGTGTCGATGAAGTCGGGCAGCTCCGCGAAGGCCACGATGTCCTCGAAGCGCTTCGCCACCTCGGATCGGGTCAGCCCGAGCAGCATGCCGTTCACGTACACGTTCTCCCGGCCTGACATCTCCTGATGGAAGCCGACCCCCACACTGAGCAGCGGGGCCGTGCGCCCCCGCACGGTGACGATGCCCTCGGTGGGCTGGGTCACCCCGGCGAGCAGCCGCAGGAGGGTCGACTTACCCGCCCCGTTGCGACCGAGCATGCCGACCGTCTCGCCGCCATCAACGCTCAGGTGGACGTCGCGTACCGCCCAGAAGTCGGAGCGCTTGGGTCGTGCGAACGGCAGCAGCGAGCGCAGCAGCATGGCCCGCTCCTCCAACTTGGTGTAGCGCTTGCCCACCCCTCGCAGCTCGATGGCGCCGGTCATGGTCAGAGCTGGTCGACGAAGAGCCGGTCGCGTCGGCGGTGGACCTCGACGGCGGCTGCGGTCAGCGCGATGGTGACAACGACCGACACCAGCACCGGGCGCTCCCATTGCGGCTCGCGACCGAGGGCAGCGAGGTGGAACAGGCTGACCACGCCGGTCATCGGGTTGAAGTCGGCGAGTGGCGCCAGCTTCCCTAGAAGGGTCTTGGGATAGATGATGGGCGTGACGTAGAGCCACACCAGCAGGGCGGCCTGGACCAGATAGCGCACGTCGCGGAAGTAGACGTGGAGAGCGGCCAGGACCATGGTCAAGGCGGTCGTGAAGGTGACCAGCAGCAGGGCGGCGGGAAAAATCAGCAGGAGGTGGACGCCGAGCCCCACCCCGAGGATGGGCAGGATCACGAGGAGAGCGGCGAAGGAGATGCCCAGGCCGACCAGGTTGGCGAGCGACGGGACGAAGACCAGCACGGCCCGAGGGAACCACACCTTGTCGGTGAGGCCGGACCCGTCCACGATGGCGGTGGCACCGGTGTTCAACGTCGCCGCGAAGTAGGCCCACATCAAGATGCCGCTCATCACGTACGCCGCGAAGTTGACCCCCGTCTCCACGCGGATCACGCGGCTGAAGACCACCGCCATCACCGCCGCCTGCAGCACCGGAACGACGACGGCCCACAGCACGCCGAAGGTGGCCCGTTTGTAGCGGGTCTGGAAGTCCTTGCGGGCCAGCATGCTCAGGACCTCCCGGTGGGCCCAGAGGTCGGCCATCCACGCCCGCCGTGACGCCGGTCGGTGGTCGAGCCGGAGCACATGGCCGCGGGGAGCGGCGGTCGTCTCAGCCATGGCGCAGCGCCCAGTCGTAGGGGACGTCGTTGTCGAAGGGGTCCATGCGCTCGATCTCGTCGGCCCGGTGCGGCCTGGTGGAGCAGTTGGCCACCAGCGCCGCGCTGGTGCCCGCGCCCTTGAAGCCGTTCCACACCAGGGGCGGGATGGTGACGAGCACGTAGTTGAGCTCACCAACGTGCAGCTCCACCACGTTCCCGTGCGTGGGGGACCCCGGCCGGTCGTCGAAGCAGACGAGCTTGATCATGCCCACCGGCACGGCGTAGTTCAGCGTCATCTCGTGGTGGAGGTGCCACCCCTTGACCACGCCCGGGTAGACGGTGGAGAAGTAGATCTCACCGAAGCGCTCGAAGCCCTCGCTGTCCTCCCGCAGCATGTGGAACACGGCGCCCCGCTCGTCGGGGATCCGCCGCAACGGGGTGACCCTCACCCCTTCGATCTCGCTCAAGTCGGTACCACCTCGGTCAGCGCCGCCCGCCGTTCGAGGCAGAACGCCACCACCTCGTCGACGGCGTCGCCCAACGTGCGGTTCGACCGGAAGCCGGCGGCCGCCAGCCGGTCTGCGGCCACGGAGTACGGCCCGGGAGGATCAGGCTCCGCCTCCGGTGCCACCAACCTCGGCTGCTCGCCCGTCGCCGCCTCCACCCGCTCCTGCACGAGCTCGGCCAACTGGCGCACCGTGCGGGAGCGTCCGCTGGCCAGGTTGTAGGTGCCAGGTGCGACCCCGCCGTCGGCCGCCAGCACCAGTGCGTCGACCACATCGGCCATCGGCACGAAGTCCCGCCACTGGGTCCCCGAAGACTTCAGTGTCATCTTGCCGGTGGTCACGGCCTGGCGGCACAGGTCCAGGGCCACGAGGGACCAGCGGTCCACTCCCGGGTCCGCCGGAGCTCCGACCGCGTTGGTGAGGCGGAAGATCACCGGCTGCGGCCCGCCGGCGGTCGCCTGGGCGGCGAGGAGGTGCTCGCACGCCAGCCGGGTGACGGCGTAGACCGAGCGGGGCTGGGCCAGGACGGCTTCGTCGAGCCGGGCGCCCGGCACCATGGCCCCCCCGTACACGTGCACGGTCGACACGTAGACGAGGCGTCCCACGCCGGCCCGCTGCGCCGCGTCGGCGACCCGGCGGGCGGCCACGACGGTCTCGGCCAGCGCCCGGTCCGGATCCGAGGCGGCCACCAGCTCGTTGTGACCGGCCAAGTGGACCACGGCGTCCACGCCCGTGAGGTCGATCGAGGACCCCCCGGCCCCGGCCAGGTCGACCGGTATCTGGTTGCCCGGCAGCCAGGGGACGACGGTGTTGACGAAGGGGGTGGCCCGCTCCCCGAGGGCGGCCACCAGCCGGCTGCCGACGTACCCGCCTGCCCCGGTGACCGCGATCCCGTTCACGCCGCGCCCTCCAGGTGGTCGCGGTACCAGTCGACGGTGGCCGCCATTGCCTCGTCCATGCTGAACCGGGGCCACCAGCCGAGCACCCGGTGGGCCTTGGCGGCCGAGAGGAACTGCTCATCGATCTCGTGGCTGGCGGTGGCCTGGATGTCCGGCGCCAGATCGGTGCCGGCCGCCTTCTGGATGCGCTCCACCAGCTCGAGCACGGTGAGGGGCATCTCGGTGGAGAAGTTGAACGCCTCGCCCTGTAGGGCGGGATCGTGGGCCATGGCCTCGACCAGCTGGAGGTAGGCGAGGGCACCGTCGACCACGTACAGGTAGTCGCGCACCATGGAGCCGTCGGAGCGGATGATCGGGCGCTCCTCCCGCAGCACCGACCGGATCGTGCCCGGCACCAGGCGGTCCCAGTTGGCGTCGCCCGGGCCGAAGAAGTTGCCGCAGCGGGTGACACAGACCGGCGTCCCGAAGGTGGCGTGGTAGGTCGTCGAGATCAGGTCGGCACAGGCCTTCGACACGTCGTAGGGGTTCACGGCGCGGAGGGGCATGTCCTCGTCGTAGGGCAGTTTCGGCTGGGTGCCGTAGGCCTTGTCGCTGCTGGCCGTGACGACCTGCTCGACCGCGGGGGAGCGGCGGACCGCTTCGAGCACGGCCCACGTGCCCGCCACGTTCGCCTCCAGGGTGGCGACCGGGTTGCGGTTGGCCACCCCCACCTGGCTCTGGGCGGCGAGGTGGAGGACGGTGCGGGCGCGGTACTCGCCGAGCAGCCGTTCGACCACGGTCTGGTCGTCGACGCTCCCCCGCACCTCGCTCACCGCGCCGCTCCACGCCGCCTTGATGGGGGAGTGGGGCACGTCGTCACGGACGAGGATCACCACGTCGGCGCCCAGCTCCACGAGGATCTTCGTGACGTGGGAGCCCAGGAAGCCGGTGGCCCCGGTGACGGCGACCGGGCGGTGCCGCCAGAAGGCAGGGTCGGGCTCCCAGGGGACGGAGCGGCTGGCGGGACCCGGCGTCGGGCGAGCGGTGTCGGTCATGGCGGAAGGTCGAGGACCAGGCGAAAGGTACCTCCACTACGATCCCGCCGATGGCCGATCCGGTGTCCGACCAGCCCGAGGACTTCGGCATCCGGCTGCGCTGGCCCTCGAACGAGCTCGAAGATCAACGCCGTTCGGGGGGTCCGCCACCCGACGACGAGGGTCCCACCCGGCGCCCCGAGCGACCGCCCAACGCCGAGCGGGTCGAGAGCGGCGACGCGGCCGAGGGCCGCAACCTCCCGGCCACGCTCCCGGTCATGGCCGGGCGGCTGGAGACCGTGCACGGGTCCATCGCTACCCTGTCGATGCGCATCGACTCGCTGGCTGGGGCCACCAACGCCTTGCGCTCCCAGCTCACCGACCGGGTCACCGAGTACGCCGAGACCCTGGCCCGGCTGGCTCGCACCCAGGCCACCGACCTCGACGACTACCGCCACACCACCGAGCGCATCACCGGCGAGCTGCGCCGTTCGCTCGGCGACCAGGAGGAGACCCTCGCCAGGGTGGCCAACCGGGTGGAGGAGATCGCCGGCGACGTCACCGGGCTCCAGGAGTCGATGCGCTCCCAGCAGGCCGAGAGCCGTTCGGTCCTGGCTACCGGGGAGCACCTGACCCGCACCGTCACCGAAGGGCTCGACTCCTTCGGCGCCCGGGTGCTCGACCAGCTCGAAGGCGCCGCCACCGCCGCCGACGAGGGCCTCACCGTGGTGCGGGCCGAGGTGGCCGGACTCCGGCGGGACATGGCCGAGCTGCGCCGGGCCCGCATCGACGTCAGCCTTCTCGCCGAGATCCGCAGCGAGGTCGGGCTGCTCAGCGAGACGGTCGGTCAGTGGACCGATCCGGCCGACCCGCTGGCCGCCCTGAGCGCGGAGATGAAGGCCCTGCGCACCGAGGTCACCACCGACGTGACCCAGGGGCTGGACCAGCTCCGCGAGGACCGCAGCACGGTTGAGGAGCTGATACCCGCCATCGAAGCGGTCGGCACCCAGCAGACCGAGGCGCAGGCCGGGTTGACCGAGATCGTCCGTTCCGTGGTGGCCGAGCTGATGGGGGTGGTGGCCGCCATCGAAGCGGTCAGTGCCGACCAGGCCAGCGCGCACGACGCGCTACCCGACGCCTTGCGGCCGGTGGTGAGCGAGGTGGTGGGCCCTGCGCTCGCTGAGCTGAAGGCGGCGTCGCCCTCTTCCGAGCCGGTGTCGGCCGAGGCCTTCGGCGCCGTGGTCGAAGAGGTGATCAGCCGGCGGTTCAACGCCTTTCTCGACGAGCTCTCGTTCTCTGAGGGCCCCGAGGAACCGGCCGAGCCCGCCCCACCGGTGGCCGACGCCGTCCGGGAGGCGCTCGAATCGGCCTTGCCGACCCCTGCCGCCGGCCCGTCGCTCGACGAGGTCCGTGCCGTGGTGGACGACACCCTCGGGCGCCGGCTGGCGTCGTTCGAGGACGCCGCCGCCGCACCGGCGGCCGCCCTCTACCAGGCGGTCGAAGGGCTTCGCCAGGACGTCACCGCCGGGCTGGCCGCCGTTCGGGACACGCCGCCACCAGCGCCGGAGGCCGGCGCCGAGCCCGGCCTCACCAGGGACGACGTGGCTGCGGTCGTGGACGCCGCCGTCGACCGGCTCACCACCGAGCTCACCGCCGCCCGGGCTGCCGCGACCCCGCCCGAGCCGGTTCCGGCCCCCGTCGTGGACACCGAGGCCATCGCCTCCGATGTCCGAGCGGCCATGGCCACCGATCTCGACCCCGTGCGGGAGGAGCTCATCGCGCTCCGACGCCGGCTCGGCGTTCGGGCCAAGCCCGCGCCGCTGACCGAGGAGCAGCTCGCCCAGCTCTCCGACGCCGTCGTCGCCCGGCAGGGATCGGTGGCAGCCGCACCCGCGCTCACCGACGATCAGATCGGCACCCTGGCCGACGTGGTGGTGGCCCGGCTCCAAGGCACCTTCGAGCTGGTCGCAGACCCGGACGGCGGGTGAACCTCCGCCCCGGCCGGGACCGCACCGCCGACGACCGGTCCAGACGGCGGCCATGGCTCATGGCCTTGGGTGGTCTCGCCCTCGTCGTCGGCCTGGTGGGCGGGCTGGCTGCGTATCGCCTCGCCCGGGTGGCGTCGGACCTTCGTTCGGCCCGCGACCTCATCGACACCGCCGGCACCGACCTCGAGGCCGGTCGCCTCGGCGACGCCCGCTCGGGGCTCGACCAGGCCCAGGGCCTGCTCACCGCGGCCAACGGCCGCCTCTACACGAGTCCCGAGATCGACCTCGTGGCCTGGGTTCCCGGCGTGCACCAGAACCTCGAGTCCCTGCGCCAGTCCGTTGGTGTCGCCCTGCGCCTGGTCGACGGCGGCGGGCGCATCCTCGACGCCGCCGCTCCCCTCCAGGGCCCCGACGGTGACCTCGAGG
>JAABUS010000677.1_pt1 | contig 84073 bp, 96 predicted proteins | sample 5560161 | NCBI WGS metagenome assembly JAABUS01 (sample SAMN10711885, study PRJNA513376) | rock metagenome | isolation source: Antarctica rocks | place: Antarctica: Victoria Land, Trio Nunatak nord | collected 2016-01-04
GGTCGAGGCGCGTCACGCCTCGAGGTTCCGCTCGCTGAACGGCCAGAACTTCGCGCCGAATGCGTTCGATCCCAGGAAGTCGATGTCCAGCGTCCTGAGGGCGGTCAAGAAGACCAGGTTCATCAAGGGCTAGCTCGAAGGTTGCCCCGCGCCCTACGTCCATCCTGGCGCGGGGTCGTTCGCCGCAGCGGCGCCCCCGGACCGGGGGCGCCGCACCGGCGGCCCATCAGTCCTTATTTACGCCGCTCCGACGGGCAGTTCGCCGACGGGACCTGAACGCGTAGTCTGCCCCGATGGGCATGGCCGCCGAGCCCCGACCGGCCTCGCTCCCGCTCCCCGGCGGGCACGAGGGCGCGACGGTGCACGTGCACCCGCTGCTCGTAGCCCGGATGAAGGGCCCCCAGGCGCACTTCCACCGCGAGGAGGGTCGGTCGGCCGCCCTGCACGCGCTCGGGGTCGGTGTGGCCCGGGAGGACCTACTGGAGGTTCCCGTCGTGGCCTTCTTCGTCGAGCACGCGACCGCGGGCCCGCTGCTGATCGACACCGGGTTCCACGGCTCGGTGCCCATCGAGCCCGGCCAGGCGATGGGCCGCTTCGGCGGCCTGCTCTTCAAGGACGTCGAGATGGAGTCCAACGAGGCAGTGCCGGCCCAGCTGCGCGGCCTCGACGTGGCGCCGGAGGACATCAAGACGGTCGTGATGACCCATCTGCACTCCGACCACGCCAGTGGGATCTCACACTTTCCCGAGGCCACCTTCATCATCTCCGAGAGCGAGTGGGCGGTGGCGAAGAAGGGCAGGCAGCTGTCCGGCTACATCCGGCGCCAGTACGACCACGCCTTCGACTACCGCCTGGTCGACTTCGAAGGTCCTGACGCCTCGTCGTTCGCCACCTTCGGCCGCGCGCTCGACCTCTTCGGGGACGGCAGCGTGATGCTGGTCTCCACCCCCGGCCACACGCACGGCCACATGTCGGTGGTGCTGCGCCTGGCCGGCGGCGAGGCGCTGGTGGCGGGCGACGCCATCTACACCATGCGCACGCTGCGCGACTCACACGTTCCCCAGCGGATGGACGATGAGCACCGCTTCCGGCGTTCTCTGCGCGAGATCCAGCTCTACGCCGAGCAGACTCCCGGCGCCGTGATCTTCCCGGGGCATGACATGGACCACTGGCGCACTCTCGCGCCGGTGTACTAACGGTCCTCCTCGAGCAGTCCGACCAGCACTCCGGCGTCGCCGGCCACGGTCATGTGGATAGCTGCGGGCTCTCTCACCCACGCGATCAGGTTGAGCGCTTCCAGGCGATCGAGGGCGAACTGGAAGGCCACCGCCTGGCGGTCGCCCGAGTAGCGGCGCAGAACGTCGAAGGTCCAGCCCGTGGTGTGCAGCGAGTAGTTGCTGGTGGCCTCCGGGTTGCCCTTGAGCAGGAGCGCCTGGTAAGCCTCGTCGCGCACGGTGCTGGTCACCGTGAGGGGCTCGCGGCCGCCGCCGGCCTCACGCGCCAGCCGGGCCATGTAGAGCGCCAGTGCGTAGGCCTCGGGGCGCAGGCCCCGGTACAGGTCGCGGCCGACGTCGAGTCGCGGGGCCAGCTCGCCCATCGCCCGGTCGCGGCGCAATCCGGTGCGGGCGGGGGCGTTGGGGAACGGGCGCAGCTCGTCGTCGCCGTAGGCGTCCTCGAGGTCGTCGGGTGACTCGTAGCGCTCGGTCTCATCGCCGGGGTGCAGTACCTCCTCGGCGGAGCTCTTGGCGGTCTGCAACTCGTCCTGACGAGCCAGCGCTTCCCGATCGGCGCGGTACGTGCGCATGATCTCCCGCGCCGCCAGCACGCGCCAGTAGTAGGTCGAGGAGTCGTCGCCGAGATCGGCAAGGCGCCGCCACGCCGGACGATGGCTCGACGGGCTGCTCTCGAAGAACAGCCGCGCGTAGCTGGGGCGATCCCCCTCCCCGAAGTCCTCGATCACGCTCGTCAGGTTGCCTACCCCCATGTGGTAGGAGACGACGGCCAGGTCGTCGCGCCCGAGCTCGCCGCGGGCGAAGTCGAGGTAGCGCCCCGTGGCCTCGAGCGCCTTGCGGGGGTCGAAGCGCTCGTCGGCCCTCCGTCGCAGGGCCTCCAGGCGCTTGGCCTTGCGCGGCTTGCCGCGCCTTATGGCCCGCCGGATGCGGCGAGTCAGCCGGCGGCTCGCGGCGACGTCGACGCGCATCCCCAGCAATCCCTGGCCGGTGGCGGCCAGGATCTGGGTGAGCCCCACGGCGCCTTCAAGCTCGGGGTCTGCGACAGCGTCTGGGCGCCCCGCGCTCTCGAGCAGCACGATCGCCTCGATCAGGTCGGCGTCGACCCCCGCCCCGGACGCGACGCTCTCCACCAGCGGCCTGCGGCGCGCGGTACGCCGGGCGGAGGCCAGCACGCCGCCGGGACTCTTCTCGTAGAGCACGTGGCTGAGCCCCTGTGCGGCGCGGCGCTCGAACTCGCCCCGCCGGTCCTCCGAGTACGCGAACGGATCCGGCGCATCGTCGGCAAGCACCAGCGCAGGAACGTCGGGCACCCCACCGGGATCGAGCAGACCGCTGGGATCGGGCAGAGCACCCTGATCACCCAGCGCCAGCAGCGCGCCGGCGCCGAGTGCGAACGCGATGGCGACGAGGGCGAGAGGCAGGCGGCGCACGGCCCGCAGCCTAGGAGGTGGTCAGCTTCGACCTGCCGACCCTCGCCCGACGGTCGACGCCGTAAGGCGCGAGTACGAGCGACACGCTAGATCCGCGGGGCGAACACCCAGTCGGTAGCGCCCAGTTGCACAGCTTCGCCGGGAGCAAGCCGGGCCTCGTCGCGTACCCGCCAGCCGTTGATCCAAGTGCCGTTCTTCGACCCCAGGTCGGCGATCGCCCAACCCGCCCCGTCGAGGCGCAGGGCGGCGTGGCGGCGAGACACCGTGGCATCGTCCACCACCAGGTCGCAGGTGGGCTCGCGTCCGAGCACGAACGCGGCGCCGACGCGCGCGCCGGGCGGCGTGAGCAGCAGAGGCTCCATCCGCTCTCAGTCGGTGGCGGGCCGAGTGGTAGCCGGCTCGCTGCCGCGTCGCACGGCACGGCGGGCCTTGACGGTCGCGGTGCGCCCGTTCTCGCGCAGGCCGTGCCAGAGCGCCGTGATGCGCGCGAAGATCTCCTCCGAGGCGGCCTGGGAGCGGTCGCGGTCGGGATCATCGACCGCCTCGAAGCGGATCGGGTCGCCGAACTGCACGGTGACCTTCGGAAACTGGAGCCGCTTCCAGTTGCGCACGCGCTCGGAGCCTACGAGCGCCGTGGGGACCACGGGCGCGCCGGACTCGAGAGCGAGTCGGCCGATGCCCGGCTTGGCCTCGCCCAGCTCGCCCGTCCGCGAGCGCCCCCCCTCGCAGTACATGACCACGATCCCACCGCGGGCCAGCACCGCGTGCGCGGTCTTGAAGGCCTCCTCGTCCCGGTGCCCGCGGCGGACGGGGAAGACGCCGCCGTTGTGGTAGACGACCTGCATGGGCATCTCGAACAGCTGCGACTTGGCCATGAACTGCACCTTGCGGCGCAGGTACACGGCCACGAAGAAGTGGTCGAGGAAGGAGAAGTGGTTGGGGGCCACGATCGCGGGGCCGTCGGCGGGCACCTTGTCCGAATCGATCGCGCGGGTGCGAAAGAAGAACAGCAGGTAGGGCGTCAGGACCAGCCGCACCGCCTCGTACATCCAGTTGGGGCGCTTGGCGCGCGTGCGTTCGTGGAAGTGGGTGAAGTGCTCGGCCGGCCTCGGGTCCTTGTAGACCTGCGGCTTGAGGTTGCCCTTGGACTGGTCTGACTCCCCCATCTGTCCTGCCTACCCGTTCTCCCCGAGTTCGTTACGCGCCCAGCCGCCGGCCCGCCCGAGGGCGCGGCGCCATTCGCCGAGCAGGCGGTCGCGCTCGCCGGCGGGCATGCGCGGCTCATAACGCGCGGACTCGCGCCACATGGCGCGCGTCTGGTCCTCGGTCCACGATCCGCTCGCCACGCCGGCGAGGTAGGCCGCGCCGAGGGCCGTGGTCTCAGACACCTCGGGGACTATCACGGGCACGCCGAGCACGTCGGCCTGGAACTGCATGAGCCAGGAGTTTCCAACCGCCCCGCCGTCGGCCTTCAGCTCCTCGAGCCTGACCCCTGAGGCCGCCTCGAGGGCTTGAACCGCGTCGACGGCCTGGTAGGCGATCGACTCCAGCGCCGCCCGGGCGAGGTGGGCGCGTCCGGACCCGCGCGTGAGGCCCACGATCGTGCCCCGCGCGTAGGGGTCCCAGTGCGGCGAGCCGAGGCCGGCGAAGGCGGGGACGAGGTAAACGCCGTCGTTGGAGTCCAGCGAGCGGGCCAGCCCCTCGGTCTCCCCGGCCGCGTCGATGATGCCGAGACCGTCGCGCAGCCACTGCACTCCGGCGCCGGTCACGAAGATCGCCGCCTCGAGCGCGTAGTCCACGCGCCCGCCCACCCCCCAGGCCACGGTCGTCAGCAGGCCCTTCTCGGTGGGGGGCCGCTCGCCGCCGGCGTTCTGCAGCACGAAGCTCCCCGTGCCGTAGGTGTTCTTGCCCTGGCCCTTCGCGTGGCAGGCCTGCCCGTAGAGCGCCGCCTGCTGGTCGCCCGCGCAACCCGCCACCGCCACCCGGCCACCGAACTCCTCCGTGTGCCCGAAGCCCGCGTCGTTGGGCCTCGGCTCGGGCAGCGAGGCGGGGTCGACGCCCAGCGGCGCGCAGAGTGCGTCGTCCCAGCCGAGGGCGTCGATGTCGAAGAGCAGGGTGCGCGACGCATTCGAGTAGTCGGTGGCGTGCTCGCCCGTCAGCTTGAAGATCAGCCACGAGTCGATCGTCCCGAACGCGGCGCCGCGACCGACACCGCCCTCCTCGATGAGCCACTCGATCTTCGTGCCTGAGAAGTAGGGGTCGAGCACGAGCCCCGTACGCCGGCGCACGACCTCCTCGTGACCCGACTCGCGCAGCTCGTCGCAGCGGGCCGCCGTGCGCCGGTCCTGCCAGACCAGCGCGCGGTGCAGGGGCTCTCCGGTCCTTGGATCCCACGCCACGACCGTCTCGCGCTGGTTGGTGACGCCGACCGCCCTCAGGTCGCGGCCGTGGACGCCGGCGGCCTCGAGCGCCTCATGGCCCACCCGCCTCGTGACCTCCCAGATCTCGCCGGCGTCGTGCTCGACCCATCCGGGACGCGGGAAGTGCTGGGCGAACTCGCTGTAGGAGCGCCCGGCCGGGCGGCCGTCCTCGTCGAAGACGATCGCCGTGGAACCGGTGGTGCCCTGATCCAGCGCGAGGATCACGGTCAGCGAACCTATCGGCCCCCGCAGGTATCGTGGCGCGCGGCTTACCCCTCGAACCAGGAGGCAACTTTGCCCGACGTTGAGGCTCACATCACCGGCACCGTTTGGAAGGTCGAATGCGAGGTCGGCCAGGACATCGAGGAGGGCGAGACCGTCATAACCCTCGAGTCGATGAAGATGGAGATGCCGGTGGAGGCGGAGGACGGCGGCACCGTCAAGGAGATCCGGTGCAAGGAGGGCCAGTCGGTGAGCGAAGGCGAGACGCTGGTCGTACTGGAGTGAGTATGTCCGGGGGCTCTGCCCCCGGTCCCCCGCCGGAGGGACACCGTCCCCCGGACCCCGCTCCTACGGGCTCTGCCCCTGCATCATCCCTCTCGCTCGCCTCCGGGAAGCTGATCCGCGACGAGCCGCGCGATGGCGTCACGCGCCTGCGGATCGCCAACGCTGAACGGCGGGGGGCGCTCGATCACGAGATCCTCGACGCCCTGGCGGAGACGGTCGCCTCGCTCGACGCGCGCTGTCTGGTCATCACCGGCAGCGAGGGCATGTTCTCTGCGGGCTATGACCTGGGCAATCTCGACGGACAGGAGTTCCGGGAGCGGGCCGAGCGCCTGGTGGCCCACCCCTTCCACGAGGCGCTGAAGGTCCTGGCGGGCTACCGGTTCCCGGTGGTGGGTGCGCTCAACGGCCACGCCATCGGCGGGGGCCTCGAGCTGGCTCTCACGTGCGACATCCGGATCGCCGCCCGCGGGATCAAGCTCGCTATGCCGCCGGCCAAGCTCGGGCTGATCTACTCGCACACCGGTCTGCGGAAGTTCCTGGAGCTGTGCGGGCCCGCCCACACGGCCGAGCTCTTCTACGTGGGCCGCAACATCGACGCGGACAGGGGAGAGCGGATCGGCCTGGTGTCCCACGTCGTGGAGCCCGAGAACCTCGAGCAGGGAGCGCTCTGCATGGCCGCGGAGATCGCCGCCAACGCACCGCTGTCGGTGGCCGGCAACAAGCAGGTGTTGGGCACACTGCGCGCCTACGACGGCGCCCTGCCCGAGGACGTCGAGCAGAGGATGGTTGCGCTGCGCGAATCGTGCTTTGAGACCGAGGACCTCCGCGAAGGCGTGCGCGCGTTCGCGGAGAAGCGCGCGCCGGAGTGGAAGGGCAGGTGACGCTCAGACGGCTGAGCAGGGGCCGGGCGCGCCCGGCCCCTGCGCGGTCGAATGGCCGTGGCCGCCACCGTCGTCGGAGCCGAGCGCCTCAGCTACGAGCACCGTTGCGCCGAACACGAAGGCCACGGCAGCGACCACAGCCACGACCCTGGTCGGGGGACCGCCATGGACCCCGGTCTCGTGTAGGACGGCATGGCCCTTGCCGCGCGTGATCAGCCAGCGGTTCACCGGGAAGGCAACCAAACCGGCGATCACTAGGGAAAAGGACAGCGCCCCCCAGAACAGCATGTCGCCTACGCCCGACTCCATCGCGCCGGGAACGATCAGCATGATGGCGTTGTCCACGATCTCCATCACCGCGATGCTGAAGGTGTCGGTGGCCAGCGCGATCGGAACGACGGCGGCCAGAGCGAAGCCCGCGCGCAGCAGCGGCAGGCTGGTCAGGCTGTAACCGAAGAAAAACGCCAGAGCGACAGCCAGCACGATCGTGCCCAGGTTCGAGAACCCGAGCGCGGTCCCGACGATCATGCCCGCCACCTCACCGATCGCACAGCCGGTCAGGCAGTGCAGCGTGGCCGAGAAGGCCACGCCGTTGAGCGCGCTCGGCGACATCGCCATCTCGTGACCTTCGTGGCTGTGAGCGCTGGCCTCGATCGCTCTCCCTTCAAGTCGTACCCGGGACTAGACCTACCTTAGCTACCCCTCGGGGGTATAGCAACCGGACTCGCGGTCGGTGGCCGAGATGCGTGCTAGGGTCCCCGGCGCTTGGTAGGTGTGCCGAATTCGCGGCCGGGAGGTCGCGGTACGGGGGAACCAATTAGACGGGGCGAGTCGGCCGACTATGGCCGTAGCGCAGCTCTTTTCGCGCGAGCCCGACAGCTAACCCCGGAGGCCTCGAAAAGAGAGGTAGTTGGTTGTTGGCTCGATATGGCTCGCTGGCCGTAACGCTGGTTATGTCTGTGATGGTCGTCGGCGACGCCGCGGCTGCCGGTGGCGGCGCGGTCGCCCCCGACCCGCCGGAGGTCGACGCGATCTCGTGCGTGACCGCCAGCGTCTGCCGTGCTCCGAACACCGTGGTCCGAGGCCAGGAGCTGGTCGTCCGCGGTCGCAGCCTGGCGGGCGCCAAGCAGGTGATCTTCCTCGGCGCTCGCGGCGCCGGCGACGACGCGGCCGCCCCGGTCACCCGCACCACCGATCGTTCGGCGGTGGCGGCGGCTCCCGCTGACGCGCAGACCGGACCGGTACTGCTCGAGGGCGCGAGCGGGACTTCGCTGGCGCGCATCGACCGGGTGAGAGTGCGCCGTGCGCTCAAGGTCGAGCCGGTCGACATCGCCCCGTCGAGCTCGTTCTACTTCGGCGGCCGCCGTAAGGCGACCTTCGAGTTCACGGTCGATCAGAGCGCCGACGTGCACGTGGAGCTATTCAACGACGAGAGCCGGGCGATAGTCGCCACCTGGGACGTGCCCGCGGATCCCGGTAGCACGCAGCGCATCCGCTGGAGCGGCAGGGTGCGCGGCCGGACGGCGGGGACCGGCCGCTACAGCTTCCGGCTCGCGGCTCCCGCCAATGTCTCGGCCAAGGCGGGTCCCGAGACCACCAGCGCCTTCTTCTTCGCCGACCACCTGTTTCCGATCCGCGGCCGCCACGACCTGGGCCAGAGCCCGACCAACGGGTTTGGCGGCGGTGGCACCCGGACCCACTACGGCCAGGACATGTTCGCCGAGTGCGGAACCAAGCTCGCCGCGGCGCGCGGCGGCAAGGTGCAGTTCGCGGGCTACCACTCCGCGGCGGGCAACTACGTGGTGATCGACGGCGCCGGAACCGGGCGCGACTACGTCTACATGCATATGCTCGAGCCGTCGCTCGTGAAGACCGGCGATCGGGTCTTCACCGGCCAGAAGATCGGTCAGGTAGGCGAGACCGGCCGCGCCAGCGGCTGTCACCTGCACTTCGAGATGTGGAGCGCGCCGGGGTGGTATGAGGGCGGCAAGGCGTTCGACCCCCTGCCCTACCTGCGCGTCTGGGATCGCAACAGCTGAGCCCGTCGCGGTGCCGAGCGGCTCAGTGAACGTGCCCTGAGGCCTCCAGCTCGCCGGCGGGCAGGCGGGCGGCGAGGACGGCGGCCAGCCACGTGGTGACGGGCACGGCGACGATCAACCCGATCGAGCCCACCAGCATCGCCACGACCTGCTCGGCGACCGCCTCGCGGCTGATCGCATCGACGAACGGCGTGCCCCCGACGCCGAACACCAGCAGGATCGGTAGCGAGGCGCCGACGTAGGCCAGCACCAGCGTGTTGACGGTGGCCGCGACGTGATCGCGTCCGACGGTGAGCGCGCCGCGGTAGAGCTCACCGGCACGCTGGCTTGGGTCGGCCCGCCGCAGCGCCATGACCGTCGAGGCTTGGCTGACGGTCACGTCGTCCAGGACGCCGAGGGCGCCGATCACCATCCCGGCGAGGACCAGTCCCGCCAGGGAGAGGTCGGCGTTGTTGGCCTGCAGCAGGTTGGCCTCCTCGGAGCTGAAGCCGGTGAGATAGGCGAGCTTGGTGAACGTGACGGCGAGGAGGATCGTCGCGGCGAGGCTGGCCGCGGTCCCCAGGATCGCGGCCAGGCTCTTCGGGCCCACCCCATGAGCGAGGGCGATGGTCAAGAGCATCACCGCCAGCGACCCCACCGTCGCCACCGCCACCGGCGATTCGGCCTCGACCAGCGCGGGAATGACGAACTTGACGACGATCACCAGGCTCGCGCCCAATCCGACCAGTGCCAGGGCGCCGCGGACTCGACCGAACACCACGACCAGGACCCCGAAGGCCACGACCAGCCAGAGCATCGGCATTCGCCGATCCACCTCGACCAGGGAGTAGGGGTCGATCGCTCCCGGGTCCGCCCCCGGTGGCACCTGGTTCTTGACGACACGTACCTTGGCGCCTTCGTCCAGTTCCGGGGCCGGGCCGGCGTCGCCGAGGGTCAGGGCCGAGCGCGATCCGCTCTCCGAGCCCTCGGTCAGCTCGATGGTCAACTCGCGGCAGTCGGTCGCCTGCGGGTTGCGGCAGCGGACCGTCTCCGATCCGACCACCTCCGCCGGTTGGGGCTCCACGTTCTGGCCGGGGATGAGGTCGACCTGCTGGCGCCCGTCCGGCCAGAGGGCGACCAACCCGATGGCCGTCCCTATCCCGAGCACCAGTACCGCGGCCAGCACCAACCTGCCGGCGGTGCTCTGAACAAGGCTCCTCACCCGTGTGACCTACGGGGTCGAGGCGCAAGCTCCTGCGCGGGCTGCCAGGCCCGGGTCCAGAGGATGGCGCGGCCGCCCGCATCCAACAGGTACGGTGGGCGCATGCAGCGAGGGAGCCGCATCACGTTCGAGGCGCCTCACATGCCCCCCTTGACCATCCCGCGCTTCTCGCCGATGTGGGAGGCATGGCCTCGGTGAGCACGCTCGAACCGGAGGCGATGGCGCGATGAACGCCCGCCGTGCGACCGCGCTGGCGGCGTTGGCCTGCGCTGCCGCCGCCGTGACCGGGTGCGGCAACACCGAGGCCGAGGAGGGCTCGTCCACCGGCAAGCTGTCCGGGCAGGCCGCGGAGGACGTGGTGCTGACCGCCGACGCGGTCGATCCCGCGGCCGTGCGCCGGGCCCAGCAGGTCCGGCGCCAGGGCAAGGCGCAGGTCGTGGAGTTGCGCGGCGCCGGGCAGGCCGCGACCTACGCCAGCGACTCGGTGAGCCCCGGCGCGCCCAGCGACGACGAGGTGCGGGCCGAGTTGCGCGAGGGCCGGGCCAAGCTGGCACGGTTCAAGCAGCTCCTCGACACCAGCGCCTACGCCCTCACCGGCCCGCGCGCCAGGATCTTGCCCAACGGAACCGCCGTCGCTCCGGCCAACGCCCCGGAGAGCGTCAAGCAGGTGATCCAGGCCGGCAACGCGATCGCCAACCTGCCCTACAAATGGGGCGGCGGCCACGGCGCGTGGCGCGACAACGGCTACGACTGCTCGGGTTCGGTTTCCTTTGCGCTGGCCGGCGCCGGCCTGCTCAACGCGCCGCTCGCCTCCGGCGGGTTCATGGGCTACGGCGCGCCGGGACCAGGGGAGTGGATCACGATCTTCGCCGGACCCGGGCACATGTACATGGTGGTGGCGGGGCTGCGCTTTGACACCAGCGGCGCCAACGGCGGGACCCGGTGGCAGGCCGAGCCGCGCGGGATGACCGGCTTGCAGGTACGCCACATCCCAGGTCTGTAGCGCGCCGCTCGCCTCAGTGCCCGCGACTCGAGCGCCCGCTCGTGGCGGCACGCCTGTCCACCCACTCGCCCACCGCGCCGGCCACGTAGCCGACCGAATGGGCCGCCCTGCCCAGCAGCGAGCCATCGAGGGGCTCCACGGCGCCGTCGGGGTCGGCGCCCTGCTCGACCGCTACCTTGCGCGCCGCGCCCACATGCCGGCGCAGCTTGCGCTCCCAGCCTGCGCAGAATTCGGCCAGCTCGGTGTCGGACTGCGACTCGGCCACGTGCCCCAGGTAGGCCAGAAGCACCGTCAGGTGCTCCACGTCCTTGACCGCGAAGCGCAGTGCCTGGTTGCGTTCCATGAAGCGGTCACGGAAGCCGGCGCGCCCGCGCGCCAAGTTGATGCCCACGCCCTGCGCGGCAGGCTTGCCGAAAAGGCCGTAGCGCGCGCTCAGGGGCTCGAGCTCCGCGATCAGGTCGCGTGCCGCGGCGGCGCCCTTCGTGAGCGGGCCCGCCGCGCCCGACCCGGTGCCGAGCCGTTCGGCCAGCGCCGTCCAGTGATTCGCCATCTGGCGAGAGAAGGCGTACAGCTCGCGGTAGCCGCGACCCTCGGCCGGGTGCAGGTTTCGACTCATGAGGCTAATTCTCTCAGAGCGACGACCGCGGGCGCCGCCTGTCCGTCCGACCCCGTACCTAGCGTGCGCGCAACTAATCCTGAGGGAGGTCCTTTCTAGCGTGCCGCCGCTGATCACCTACGAGGAAGCGCTCAAGCTGGGGGAGATCTCAGACCACGCCGAGATCGAGGCGCTGATCGAGCGCGCCTGGGCCGCCCGGGTCGAGAACTTCGGCGACTCGACCGACATGTGCTCGCTGGTCAACGCCAAGTCTGGCGGCTGCGCCGAGGACTGCGGCTTCTGCGCCCAGTCGCGCTTCGCCGAGGCGGACACGCCGATGCACGCGATGATGACTCCCGAGCAGATCCTCGAACACGCACGGGCGGCAGAGGCCGCGGGGGCCCACCGCTTCTGCATGGTCACCCAGGGTCAGGGGCTCTCCAAGCGCGACTTCGAGAACGTGCTCGAGGGAGCGCGGCTGGTTGCCGAGAAGACCAACCTCAAGCGCTGCGCCTCGGTGGGGCACATGTCGGTCAAGCGCGCCAAGCAGCTCAAGGACGCCGGCATCCAGCGGGTCCACCACAACGTGGAGACCGCGGAGAGCTACTACGACGAGGTGTCGACCACCGTCAGGTACGAGGGGCGCTTGCGCACCATCGACGCGGTCGAGGAGGCAGGCCTAGAGACCTGCGTGGGCGGCATCCTCAACCTAGGCGAGTCACGCGAGCAGCGGGTAGAGATGGCCTTCCAGCTCGCGCGCATCAACCCGACCAGCGTGCCGATCAACATGCTCAACCCGCGGCCGGGCACCAAGTTCGGTGACCGCGATTACATGGACCCGTGGGAGGCGGTCAAGTGGATCGCGATCTTCCGGCTGATCATGCCCGAGGCCCTCTTTCGCCTCTGCGGCGGCCGGGTCGAGAACCTCGGCGAGTTGCACTCCCTGGCCGTCAAGGCGGGCATCAACGGCGTGATGATGGGCAACTTCCTCACGACCCTGGGCTCCGAGCCCGAGGACGACCGCGCGATGTTCGAGGGGCTGGGCCTCAACGTTGCACGCCAGCCCGACAACGGCGCAAACCCGCGCCCCGACAACCGCTCGGGGTGGCTGGACGGCGAGTCTCCCAGGACACCGGTCGACGACCTGATCGCCACCCGCGACGAGGCCAACTTCTGGAACCCCGAGCAGCAGCTGAGGCGGGTCAAGAAGACCGCCGTCCCTCCCCGCCCCGACGGCGCGCCCAACCGGGGCGGCGAACCGGAAGCTCTCCGGGTGGTCGAGGTTCCGGCCTCAGAACCGAGCCTGCCAAGGAAGCAGGGAGCGACGCGTGCGAATGCACGCGAGCGACCGATGACAAAGGCAGGAGAAGGTTCTGAGGCCGGAGGGAAGGCGGCGTGACAGATATCGAGGAAGCGCTCGAGGAGATCCGCAGCCGCGGCCTCTACCGGCGTATGCGCATGATCTCCGGGCCCCAGGGCCCGCGCGTACTGCTCGACGGGCGCCCGGTGCTCCTGCTCTGCTCGAACAACTACCTCGGGCTTGCCGACCACCCTCGCGTGCGCGAGGCGGCGGCGGACGCCGCCATGCGCTACGGCGCGGGCGCCGGCGCGTCCCGTCTCGTCTCGGGGACGATGCGCATCCACCGGCGCCTGGAGGAGCGGCTGGCCGAGTTCAAGGGCTACGACGCGTCGCTGCTGTTCGGCTCGGGCTATCTCGCCAACTCCGGCGTGATCGGTGCGCTGGCGCGTTCGGGCGAGGTCGTCTTCTCCGACTCGCTCAACCACGCGAGCATCGTCGACGGCTGCCGCCTGGCGGGGGCCGAGACCTTCGTGTACGAGCACAACGACCTCGACCACCTGGCTTGGGGCCTCGAGCAGGCGGGAGGCCGCGGCAGCCTGATCGTGACTGACGGCGTGTTCTCCATGGACGGTGACGTGGCACCGCTCACCGAGATCGTCGAGCTGGCCCGCCGCCACGATGTGCGCGTGATGGTCGACGAGGCCCACGGCACCGGCGCCACCGGCCCCGGGGGTCGCGGCGCGGTTGCCGAGGCCGGGCTGGAGGACGAGGTCGACGTGCTGGTTGGCACGCTCGGCAAGGCCCTCGGCTCCTACGGCGCATTCGTGTGCTGTGAGCGGCGCACCGCCAAGTATCTGATCAACACGGCGCGCACGCTGATCTTCTCGACGGCGCCCCCGCCCCCGTCGGTGGCCGCGGCCATGGCCGCTCTGGAGCTTCTGCAGGAAGAGCCGCGCCGGGTGGAGAAGCTGCAGCGCAACGCGTCGGTCCTGCGCGCGGCGCTGGCCGAGCAGGGCCTGCCCGCCTCGCCCGGCGAGACCCAGATCCTCCCGGTGGTGATCGGCGCTGCCGGCGATGCTCTCGCGGCCAGCGAGCGGGCGCTGGAGAACGGCGTGTTCGCTCAGGCCATCCGCCCGCCCACCGTAGCCGAGGGCAGCTCCCGCCTGCGACTCACCGTGATGGCCTCACACACCAAGTCGGAGTTGCGCGACGCCGCCAAGACGATCGCCGCCGCCGTGCCCGCCTCCGTGCGCAAGGCCGCGGCGCGGCGCGTGCTGGAGGCCGAGTCGACCGTCGCCACCAGGGGCCGCGTCTTCGACGGCTTGGCCGCCTGACCGTGCGCCGGCAGGCGTTGTGCGTGGGCTCTTCGTAACCGGAACAGATACCGGCGCCGGGAAGTCCGTCGTGGCCGCGGCGATCTGCGCGGCCCTGGCCGCCCGGGGCGAGCGGGTAGCCGCGTTCAAGCCGGTCGTGACCGGTACCGACGAGCCTTCCGGCGCGTGGCCTGCGGACCACGAGCTGCTCGCCGCAGTCACCGGCCAGCGGCCTGACGAGGTCGCCCCCCTGCGCTTCGGCGCCGCTTGCTCTCCCCACCTGGCGGCCGAGCTGGCGGGAACCACCATCGATCCGCCCAAGCTCGTGGCCGCCGCCAGGCGCGCGCGCGAGTGGGCCGACGTGCTCGTGTGCGAGGGCGTCGGCGGCCTGCTCGTACCCTTCTCTCTCGGGTACTCGGTACGAGATCTCGCCGCCGACCTCGGCTTCCCGGTGGTGGTAGCGGCCCGTCCCGGCCTGGGAACGATCAACCACACGCTCCTGACGGTGGAGGCGGCACGGGCAGCCGGACTGTCCGTCGCGGGCATCGTGATGACCCCGTGGCCAGGAGAGCCGGGGCCGATCGAGCGCTCGAACCGGGCCACGGTGGAATGCCTCGCGGGCGTCGCCGTCAGCGGCTTGGCCTTCACCCACCCCCAGTCGCTCGAACGGGCCGGCGCAGAGCTTCCGCTGTCCGACTGGTTCAGCATCCGTCACACTGACGAGAAGTGATGGAGCACGGCACGACCCAACAGCACCCCAAGGCCGAAGGCGATGGCGACGATCGCCATCCCGCGATCAAGAAGCTCCACGAGCGCAAGGAGCGCCACCAGGAACGCAGCCGCCCCGTCCGCTACGCCGTAGCGGCACTTGGAGCGCTCATCACGTTGGCGGGAATCGTGATGACGGGGCCTGTCCCGGGTCCGGGGTTCCTCGTGATCCCGATTGGGCTCGCGCTGCTCGCCCTTCAGTTCGAGTGGGCGGAGGGGCTCTACGAGAAGGCGGTGATCTGGGCCGACAAGGCCAAGGAGCAGGCGGCAAGCCGAACCCGCGGCCAGAAGATCGCGAGCGCGGTGATCGCGGTCCTCGCCATCGCCGCAGCGATCGTGGTGGTGATCCTCTTCGACGTGCCGATCCTGCCCGACAAGTAGCCGGGCGCTCAGGCTTCGGCCGCCGCCTTGCTCTCCCGCTCGGCCTCGCGCAGCTCGATCCGGCGGATCTTGCCGGTCAGGGTCTTGGGCAGGTCGTCCACGAACTCGATCTCGCGGGGATAGGCGTAAGCCGACAGGTGCCCGCGCACGAAGCTCTTGATCTCGGCCGCGGTCTCCTCGGTGGGCTCGTGGCCGTCGGCGAGCACAACGAAGGCCTTGACGATGTCTCCGCGCTTGGGGTCGGGTGAGGCCACCGCCGCCGCCTCCTGCACAGCCGGGTGCTCCACGCACGCCGACTCCACCTCGAACGGACCGATGCGGTAGCCGGCGGAGATGATCACGTCGTCGGCGCGGCCGGCGTACCAGACGTAGCCGTCCTCATCGATCTCAGCGGCATCCTTGGTGTGAAACCACTCCCCGCCGAAGACCTCGTCGGTGTCCTCCGGACGGTTCCAGTAGCCGAGCGGGTAGTGGGGATTCGACCGCGCGCGCAGGCAGATCTCCCCCCGCTCGCGGGGCGGCAGAGGCTTCTCGTCCTCGTCGAGGATCGCGACGTCCCATCCGGGCATCACGCGTCCCATCGACCCCTCGCGCACCTCGACCGTGGGGAAGTTGCCACACAGCGGATAGCTCTCGGTCAGGCCGTAGTAGTCGAGCACGGTGTGCCCGTACTGATCCCGGAACCAGCGGATCACCTCGGGGTTGAGCGGCTCACCGGCGGAGCATGGGTTGCGAAGCTCGGGCAGCGGGAAGCGCTTGCCGGCGTCCTTGATCGCGGTCATCGCCCGCAGCGCGGTAGGGGTGGTGAACATTCCCTGCACCCCTCGCCGCGACAGGAACTCGAGCTGATCTTCGGGGTTGAAGCCACCCTTGCGCGCGTAGACCAGGGCGGTGGCGCCGTAGCGCCAGGGCCCCAGCAGCGGCGCGATGCCGGCGGCCCAGGCCCACTCGCCCATCCCGTGGAAGAGCTCGCCATCTTGCACGTCGTGGCAGAACTCGAACTCCTCGTGCGCGAGCAGGTAACGGTGGGCGTGAAGGATGCCCTTGGCCAGGCCCGTGGTGCCCGACGAGTAGTAGAGCTGGGCCGGGTCGTCGGCGGCGGTGCCGGCCACGTCGTAGGAGTCCGAGGCCGCCCCGAGGGCAGTCATGAGGTCGATGTCGCCGTCGCGGTTCTCGCCTTCATCGTCGGGCGACTCGATCGTGAAGATCACCTCGGCCATGCCGTCCGGAATCCGGTGCCGGTTGGCGGTGTCGGTGACCAGCGCCTTCGCCCCCGAGTCGCGCAGCCGGTGCTGGATCCCCTCATCGCCATAGAGCACCGACATCGAGAGCAGGATCGCGCCGCGCTTGTAGGTGCCTAGGAACACGGCAGCGGTCTCGGGCAGCGAGGGCAGCAGCGTGGCCACGCGGTCGCCGCGCTCGACGCCGTGATCCTCGAGGGCTCCGGCAAAGCGGTTCGACAGGTCCTGCAGCTCGCCGAAGCTGACCTCACGGTCGTCGCCGCGCCAGTCCTCCCAGACCATGGCGAGCTTGTCACGCGGGTGCTTGTCGCACACGTCGACGGCGATGTTGTAGCGCTCGGGCACCTCCCACCGGTGCGCCTCGCGCATCTCCTCGTAGCTGCCCAGGCTGTACCTGCGGTGGCTCATCGCTCTCCTTTCCTCTCGTCTCGGATACCCGCCGCCGCGCCGGGTTAGTCGCCGGGCTGCCACATTGGCCGCGTGCGCTTTCGCGGCCGGCTCCTTCTCGCCCTGCTGCTCGCAGCCCTCGCCGGATGTGACTCCGGCGCCGATTCCGAGCCCTCGCCTCCGGGCGGCCCGCGCGTGACGGTGACGGTGAACGTAGACCGGCGGGTGGCCACCCGAGGATCCATGAACGGCTTCATCCACTCGCTGAGCGCCTCCGAGCCCAGGGACGACCTGGTGCGCCCCCTCGCCCCTCGCCTCTGGCGCAGCGACCTGTCGCGCGCGCCGCTGGGCCGGGCGCGGGCGCTCGGCGCGCGCTACCAGCTCGTGCTGAGCGACCTGTGGGGCTACCCGTCCAATGACTGGAACGGCCGTGGCCCGCCGTGGGCCGATCTGGCCGCATGGGAGCGGTTCGTGCGGCGGGTGGCGCGCCGCCACCGTGGGCTGCCGTTGAGCTGGGACATCTGGAACGAACCAAACGGGCCGAGCTTCTGGAGTGGCGGCCGCGCGCGGTTCTTTGCCACGTACGCGGTGGCCAACCGCGCGCTGCGAGAGGAGCTGGGCGACCGCGCGGAGATCGTCGGACCCAGCGTCTCGCGCTATTCGCCGGAGTGGATCGACGCCTTCCTGGGCCACTGCGCAGTGGCGCGCTGCCGCATCTCGGCGCTGTCCTGGCATGAGAACCTGCGCCCCGAGGATCCGCTCGAGGGCATCGCCGACCACCTCGCCGATGCGCGGTCACGGGTGCTCGCCGATCCCCGTTACGCGGACCTCGGGATGAGCGAGATCCACGTGAACGAGTACGTCGGCGCAGTGGACCGCTACCTCCCGGGCGAGGCGGTGGCCTACCTCTCGCAGCTGGAGGCCGGCGGAGCCGACCTGGCGGCGCTCTCGTGCTGGACCGAGGAGGACTGCGCGCCCGCGGGACTCGACGGGCTGGTCGCTCCCGCCGAAGACGCGCCGCGAGCGGTGTGGTGGGCACACCGCTGGTACGCCCAGGGCGCCGGGGCGCGGTTACGGGGCGAGTCGAGCAACCCGTCCGTGGCGGTGCTCGCGAGCGCACCTGCCGAGGGGCGGGTCGAGGTTCTGCTCGGCCACGTGGGTGCCAGGTCCCCTGGCAAAGCGGTGTCGCCGGTGGCGGTCGAGGTGACCCTCGCGGGCCTCCCGCAGTCGGGACGCTTCCGGGCGACGATCGACCGGCTGCCCGCCGCGGGCGACGCCGCCGTCGTCCCGCAACGGGTCGAGGACCGCGAGTTGAGCGTCGAAGGCGGGGCGCTGCGCCTCGCCGTGCCCGCACTCGGGGCCCACGAGGCCGCGCTGCTGACGCTCGGCCCGCTCTAGCAACTCCGGGGGCCGAAGCAGACTTGCTCCGCCGGCTCGCCGCTCAGCTTCGACGGCGACGGGTCAGACGCGATGCCAAGACGCCTCGCCACCTGGCTTTGCGCCGGCGATCTACTTCGGGCGCAGTCTCCTGGTCTTCTTCGCGGTCGCCGGCTCGTTCGGCCTCGGCTGCTGCGCGCTCGCGGCTCAACCCGAAGAGCTCGACGATCTTCGCGACATCCTCCGGGCGCTTGACACGCAGGCTCACCCAATCAGAGCCAGAGACGAGGTCATCGGGCGAGATGCGGCCGCCGGCGATCAGCTCGTCGAGGATGGGCCGCGGGAACGGCAGGTCAGCCACGGTCTCGCCGTGCAGGTGGCCGAGCTCCTGGCGCCCGAGGTGAAACACGATCCCGCCGAATCGGTGCGGTGCCTCGGTGACCTGCGGGTGCGCGAGCAACTCGCGGCGGACCGCGGCGGTCAGCGACGGGGCGTCCATGGTGGCCCCAGGCTACTCGGCCGGGGGTCGCCATCGCGTGGGGTCCGCGCTCGCCTGGCGGTCACCACGCCGAGGGCCGGTAGTCCTTGAGAAAGCAACCGTAGAGATCCTCCCCCGCCTCGCCGCGCACGATCGGGTCGTACACGCGCGCCGCGCCGTCCACGAGGTCCAGTGGCGCGTGGAAGCCCTCTTGGGCCAGGCGCATCTTCGTCGGGTGCGGGCGCTCGTCGGTGATCCAGCCCGTGTCCACGCTGGTCATCAGGATGCCGTCGCCCGTCATCTCCTGGGCGCTCGTGCGGGTGAGCATGTTGAGCGCGGCCTTGGCCATGTTGGTGTGCGGGTGCCCCGGGCCCTTGTAGCCGCGGCCGAACTGCCCCTCCATCGCCGAGACGTTGACCACGTACTTGCGCCGTGCCGGCGCCGCGGCCATCGCGGGGCGCAGCCGGCCGACCAGGATGAACGGTGCGGTCATATTGCACAGCTGCACCTCGAGCAGCTCGATCGGCTCGACCTCCTCCACCAACTGGCTCCAGCTGTTGGCGGGATGGCGGTCGGGCACGAGCCCGCCGGCGTCGATGGCTGTCTCGGCGGCGATCCGCTCCGGGGACGCCGAGCCGGCGGTGAGGGCAAGGGCGGTGAGCGCGTGCGGTGTGGGCGCCCAGTGCCCTACGGCGTCGGGGCCGGCGAGCAGCGCCGGGTGGCTGTCCGCAGTGTGTCCGAAGACCCTCACATCCGGCTGTGGCCCGGGCGGCAGGGGTGCCGTCTCCGCCTCAGCAAGTAAGGCATAGGACCCGGCCGGTCTGCGCACGGTCTGGGCGGCGTTGTTGATCAGGATGTCGAGTGGGCCGCGGTCGACCACGGAGTCGCAGAGCGCGACCACCTGAGCCGGGTCGCGTAGGTCGATGCCGACGATGTGCAGCCGGTCCAGCCAATCGTCGCTGTCGCCCATCGCTGTGAAGCGGCGGATCGCGTCGTGGGGGAAGCGCGTGGTGATCGTGGTGTCGGCGCCGTCGCGCAGGAGCCGCAGCGCGATGTGCATCCCGATCTTGGCCCGCCCGCCGGTGAGCAGGGCGCGGCGGCCGTTAAGGTCCGTGCGGGCATCGCGCCGGGAGCGGTTGTGTTGAGCGCACTCCGGACAGAGCTGGTGGTAGAAGGCGTCCACCTGGTGGTAGCGGGTCTTGCACACGTAGCACGCACGCGCCTGGATCAGGGTGCCGGCGGTTGATCCGTTCGCGCTCGGTCGCGGCGGCAGGCCCTGGGTCTCGTCGTCGATGCGGCCCGGAGCACCCGTGGCCGTGGCCGCCGTCACCGCCTCGTCGGCCGCGAGCACGGCCGCCCGGCGGTCGGCCCTCCGGCGCAGCTTCACCGTCTTGTACAGCGAGGCCGTCGCCCGCTGAACCGCCAGCGCGTCCGGGTGGTCGAGCGGCAGCTCATCCACCTCCGCGAGCACGCGCAGGGCGGCCTCCAGGCGAGCCGGGTCGATCCCAGCGGGCCGCCTATCTCCGTGCGGGGGCTTCTCGGACTCCGGCACTGCCTAACCGAAGCTTTCGGGAAGCACGGGGAGGCCTTCGGCGCGGGCGGCGGTATGCAGGCGCAGGTCCCAGGTGGCGAACATCAAGTCATCGCCTCCGAGCAGGAGAGCAGCCGCGAGGTGAAGCGCATCGAGGCTTCGGAGCGCGTGGTCGACAGCGAGCGCCGCGGCGTGCTCGACGAGGGACTGGTCGACCTCGACGATGCCGAATGCCGGCCACTCCTCCGCCACCGCCTTGGCCGCGCGGGCCCCGGCCGCCAGACCCACAGCGCGGACGGTCTCGACGTACCCGGCTCGGCACATGTACCAGCCGTCGGCTCGCTCCATCTCCTCTCGAACCACGCTGCTGTCGGGCTCGGCGACGTAGCGCTTGACCAGCGCACTGGCGTCGAGGTAGAGCTTCAGTGCGCGGAATCCCGCTCGGAGAGCACCAGTGACGAGGCGCTGCGACCGCCCCTGGCCAGCTTCGGCGCCCGCCCCGGCCGGCCCCGTGCCGCGGGCGTGACCCGGCCGTTGGCGACGAGCTCGCGCATGCGATCGTCCCCGGCGGCTGCGGTCGCCGGGACGATATCTGCGATCGGGCGCCCCCGGCGGGTGACCCGCACCTGCTGACCACCGGCCACCGCGCGCAGCGTCTCACTGAGCGACCCCTTCAGCTCCCGCACACCGATCTCGCGCATGTGACCACCGTAGCACCGAAGAGGTCACTAGCCTCGGGACTCTCGCGCCTGGCAGCCGAAAGCACCTCCCGCGTGGAGTTGGTGATTGACCGGCTCGGGTGGGTCGCCGAGAAAGCAGCGACCGTGGGCGAGCGGCTATCGCAATGCGCCGCGAGCGATACGGTGCACCGCCGTCGACCGCACGACTCCTTTGTGGCGAAGCGGTCACGCGCTCACTGAAACCGCTCTCGGGTCGAGCCCGGTCGGGATCCCCGCCCTCTCGGTGAGACCGAGCCTCTCGGGCCTCTTGGCCGTGTCGGTGGGATCCGGGTCAGTCCTGGGGCGGCCGAGCGGCGCCTTTGAGATGGCGCGGTCTTCGTCGCTCGTGCGGTCCGCTGCGAGGGCTATGTTCCGACCGTGGTGGGTGCGATCAGCGAGTTGAGCGATGTCGAGCTGTCGCGGGTCGAGGCGGCTGTGGGATCGCGGTCCTTCAAGCGCGGGCGCGGCTACGCGCGCGACAATCGGGTGGCCGCGGTCGAGTGGGACCCGACGGCCGAGACGTTGGTCGGCTCGGTGGTCGGCCAGGGCGCGCTGTATCGGACCGTGGCGTTCTTCGCCGAGGATGGCGACGGCGCGCTGACGTTCGACGACGGCGAGTGCAGCTGTCCGGTGGGATACAACTGCAAGCACGTCGCAGCGGTCGTGATGGCCGCGCTCGACGGCCGGGCGCCGGGTGGGTCGGTGCCGGGCCGGCTCGCGTCGCGCCCCGTCGCGGCGAAGACGCGGCCGGCGGCTTGGGAGACGCCGTTGCGCGCGCTGATCGACGCACCGGCGCCGCAGGCGGCCGGTAGTCCGCTCGCGGTCGAGCTGGCGCTGCACGCGGCCGGGCAGGGCGGTCGTAGCGCCCCGCGACTGATGGCGCGGCTGATGCGTCCGGGCGCGCGCGGCGGCTGGGTCAACGGCTCGCTGACGTGGAACGGGTTGGATTCGTGGCACGTCCAGAGTGGCGATCACCGGCTGGATCACCTCGCGCTGGTCCGCGAGCTGTACGCGGTCTACCGCGCCGGCGAGGGGCGAGCGTCTTACTCCTACCACTACGGCGCCGACAAGAAGCTCGATCTCGGCGGTTGCGACAGCGCGCAGCTGTGGTCGCTGCTTGACGAGGCCGCACGGCTCGGATTGCCGCTCATCCACGCGACCCCTGCGCTCGGCGAGATCCCGCGCTACCAGCGGGGCGAGTTGCTCCTCGACGTCACGCGACGGGATGGTCAGGGCGCGGTGATGGCCGCGGTCATTGAGCTCGACGGCGAGGACTCCCAAGACCTCGAGCCGCTGCTGTTCCTCGGCGCCAGCGGGCACGGCATCGTGTGTGCCGAGCGCGCCGACCTCGCCGCCGGCCACGGCCTCGAGAGCGTGCGGCTGCGGCTCGTGCGCCTCTCTCGGTCGGCGCCGCCGCGGCTGCGCCGGATGGTCCTTCACGGTGAGCGGCTCGAGATCCCGGCGAGCGAGCTCGACCGCTTTGCCGCCGACCTCTGCCCCGCGCTGCGCAGCGTGGTCACCGTGGTGTCCTCAGACGAGTCGTTCACCCCGCCCGAGATCTCGGCGCCGACGCTCGAGCTGCGTGCGACGTTTGGCCCCGACCATGACGTCGAGGTCGCGTGGGAGTGGGCCTACCGGGTCGGCGAGACCGTGCGCCGCGCCGCGCTGGGCACCAACGGAAGCGGCCCCGGGTTCCGCGATCTCGAGGCCGAGCGCGCGATCCTCGCCGGCGCGGAGCTCGGCGAGACGGGCCTCGGGCGCTTCGGCCTGCTTGACGGCGCCGGACGGCCCGCCGACGTTCCGGGGGTGTCGCTCTCGGGCCTCGACAGCATGCGGCTCACGACGGAGGCGCTGCCGCGGCTGGCGCAGCGGCCGGACATCGCCGTCGAGATCGCCGGCGAGCCGGCGGGTTACCGCGACGTCGGCGACTCGCTCGAGATCGGAGTGTCGACCGCTGACGTGGCGGGAGAGCGCGACTGGTTCGACCTCGGCGTCACCATCGGCGTCGACGGACGAGAGCTGCCCTTCGCGGAGGTGTTCGCGGCCCTCGCGCGCGGCGAGTCGCACCTGTTGCTCGAAGACGGCGCTCACTTCTCGCTGCTCACACCGCGGCTGCAGTCGCTGCGGGGGCTGATCGATGAGGCGAGGGCGCTGGCGGAGTCGCCGTCTGCGGCGCTGCGGATCAGCCGCTACCAGGCCGGGCTGTGGGCCGAGCTGGCCGCGCTCGGGGTCGTGACCGAGCAGGCGCAGGCGTGGCAGCGCCAGGTCGGCGCGCTGCTCGAGCTGGACGCGCTCGCCGACCACGCCCCGCCGGCAACGCTGACGGCGCAGCTACGCCCCTACCAGCGCGACGGGTTCGGCTGGCTGGCCTCCCTGTGGGAGCTCGAGCTCGGCGGGATCCTCGCGGACGACATGGGGTTGGGAAAGACGCTCCAGGCGCTCGCGGTGATCTGTCACGCCCGCGAGAGCGATCAGGGGGTCGGCCCGTTCCTGGTGGTCGCGCCGACGAGTGTCGTGTCCAACTGGGTGGGAGAGGCGGCGCGCTTTGCTCCCAGGCTGAGGGTTGAGGCGGTCACCGACACGCTGGCACGGTCAGGCCGCGCGATCGAACAGGTGGCCGGCGCCGAGGTCGTGGTCACGACCTACACGCTGTTCCGGCTCGAGACCGATGCCTACCGCAGGGTGCCTTGGGCCGGCCTGATCCTCGACGAGGCGCAGTTCGTCAAGAACCACCAGGCCAAGACCTACCGCTGCGTCCGCGAGCTGGCGGCGCCGTTCAAGCTGGCGATCACCGGCACCCCGATGGAGAACAACCTGATGGAGCTGTGGTCGCTGCTGTCGATCACCGCGCCCGGGCTGTTCCCCGATCCGAAGCGGTTTGCCGAGCAGTACGCGCGGCCGATCGAACGCGGCGGCGACGCCGAGCGGCTCGCGCGCCTGCGGCGCAGGATCAAGCCGCTCGTCAAGCGCCGCACGAAGGAGCTGGTGGCGGGCGACCTTCCGCCAAAGCAGGAGCAGACCCTCGACGTCGACCTGCACCCGCGCCACCGCAAGCTCTACGACACGCACCTCCAGCGGGAGCGCCAGAAGATCCTGGGGCTGATCGACGATTTCGACCGCCACCGCTTCACGATCCTGCGCTCGATCACCGTGCTGCGTCAGCTCAGCCTGCACCCGGGCCTCGTCGATGACCGCCACGATCCAGTGCCGTGCGCCAAGCTCGGCGCGCTCGTGGAGCAGCTGGCCGACGTTATCAGCGGCGGCCACCGCGCGCTTGTGTTCAGCCAGTTCACGGGGTTCCTGGCCAAGGCCCGCGAGCGCCTGGACGGCGAGGGCATCGACTATTGTTACCTCGACGGCCGCACGCGCCGGCGCGATCGCGTGCTCGAGCGCTTCAAGGAAGGGGCTGACCCGGTGTTCCTGATCAGCCTCAAGGCCGGCGGGTTCGGCCTCAACCTCACCGAGGCCGACTACTGCTTCCTGCTGGACCCGTGGTGGAACCCGGCCACCGAGGCGCAGGCGGTCGACCGCACCCACCGCATCGGCCAGACCCACCCGGTGATGGTCTACCGGATGATCGCCCGCGACACGATCGAGGAGAAGGTCGTCGCCCTCGCGCGCCGCAAGGCCGCGCTGTTCAGCGGAGTGATGGACGACGGCGACCTGTTCGCGAGCAGCCTCACCGCGACGGACATCCGCGGGCTGCTCGGCTGAGCAACCCTGCCCCGCGTCCGGGCACCGTTACTGCTTTCGCGTGGCCCCTAGACCAGCCGCCGCTTCGTCATCTCACCCGGCTTGTCTTGCAGCGCCTCTCGAAGCGATCGCGGGCGGCGAGCGGATCGTGGCCAAAGAAGTCGTCTGGTTCGCCGACGCGAGGACGATCGCTTCGCGCCGGGAGGAATCGCCCGACCGGGCGAGGCGGTCGCTACTCCTTTCCGCGAAAGCAGAAGTCCCGGGGGGCCGCTGCTCCCCGTGCACAGGAGCGGCAGTCTGCGGTCCCACGTCCGGCAGTCGTCCCGCTTCAGCGCTCCGGCGGACGGGTCGGGAAGGATCGACCGGTGTGCGCGTCGGTGGTCTATTTGCGGCTGGCTCGCTCGATGAAGGCGGCCGTGTTTCCGGCGGATCGCGAGGTGCGGCCGTCCGCGACGCGGCGTCTCTCCCGCGCAGCACCTCGTCGTCCCCCTCGAGGACGACCTCTGCGCGGTGGCAGGTCCCTCTGGGAAGGACCGTAAGCGGGGAGGTCGACGAGCCCGTCCGCGATCACGCACTCGCAGCTAACCGTCAACTTCGTCCTTTGGGACGGGACAAGTCCCTCCTCCTACAGCGCGCAGCGGCCTCAACCTCGCGCACCCACCGTGTCCGTAGTAGCTCCTGAGCGGAGGCTTCGCCCATAGTTCCACAGGACCGTCCCTACCAGGACGGCAGCGACAACGGACCCCATCAAACTCAGGCTGAGGTCCCCGAGGGTGTCTGTGTAAGCGGTGCGGTACTCATTTGGATTGTCGCGGACGAACGTCACGTACTCACCTAGCTCCCAGAGGATGTGGGTCACCGCGCCAAAGCCCACCACCAACCCCGCATGTGCCCATCGCGGAAGCTCGGGGGCAGCGTGAAGTGCCAACCCGAACGCCATGGCCCAAGGCACCCAGGTCAGAAAGTGCATGAGATCGTCGAACCAGGCGACCGTGTCGTACAGGTGCATCGCGTTCCCCGCAGTGTCCATGAAGAACGGCACCACCACCAGGATGTCGATCCAATGCGGGTAGGAAGTTCCACGGCGCTCTCGGCCCAGTAGTAGCCACACAGCCGGCACCAGCAGGGTCACAAGGCCGTAGGCCACCAGTCGCGCGCCAAACGCCTTGCCCTCGAATTGGGGCAGATCGGGGGAGAGGGTCCCGAAGAGCAACAGCGCGAGCAACCCGAGCTTGAGGACCAGATTGCCCGCGAGCAGCATGCCTGCGCAATACGCCGCCCGGGGTCGACCTCCTCCGACGCCGCGAGCAGACGTTGCCGAGCGCGAGATCAGCGGCGACGCAAGCTGGCCGTGAAACCGACCAGGTCACAGCAGGCGCAGGTTAACGGCGCTGCCGCTTCTCGACGGGAGGGGCACTCTCGAGACGTCCGCCAAACGTCTCCCGAGCTTCTGCTTTGGTGGGAAGCAGTAGCGGAGGTAGCGCCGGCTGCGACGACTGCTACCGGCGCATTGCGATAAGGATGCAGCGGTGGAGCCCCGAGCGCCCGAGCGAGAGGGGCCCGGAGAGGCCCAGGCCAATGAAGGCCGGATAGCGGCAAGCAGGGCTGATCCGTCACTCGGCGTCGTCAGACGCGTAGTCCACGATCGACTTGTCGATCAGCCACTCGACCGGGGCCTTGTCGTCGGTGTAGACGGTGCCGCCCTCCAGCTTCGGGCCGATCCGCGCGGCGGACGCCAGCGCGGTGGCGCGCAGCCCGACGGGCAGCGACGGCACCTGGCGGCGCAGGTTCGCGGCCGACAACGGCTGCTCGCTGGCCACGATCAGTGTGTTGGTGTCCTCGATCGGGTCGCGCACCACATGCTTGAAAGCGGCCCCGATGGAGGCGCTCAGCACCTTCTCCAGGTCGTCCTGATTCTCGGGGTGGCCGGCGTTCACGATCAGCACCCCTCCCGGCGTGAGCCGGTCGCGAACCAAGTCGAAGAACTCCTTGGTGGCCAGGTAGAAGGGGATGTACGGCTGGCGGTAGGCGTCGACGGAGATCACGTCATAGCGGGCGTCGGTGCGGCGCAGGTAGGGCCGTGCGTCCTCGTGATAGAGGTGCAGCCGTGGGTTGTTCATGTCGAAGAAGCGCCTCCCGATCTCCGACAGCTCGGAGTCGATCTCCACCCCGTCGACACGCGTGGAGGGAAAGAACTCCTCGTAGGCGCGCGATGTCGTGCCCCCGGCATTGCCGAGAATCGCGACGCGCTTCGGCGCTGCGTCGAGAGCGGTGAAGGGGAGGACCAGGTGCCCGTCCCATACGTCCCCGGTGAGCACGGTGTCCGGGTTGTAGATCGAGTGCTGGGCCTGGCCCTCGTTGAGCTCAAGCGTGCGAGAGCCGTCGTCGCGCTCGATCACGCGCGCGTACTGGTACTCGGTGTCGGTCTCGTAGATCACCCGGCCCGAGTCGGTCTGGGCCTTCAGCACGCCCACGGGTAGGACCATCAGCACGACGATCCCCGCCGGCGCCAGGGCGTAACGGCGCGCGGGCCACAGGCCCAGCACCGCCACCAGCGCGATGGCCAGCGCGAAGATCAGAAACGTGCGGCGAGTGCCCACCAGCGGGATGAAGACCAGCGCCGAGAGCAGCGTGCCGGCAAGGCTCCCTGCGGTTGAAAGCGCGTAGAGGCGCCCGGCCACCTCCCCCGCCTGCTCGATGGTGGACACGGCCAGCCTGATGGCCCAGGGGGACACCATGCCCAGCAGCAGCACCGGCACGGCCACCAGTCCGAGGACGCCGACGAGCGAGCCCAGGAAGGCCCCGGCTGAGATCGAGTCGAGGGCGTCGACGGCCACGCTCAGCAGCGGGTCGGCGAGAAAGGGCACGAGGGCGAGCAGGACCGCCGCCGTGAGCGTGAGCAGGCAGAGCCCGCGCATGTGCGGGTGGCGGTCGGCCAGCCGGCCCCCCAGCCAGTAGCCGATCGAGAGCGCCACCAGCACGACGCCGATCGTGTTGGCCCACACGATGGTGGAGGCGCCGAAGTACGGCGAGAGCAGGCGGACGGCCGCGATCTCGGCACCGAGGGAACCGGTCCCGACCACGAATACGAGCAGCGGTAGGGGCGGCATTCCGACTGGGACGATAGCTAGGGTCGATCGCGGTGAGTCCCCGGTCCGAAGCGCACGCGCAGCTCGTGTCCGAGGATCGCTCCTGCGTCTGGCATCCGTTCACACAGCAGCAGGGATGGGCCGGCGAGGAGCCGCTGATCATCGAGCGCGGCGAGGGCACCGACCTCATCGACACCACCGGCAGGCGCTACATCGACGGCGTCTCGTCGCTGTGGTGCAACGTGCACGGCCACCGTCACCCGCGCATCGACGCCGCGGTGCGCGGCCAGCTCGACAAGGTCGCTCACTCCACGATGCTCGGCCTCACCCATCCGACCGCGATCGGGCTCGCCCGCCGCCTCGTCGATATCGCCCCCGCTGGTCTCACCCGCTGCTTCTACTCCGACAGCGGTTCCACGGCCACCGAGATCGCCCTGAAGATGGCCTTCCAGTACTCACGCCAGCGCGGCGGCGAGGGCGCGCGGCGTACCCGGTTCATCTCGCTGCGTGACGCCTACCACGGGGACACGATCGGCTCGGTGTCAGTGGGCGGCATCGACCTCTTCCACTCCACCTACCGCCCGCTGCTGTTCGAGACGCTGAAGGCCGAGCCCGGCGAGGCCGCGGACATGCAACGGCTCTTCGAGGCCCACCCCGGTGAGGTGGCGGCGGTGATCATGGAGCCGCTGGTCCAGGGCGCCGCCGGGATGCTGGTGCACCCGCCCGGCTACCTGCGCGCCGTGCGCGAGCTATGTGACGCCCACGGCGCGCTGCTGATCTGCGACGAGGTGGCCACCGGCTTTGGCCGCACGGGCAAGATGTTCGCCTGCGAGCACGAGCAGGTGGCGCCCGACCTGATGTGCGTGGCCAAGGGAATCACCGGCGGATACCTGCCGCTGGCCGCCACGCTCGCGACCGAGGAGATCTATGAGGGCTTCCTCGGCGAGCACGCGGAGTTCCGCACCTTCTTCCACGGCCACACCTACACGGGCAACCCGCTGGCCTGCGCCGCGGCCCTCGCCACGCTCGACATCTTCGAGGAGGAGCAGACCCTGGAGCGCCTGCAGCCGAAGATCGAGCTGCTCGGCGAGCTGCTCGAGGAGGTCGCGGCGATGCACGAGGTGACGGAGGTTCGCCGTCGCGGCTTCATGACCGGCATCCAGCTCGGCGATCACCCCGTCGAGCTGAGGATGGGCCACCGCGTGACCCTCGAGGCCCGGCGCCGCGGCGCGATCGTCCGCCCCCTCGGCGACACGGTGATCCTGATGCCGCCGCTGGCGATCTCCGAGGCCGACCTGCGACGGCTGGTGGAGATCACCGCGGAGGCTGTTGAAGCGGCGGTGGCCACCACGCGCCCTGCCGTCGCGGCCGCCTAGCCCTCGTAGACCTCGAAGTCCTTCTTGCGCGCGCCGCACACAGGGCAGAACCAGTCACCCGGGATGTCCTCGAACGCGGTGCCGGGGGGGATGCCCCCGTCGGGGTCGCCCGTCTCGGGGTCGTAGATGAATCCACAGGACACGCAGATCCACTGTTGTGCGGTGGCGGTTTCGCTCATCGGTGCCGCAATCTAGCGTGACAGCTTCGAATACGCTGCTGCGAATGCGCGGGGACAAGAGTTCGAGTCCCTCGGTTCGTCCGCCGCCCGGTGAGGAGCTCAACGAGGGGGAGGTCACCGAGCCCCGCGCCTCGGCCTCACTGATCCTGCTCCGCGATTCTCCCAAGGGGCCCGAGGTGCTGCTCGTTCAGCGCAACCCCGAGCAGAAGTTCATGGGCGGGGCCTGGGTCTTCCCGGGCGGGGCCACCCACGCCGATGACGCCGACGAACGGACCACCGCGCTCCGCGAGCTCGAGGAGGAGGCCGGCATCGCGCTCACCGCGGGCTCGGAGCTGGTGCGTTACTCGCGCTGGATCACCCCCGCCGAGGTGAGCCGGCGCTTCGACACCCACTTCTTCGTGGCGCAGGCGCCCGACGGCGCTCAGGTGCGCGTCGACGGCGCCGAGTGCGTGGGCGCTCGCTGGATCCGTCCCCAGGAGGCGCTGGAGGCCGGAGCACGCGACGAGCTGCTGCTCGTCTTTCCCACGATCAAGCACCTCGAGCAGCTGGCCGAGCACGCCTGCGTAGCGGCGGTCCTGGACACCGCCCGCGCGCGCAAGGTGCAGCCCGTGCAGCCACGGGTGCTGGTCGAGGGCGGCGTGGCGCAAGTGCTGCTGCCCGGCGAGTCCGGCTACGACGCTTAGCGGGCGGCGCTCTACCCTCCGGCATCGATGAGCCCCTCCGTCCAGATCGGCCTGCTGCTGGCGCTCGTCACGGCGTTCATGAGCGTGCTCGGCTTCCTCTACAAGCACCGGGGCGCGGTCGAGTCGCCGGATGTCGATGCGCGCAAGCCTTTCTCCAGCTCCATCGCTCTGTTTCGGTCACGCTGGTACGTACTCGGGATCCTGGTGGCGATCGGCGGCTGGGGGTTTCACGTCGCTGCCCTGGCGCTGGCCCCGATCTCACTCGTGCAGTCGGTGATCGCCGGCGGGCTCGTGCTGCTCACGGTGGTCGCGGACCGCCTGTTCGGGTTTGACGTGACACGTCGCGAGTGGATCGGGGTGGCGCTCACGGCGGCGGGGCTCGCCTTTCTGGCCGCGACCCTCGAGGGCACCGCCGACTCGGCACACAGCGACTGGGAGGCCGGCGCTCTGGCCGCCTACGTCGGCGCCTGCGCGATCCTCGGCCTGGGGGCGGCCGTCGCGGCCCGCTCGAAGGCCCACGGCGCGACGCTGCTGGCGGCCTCGGCCGGGCTCATCTGGGGCGCGTCGGATGTCTCGATCAAGGCGCTGAGCAACGCGGTCGGCGACGCCGGCGCCATCCAGATCCTCGTCCATCCCCTGGCGCTTCTGATCTTCATCGCCTCGGTGGTAGGCCTCAGCATCTCGGCCCGAAGCCTGCAGATCGGCAACGCGGTGCCGGTGATCGCCGTTACCAGCACGGCCGCCAACGTGTGCACGATCGCTTCGGGACCGCTCGTGTTCGGTGAGCCCGTCCCCGACGACGCCCTTGGACTCGTGGCGAGGATCGCCGCCTTCGCCCTCGTGATCCTCGCGGCCGCTCTCACCCCGCCGCCGATAGGCCCGTCCGCGGGCGAGCCCGAAGGCGAGCCACAGCCGGCCTGACCGGCGACCCCGCATCGGATGGCCGTTTCGCGGGTTTGTAAAAGCATGAGACGGAGCCTGACCACAGTGATCGCCGCGCTTGCCGCGCTCGCCATCGGCGCGGGGGCGGCGCTGGCCGGCACCGCCGTCGGCACCGACGGCGGTGAGACCCTGACCGGCACTTCCGAGCCCGATCAGCTCTACGGCGAGGGCGGTGACGACGTACTCGACGGTCTCGCGGGGGACGACTACCTCGAGGCCGGCAGCGGCGCCGACACCGTCAGGGGCGGCCATGGAGCCGATCTCGTGATCGGCGGAACCGGCAACGACTCGGTCGACGCGGGTACCGCGGACGATGCGGTGTACGCGGGAGTGGGCGATGACACGGTGCTGGGAGGCGCGGGGCGTGACACGCTCTTCGGGCAGGCGGGCACCGACCAGTTGTTCGGCGGGGGCGGGGCCGACGTGCTCTACGCCTCGCTGGGCGACGACGTGGCCGACGGCGGCTCCGGCGCGGACCGCCTGACCTCCGAGGCGGGGAACACCACCCTCATCGGAGGGCGCGGCAACGACGTGATCACGGCGGCAGGCGGCAACGTGGCCGTCACGGGCGGCGCCGGCAGCGACCGGATCCGCACCGGAGAGGGCCAGGATGACGTCTCCGGTGGTGGCGGACGCGACGGAATCGCCACCGGAGCGGGCAACGACACCGTGAACTCGCGCGACGGACGGCGGGACCGGGTGGATTGCGGAGCGGGGACCGACACCGTTCGCGCGGACCGCGGCGACATCCTGCGCGGCTGCGAGACGCTGGTAGACGCCGCCTCTCCGATCCGGTAGAACCCGCCGGTGGCGGCCCGAGGCCTGACCGTTGCGGTGACCGGCCCCACGGGCGACCTGGGCCTGGCCGTGGTCGACGCGCTGGAGCGCTCGCGCTCGATCAAGCGCATCGTCGCAATGGCCCGCCGCCCGTTCGACCCGGCCGAGCAGGAGTGGACCAAGACCGAGTACCGCGAGGGCGACGTGCGAGACGACCGCAGTGTGCGCGACCTCGTCAAGGGGGCCGACGCCGTGGTTCACCTCGCCTTCGCCGTACTCAGCGCCGGTGACTCGACCCACGACCTCAACGTGGGTGGTTCGCGGCGCGTGTTCGAGCAGGCCGGCAAGGCCGGCGTCGAGCGCCTCTGTTACGCGTCAAGCGTGGCCGCCTACGGCTTCCACGAGGACAACCCCGACTGGCTCACGGAGAATCTGGCGCCCCGCGGCACGCCGGAGCACCCCTACTCCCAGCAGAAAGCCGAGGTCGAGCAGGTACTCGGCGAGGTGCTCCTGCGCCACCAGGGGACGGTGGCCTACGCGTTTCGCCCGTGCATCGTGGCCGGGCCGCGGGCACGGACCCTGCTCGACGCGATTCCCTACATGAAGCTGTCGGGCGCGATGCCGGACGCGGTGCGCTCCCTGCTGGCCTCGATGCCGATCCTCAAGCCGGTGATCCCCGACCCGGGCACTCGCTTCCAGCTGGTGCACGAGGACGACGTGGCCTCCGCCTTCCTCGCCGGCGTGCAGGGCAAGGGCCGGCCGGGGCCCTACAACCTCGCCGGACGCGGAACGATCACGATGGGCGACCTGGCCGATTCGCTCGGCTGGTACTCGGTGCCGATCCCCGAGCTCGCCGTGAGCGCCATCGCCGGGGCTGTGTCGGTGCTGCCCCTGCCCGCGGCCACGTCGTGGATACACAGCGTGCGCAGGCCGATGCTGATGAAGACCGATCGCGCCCAGACCCAGCTGGGCTGGAAGCCCCAGCACACGGCGAAGGCCACCCTGAAGGCGCTCGTAGCCGCCAAGCGCGCCGAAGCCCCCGCCGCGCGCTAGGCAGGCACCGCGGCCGGCGCGGGCAGCGTAAACAGGCCCAGGAAGCGTTTGACCGCATCCTCATCGCCCTCGATCGTGATCTCGCCCGCTCGCAGCGCGTCGGCCAGCTCGCGGCGGCGGTGGCTCAGTGCGAGCAGCGTGCCGGCATCGGTCTCGATCGTCGCGTCGGGCGCCGGAGCTTCCCCGCGCTCGATATCGAGCCGGCCGTCGGCTACATCGGCGCGGAAACGGTACTCGCCGAGATGCAGGTTGACGGTCATTCCGAGGCCTCCGGCGAGGGCCGCGTCGAACAGCGTCACGAGCGACAGCACGTGCGAGTCCAGGCTCATCCCCACGCCCTCGGGGGCGACCGGGGCGCGGGCTCCCCAGCGCCCGAGTGCGACGAGTACCGGCTCGAGCTGCTGGCCCCACTCCGTCAGCTCGTAGACCTGCGAGGCCGCCGGCGGCGCGAGCCTGCGGCGGCGGACCACCCCCTCCTGCTCCAGCTCACGGAGGCGCTGGGACAGGACGTTGGGGCTGGCCTCGGGCAGGCCCGTGCGCAGGTCGGTGAAGCGCTTCGGCCCGAGCACGAGCTCGCGCACGATCATCAGCGCCCAGCGCGAGCCGATGCGGTCGAGCGCGCGAGGTATCCCGCAGGCTTCGCCGTACGTGCGCGGGGATTCCATGAGTACTAAGTTTACACCATTCAGTCTTAGAATCGGGGATAACTACTCCTCTTTCAGGACTTTGTGATACGGTCCGACCCACTGACTACTCCCGGCTCACATCGGAGGTATCGAACCAGATGATCGAGACCAATACATCCAGCGGCCCGGACGCCCGGTCGCGCTGGCTCGCGCTATACGTGCTCTGCGCCGGCGTGCTGATGATCGTTCTCGACGTGACCATCGTCAACGTGGCGTTGCCGTCGATCCAGGACGACCTGGACTTCTCCCAGAGCAACCTCGCCTGGGTGGTCAACGCGTACCTGATCGCGTTTGGCGGCCTGCTTCTGCTGGCGGGCCGCGTCGGCGACCTGATCGGTCAGCGGCGCGTCTTCCTGATCGGTCTTGGCGTGTTCACGGGCGCGTCGCTGCTGTGCGCCGTGGCCCAGAGCCAGGGCGTGCTCATCGGCGCGCGCTTCATCCAGGGAGTGGGGGGCGCGCTGGCCTCCGCCGTGGTGCTCGGCATGATCGTGACGATGTTCCCGGAGCCGCGGGAGCAGGCCAAGGCCATCGGCGTCTACGGCTTCGTGGCATCCGCGGGCGGCTCGATCGGCCTGGTGGCCGGCGGCGTGCTCACCGAGGCGATCAACTGGCACTGGATCTTCTTCATCAACGTGCCGATCGGTGTCGCAACGGCGTTCTACGCACTGAAGCTGGTCGAAGACCGCCAGGGGATCGGCCTCGACCAGGGAGCCGACCTTCCCGGCGCGGCGCTTCTCACCGTCGGGCTGATGCTCGGCGTGTACACGATCCTCGGCGTCACCGAGCGGGGATGGGGCTCAGCCCAGACGCTCCTACTCGGCGCCGTCTCCGTGGGCCTGCTGGCCGCGTTCGTGGCGCGCCAGGCGCGGATCCCCAATCCGCTGATGCCGTTGCGCCTGTTTCGCTCACGCAGCGTCGTCGGCGCGAACATCGTCATGGCCCTCCAGGTAGCTGGCATGTTCTCGATGTTCTTCCTCGGCGCGCTCTACCTGCAGCGGATCCTGGGCTACGAACCGCTCCAGGTCGGCCTGGCGTTTCTGCCTGCGACGATCGTGATGGGCACGATGTCGCTGCGCTTCTCGGAGCGGATCATCGTGGGCTTCGGCCCGCATGCCAGCCTCATCCCCGCGATGGCCTTGATCGGTGGCGGACTGCTGCTGTTCGCGCGCACGCCCCTCGATGCGAACTACGTGGTCGACGTGATGCCCGCGACGATCCTGTTCGGACTGGGTGCCGGCCTCGGCTTCCCATCGCTGATGATGCTCTCGATGTCGGGCGCCACCCCGAGCGACTCCGGGCTTGCCTCGGGCCTGATCAACTCGACGGTCCAGGTCGGCGGGGCGATCGGCCTCGCGGTGCTGGCGACGCTCTCGACCAACCGCACCGAGGGACTGCTCGAGGATGGCGAGTCGGCGGCCTCCGCACTCAACTCCGGCTACCACCTCGCCTACCTCGTCGGGGTCGGGCTGATCGGCGTCGGCATCGTCGTCGCGCTGGCGCTGCTTCGCCCGGGGACACAGACCGCCGGGCAGGAGCAGGAGCCCGACTTCGCGGGCGCCGAGCGCGCCTATTCCGAGGTGGCCTGATGGACCACCGCCACAAGGAGAAGTCAACGATGACCGGGCATGCCGCGCAACACGCGAGCAGTGGCAGCAGGCCCGCACGGAGCTGCTCGAGCGCGAGAAGGAGTTGATGCGTGCCGGCGACGAGCTCGCGCGCCAGCGGCAGGCGCTGCCGTGGCACCGCACCCCGCCGCCGAGGAGGCCGGCATGACCACGCCCTACATCGCTCGCCTGTAAAGCTCCTCGTAGTCCTGCTCGCTGGGCTCGCGCGGGTTGAGCAGGGTGAGCCCGTCGCCCATCGCCCCCTCGACCAGCGCCGGGATGCCCGCCTCGGGCACCCCCACCTCCGACAGGCGGGTGGGCAGGCCCATCCGCTCGGCGATACTGGACACGTGGGTGGCGAGCGCGTCGCCCACCTCGGCATCCGAGCCTCCGCTCTCGAGATCGAACAGCTCGTTGAGGTCGCGGTAGCGATCCGCGATGTCCGAACCGCCCTCCGCGTTGAACCGGATCACGTGCGGCAGGTTGATCGCGTTGGCCACGCCGTGGGGCACTCCGAAGTGTGCGCCGCAGGGGTGCGACATGGAGTGGGTGGATCCCAGGGAGATGGTGATGGCCAGAGACGCGGCGATCAGCATCTGGCCGCGGGCCTCGTCGTCCTCGGGGTGCTCGATCGCCCTCTCCAGGTTGTCGCGGATCAGGCGCAGAGCCACCAGCGAGCGGCCGTCCTGGTGCGGGTTGCATTCGACCGACACGTAGCCCTCGATCGCGTGGGTCATGGCGTCCATGCCGGTCGCCGCCGCTATGTGCGGCGGCAGCGTGCGCGTGGACTCGGGGTCGAGGATGGCCAGCCGGGGAAATAGCGGGAAGTCGGCTATCTCGAGCTTGACCTTGCGCTCGTGGTCCTTGACCACCGCCCCCATCGACACCTCGGAGCCGGTTCCGCACGTCGTCGGGATGCACACCAGCGGAGCGATCGGAAGCGGGGCCCCCATCCCGTCGTCGGCGCGGGGCATCAGGTAGAAGCCCTCGGACTCGGCGGCGGTTCCCCCGTGGGCGAAGAGGGCGTCGGCGATCTTGGCGGTGTCCATCACCGAGCCACCGCCCACGGCGAGGAAGGAGTCGGCACCGGCGGCCTTCGCCTCCTCTGCGCAGCGATCGCAGACATCGGTCGAGGAGTCCTGGGGCACGTCGTCGAACACGCCGGCGACCTCGACGCCACCGTCCTCGACTCCGGCCACGACCCGATCCACCAGGCCGGTCTCGCGGATTACCTTGTCGGTGACCAGGAAGACGCGATGGGCGCTCTCCTTTGACAGCTCGAAACCGGTGCTGGAGAGCAGGTCGCGGCCGGCGATCACGCGGGTCTGGTTGACCGATTGGTAGAAGTCCTTGAACCCGGACATCTGCCGGGCCCCCAGCTCCGAGCCCGCCTCCATGCCTAAGCCTCCAGGAGGTCGTTGCGGTTCTTGGCCTCCAGCATCTCGCGGTAGCGCGGGAAGACCGGCTTGACCAGCGGCACCAGCTTGAGGATCTTCGCCACCGGCCCCTTGGCCTTCATCTGCCCGCGCGCGAGCGCAACGGTCACGTTGACCTTGCCGAGCCAGAACTTGTGTGCGGTGTCGGCCTCCATGCTCATCACCACCTCGGGCTCGAGCTCGGTCGCGCCCATGTCGACCTGACCGTCCTCGCCGTCGAGCATCTTCACCGTGATCTGCGATTCCGGGTTGGTGTACTGGTACTGGACGATCGTGTTGGCCCTGCGGAACTTAGGCCCTAGGTCATCGTCCGCCGCGAGGTCGGAGAACAGCTGTCCGATGAACTCGTAGACCTCGTCCGCGTTCTTGAAGTAGGGCAAGTCTGTCTCCTCGTCGGTCGTGGCCCGTCGCGCGCTGGGGGAGGGCAGGGAACGTTAGGGGACGAGCGCAGGCGGAACGTGTTTTAGGGGAGGAGCGCAGGCGGAACGTCGTTCCGCCGAGCACCGCACCTTTCAGTCTTCCGCCGAGCACCGCACCCTTCCTAGCTCGTGGCGGTCGCCATCTTGTCCGGTTTCGCAGCATCGCGCAGCACGGCCAGCTCGTCGATCACGAGGTCGGCGAGGGTCTCCAGGTCGGGCATGGCGTCGTAGTCGCCGATCAGTGAAATCGTCACGCTGCCGTTGTAGCTCATCGACGCAACCGCCAGGCGCTGCTCGGGCGCCAGGAAGGCGATCGGCACCAGCTCGAGCATCTCGCTCCCGAGCAGGTACAGCGGGAACTGGGGGCCGGGCACGTTGGTTGTCAGCAAGTTGTACATCCGGGTCGAGAAGTGCAGGCGCGACGCCTGGGCGAAGATCGTGGGCGGCGCGAAGTCCTCCAGGCTCGCGATCACCTCCGCCCCAAGTGCCTGCTTTGACTCCTTCAGGTCCTTCATCGACTCCTTGACCAAGCCGTGGCGTTCAAGAGCATCGTCGGCGAACGTGGGCAGGCGGCCGATCATGATCGTGATCTGATTGCCGAGTGCATCCTCGTCCCCGGCCAAGCGCACGGAGAGCGGCACCGCCGACCGAATCTCCAAGCCCTCGGTGCGCACGCCGCGCGAGCGCAGCCAGTGGTGCAGCGCCCCCGTCACAACGGTCAGGAACACATCGTTGATTGTGCCCCCCAGCTTCTTCTTGACCGCCCTCAGATCGGCGAGCGGAACCCGCGCCCACGTCATCCGGCGGTGAGGACCGATGGGTCCGTTCAGCGGTGTCTGGGGCGCCGGGCTGAGCCCGCCCCAGACCACCTCGCCGATACCGGCCGCCGCCTCACCCGCCCGCTCCACGGTATGCCGAGGGGTGGCGACCGCGCCCAGGGCGCGGCGGGCGAGGCTCAGAGGCGTGGTCGCCAGCTCCCCCACGCCCTTCGCCACCACGTCGGCGTCGCTGGGCTCAGGCGAGGGACTCCACGTGCGCTCGGGCGCGGGCACCTCGGTCCCTTCGCGCTCCAGGTCGAACAGGACGGTGGTCAAGTCGGACCCCGACACGCCATCGACCAGCGAGTGGTGGGTCTTGTTGATGATCACGAACTTGTCGCGGTCATAGCCCTCGACCAGCCACAGCTCCCACAGCGGCTTGGACCGGTCGAGTCGCTGGGAGAAGATCCTTCCCGCCAGCAGCCGCAGCTGCTCTACCGAGCCAGGCTCGGGCAAAGCGGTATGGCGTACGTGATAGCCGAGGTTGAAGCTCGGATCGTCGACCCACAGGGGACGCCCCATCTCGAAGCGCGGGAAGGAGACCTTTTGCCGGTAGCGCGGCACGAGGTGCAGGCGCGTCTCCAGGTGCGCCTCGAACTCCTCCCGGGTCGGAGCAGGGCCCTCGAAGATCAGCAGCCCGCCTATGTGCATGTGCGAGCCCTCGCGCTCCTGCGCGAGGAACGAGGCGTCCACCGAGCTCAGGCGGTCCATGTGCTTGACCATTCTTCTCCCTACTCCCCCGGAACCGTGAGCGTTGAGCCTACTTGCCGGCAGCGGCGGCCGGGGGCGCCCTTGCCTACTTCGGCTGGGGGAACTGAGTGCCCACGAAGGCATCCCACATGCGATCGGTGAACAGCGCACGCTGGCCCATCACGATCCGCGCCGACGGCGTGACCGGGTAGCGAGCCCTGGGCCGCCGGCTGCCGATCGCCTTCTCGATCGCCTTGGCCACCGTGTCCGGCCCGCCACCGAGCTTGGCGGCCGGGCCCTCGTAGGCGCCCACCGTCGACGCCGCCACCGCCTGGTTGAAGTGCGCGTAGGGCCCGTCCTCGTCCACCGTCGCGGTGTTGAGTGCGCCCACCGCGGCCGCGGCGAACTCGGTCTTGATCAGGCCCGGCTCGATCAGGACCACGTCTACCCCGAAGCCCTTGAGCTCGAAGCGCATCGCATCGCTGATCGCCTCCACCGCGTACTTCGTAGCGTGGTAGATACCGCCGCCCGGGAAGGTGAGCTTGCCGCCCATCGACCCCACGTTCACGACCCGGCCCCAGCCCTGCTCGCGCATCTTTGGCAGCACGAGCTGCGACATCCGGATGAGGCCGAAGACGTTGGTCTCGAACTGCGCGCGGATGTCGTCGAGCTTTATCGACTCGACCGCGCCCGACTGGCTGTAGCCCGCGTTGTTGACCAGCGCTCCCACGGCCCCCTCGGCCTCCTCCACAGCCGTCACCGCTGCGCGCATCGACTCCTCGTCGGTCACGTCGAGGGCGAGCGTCCGGCAGCCCTTGGCCTCGAGGTCTGAGATCGACTCGATCCTCCGCGCGGTCGCGTAGACCGTGTAGCCCGCCGACGCCATCCGCTCCGCCGCCGCCCGGCCTATGCCGGTCGAGCACCCCGTGATCAGCACTGCCTTCGATGCGTTCATCGCTCTCCTCCGCTCGCTGGGCTGCGCACGCTAGCGCCGAGTAGTCTTCGTGGCGTGTTACCCGGAGAGCGAGCCGCGTCCAGACCGGGCGCGGACGAGATCCAGCCCGTCGCGAACGAGACGCGAGACCGCATCATCACCGGCACGGTGACCGCCCTTCCCTTCGTGGGGCTGGGTCTGGCCTGCTGGCAGCTCTGGGAGCAGGCGCTGCGATGGCACGACATCGTGGTGTTCGCGACGGTCTACGTGGCCACCGGCCTCGGCATCACGGTCGGCTTCCACCGCCTGCTCACCCACCGCAGCTTCAAGACCAAACGCTGGCTGCGCGCGATCCTCGCCGCGCTGGGATCGGCCGCCGTCGAGGGACCGGTGATCTCATGGGTCTCCGATCACCGCAAGCACCACGTCTACGCCGACCGGGAGGGCGATCCACACTCTCCGCACGTGGACCACGGCGTCGGCTGGCGCGGCGCGGTGCGGGGCCTGGCGCACGCGCACGTGGGCTGGCTGTTCATCCACACCCAGCGTGGCGCGAAGGAGCGCTTCGCGCCCGACCTGATCGACGATCCGGTGATCCGCTTCGTCGACCGTACCTTCGTGCTCTGGGTCGCCCTCGGGCTGCTCGTGCCCTTCGGGCTCGGCTACGCCCTGGGCGGCTCCTGGGTGACCGGGCTCACCGGCCTGCTCTGGGGAGGCCTGGTGCGCATGCTCGTGCTCCACCACGTGACCTTCAGCATCAACTCGCTGTGCCACTTCTTCGGACGCCGGCGCTTTGACACCGACGACCACTCCCGCAACCTGCTCTGGCTCGCCCCGCTCTCCTTTGGCGAGTCGTGGCACAACAACCACCACGCCTTCCCCACCTCCGCCCGTCACGGGCTTCGCCCGTGGGAGCTGGACTTCTCCGCGATGCTGATCCGGGGCCTCGAGTCGGTGGGCCTCGCGTGGGACATCGTGCGCGTCAGCGAGGAGCGCCAGACCGCTCGCCAGGGCGCGTAGCCGGCGAGGGCGCCCCCTTGCCATTAGGCTCCGCGGCCCAACCCGACGCAGAGGAGCGCTCACCATGCAGCTCGAGGAGGCCTACCAACAGCAGCTCGGCCACTGGCGCGCGACGCTGCACAGCGGTGCGGGGCGCGTCGGCTGGAAGATCGGGCTCAACGTTCCCGCCGTCCAGAACAAGCTCGGCATCGATCGCTCGGTGGTGGGGCACCTGACCACGGCCACTCTCCTCGGCGCCGACGGTGCGCACTCCCTGGCCGGAGCCCAGAAGCCGATGGCTGAGCCGGAGATCGCCATCGAGGTGGGGCCCGACGGCACGATCGCCGGCCTGGCGCCGGCGATCGAGGTCGCGGACATCGACCGCCCACTCGAGGACGTCGGACACATGGTGGCGACGAACATCTTCCACCGGGCGGTCGCGATCGGCCCCTCGGTGGCGTTGAGCTCCGCCGAGGGGATCGAGGGAGTCTTGACGATCAACGGCGAAGGGGTTGGCAGCGCCGATGCGGGCGCCACCGACCTGGGGGCGATCATCACCCTCGTCGACGAGACCCTCCGGGCGGCGGGGGAGTCGCTCGAGGCGGGTGACCGCATCATCGCGGGGTCGCTGACTGCCCCGGCGGCCGTGAAGGCCGGCGATCAAGCTGCCGTGGACCTGGGGCCAATCGGAAGGCTCGAGGTCAGCTTCACGTGAGGCCCGGGCCCGAGTCTGGTCCGTGCCCTCTCGCTAGGCCGGCGACGACTGAGGGCCCTCCGGACTCTGCGGCGAGCTTGCCGACCCGGGCATCTCCGGCGCCGGTGGCGGGGGCGGGTTCATGCCGAGGGGCGAGCCGGCTTGGGCCTGCAGCACCTTGCTGAGGTTCGACTGGGCGATGTACATCGCCACCGGGGACACGAACACGTAGAGGACGAACAGCAGTCCCGCCTCCATTCCTTCCGGCCTCCCGGTCAGGCGCTCGGCTGCTGACAGCCGCTTGCAGAAGTTGTAGCCGGAAACGAAGGCCGGCACGATCACAAAGGCACCGAGAGTGATCGCGATCACCGACGTGCCGGGCGAGTCACCGCACTCGTCGGTGTTGTGAGCCCTGCCGATCTCGGCCAGCTCCTTGTTGGTGAAGTAGTACCAAAAGATGCCGTAGATCCCGAAGGTGATCAGGCTCAGGCCCAGTACGCCGAGTGGGTTGCGGATCTTGCCGGTGTGGCTCGATCCCCTGATCTGAATCGCTTCTGCCATTGCGGATCCTCCTCGTGCTCGATGCCGGGACGCCGGCGCGGCGGCTGGGGAGCCGGTCGGTACAGACGCAAGGTAGTCGAGCCCAGGTCAACTCGCTAGTCGGACCTCAGCCTGGGTCCGGCCCAAGCCAGCACGGGCAGCCTACCTCGGCGCCAGCCGGAAGACGGCGCCGCCGAGCGAGATCGCGTGCACGCGCCCGCGCCCGTCCTCGCCGAAGGAGACCAGCGTGGAGACACTCGGACCGAGAGCGCGGTCACCGCGGGCGCCTTCGCTGCGCAGGCGCGCCACCCGCAGGCGCGAATCGCACAGATCCCCGTAGACGTAGGCGCCATAGAGGCCGCCCAGCGATCGGTCACGGATCACGTAGCCGCCGGTGATCGAGCACGAGCCGGCTTCGTGGGTGCGTTCCAGCACGGGCGGACGGTGGCCCGGCGCCGCGCCAGGCGAGTAGCGCTGGCTGCCCTCGAAGGAGCTCCAACCGAAGTTGACCCCGCCCCGGGGGCGCTGGATACCGCGAAGCGCCGGCACGAAGTCGATCTCCTCCCTCTCGTCCTGGCCGACGTCACCGACGGCGAGGTCGCCGGTGCGGCGGTCGAAGGAGAAGCGGTAGGGGTTGCGCAGGCCGTAGGCGAAGATCTCCCCCCGGGCGCCCGGGCGGCCCACGAACGGGTTGTCGCGAGGGATGGCGTAGCCGCCCCCGGGCCGCGGGCTGATGCGCAACAACTTGCCCAGCCGCTGGGAGAGGTCCTGACCGTTCTTGTCGGGGTCCCCCGAGCCCCCGCCGTCGCCGAAGCCCACGTAGAGCATGCCGTCTTGCCCGAACTGGATCTGGCCACCCTTGTGATTACCTCGCTGGTGAGGCTCCCGGATGACGTTGCGCCGCGAACCCGGCTGGGTGCGGTTGGGCGCCTTGGCGGAGGCGCGAAAGCCGTCGACCACCAGGAACCCGGACCTGTCGACGTAGTACACGTAGTAACGGCGGCTGCGCGCGAAATCGGGCGAAAAGGCCATGGACAGCAGGCCGCTCTCGCCGCCGTTCTGCACCCGGCCGGCGATGTCCAGGAACGGCCGTCCGAGCGTGCGCGAGCCCTGGACGATCCGGATGCGCCCGGCACGTTCGGTCACGAACCGCCGCTGACGGTCGCCCGGGGGCGAGGTCAGGAACGTGGGCTCCTCGAACGTGCCCACCTTGACCAACCTCACTCCGGCGGCGGAGTCCGCCGAACGCGGCGCACCGCCGCTGCGGCTCGGCGGCGAGGTGAACGAGAAGCCTGCGAGGGCGATCGCGAGGGCCGGGAACGCCAGGATGGCGGGGCGCGTTCGCATGGGCCTGAGTATGGCAACGGCTTTCCGCCGTTCCCGCCGGTGCGCCGCTCGCGTGTTGGATACGTATGACAGGCATGCGCGTACTGGTCACGGGGGCAACTGGATTCGTCGGCGGGCGCCTGACCCGCCGCCTGCTCGAGGAGGGAGTGCAGGTGCGCGCGCTCGTGCGCGATGCCGGCGCGGCCTCCGATCTGGCCGATGCGGGGGCCGAGCTGCACGAGGGTGACGTTCTCGACGCGGAGTCCCTGAAGGGCGCCGGCAAGGATGTCGATGCGGCCTACTACCTGGTCCACGGGATGGGGCGGGGCTCCGGCAGCGAATTCGCCGAACGCGAGCGAGAGGCCGCCCGCAACTTCGCCGGGATGGCCGTCCACGAGGGCGTCGACCGGGTGATCTACCTCGGCGGCCTGGGCGAGAATCCCGGCTCGCAACACCTCAAGAGCCGCCACGAGACGGCGCAGATCCTCGCGGAGGCCGGCCCGCCGCTCACATACGTACGGGCGGGCATGGTTGTCGGAGCCGGGAGCGCGTCCTACCGCACGCTGCGTCACCTCGTGGCGCGCCTACCGGTGATGCTCGCTCCCGGCTGGCTGCGTACCCCCACCCAGCCCGTCGACGTGGACGACGCCGTTTCCTATCTGGCCGCGGCCGCGAGCGAGCCCCGCTCGGCCGGCCGTGAGGTGCAGATAGGCGGGCCCGAGGTGCTCTCCTACGGCGACATGCTCGACCGGATGGCGCTGGCGCTCGGGCTTCGGCCGCGCCTCAAGATCCCGGTGGCGCTGCTCTCGCCCTCTCTATCCTCGCGCTGGATCGGCCTGGTCACCCCCGTCGACGCCGGCGTAGCGCGCCCGCTGATCGAGGGGCTGTCGACGGAGACCGTGGTGACCGACCCGTCGGGGGCCGCGCTGTTCGATATCGAGCCGGCTCGGCTGGACGATGCCCTGCGACGAGCCGTCAAGGAGGAGGAGCAAGACCGGTAATGGGGAGCGGGCGGTGGCGCCGCCCGAGCGCTTGCTGCTAGTACCCTGTTCTCGCCACGGGCTGTGGCGCAGCCTGGTAGCGCGCTCCGTTCGGGTCGGAGAGGTCCCCAGTTCGAATCTGGGCAGCCCGATCAGCCCTCGCGCCGGCCCATCGGCTAACCGGCCACGGCGTTGTAGTAGCGCACGGCCAGGCCGGTGAGCAGGCTCTCGAAGCAGGCTTCGGCGCTGAGGTCGTGCTCCTCGGCGTAGGCGCGTATTCCGGCCCGCTCGATCGCCTCGCTTTGGGCGACCACCTCGGCGATCAGGTCGGGGTGCTCGTCCGAGAAGTAGGCACCCATCGAGTACAGGCTGGTGTCCATGAGCGACTCGAGGAACGAGTCGTTGCCCGTGGTGCTCGTCGCCTTCGCCATCGCTCGCTCCAGAGTAACCGCAGCGTCGCGCGCGGCAGGGAGAGGTGTGCTCCTACAAACCCGATGTGTTCGGCAGCGAAGCGTCCACGTAACCGGCAGGGTCGAGATCGCCCTCGGACGGAGTCAGGTCGAGATCGGGCGCCCGGACTCTGATCTTGGGCGATTGCAGTGTGTCGCGAACCGGGCCCGCCTCCGGGCCTACCTTCACGTGCAACAAGATGGTGGAACCCTCGTGATCGGACCCACCTCCGGGCCGATCGCCCACCGGGTCCAGGCCCATCGCGGGCTCGGAAGGTTGCTCGCCCAAAGACCATGGGGTCGGGGCCGGACGCGGAGCGGCGGGGGCCGCAGGCGTTCCCGGAATGCCCCGCGGCGTGGCAAAGGCGCCCGGACGGTCGTCGGTCGGCGAGCCGGCGGCTGGACCGAAGCGGCTGGCGGCGCGAGCCGCGCGCTTGGTGCGTGCGGCGGGATCGCCGCGGCTCGAGAGCTCGCCCCGCTGCGCGGACCCTTTCACCGCGGGCGCGGGTTCGGTCACGCCGGAGTCGCGCTGATCGGTGACGGTGTCTTGCCCGCCGACCGCAAGAGGCCCGGCCCCGCCGAGCGTGGCACCACCACCCCCGATCAAGGCGACGGCAGCGACCAGCGCAACCGCCTTGCCTGCCATTGCCCCGGCAACCTCGATCGACGGCGCGAAGGCCGCCCCGAGGTGACCGGCGCTGTGTGAGAGCCCCGTGCCGACCGATGCGTCGCCGGGGGAAGACAGGCGCCGGCGCAGGACGGCGGGCAACGGTAGGAACGCGGCCGCACGAGCCGCGACCCCGCGGGCGCCGAGCAGCGGTTCCACACCGAGCTGGCGGGCCTGGCGCCGGCAAGCCGAGCAGCGCCGGGCGTGGCGGTCGAGGCGAATCCGGTCGAGGCGCGAGTCCAACCCCTCAGCCAGTCGACCGATGGTGGCCCCGACCAGCCGGCAGCGGCGCCCGGAGTCGAGCTGTTCGTACTCGTGTTCGAGCTTGCGCCGCGCACGGAACAGCGTGCTCTCCACGGCGGCCTGGCTCAGATGCATGCGGTCACCGATCTCGCGGTAGGAGCGTCCCTCCAGCTCTCGCATCACGATGATCCGGTGGTGCGTCTCAGACAGCTCTTCCAGCGCACCCCGGAAATGGTTGAAGTTCTCCTTGAGCACCAGCGAGGCATCCGGCCCCGATGCGCCCCCCAGACGGCTGGCGTCGGCCGGCCCGAGACCACCGACGGCATCCATGGAGACCTCCTCGACGCGACTGGAGCGCCGGTAGAAGTCGATCGAGGCGTTGCGGGCTATCTCGAAGATCCAGGCGCGGAACGCGAGCTCCGAATCGGTCTGACGCATGCGCCGCAGCGCGGAGACGAAGGCCTCCTGGACCACATCCTCCGCGCGCCCGTGGTCGCGAATCCGTCCGCGAACGAACCGGGCCACGCTCGGCTGGTGGCGACGGTAGAGCTCGGCGAAGGCAGAGTCGTCGCCCGCCCGCACCGCCGCGACGAGCTCGGCGTCCGACGCTTCGCGTTCCATCCGATCGATTTCCGGAGCCACAATCCCTGCGGCCTTCATCTGGCGCTCACCCTCGTCCTCTCTTCCCGTGAGTCCCCAGCGGAATGTACCCAGCGTAGAGCGCGATTACAACACCCTCACCCTCCCCCTCGCCCCGTCCCCCTGCGGGTACCGTTGGGGGATGGCCGGGCGCGACGAGATCATCGACTTCCTCGATACCCTGCTCGAACCGGGGGCCTTCGACGACTACGGTCCCAACGGCCTCCAGGTGCCCGGCGCCGAAGAGGTCGCGGTGGTGGTCACCGGCGTGTCAGCCCAGGTCGAGCTGTTCGAGCGGGCGGCGGCCGAGCGGGCTCAGTTCGTGCTCTGTCACCACGGACTGTTCTGGGACTTCCACCCGCGGACGGTAGGGCCCTCGATGAAGCGGCGGCTGCAGGCACTCTTCGACGCCGACCTGTCGCTGGCCGGCTACCACCTGCCACTCGACGCCCACCCCGAGGTCGGCAACAACGCGCTGGTGTGCCGAGCCCTCGGACTTGACCCCGCCGAGCGCTTCGCCAGCCACCGCGGGCAGCCCGTCGGGTTCGTGGGTCGCAGCGCAGAGGGCGTCCCCTTCGGGGAGCTGCGCGAGCGCTGCCGCGCCGCGCTCGGCCGCGAGCCGTTCGTGTGGGATACGGGACCCGAGCTCGTGCACGCCCTCGGGGTGGTCACCGGCTCGGCGGCCGGCTCCCTGGGGGAGGCAATCGCGCTCGGGCTCGACGGCCTGCTCACGGGCGAACCCGCCGAACACGTGATGGCCGACGCCCGGGAGGCCGGGGTGCACTTCATCGCGGGCGGCCACTACGCCACCGAGACGTTCGGCGTGCGCCGCCTGGGAGACATGCTGGCCGAGACCTTCGGCGTGGAGCACCGCTTCATCGACCTGCCCAACCCAATCTAGGCGCGGAGGGAGGAGCGCAGCCGGAACGTCTGGGGACGAGCGCAGCCGGAACGTTCCCGGGCAGGAGCGCAGCCGGAACGTTCCCGGGCAGGAGCGCAGCCGGAACGTTCCCGGGCAGGAGCGCAGCCGGAACGTCGTTCTGGCGAGCACCGCACCGGAGGGTCTCCGGCGAGCACCGCACCGGACAATCTCCGCTTGCGCGGTCCGCCAGGACGGCTACCCTTGGCTTGCCTGGTCAGCAAGGAGAGGAGCAGCGCACGATGGCGATCCACCTGACGCCCACGGAGCTCGGCCGCGAGGCAGGTATGCACCGAAGAGAGGTCATCACGAAGTGCATGGAGCTCGGGGTGCCGATCTTCCAGGGCAGGATCGACAAGACGCTGTTTCTCAGCTCGCTCAAGCAGGCCAAGCAGGCGTCCACGCTGGCCAAGGCCTAGCAGCGCGCCGCCACACTCGCGGCGCATAGACTCCTCCCAAGGCGATCCCGGAGGAGGACGGATGGAAGCAGTGACGGCTGCCGCTTCGGGCACCGGCTCGAAGACCATGGCGGACCTTGCGGCCATGGCCGCCGCGAAGTACGCCGGGAAGCCGGCGCTCCGGCACAAGGTGGGCGAGCAGTGGGTCGACGTGACCTACGACGAGGTTGGAACCGCCGTGCGCGAGACCGGCCTTGGGCTGATCGACCTCGGCCTGGCGCCCGGGGACAAGGTGGGGATCGTCGGCCACACCCGTCCCGACTGGACCTACTCGCACTTCGGCATCCTCTCCTGCGGCGCTGTCTCGGTCTCCGTCTATCAGACCAACTCCGCCGAGGAGTGCCACTACGTGCTCGAGCACTCGGACTCAAAGGTGGTCTTCCTCGAGGACGCCGAGCAGCTGGAGAAGATCCGCGCCGTCCGCGACCGGCTCCCCAACCTGGAGCACATCGTCTTGTTCGACGCGGTCGGGGGCGCCGAGGACGCCATCACGCTCGCGCAGCTGCGCGAACGCGGCCGCGGCCGCGACGCGGCCGAGCTGGAGGCGCGCTCGTCGGCGGTGGACGAGGACGATACGGCCATCTACATCTACACGTCGGGCACGACCGGTCCACCCAAGGGATGCGTCCTCAGCCACGCCAACTACCGCGACGTGGTCTCCATGACCGCGTCCCAGGGGGTGCTCGAGCAGGACGACGTGGTCTACCTCTTCCTCCCCCTCGCGCACGCCTTCGCGAAGCTCGTGCAGTTCGTGGCGCTCGATCTTGGTGGCGTGCTCGCCTACTGGGAGAAGGACGCCCAGAAGATCGTTCCCAACCTCATGGAGATCAAGCCCACGTACTTCCCGAGCGTGCCGCGGATGTTCGAGAAGATCTACACCCTCGCCACGAGCCACGCCGAGGATCCCGAGAGCATGCGCAAGGCGGTCGAGGTGGGCGTGCAGGTGCGCCGGCTGCGCGAGGCGGGCGCGCAGGTGCCCGAGCCGCTGCAAGCCGGCTTCGACCAGGCCGAGGAGACGCTCTACAAGAACGTGCGGGGCCTCTTCGGCGGAAACATCCGGCAGTGCAACACGGGCGCCGCGCCGATCGCCAGGGAGATCCTGGAGTTCTTCTACGCCTGCGGCGTTCCCGTGATGGAGGGCTACGGGATGACCGAGACCGCCACCGTGGCCACCGTCAACACTCCTGGCGCCTTCCGGCTCGGCTCGGTGGGCAAGCCGATCCCCCGTGTGGAGGCCAAGCTGGCCGAGGACGGCGAGCTGCTGCTGCGAGGCCCGAACATCTTCCAGGGCTACTACAAGAACGACGAAGCCACACGGGAGACGCTGATCGACGGCTGGCTGCACACCGGCGACCTGGGCAACATCGACGACGACGGCTTCGTCTACATCGTCGGCCGCAAAAAGGACATCATCATCACCGCCGGGGGCAAGAACATCACCCCTGCAAACCTCGAGAACGGCCTCAAGCGCAACCGCTGGATCTCCCAGGCGGTGGTGATTGGAGACCGTCGCCCCTACCTGGTGGCGATCATCACCCTCGATCCCGAGGAGGCGCCCGCCTTCGCCGAGAGGCACGGCCTCGCGGTCGAGGATCTGCCGGACTCCGGCGCGATGCGCGCCGAGGTGCAGGCCGCGGTCGACGCCGTCAACGCAGCGGTGGGCCCGGTCGAGCAGATCAAGCGGTTCAATATCCTCTCCCACGATCTGACCCAGGAGACCGGGGAGCTGACGCCCACTCTGAAGGTCAAGCGCAACGTGGTCACCGAGAAGAACGCCGCGCAGATCGACGCGCTGTACGCCGGATAGACCCACCTACACTGTGGAGGTCACCGGGCATGGCGAGCAACGACCCAACTGACACCGGCGGCCTGTTCATCGGGCGCCGGCCGGGCACGGCGCCCGCAAGCCTGCGCGAGGGCCCCGCGAACGGCAGGCCCCGGAGGCGCCGCTTCGACAGCTTCCTGGCCGCGATGCTTCTGGTGCTGGAGACGATCCTCTGCCTCAGCCTCTTCGGCCCCCAGCCGCTGGGCTGGCTGTGGATTGGCTCCCAGGTCGAATACCTCACCGGAGCCGTCACGGCCGGTATCGCAACGATCATGCTCGGCTGCCTCGCCTCGCTCATGCTCACGATCGTCCTCGCCAAGCGGGTAGACCACGCCTGGAAGCTGGTGCGCCGGGCCGGCGGCCACCGGCAGGAGCAGGGGGCCGTCGAGTGGATCTTCGCGGTCAGCGTGGGGATCACCGTCGTGGCGTTCAGCGTCTGGTTTCTCTTTATCGAAGGACCCGGCCCCTCGCTGGCCCCGACCAACTAAGGAGATTGGCCGCTCACGGTGGGCCTGCTCGACTATTACCGGCAGTTCGAGGATGTGGACGAGGCCGAGGCGAACGCGGCCCTGCGCGCCCGACGTGCGCGGGAAAGGGCACTGGCGCTCGAGCAGGTCCCCGACCTCGACCTGTCGGGCACGGAGTGGCCGGAGTTCCCCAACTCGGAGGTGATGAACGCCTCCATCTTCACCGCCCGCGGGCGCATCAACGGCTATCCAGACCGCCACGCCGAGCACGTGCGCCGAGCCCTGGCGCAGCGCCACGAGGTCGAGCCCGAGCGGATCGTGCTCGGCAACGGCGCCGCGGAGCTGCTGCAGGCCGCCGCGCTCGTGCTGATGAGCGAGGGCGACGAGCTGCTCACGCCGTGGCCGTCCTACCCGCTGTATCCGCTGATGGCCGCTCGCGCGGGGGGGCGGCCCGTAAGCGTCGCCGATGTGGAGGATCTGCCCGACGCGGTCACCGAGCGCACGCGGGTAGTCGTTCTCTGCAACCCCAATGACCCCACCGGGGCCTACCTTCCGGCGCAGGCAGTGGCATCGCTGGCCGCGCGGCTCGGAGAGCGGGTCCATCTTCTGATCGACGAGGCGCTGGTGCACTTCCAGGACGCCGAGGCCACGGACGCCGTGTTGCGCCTCACCGACTCTGCGCCCCGAACCCTGGTGATTCGAACGTTCTCGAAGATCTACGGCCTCTCCGGTCTGCGGGCGGGATATGCGGTCGGCTCGCCCGCCTCGACCGGGTTGCTCGATGCGATCTCCCCCGTGCTCGGTGTGAACGCGCTCACGCAGTCTGCGATCGAACAGGCGCTGAAGATCGGCGGGCCCGAGGTCGAGCGCCGCCGCATATCGGTGATCGAGCAGCGCACCCGCCTGCTCGACGCGCTCCACGACATGCCCGTCGAGCCGTGTGCCAGCCAGGCCAACTTCGTGTGGCTGAAGGCCACAGACCTCTCGGGCGCCGAGCTGGCCGGACGGCTGCGCAGCGAGGGGGTGCTGGTGGCTCCGGGCGGCCCCCTGGGCGCCGCCGACCATGTGCGCATCACGGTGCGCGACGGGCCCGCCACAGACCGCCTGCTGGCGGCGCTCGAAAAGGCCCTCGGGTCCTAGCCCTCTTCTGACTGGCGCAGCAGAGCGCCCGTCGTCTGCTCCAAGATCCTGCGCCAGGCCGCCGTCTTCTCCCGCTCCTTGTCGAAGCGCCGCACCACCTTGCGCACCCGAGTGGCCGAGATCTCGATGCCGTGCTTGGCGCACACCGTCCTGAGCACGTCGTAGTCCTGGGCCAGCCGGAGCGTGACCGACTCGAAGCCGTGGCGCGCTATCTCGACGCGCTTGGCGAAGTTCATGATGTTGGTCTCGAACATCAGCTCGTCGTTGGGGTCGGGCTCGATCAGGATGATGTCGACGCCGGGATACTTCTCCTTCCAGTGGGACACCGCCTCGTGCAGGCGCTGGTGGGCCAGCAGCTTGAACGTCTGGTAGCCGATCTGGGGGAAGCCCATGTCGGCCACGCGGCGCACGCGGCTGCCGAGCATCGTGGGGATCACCTTCTGGAAGTCGTTCACGTACGGCACCAGAGGATTGACCACGATCACGAACTCGGCGCCGCGCTCGACCGCGATGTCCACGTTGGTGGTCGAGCGGATCCCACCGTCCACCAGCTGGCGGCCCTTGATCTCGACCGGCTTGTAGAGCATCGGCAGCGCCGTGGAAGCGGCCACGGCACGCGCGATGGGGACGTCCTCCCACTCCTCGCCCCCGAGCACTATGCGCTCGCAGGTGTCGAGGTCGGTGGCCGTGAGGTAGAGCTCGCGGCCGAGCATCCGGAAGTCGTTGGTGCGGTCGGGATCGGCCAGCACCGCCTCGAGGTACTCCTCGATCGCGGCGCTGTCGTAGATCCCCGAGGGCAGGCCCTCTGCGAGCCGCACGGCGAGGTCGATCACCGACAGCTGACCGATTTGGGAGACCACGTTGCGCGCGAGGCCCAGGAGCCTGAGCGGCAGCAGGGCGGCGCTCTGAGCGAACTCGAGGTAGTTGGGACGCATCAGCGACCCGCGATCCACGTCCCGAAACGGCGTCGGCACCTGCTGGTTGACCACCCGCATCATCTCCTCGGGGGTCACGCCGTTGGCCACCAGGCTGCTCACGAAGGAGCCGGCGCTGGTGCCCACGTAGACGTCGAACTCGTTGACAGTACGGTTGACCGCCAGCAGGTCGAGCGCGCGCAGCGCGCCGATCTCATACACGCCGCCGGTGAAGCCCCCTCCTCCCAGCACGAGAGCCGTTCGCGACCTGCGCGACTTGCGCGACTTGCGCCGCGCCGGCTTGCCGACTGTCCCGCGCTCCTTGGCCGACGGCTTCTGGAGCTTGACCACCTCGCCCATGGAGGCATTATCGGGCATCGCGCCGATTTTCGAGAGGGACGGCGAAAACCACCGGGGAGGAGCCCCGCGCCGGAGACTCTCCGGCGAGCACCGCACCGCCAATTCTCCTACGGTGTTCTGCCTCATGATGATCCGGTCCCCCCGCATCGTGCAGGCGACCCTGCTCGCCCTCGGCTGCCTCGCGCTCCTGGCCCTCACCGCCTCCTCTGCAGGCGCCGCCCGCCCGCCGGCGCGCAGCGGGACCTTGCGTGAGGACCTGGCCCGCTCCATGCGGCTCGCCGGGCCGGCGTCGGGTGCCTTCGTCCAGAACGCCACGACGGGGAAGGTGGCCTTCCGCTGGAGGCACGCTCGCCCGAGGATCCTGGCGTCCAATACCAAGCTCTACACGACCGCGACGGCTCTGGCGCGCTTTGGAACGGAGGGCCGGCTGCACACCGACGTGAGGGGGGACGGCGAGCTGGTGGATGACGGCGTCTACCGCGGCAACCTCTATCTGGTGGGCGGTGGCGATCCCACCTTCGGCGGCCGCGGGTTCGCCCACCGGTCATACGGCAGCTTCGCCAGCGTGGAATCCCTGGCCACCAAGCTCGACCGGACCGGGATCGAGCGCGTGAGCGGGCGCATCGTCGGCGACGAGTCGCGCTTCGACTCGCTGCGCGGCGGCCCCGAGTCCGGCTACGGGACATCGCCCTACGTGGGGCCGCTGAGCGCACTCGGCTACAACCGCGGGCTGGCCGACGAGAGCGGGCGCAGCTTCCAGGCCGACCCGCCGTCCTTTACCGCGGCCCGGCTCGACGCGGCTCTCGAGAGCCGGGGGATACGGGTCCGGGGCGCGCCTCGAGCGGGGCGCAGGCCAGGCGGCACGGATCTGATCGCGCTCGTCCAGTCGCCGCCCATGGCGCGGCTGGTCCAGCTCACCAACAAGTCCTCTGACAACTACTTCGCCGAGACCCTGGTCAAGGACCTGGCCATGCAGACCGAGGGGCGCGGCACCACCGAGCGCGGAGCGAGGCTGGCAGCGGGGTTCGCCCGTCGCCTCGGCGTTGCACCCGCCGGCCTCGCGGACGGATCCGGCCTGTCACGCGCCAACCGATCGTCGCCCGCGCGAGTCGCGCAGCTGCTCCTGAAGCTGCGCGAGCGCGACGAGTTCCCAGCCCTCTTCGACTCGCTGTCGATCGCCGGCCGCGACGGCACGCTCGGCACAAGGATGCGCAGCGGTCCGGCCCGCGGCAACTGCCGCGGCAAGACGGGCACCCTGTCCAACGTCTCGGCGGTTTCGGGGTACTGCCGAGCGCGGTCGGGGCAGGTGTACGTATTCTCGATCCTCATGAACGGAGTAGACCCCTACGGCGCGCGCAACCTGCAGGACGGCATGCTGCAGGCCATCGCCGGGATGGGTGGCTGACGCCGTAGCGAAGTCCTCGGCGAGTCGTCACGTCCGCGGACGCGCGCGGCTAGCTGTCGAGCAGCGCCAGCAGGCCGTCCTCGTCGAGGACCGGTGTACCCAGCTTTTCGGCCTTCGCCAGCTTTGTCCCGGGATCGGCACCCGCCACCACGTAGTCGGTCTTCTTCGACACCGAGCCGGTGACCTTGCCGCCGGCGGCCTCGATACGCTCGATAGCCTCCTCGCGCGTGAGGTTGGGCAGGGCGCCGGTGAGTACGAGGGTCCGGCCGGCGAGAGCGCCGTCCACCTCGTCGGGCGCCGGGCCCTCCTCCTGCATCTGAAGCCCGTGGGCGCGTAGGCGCTCGATCAGCTCCCGAGTGCTCTCCTCGATAAGGGTCTCGGCGATCGTCCGGGCCAGGATCGGACCGATGCCAGGCGTCTTCTCGATCTCCTCGGGGCTGGCGGCCAGCAGAGCGTCGATGCTGCGGAACTGACCGGTGAGCGCTCTGGCATTCACGAAGCCGATGCCGGGAACGCCGAGGCCGTACAGCACACGGGCAAACGACTGGCCCTTGGAGCGCTCGATCGCCTCGAGGAGATTGCGCGTCGACAGCTCGCCGAAGCCCTCCCGACCGGCCAGCCGCTCCTCGTCCAGCTCGTAGATGTCGGCCACGCTCGCGATCAGCCCGTCCGCCAGGAAGCGGTACGCCTGCTTTTCCCCCAGTCCCTCGATGTCCATCGCCCCCCGGCTCACGAAGTGCTTGACCGACTGGAACTGCTGGCCGGGACAGGACGCCCGGTTGGGGCAGATCGTCCAGACCCCGTCCTCGGGCTTGATCGTGGCCGTGCCGCAGGCCGGGCAGTTGGCGGGCGGCTGGGGCACCGGGCCGCGGTTCTTTGCGCGCTGGGCCTTGGGACTGGGAGACACCACACGAGGGATCACGTCGCCGGCCCGCGTCACGATCACCTCGTCGCCCTCGCGCACGTCCTTGCGCTTGAGGTCCTCCTCGTTGTGCAGCGTGGCGAGCCTCACCGTTACGCCGGACACCTGCACGGGCTCGAGCTCGGCGAACGGCACCATGTGGCCGGTTCGGCCCACGTTCCAGGACACACGCTCGAGCTTGGTGGTGGCGGTCATCGGGGGGAACTTCCAGGCGATCGCACCACGCGGCTCGCGGCCCACCACTCCCAGCTGGCGCCGCAGGCCGAGGTCGTCGACCTTGACCACCACCCCGTCGATCTCGAAGTCGAGCCCCTCCCGGCGCTCTTCCCAGGAGCGGCACGCGGCCACAACGGCGTCGAGGTCGTCGTGGCGCTCGATGTCGGGATTGATCTTGAAGCCATGGTCGCGCAGCCAATCGAGCGACTCGAGGTGGCCCTCGAACTCGAGGCCCTCGAGCGCTCCGACCGAGTAGCACCAGACCGACAGAGGTCGCGCGGCGGCAAGTGCGGGATCCAGCTGGCGGATCGAGCCCGCTGCCGAGTTGCGCGGATTGGCGAAGGTGGGCTCCCCGGCGGCGGCGCGCTCCTCGTTGAGCCGGGCGAAGGCCGAGCGCGGCAGGTAGGCCTCCCCGCGGACCTCCAGCAGGCGGGGGCCGTCCTTTACCCGCAGCGGCACCGACTTGATCGTGCGCAGGTTCTGGGTCACGTCCTCACCCACCTCGCCGTCGCCGCGGGTGGCACCGCGCACCAGCACGCCGTCCTCGTAGACGAGCGACACCGCCAGACCGTCCACCTTCGGCTCGGTCACGAAACGGATCTCAGCGTCCTCGACGCCCTGCTTGTTGAGAACGCGCTCGCTGCGCACGAGCCACGCGCGCAGCTCCTCCTCGTTACGCGCGTTGGCGAGGGAGAGCATGGGCTGGAGGTGGCGCACCGGCTCGAACCGCTCGAGGGGGCGCCCGCCCACGCGCTGGGTGGGCGAATCGGGCGTGCGCAACTCGGGGTGAGCTTCCTCGAGCTCGCGCAGCTCGTTGATCAGCGTGTCGTAGTCGGCGTCCGAGATCTCCGGGTCGTCGAGGACGTAGTAGCGGTGGTTGTGATGCTCGAGCAGGCCGTGCAGCTCGGCCGCCCGGTCCTGTAGCTGCTGCCCGATCACACCTCGCTGGCGGCTGGGCGCAGCAGGCGATCGAGCTCGAAGCCCGAGAGCTCCTGCACCCCCGCCTCGTCGGTGAGGTCGAAGTGCAGCGGGGTGACTGCGATCAACCCCTCGGCGATCGCGGCGAAGTCGGTGCCCGACTCGTCGTGGTAACCCGGGTCCTCGCCGTAGATCCGGTAGCGCTTGCGCCCGTCGGCCTCCTCGGCCAGCTCCAGCCGGTCACGGTAGATCCGCTTGCCCAGCTTGCAGGAGCGTGCTCCGGCGACGTTCCCAGCCGGGCAGTTGACGTTCAGAAGCGTCCCCTCCGGCATCGGCACGTGTTCGATCTCCTCGACCAGCCGGGCCACGAACCGAGCGCCCTCCTCGAAGTCCTCCGCCGACCAGCCCTTGCCCTCGCGGAAGTCGACGCGGCCGCGGTCGGCCTGCTGGGACACCGCGATGGCGGGGATTCCGAGGACCACCCCCTCGAGGGCGGCGGCCACCGTGCCCGAGTAGGTGATGTCGTCGCCCAGGTTGAAGCCGTGGTTGATCCCGGAGACGATCAGCTCGGGCTCGAACTCGATCAGCCCTAGCGCGGCGAAGCGCACGCAGTCGACCGGAGTGCCGTCGGTGGCGTAGGCCGTGGTGCCGTCGTCGAGCTCGAGCTCCTCGACCCAGAGCGGGGTGCGCGTGGTGATGCTCCGTGCTGTGGCGCTGCGGTTGGAGTCCGGGGCGATCACTGCCAACTCGACACCCGGCACCCCGAGCAGCGCGCGGCGGATCACGTGCAGGCCTATCGCCTGGATGCCGTCGTCGTTGGTGAGAAGGATCTTCATCGGCTACGAGGATAGTGGCGCTCCGCCGGGCCGACGTGACGGTTCAGTACCGCACACGCTCCAGATAGAGCCCGTGCGCCGGAGCCGCGTCTGCTGCCTCGGTACGCGATCTGCCCTGCAACAGGTCGGCGAAGCCGTCGACGCTCACCCGGCCGATGCCAACCCGGAGCATCGTGCCCACGAGAGTCCGGACCATCCGGCGCAGGAATGCGTCGGCCTCGATCCAGAAGGCGAGCACCCCATCGCCCTCTTCCCGCCAGTCCGCGCTCACCACCGTGCGTTTGAAGTGCCTGTGCGTGGTCTTCGTGAGGGTGAAGGCGGTGAAGTCGTGCGTGCCGACCAGCAACTCGGCGCAGGTGTCCAGGGCGACCCGATCGGTCTCGTAGCGCCAGTGGTAGGAACGCCCCTGTTCGAAGACGCGGGCCAAGCGGCCGGTGAGCACCCGGTAGCGATAGGTGCGTGCCAGCGCATCGTGGCGCGCGTCGAAGCCCTCCGGCGCCGCTTCGCTGGACAGCACCCGCACGTCGGAAGCCAGAACGCCGTTCAGGGAGTAGGCGTCGGCCGGCTCGCCCGGATGGCTGGCGACCTGGCCACGGGCGTGCACGCCGGCGTCGGTGCGCCCCGCCGCCGTGAGCGCGACATCCGACCTGCGTACCCTCGCGATCGCCGCCTCGAGCTCACCCTGCACGGTGCGCCTGCCCGGCTGGCGGGCCCAGCCCGCGAAGTGCGTCCCGTCGTACTCGATCAGCAGCCGGGCGACTGGGGGGTTGCAAAGGGGGGCGATGTCCCCCTTTGATGTCATCGGGTTGCAGAGGGGGGCGGTGTCCCCCTGTGACGTCATCGGGTTGCAAAGGGGGCGGTGCCCCCCTGTGACGTCATCGGGTTGCAGAGGGGGGCGGTGCCCCCCTGTGACGTCATCGGGTTGCAAAGGGGGCGGTGCCCCCCTTTGATGTCATCCCTACCCGCGCCGGCGCGCGACGATCAGGAGGTAGTGGGCGTCGACCTCGAACGGGCAGTCGCCGCCGGCCCACCCGCGCGCCATCTGGACCAGTGCGTCGTACATCTCCCCATAGCGGTCGGGCGCCATGTTGGCCTTGGCCGCGGCCTGCATGGGGGCGTGGCGCTCCATCCCGGCGACGAACTCATCGGGCGAGCCGGCTGCCCACGGCAGCGTCGCCCGCTCGAGCTCGATCGAGTTGGCCAGGCCATCGAAGCGTTCGCGCACGACTTCCTCCTGAGCCCACTCCTCGAGGCGCGGCAGGTCGTCGGGAGCCTGCGGGCCGTAGCTGCGGGTCAGCTGGAACATGTCGTAGGTGGGTCCCTCCGAGCACCAGGCGGTCATGCCCACCGTGTTGCCGGGCCGCACCACCCGGAACATCTCCTGCGCCGCCATCCGCGGCCGCGGCGCGAGCATGGCGCCGAACACCGAGCCCACGCAGTCGAAGCGCGCGTCCTCGAAGGGCAGATCCTCGACATCGCCCTCTACCCAGTCGATGTCATAGCCCTCGGCCACGGTCCGGGCGCGGCCCTGCTCGACCATGCCGGGGGCGAGGTCCGAGGCCACCACGCTGGCCCCCTCGGCGGCGGCGGCCACCGCAAAGTTGCCGTCACCGGCCGCCACGTCGAGAACCTCCTGTCCGGCCGACACGGCACAGGCCTCGGCGAGCCTCTCAGCGGCCGGGCGCAGCATCTCCGACAGCCCGCTGTACTCCCCCATGCTCCACCCGGTGCGAGCCTGCTCCTTGATCTTCGCGACGTCCACGGACCGCAGCCTAACGATGGCCCGTTCGCTCGTTGTCAGGCCGCGAAGCCCGACGAGCCGTCGAGCGCAGGGCGCCGACGCCGAGGGCGGTCGCTTCCTGGGCTACCCTCGCCACGATGGCCCGACTGACTTTCCTGCGCGGTGGAGAGTTGGTGAACGTGGCCGGCGAGTCGCACTATCAGGAGGCGCTGCAGGCGCTCACGGGCACGGACGGCAGAGCCGAGCTCCGGCTGGAGGTCGAGGCCGTCCTGGCAACCGAGCCCGCGAACCCGCACGACCCGAACGCGGTGATGGTCCAGATCGACGACCGCCTGGTGGGCTACCTACCCAGATCGAGTGCGGTGGACTACGCCCCGCTGATCGCGGCAGTCGAGGCCCGGGGGCGCTCGGCCGCCTACGAGGCGATGATCGCCGCGCGCGGCGGCGAGACCTCGGCGCTGGGCGTGTTCCTCCGGCCGCCGAAACCGGACGAAGCGGCGCCAGCGGCTCCACGCGGCGCCTTCTAGTGCCCGTGGGGGGGCTGGGTGCGATTTGCCCCCGTACAGGGGGTAAATGGCACCCAGCGTGCCAGGGAAGCCCCGCTAGACCAGCTCTAGGAAGACCATCTCCGTGGAGTCCGACTTGCGCGGGCCCAGCTTGAGGATCCTGGTGTAGCCGCCGGGGCGCTCGGCGTAGCGCGGCGCGAGCTCCTCGAAGAGCTTGTAGACCACGGACTTGTCCTGACCGAGGCGCGCCATCGCCAGCCGGCGGGAGTGCTGATCGCCCTTCTTGCCCAGGGTGATGAGCCGCTCCAGCTCGGGCTTGACCGCCTTGGCCTTGGCCTCGGTGGTCTGGATGCGCTCATGGTCGATCACCTCGCGGGAGAGGTTCATCATCAGCGCCTTGCGGTGCGCCGAGCTGCGGCTGAGCTTGCCCTTCTGCTTTCCGTGGCGCATGAGAGGACGGAGCAGTCTACGCTCGCAGCGACAGTCCGCGCGCCTCGAGAGTCTCGATGACCTCTTCGATGGACTTGCGGCCGAAGTTGGGGATCGCGTTCAGCTCGGACTCCGACTTCTGGACCAGGTCGCCCACGGTCTGAACGCCCGCCCGCTTGAGGCAGTTGTAGGACCGCACACCCAGCTCGAGCTCCTCGATGAGGATGTCGTCCATCCCGTCGGCACTGGCGATCGAGCCGCCGCCGACCGAGCTGAGGTCGCCGCCGAGGCCTCCGGCGGAGGCCGTTCCCACCAGGCTGGCGCCGGCCTCCCTGAGTGCATCGACACGCTCGGGCTCGCTGAAGATCGCCAGGTACTTGATCAGGATCTCGGCGGCCTCACGCAGCGCCGCGTGGGGGTCGACCGAGCCGTCGGTCTCGATGTCCATGGTGAGCTTGTCGTAGTCGGTGCGCTGTCCGACGCGGGCGGACTCGACCGAGTACGCCACCCGCTTGACCGGTGAGAAGATCGAGTCGATGGGGATTACCCCGATCGGCTGGTCCGGGGTCTTGTTGTCCTCCGCCGGCGTGTAGCCGCGGCCGTGGCCGATGGTCAGGTAGATCTCGAGCTTGGTCTTCTTCTCGAGCGTGGCGATGTGGGTCTCGGGGTTGAGGATCTCGACGCCCGAGGGCAAGTCGATGTCGCCCGCGGTGACTTCACCGGGGCCGGTGATCACCAGCGGGGCCTCGATCTCGGCCGCCTCCGAGTGCATCCGGCAGACGATCTCCTTGAGGTTGAGCACGATGTCGGTGACGTCCTCGGTGACCCCGTTGATCGTGGAGAACTCGTGCGCCACGCCCTCGATCCGCACGCTCGTGACTGCCGCGCCGGCAAGCGAGGACAGCAGCACCCGGCGCAGCGAGTTGCCGAAGGTGTAGCCGAAGCCGCGATCCAAGGGCTCGATCGTGAACGTGCCGCGGTTGTCCTGCACGTTCTCGGAGGAGATCTGGGGGGTCTGAAACTCGATCATGGGTAATGTCCTTCGCGTTGAAAGCAAGACCCGGCGGCGGCATCGCCGCGGGCATCTGGGGTTACTTCGAGTACAGCTCGACGATGAGCTGCTCCTGCACGGGCGCGGCGATCTCGTCGCGCCCGGGCTGGCGGAGCACCTTGGCGGTGAGCCCGTCGTGATCCGCCTGGAGCCAGGCGGGGACCACCGAGACGAGCTCGGTGGCGTCGCGGATCACCTGGTCGGCCTTCGAGCCGGGCTTGAGGGTGATCACGTCGTCGGTGCGTACCTGGTACGAGGGGATGTCCACGCGGCGGCCGTTGATGACCCAGTGTCCGTGGCGGATCATCTGCCGGGCCTGGCGCCGCGAGGAAGCAAAGCCCAGCCGCACGAGCACGTTGTCGAAGCGCGACTCGAGCAGACGCAGCAGGTTCTCGCCGGTCACACCGGCCTGGCGCGACGCGTGCTGATAGTAGGTGCGGAACTGCTTCTCCAGGACGCCGTAGTAGCGCCGCGCCTTCTGCTTCTCGCGCAGCTGCACGCGGTACTCCGACTGGCGCGCCCGGCCACGGCCGTGCTCCCCGGGTGGGTAGTTGCGCCGCTCGATGCCGCACTTGTCGGTGAGGCAGCGCTCACCCTTGAGGAACAGCTTCATGCCCTCGCGGCGGCACTGCTTGCACTGGGGGCTGGTGTCACGGGCCATCGAGCTACACCCTCCTGCGCTTGCGCGGGCGGCAGCCGTTGTGGGCCTGCGGCGTCACGTCGCGGATGGTGGTCACCTCGAGGCCGGCGGCCTGGAGGGAGCGGATGGCGGTGTCGCGGCCGGAGCCGGGGCCCTTCACGAAGACCTCGACCTTCTCGAGGCCCTGCTCCATGCCCTTCTTGGCCGCGGCGTCAGCCGTGACCTGCGCGGCGAACGGGGTCGACTTGCGCGAGCCCTTGAAGCCGGCGCCGCCGGCGGACTCCCACGCAATCACGTTGCCCTCGCGATCGGTGAGCGACACGATGGTGTTGTTGAAGCTGGTCTTGATGTGCGCCTGCCCGAAGGGAACGTTCTTCTTGGGCTTACGGCGGCCGCGCGAGCGACCTGGACGCTGGGCGGCCATCAGTTATCCCACGTCACTTGGAGACCTTCTTCTTGCCGGCCACCTGCATGCGCTTCGGGCCCTTGCGAGTACGGCCGTTGGTCTTGGTGCGCTGACCGTTCACGGGCAGGCCACGCCGGTGGCGCAAGCCCCGGTAGGCGCCGATCTCCATCAGGCGCTTGACGTTCGTGGAGCGCTCGCGGCGCAGATCACCCTCCACCGTCAGGTCGTTGTCGATCACCTCGCGCAGCTTGAGCACCTCGTTGTCGGTGAGGTCCCGAACGTAGGTGTCGGGGTCCACGCCGGCCTTCTCCAGCGCCTTGAGCGCCTGGGAACGACCGATGCCGAAGATGTAGGTGAGACCTATCTCGACCCTCTTGTTGAGGGGAATGTTGACGCCGGAAATTCGTGCCATGTTGATCCTCGCTGCGGTGCAGGCGCGATCTACGATCGCGCTGCGCTTCTCGCGCTAGTGCCTGGTCAGCCCTGCCGCTGCTTGTGTCGGGGGTTTTGGCAGATCACGAGAACCGCTCCGCCCCTGCGAATGACCTTGCACTTCTCGCACATGGGCTTGACCGAGGCTCGGACTTTCATCCCGTGAATCTACCTTCCTTGTCGAACGATGCGGCGGGATGCCGAATCCTTCGCATGAACTTTGCTTTTTTGAAGGATGAGGCAGGATGCCGAATCCTTGCATGAACTTCCGTATAGAGAGAACCAGCGCTCGACCCAGGAGACGGTCAAGTGCCAGCGGAGCAGGATAGCAACACCCGCGTCGAGCGGCTTTCTCAGGCACGCACCGCGGCGCCCTGCCTGGGCGAGGAGCTGCCGTCCTCGTCCTCGTGCCACGGAGAGAGGATGCGGGGCCCCTCGGCCGTGACCGCGACGGTGTGCTCGAAGTGTGCGGCGAGAGAACCGTCTCGGGAGTAGACCGCCCAGTCGTCGTTGCCCATACGAACCTCGTGGTGGCCCGCGTTGACCATCGGCTCGATGGCCAGCACCATGCCCTCCGCCAGCTCGGGGCCGGTTTCGGCACGGCCGAAGTTGGGGATCTGAGGGTCCTCGTGCATGTCGCGGCCGACCCCGTGGCCCACCAGCGAGCGAATCACCGAGTAGCCGTCGGCCTCCACCCGGCGTTGCACGGCGGCGGACACGTCGCCCAGGCGGTTGCCCGGGCGGCACTGCTCGACGGCCTCGAACAGCGCCCCGCGGGTGGTGGCCAGGAGGCCGGTGGCCACGGCGCTCACGGGCCCGATCGGAAGGGTCACCGCGGCGTCGGCCACCCACCCGTCGAGCTCCACACCGATGTCCACCGAGAGGATGTCGCCGCGCTTGAGCTCGTACGGGCCGGGGATGCCGTGCACCACCATCGAGTTGGGCGATGCGCAGATCGAACCCGGGTACCCACGGTAGCCCTTGAACACGGGCTCGGCACCCTGCGAGCGGATGAACTTCTCCGCCGTCGCGTCGAGCTCGCCGGTGGTCACACCAGGTCGCGCCTTCGAGCGCATGAGACGGTGGCAACGGGCAAGGATCCGCCCGGACGCGGCGATCTTCTCGATCTCCTCCGGGCTCTTGGTGATGATGGCCATGCTCAGAGCTGTTCCTCGAGGCGTAGCGTGGCGAGGGTGGCGCGGATGTGCCCGTTCACCTCGTCGGGGGCGCGAGTGCCGTCGAAGCGGCGCAGGAGACCCTCCTTCTCGTAGAGGTCGACCAGCGGCTTGGTCTGCTCGTGAAAGACCTCCAGCCGGTGCTTGACCGTCTCGGGCTTGTCGTCATCGCGCTGGATGAGCGGTGAGCCGTCCTGGTCGCAGAAGCCCTCGTTCTTGGGTGGGTCGAAGTCCACATGGTAGGTGTGGTCATTGTCGCGGCAGACGCGCCGGCCCGACAGGCGTCGGATGACCTGCTCGTCGGGGGTGTCGATCAAGAGCGTGGCTGTGAGCCGGCGATCTAGCCCCTCGAGAGCGCCGCTGAGCTCATGAGCCTGGGCCACCGTGCGCGGAAAGCCGTCGAGCACGAAGCCGTCGCGGGCCTCGTCGCTGTCGATCCGGTCCAGCACGACCTTGCCGACCAGCTCGTCGGGCACGAGGTCGCCGCGGTCCATGTACTCGCGCGCTTCTCGGCCCAGATCGGACTCCTCACGGACCGCGGCGCGCAGGATGTCCCCCGTCGCGTAGTAGGGCAAGTCGAAGTCGGTTCGCAGACGGTCCGCCTGAGTTCCCTTGCCCGCCCCGGGCGGGCCGAGCAGAATGAGGTTGAGCTCGCTCATACAGGAGCGGGAAGGCTACTGCCTGGCGTAAGGCGCAGGGAGTTCACCGGCCGGGGGAAGCCACAGGAGTTGAGCGGCGCTGAAGAGCGGCGCTGAAGAGCGGCGCCGTAGAGCGGCGCGAGCGGCAAGCATGGGGGCGGACGCAGGGAGCGACGTGTGCTTCAGCACACGAGCGACCGAGGACTCCCCCAGGCGCCGCCGATCGCGCCGCTCTACTTGAGGAAGCCTTCGTAGTTGCGCATCATCAGTTGAGCTTCCAGCTGCTTCATCGTGTCGAGAGCCACTCCCACCACGATCAGGATCGAGGTGCCGCCGAAGAAGAAGTTGGCGCTGGTCTGATTGATGAGGATCGTGGGCAGCGCCGCCACGAGCGCCAGGTACAGCGCACCCGGGAAGGTGAGCCGCGCGAGGATGCGGTCCAGGTACTCGGCCGTGGGCCGGCCGGGTCTGACGCCCGGGATGAACCCGCCGTACTTCTTGAGGTTGTCCGCCTGCTCGACCGGGTTGAACGTGACCGCGGTGTAGAAGTAGGTGAAGACGACGATGAAGATCGATTCGCCCACGATGTAGGCCCAGCCGTTGGGGCTGAAGAAGGCCGAGAAGTCGCGGGCCCAGCTGGCTTGGGAAAGCTCTCCAATAGTGGGTGGGAAGGCCATGAGGGAGGCCGCGAAGATCACCGGGATCACGCCCGCCATGTTCACGCGCAGGGGAAGGTAGGTAGATCCGCCACCGGACATCCGACGCCCCACCACGCGCTTGGCGTACTGCACGGGGATGCGCCGCTGGCCTTCCTGCACGAACACGATCGCCGCGATGCAGGCCAGCGCGAGGAAGGGCATCATCACCACGAAGATCTGGTCGGGGTTGGTGAACCACGCCTGGATGCCGTTGGGCAGCCCGGCCGCGATGCTGGCGAAGATCATCAGCGAGATGCCGTTGCCGATGCCGCGCTGGGTGATCAGCTCGCCGAACCACATCAGAAGCACGCACCCGGCGGTCAGCGTGGTCACGATCACGAAGACCCGACCGAAGGTGAAGTTGGTGACGACGTCGGTGCCGCCGGTAGAGAAGCTGCGAAAGAGGAAGACGTAGCCGATCGACTGACCGAAGGCGAGGCCTACGGTGAGATAGCGCGTGTACTGGGTGATCTTCTGCTGGCCGACCTCACCCTCCTTGCGGAGCTTCTCGAGCGAGGGAATCACCACCGTCATCAGCTGCAGGATGATCGAGGCGGTGATGTAGGGCATGATCCCCAGCGCGAAGACCGCGAAGCGTTGCAGGCTGCCTCCCGAGAACAGGTTGAGGAAGCCGAGCACGTTGGACCCCGTGAAGTTCTCGGAGATCTCCTTGACGGCGTCGACGTTGATGCCGGGCGCCGGTATGTAGGCGCCGATCCGGTAGAGCGCCAGCATGGCTGCCGTGAAGGCCAGCTTCTTGCGGATCTCGGGAACCCGGAACGCGCTCAGGAACGTCTTGAGCACGGCGGCTTAGTCCCCGGCGGACGACCGGCGCCCAGCCACCGTACCGCGGTCGGCGGGGATGACCGCGACGGTGCCGCCGGCCGCTTCGATCTTCTCGCGCGCGCTCGCGGAGAAGGCGTGGGCATGCACGGTCAGGGCCTTGCTGATCTCGCCCCGGGCCAGGACCTTGACGGGGACCTCGCGACGGGTGGCGAGGCCTACGGCCGAAAGGCTGGCCGGAGTGACCTCGGCGCCCTTATCGAATCGGGCCTCGAGGTCGTCGAGGTTGACCGGCTGGGTGTGCGTGCGGAACTTCTCGAAGGGCATCGACTTCTTCATGTGCGGTCCGCGCAGCTTGCGCAGGCGCATCTGGATCGGGTTCTGCCCGCCCTCGAAGGCCACCCGGCTCTTGGAGCCCGAGCGCGCGCCGGCTCCCTTGTGGCCGCGGCCCGAAGTCTTGCCCCAGCCCGACCCCTCTCCACGTCCGATGCGCTTGCGGCGCTTGGTTGCGCCCTTGGCGGGCTTGAGGTTATGCAGGCCCTTCACGGCTTGACCTCGAGCAGGTGGCGCACGGAATGCAGCTGACCGCGCAGCGCTTCGCCGTCGGGGCGCTCGACCTGCCTGCCGATGCGGCCCAAGCCGAGCGACTGGAGCGTGGCCCGCTGCCTCTTCGACGAGCCGATGGGCGACTTGACCTGCGTGATCACGAGCTGGTCGGCCATCAGGCGGGCGCCTCTGCGGGCGCCTCGGCCGCCCGCGGCTCGGGCGCCACGAGGTCGTCTGCCTCCGGCGCCTGGGGCTGGCCGTTGGCGCCGTTGACCGGCACGGGGCCGTCGTCTAGGCCGAGCACCTGCGCTACGGATAGGCCGCGCAGCTTGGCCACATCCTCGGGACGGCGGAGCGCCTGGAGGCCCGCCATCGTGGCCTTCACGAGGTTGATCGGGTTCTGCGAACCGAGCGACTTGGAAAGCACGTCGTGGATCCCGGCCAGCTCGAGCACGGCGCGCACGCCGCCGCCGGCGATCACCCCGGTACCGGGCGAGGCCGGCTTGAGCAGCACGCGCGAGGCCGAGTGGACGCCCACCACCTGGTGGGTGATCGTCGATCCGTGCATGGGGACCTCGAAGAGGTCGCGGCGCGCGCGCTCGACGCCCTTCTGGATCGCGACGGGGACCTCGTTGGCCTTGCCGTAGCCGACGCCGACCTTCGACTTCTCGTCGCCGACCACCACGAGCGCCGTGAAGGAGAAGCGGCGGCCGCCCTTCACCACCTTGGCGACTCGGTTGATCTCGACCACGCGCTCCTGAAGGTCGCTGTCGCCCCGGCGTCCGCCCTGTTGTCTGTTGCTCTCTCTAGCCATCTCAGTCCCTGTCGAGGGTATCTAGAACTCCAGGCCGCCCGCACGGGCCCCGTCGGCGAGCGCCTTGACGCGCCCGTGAAAGCGGTAGCCGCCGCGATCGAACACGCAGGTTTGGACCCCGGCCTCCTTAGCGCGCCCGGCTAGAAGCTCGCCGGCCTTCGCGGCCTGCTCGATACGGGCGAGCTCGCGCAGCTCGGATTCGGTCCAGGAGACGGCCGCCAGCGTGTGGCCCGCGTTGTCGTCGATCAGCTGGGCCACCATGCCGCGGTTGGAGCGAAAGACCGAAAGACGCGGGCGCTGAGCGCTGCCACGCACCTTGGCGCGCACGCGGCGCCGGCGGCGCAGCCGGGATGACTGCTTGGTCTTGACGCTCATGCGCGCTTGCCGACCTTCCGGACCACGTGCTCGTCGCGGTAGCGGATCCCCTTGCCCTTGTAGGGCTCCGGCGGGCGCTTGTCGCGGATCTGCGCGGCGACCTCGCCCACGGCCTGCTTCGAGATACCGCGCACCACCACCTCGGTGGGGACCGGCACCTCGAACTCAATGCCGTCGGGTGGCTCGATCGGCACGGGGTGCGAGTAGCCGAGCGCCAGCTCCAGGCTCGTGCCCTTGAGCTGCGCACGGTAGCCGACGCCCTGGATCTGCAGGCGCTTCTCGTAGCCGTGCGTGACGCCGTGGACCATGTTGAAGATGAGGCTCCGGGTGAGCCCGTGAAGGGCCCGGTGTTCGCCGCGGTCAGACGGACGAGAGACCAAAACCTCGCCATCGGCCTGATCCACGGTCAGGTCGCGGCTCACGCGCTCTGACAGCTCGCCCTTGGGGCCGCTCACCCGCACGAGCTCGGGCTCGACCACCACGGTCACGCCCGCGGGCACAGGAATGGGCTGTCTTCCGATGCGAGACATTACGTCGAGATCACCTACCAGACCCTAGCCACCAGCTCGCCGCCCACACCGCTGCGCCGGGCGTCGTGGCCGGTCATCACCCCGTGCGAGGTGGAGACGATCGTGGTGCCCATGCCGCCCTGGACCTTTGGCACCGCGCCGGCGGCCACGTAGCGGCGCCGGCCGGGCTTGGACACGCGCTGCAGGCCCATGATCACGGGCTGGCGGTCCTCGGTGTACTTGAGCGTCACGCGCAGGTCCTGTCCCACTCGGCCGGGCTCCACGGCGTAGCTCTCGACGTAGCCCTGCTCGGTGAGGATGCGCGCCATCTCGATCTTGAGCTTGGACGCGGGGATCACCGCATCGTCGTGATCGGCCTGAAGGCCGTTGCGGATCCGGGTGAGGAAATCGGATATGGGGTCGGTCTGGCTCACCAGCTGCTCTTCGTCAGCCCGGGGATATGGCCCTCGTGGGCGTGCTCGCGCAGGCAGATCCGGCACAGGCCGAACTTGCGCAGATAGGCGCGCGGGCGACCGCACTTGCGGCAGCGGTTGTACGCGCGGCTCTTGTACTTGGGGGTGCGCTGCTGGCGCACCTTCTGTGAGGTCTTGGCCATCTAGTCGCTCTCTTCCGAAGTCTGTGCCGATGCATCTCCCTCGGCCTCGGCGCCCTCCTCCGGGCGCTCGGGCTTCTCGTAGGCCTCGGGGTTCTCTTCCTTGAGCTGATCGAGGGCCGCCTGTTCGGCCTCGGCCCGTGCCCGCGCCTCGTCGTGGCGGCGCTCCTCCTCCTCGGCCTCCGCGGCCTCGTCGACCTGCCCGGGCCGGCCCTCCTCCTGGAAGGGCATGCCGAGGGCCAGCAGGAGGGCGAAGCCCTCCTCGTCGGTCTTGGCCGTGGTGGTGATCGTGATGTCGAGGCCGCGCACCTGGTCGATCGCGTCGTAGTCGATCTCGGGGAAGATGATCTGCTCGCGTACGCCCATCGTCCAGTTTCCGCGCCCGTCGAAAGATCGCGGGTTCAGTCCGCGGAAGTCGCGGATCCGCGGGATCGCGATCGACATGAGGCGGTCGAGGAACTCCCACATGCGTGCGTCGCGCAGCGTGACCGAGAGCCCCACCGGCATCTCCTCGCGCAGCTTGAAGGCGGCGATCGCCTTTCGGGCCCGGCGCACGTTGGGCCGCTGGCCGGCGATGGTGGCCAGCTGCTCCTGCGCCGCTTCGAGCATCTTGGAGTCCTGCTTGGCCTCGCCCACGCCCATGTTGAGCGTGACCTTCTCGACCCTCGGGACCTCCATCGCGTTGGAGTAGCGGAAGCGCTTCTGCAGCTGCGGCGCGATCTCCGCCTGGTAGCGGCCCTTGAGGCGCGGCTGGACCGCCGCTTCAGGAGAAGAGTGCGAAGCATTCGTCGTCCGTGCCGAATCCTTCCCGGGGTTCGAAGCATTCGTCGTCCGTGCCGAATCCTTCACGGCGGCCATCAGTCGATCTCCGTCCCGGACTTCTTGGAAACGCGCACGCGCCGGCCACCCTCGCGCTTGATCCCCACGCGGCTCGGGTCGCCCGTCTTCGGGTCGAGGAGCATCACGTTGGATACGTGAATCGGTCCCTCGACCTCGATCACACCGCCGATCTCCTGCGCCCGCTGGGTATCGCGCAGCGAGGTCGGGCGCTGGTGGCGCTTCTGGATGGCGATGCCCTCCACGTACACCCGGCCGCGGGTGGGCTCGGTCCTGAGCACGCGCCCTGTCTTCCCGCGGTCCTTGCCGGAGATCACCTTGACCATGTCGTCCTTGCGGACCTTCATGCTCGCGGCCATCTCAGAGCACCTCCGGGGCCAAGGAGACGATCTTCATGAAGTTGCGGTCGCGCAGCTCGCGCGCCACGGGCCCGAAGATGCGCGTTCCGCGCGGGTTGTTGGCGGCGTCGATCAGTACTGCGGCGTTCTCGTCGAAGGCGATGTAGGTGCCGTCGTCGCGCCCGAATTCCTTTCGCGTGCGCACGATCACCGCCTTCACGACCTCGCCCTTCTTGACCGCCCCGTGCGGGATGGCCTGCTTGACCGTGGCCGTGATCACGTCGCCCACCCCGCCGTAGCGGCGCTTGGACCCGCCGGAGACGCGGATGCACAGGATCTCGCGGGCACCGGTGTTGTCGGCCACCCTCAGGCGCGTCTCCTGCTGGATCATCGGACACGCTCCACTACTTCGACCAGGCGCCAGCGCTTGGTACGCGAGAGCGGCCGGCTCTCGACCACCTTGACCGTGTCGCCGGCGTTCGCCTCGTTTCGCTCGTCGTGCGCGTGAAGCGTCGAGGTGGTGCGCACGATCTTGCCGTAGGTGCGGTGCTGGCGCGCGATGTCGATGCGCACCGAGATGGTCTTGTCGCCCTTGTCGGAGATCACCACGCCCTGCCGCTCGCGCGGGCTGCCGGTGCCCGTCCGTTCGGCGGGAGGTGTGCCCGCACCCGGGCTGGCGGCGCCTCGCTTGGCGCGGCGAGAAGCACGCCACCGGCGTCGCGACGCGGCCTTCTGGCGCCGGCTCTCCAAGCGCTCGGCGTCGCGCTCCTCGACGGTCTTCGCGGGCCGCGCCTGACCGCTGTGGGTCGAGCGCTTGCGTCCGCGGCGCTCCTTGGGGGAGAGCTGCTCCTCGGGCTGCGCGGGGGCCGCCGCCTGGGCGGTCTCTGAAGTCTCGTTGGTGTCCACGTCTTCCTCGATCATCGCGCTGCCTTCTGTTTGCGGAGCTCGGCTTCTACGTCCAGCCCGCGCTGACGGGCGATCGTCATGCCTCGGGCCAGATCCTTCTTGGCGCCCTTCATTCCCGCGGTGTTCTCGAGCTGTCCGGTCGCGTGCTGGAAGCGCAGGTTGAACAGCTCCTGGCGCGAGGTGTCGACGAACTCGACGAGCTGCGGGTCATCGAGATTGTGCACATCTACGGCTTTCACTGCTGTCCGGCCCCCTCACGCTGCACGAACTTGGTCTTGATCGGCAGCTTGTGAGAAGCCAGGCGCATCGCCTCACGGGCCAGGTCCTCCGGCACCCCGGAGAGCTCGAACATCACACGCCCGGGCTTGACCACGGCCACCCAGCCCTCGGGCGAGCCCTTGCCAGAGCCCATGCGCGTCTCCGCGGGCTTCTGGGTCACCGGCTTGTCGGGAAAGATGTTGATCCAGACCTTGCCGCCGCGCTTGATCTTGCGCGTCATGGCGATTCGAGCCGCCTCGATCTGGCGGTTTGTGACCCACCCGCGATCGAGGGCCTTGAGGCCGTACTCGCCGAACTCGACCGTGGTTCCGCCCTTGGCGAATCCGGCCCTGCGACCTCTGTGCTGCTTGCGGTGCTTGACGCGCTTGGGCGAGAGCATCAGCGACCCCCACCACGGGGACCGCCGCCACGTCCGCCCTGGCCGCCGCGACCGCTCGGACCACCCTGACCACCACGCCCGCCGGGGCCGCCGCCACGCCCGCCAGCGCCTCCGCCCCGGCCCGGACCGCCACCACGGCTCGCCTGCTGGGGCGCTTCGAGCTCGGTGAGATCCTGCGCGAAGCCCTTGGGCATGATCTCGCCCTTGTTGATCCATACCTTCACGCCGATGCGGCCGAAGGTGGTCTTCGCCTCGAAGAAGCCGTAGTCGATGTCGGCGCGGATGGTGTGCAGCGGCACCCGGCCGTCCGAATAGCCCTCGGTGCGGGCCATCTCCGCGCCACCCAGGCGGCCGGAGACCTGCACCTTCACGCCCTTGGCGCCAGAGCGCATGGCGGAGGTCAGCGAGCGCTTCATCGCGCGCCGGAAGGCGACGCGGTTGACCAGCTGCTCCGCGATCGACTGGGCGACCAGCTTGGCGTCGAGCTCGGGCCGCTTGATCTCGAGGATGTTCACCTTCACGGCCTTGTTGGTCATCTTGTGGAGCTCCTTGCGAAGGGCGTCCACCTCGCTGCCGGACTTGCCGATCACGATGCCGGGCCGGGCGGTATGTATGTTGACCTCGACCTCCGCCTTGTTCTTCTTGATCGTGATGCTGGACAGGCCGGCGTGCGAAAGCTTGTTCTCGATGTGCTCGCGGATGTGGATGTCCTCGAGCAGGTAGTCGGAGAACTCCTTCTCGGAGAACCAGGTGGACTTCCAGTCGTGGATGTAGCCGACCCGCATCGACTCGGGATGCACCTTCTGCCCCATGGCTACCTTCCGTCCTTTGTCGTTGTCGTAAGCGTGATCGTCATGTGACTCGTGCGCTTCTTGATCGGCGTGGCGCGGCCGAGGGCCCGCGGCCGGAAGCGCTTGATCGTCGGGCCCTCGTCAACGAAGGCGCGCGCGATCTTGAGCTCGTCGGGATCGAGCTCGAAGTTGTTCTCCGCGTTGGCTACGGCGGACTCCAGCAGCTTGGCGATGTCGCCGGCCGCGGCGCGCGGGGTGTGCCGGAGCAGAGCACGGGCGTCGCCGACGTTCTTTCCGCGCACGTGGTCCATCACCAGTCGCGCCTTGCGCGGAGCGATGCGCACGTACTTGGCCTTCGCGCGGACCTCGACGCTGCCGTCGGCCGCCCGAGGGGCGGGACGCGCCTCGGAGTCGCGATCTCTCCGAACCGAGGTGGTCGTCTCGGCGGCGCCACGCCGCCGCTCACGCCGGGAAGGCTTGGGAGCGTCGGGCTCAGGATCGTCGGCGGAGCCATCAGAGTCCTCGGCGTCCGTTGCTGTTGAGTCATCGGCCGCCGGCGCCTCGTCCTCCGGCGCGGTCCCGCCCTGCGCGGTGTCGTCGTCCTCGAGGCGGGTGATTAGCTCGTTCTTCGTGCCGCTCTTGGGCAGCTCGCGCTTCTCAAGCTCGGCCTCGAGCTCATCTACCGTGAGTGCCGCGTACTTGGTCTCCTCCGCCATCAGCGCATCCTCACCCTGTCGCCGCCGGCGTGCCCGCGGAACATGCGCGTGGGTGCGAACTCGCCGAGCTTGTGCCCGACCATCGACTCCGAGACGAAGACGGGAACGTGCTTACGGCCGTCGTGGACGGCGATCGTGTGTCCCACCATCTCGGGGAAGATCGTGGAGGTCCGCGACCAGGTCTTGACCATCTTCTTGGTGCCCGACTCGTTCATCGCCTCGATGCGACCCATCAGGCGATCCTCGACAAACGGACCCTTCTTGGAGGAACGCGACATCTAACGGCCACCCTTCTTGCCGCGGCGCCGGCCGCGGACGATGTATCGGTCGGACTTCTTGTTCTTCTTGCGTGTGCGGTAGCCGAGTGTGGGCACTCCCCACGGCGTGACCGGGTGCCGGCCGGCCGTGGTTGAGCCCTCGCCGCCGCCGTGCGGGTGATCGACGGGGTTCATCGCCGTGCCGCGGGTCTGAGGGCGGCGGCCCTTGTGGCGCGAACGGCCGGCCTTGCCCAGCACGATGTTCTGGTGCTCGGCATTGCCGATGGCGCCGATGGAGGCGCGGCATTCGGCCCGGACCATGCGCATCTCGCCGGAGGGCAGGCGCAGGGTGGCGTGATCGCCCTCCTTGGCCACGAGCTGGATGGAGGCGCCGGCGGAGCGGCCCATCTGGCCGCCCCGACCGGGGGCCAGCTCCACGTTGTGCACGATGGTGCCGGTCGGTATCGCCGACAGCGCCAGGCAGCTGCCCGGTCGAATCTCGGCCCCGTCGCCGGACTGCACGACGTCGCCGACCTTCAGCCTCGCGGGCGCCAGGATGTAGGCCTTGGCGCCGTCGGCGTAGTGGATCAGGGCGATATAGGCGGTGCGGTTGGGGTCGTACTCGATCCCGGCCACGGTCGCGGGAATGCCGTCCTTGCGCCGCTTGAAGTCCACCTTGCGGTACTGGCGCTTGGCGCCGCCGCCGCGATGGCGCGAGGTCACGCGCCCGTTGACGTTGCGCCCCCCAGACTTCTTCAGCCCCTCCAGCAGAGACTTCTCAGGCTCGGTCTTGGTGACCTCCGCATGGTCGGAGTAGGTCGCGAAGCGGCGCCCCGGGCTGGTCGGCTTGTGTTTTCTGATGGCCACGGCGCTAGGCCTCCACAGGGGACAGTCGGGTCATCAGTCTGTCCCCTGGCCTTCGAAGAGCTCGATGCTGTCGTCGGCGTGGAGGGTGACCACGGCCTTCTTCCAGCGGCGCCGCTTGCCTACCGAGTAGCCGCGACGCTTGGGCTTGGGCTTTACGTTCTGGGTCCGCACGCCGAGAACCCGCACGCCGAAGATCTCCTCGATCGCCTGGCGCACCTGGGTCTTGTTGGCGCCGTCGTGGACCCGGAAGGTGTACTTGTTGGCCGCAAGGAGCGCGTAGCTCTTCTCGGAGATGACCGGCCGGATCACCACGCTGCGCGCGTTCATGAGCTCTCCCCGGCGGCGCCGCGGCGGGTGGGCGCCACGGCAGCTTTGGTGAGCTGGTCCAGAGCGCCTGCCGAAGCCACCAGGCGCGCGGATCCGATCACGTCGGCCACCCCGACTTCTCCCGCACGCAGGACCGTGACGCCCTCGATGTTGCGAAAGGACAGGGCGGCGTTCTCCTCGCCGTCTACCAGCACCACGAGGGCGCGGCCGCCGTCACCGAAGCCCGAGAGGATCTCGAAGGCCTGCTTGGTCGAGGGGCCCTCGAAGGCGCCCGCGTCGAGTGCTCCCAGCGAGCCCCGCTCGGCGTGCACCGAGAGCGCGGCGCGCATGGCGCGGCGGCGCTCCTTGCGGTTGAGCTTGACGGTGTAGCCGCGCGGCTTGGGGCCGAAGGCGATGCCGCCGCCGGTGCGCTGCGGGCTCGAGAGAGCGCCTACGCGGGCACGGCCGGTGCCCTTCTGGCGCCAGGCCTTGGCGCCGGTCATCGCGACCTGGCCGCGGGTGAGCGTGGAAGCCGTGCCGCGACGGCGGGCGTTCAGCTCGGCGACCACCGCGCGGTGCACGAGCGGCTCGTGGAAGGCCTCACCGAAGACGGCCTCGTCGAGGTCGAGCTCGCCGGTCTTCGAGCCGATGTAGGGAGCCCGGGGCGCGGCCATGGCTAGCGCTCGGTCCTGATCTCGACGATGCCGCCGGTGGGTCCGGGTACCGAGCCTCGTACGAGCAGGAGGTTCTCCCCCGGCCGCACGTCGACAATCTCCAGGCCCCGCTGGGTGACCCGCTTGTTGCCCATCTGGCCCGGGCCGCGGATTCCGGGAAAGACGCGTGAGGGCGTGGCTGAGGCGCCGATCGAGCCCGGGGCGCGCTTGTTGTGCGAACCGTGGGACATCGGGCCACGACTGAAGTTGTGGCGCTTGACCGTGCCCTGGAAGCCTTTGCCCTTCGAAGTGCCGGCGATCTTCACCGTCTGGCCCTTCTCGAACACGTCGCCGACCGCCAGCTGGTCGCCCACCAGGTGCTCGCCGGCCTCGTCGCGGAACTCCGCGAGCCGGCGCAGCGGCGGCGCGTCGGCCACGGCCAGGTGGCCCAGCTGGCCCTTGGTCAGCCGCTTCTCGCGGACCTCCCCGAAGCCGAGCTGCACGGCGTTGTAGCCGTCGCGCTCCTCGCTGCGGATGCCGGTCACCCAGCACGGACCCGCCTCGAGCACGGTCACACGCTCGACGTGGCCGTCCTCGGAGTCGAAGACCTGCGTCATCCCCAGCTTGCGTCCCAGCAGTGCACCCATTAGATCAGCTGGATCTGGATGTCAACGCCAGCCGGGAGATGGTCGAGGCGCTGTAGCGAGTCGACCGTCTTGGGGGTCGGCTGAAGGATGTCGATCAGGCGTTTGTGCGTGCGGATCTCGAAGTGCTCGCGGGAGTCCTTGTCCTTGAACGGCCCGCGGATCACGCAGTACACGTTTTTCTCCGTAGGCAGGGGCACGGGACCGGACACGGTCGCGCCGGTTCGCTGGGCCGTCTCCACGATCTCACGGGCCGCCGTCTCGATCGCCGAGTGGTCGTAGGCCTTGAGCCGGATCCGGATCTTGTTCTGAGTGAGAGTTGCCATTTTGGTTGGTACCTAGAGACAGGGCTGGGGGGCAGGCGAGAACCTGCCCCCCAGGGAGGAGCGCAGCCGGATCGTCTCGGGAGGCGCGCAGCCGGAACGTTGTTCCGGCGAGCACCGCACCGTAGGCTCCCGGTGAGCACCGGAGCTTCTTACTCGACGACCTCCGATACGACTCCCGAGCCGACTGTCCGGCCGCCCTCGCGGATGGCGAAGCGCAGACCCTCGTCCATGGCGATCGGCTGGATCAGCTCGACCGCCATCTCGACGTTGTCGCCCGGCATGACCATCTCGACGCCCTCCGGGAGGTTGGCGACGCCGGTCACGTCGGTGGTGCGGAAGTAGAACTGCGGCCGGTACCCGTTGAAGAACGGGGTGTGGCGCCCACCCTCCTCCTTCTTCAGGCAGTAGACCTGAGCCTTGAACTTCTTGTGCGGGGTGATCGAGCCGGGCTTGCACAGCACCTGGCCGCGCTCGATCTCCTCGCGCTTGGTGCCACGCAGCAGGCAGCCGACGTTGTCGCCGGCCTGGCCCTCGTCGAGGATCTTGCGGAACATCTCGACGCCGGTGATCACGGTGTTCGAGGTCTGCTCGTGGATGCCCACGATCTCGACCGTGTCGCCGGTCTTGACGATGCCCTGCTCGATCCGGCCGGTGGCCACCGTACCGCGGCCGGTGATCGAGAACACGTCCTCGACGGGCATCAGGAACGGACGGTCCAGCGGGCGCTCGGGCTGCGGGATGTAGCTGTCCAGCGCCTCGGCCAGCTCGAGGATCTTCTGCTTGTACTCCTCCTCGCCCTCCAGCGCCTTGAGCGCGGAGCCGAGGATCACGGGCACGTCGTCGCCCGGGAAGTCGTACTCGGACAGCAGCTCGCGGACCTCGACCTCGACCAGCTCCAGCAGCTCGTCGTCGTCGACCATGTCGACCTTGTTCAGGAAGACCACGATGTAGGGCACGCCGACCTGGCGAGCCAGGAGGATGTGCTCGCGGGTCTGGGGCATGGGGCCGTCGGCCGCCGAGACCACCAGGATCGCGCCGTCCATCTGCGCGGCGCCGGTGATCATGTTCTTGATGTAGTCGGCGTGGCCGGGACAGTCCACGTGCGCGTAGTGCCGCGCGTTGGTCTGGTACTCCACGTGGGAGGTCGCGATCGTGATGCCTCGCTCCTTCTCCTCGGGAGCGTTGTCGATCTCCGCGAAGCTCTTGGCTTCGCCCCCCTGAGACTCGGCCAGGACGTTGGTGATCGCCGCCGTCAGCGTGGTCTTGCCGTGGTCGATGTGACCGATGGTGCCCACGTTGCAGTGAGGCTTGTCGCGCTCGAACTTCTCCTTCGCCACTGGGACTACTCCTTTCAGAAACTCTGTGAGGCCGGCCTGTCGCGCTGGGCGAAGGCGAACCTCCGAAATATACTCTCTAGTTGCCGCTGCCGTTCGGCGACTCGCCGGTGCGGTGCTCCACGATCTCCTCGGCAATGCTGCCCGGAACCTCTTCGTACCGGTCGAACTGCATCGAGTAATTCGCCCGCCCCTGCGTGTTGGAGCGCAGGTCGGTGGCGTACCCGAACATAGAGGACAGCGGGACGCTGGCCTGGACGGCGATCGCGTTGCCGCGCGGTTCCTGGGTCTCCACCCGCCCGCGGCGGCTCGAGAGATCGCCGATCACCGTGCCCACGTAGTCCTCCGGGGTGATCACCTCGACGGCCATGATCGGCTCCAGCAACACGGGCTTCGCGCGGCGGGCCGCCTCCTTGGCCGCCAGCGAGCCGGCCACCTTGAAGGCGATCTCCGAGGAGTCGGTGTCGTGGTACTTGCCGTCGGTGAGAGTCACGCGCACATCGACCATGGGAAAGCCCGCCTTGACCCCCGACTCCAGCGCCTCCTCGACGCCCTTGCCCACGGCGGGTATGAACTCCGAGGGGACCGAGCCGCCCTTGATCTTGTTCACGAACTCGAACCCCTCACCCGGGGCCGGCTCCATGTCGATGTAGACCACGCCGTACTGGCCCGAGCCGCCGGTCTGGCGGATGAACTTGCCCTCGACCTTGGTGGCCTCGCCACGCACGGTCTCGCGGTAGGCCACCTGCGGGCGACCCACACCTGCCTCGACGTTGAACTCGCGGCGCATGCGGTCCACGATCACCTCGAGGTGCAACTCGCCCATGCCCGAGATCACGGTCTGGCCCGTCTCCTCGTCGGTGCGGATGTGGAAGGTGGGATCCTCCTCGCCGAGGCGACCGAGAGCCACGCCCATCTTCTCCTGGTCGGCCTTGGTCTTCGGCTCGATCGAGACGTGCACCACCGGAGCCGGGAAGGTGATGGTCTCCAGGCGGATCGGCGCGTCGGGCGCGCACAGCGTGTCGCCGGTGGAGGTCTGCTTGAGGCCGACGCCCGCGGCGATGTCGCCGGCGTAAAGGGTCTCCTCCTCCTCGCGGTGGTTGGCGTGCATCTGCAGGATGCGCCCGATGCGCTCGGTGCGACCACTGCTCGAGTTGAGGATGCGCCCGCCCGCGTCGATCGAGCCGGAGTAGACGCGGAAGTAGGTGAGCTTGCCCACGAACGGGTCGGACATGACCTTGAAGGCGAGCGCCGAGAAGGGCGCGTCGTCGGAGGGCGCGCGGATGGCGGATGTCTCCGTGCCGTTGTCTGAACCCTTGCCGGCCGGCTCGAGACCCTCCATTGGGGGCACGTCGAGGGGACTCGGCAGGTAGTCGACCACGGCATCGAGCAGCGGCTGCACGCCCTTGTTCTTGAACGACGAGCCACACATCACCGGGAAGATCGAGATGTCGAGCGTGGCCTTGCGGATGTCCTCGCGCAGGCGGTCGGCCTCGATCGGCTTGTCCTCGAGGTAGTCCTCCATCAGCTGCTCGTCGTAGTCGGCCAGAGCCTCGACGAGGTGGGTGCGCGCCTCGGATGCCGCGTCGGCCATGTCAGCCGGGATGTCCTCGACGCCCCACTCCTGCCCGAGGTCGTCCTGGTAGACGACGGCCTTCATGGTCACGAGGTCGACGATGCCCTTGAAGTCGCCCTCCGCGCCGATCGGCAGCTGGACGGGAATCGCGTTGCCGGCGCCCTCGGTCTTACCGTCGGCGCCCAGGCGGTCCTTCATGGTCTGGACTGAGCCCTCGAAGTCGGCGCCGATGCGGTCCATCTTGTTGATGTAGGCAATGCGGGGCACGCGGTACTTGTCGGCCTGGCGCCACACCGTCTCCGACTGCGGCTCCACGCCCGCCACGGAGTCGAACAGCGCGATCGCGCCGTCGAGCACGCGCAGAGAGCGCTCGACCTCGACCGTGAAGTCCACGTGCCCGGGAGTGTCGATGATGTTGATGCGGTGGCCGTTCCAGGAGGCTGTGGTGGCGGCGGAGGTGATCGTGATCCCGCGTTCCTGCTCCTGCTCCATCCAGTCCATCACGGCCGCGCCCTCGTGCACCTCGCCCATCTTGTGGGTCCGGCCGGTGTAGAAGAGGATGCGCTCGGTCGTCGTCGTCTTGCCCGCATCGATGTGGGCCATGATTCCGATGTTGCGCGTCTTCTCGAGTGAAACCTTGCGGGGCATGGAAAGTCCTGGTCTGGGCTCGGTTACGGGCAGAAAGGGCGGTGCGGGCAAAAAAAGGGCCCACCCGGGCCCGTGCTGCACGGTGTTCTCGCCCGGGTGAAGTGCTATGTGGTCGGTGTCTCCATACGGCTTGATGCGGCTCGCTCGGGCACCGAAAGCTCACGTGGCGCGCCAAACACGCCCGGCGCTGAAAGCCCGCGAGCGACGTTCGATGGTAGCAGAGGATTTCGCCTCTCCCACGGGATAATCTGCCTCTCGATGGAGGTTTCGCCGACCCTCGGTTCGCCCGCCCGCGAGGTCCGGGGCTCGACCGGCGCGGTCGACTGGCTCGTGCTCGGTCTCGGGGTTGTCGGGGCCCTGGCGCTGGTACTCGCCGAGTTCTCCCTCACCTTCCAGGTGGACACGCTCACCTCGGGAACCTGTCAGGAGCTCGCCGACGCCGCCGTGCGTGACAGGTGCCGGGCCACCGGACTCGAGCAGCACTCCGGCGCGCTCATCCTGCTCGGGCTCTTCGCGGCAGCCATGGCCGTGGGTGCGGGGCGGCGGGCAAGCCGGCCGGCAGCCGTGGCTCTGATCGCGATGGCCGCGGTCGCGTTTGGGATCGCCGTGTTCATCGATCTTCCAAAGACGAGGGCCGACGGTCTGCTCGAGCCCTTCTACGAATCGGGTGAGGCGAGGCCGGGCGCCGGCTTCTACCTCGAGTGGGTGGGCGCCGGGCTGTGTCTTTGCGCGGGCGCGCTTCGGCTCCTGCGCCCCCGGTCGGGCGTGACCTGATCGCGCCGCCGGTGCGCTACCAGCGGTAGTGCGCGAAGGCCTGGTTGGCCTTCGCCATGCGGTAGATGTCGTCCTTGCGCTTGTAGGCCAGCCCCTGCTGAGACTGGGCATCGAGCAGTTCGTTGGCCAGCCGCTCTGACATCGACTTCTCGCGGCGGCGGCGAGAGAACTCGACCACCCAGCGGACCGCCAGGGTGCGGGCCCGCGGCGGGGGCACCTCCACCGGCACCTGGTAGGTGGCGCCGCCGACCCGGCGCGAGCGCACCTCGAGAACGGGAGTCAGGGTCTTGATCGATGTCTCGAGGGCCACAACGGGCTCCTCGTTGGTCTTGCGGGCAACGATGTCGAGAGCGTCGTAGACGATCTTCTCGGCAGTCGACTTCTTGCCGTCCACCATGACCTTGTTGATCAGCTGCTGGACGAGCTTGGACCCGTGGATGGCGTCCGAGTCGAGGGGGCGTGCCCCTGCAGCGGCGCGGCGGGGCATCGGCTAGCGGGCCTTCACGCCGTACTGCGAGCGGCCCTTCTTGCGCTCACTCACGCCGGAGGCGTCGAGCGTGCCGCGCACGACCTTGTAGCGCACGCCCGGCAGATCCTTGACGCGGCCGCCGCGGATCAGCACCACGGAGTGCTCCTGAAGGTTGTGGCCCTCGCCCGGGATGTAGGAGGTGACCTCCATCCCGTTGGTCAGCCGGACGCGCGCGACCTTGCGCAGAGCCGAGTTCGGCTTCTTGGGCGTCACGGTGTAGACCCGGGTGCACACGCCGCGCCGCTGAGGAGCGGCGGTGCGCTTCTTGCGACCCTGCCCGGACTTGAGGCCAGGAGTGGCCACCTTCTTGTTGGGGGACTTGCGTCCCTTCCTCACGAGCTGATTGATGCTTGGCATGCGGCGCGTGATCCTAGCAGCGGGGAGCCACCAACAGGGGCGGTGCCCCGTTGGCCCTCAGGCCCGGGCCTCGGCTGCCCGCAGCGGCGCCGGGGTGAGCGTGGCGGCCACGATGACGAGCACGAAGGCGGCGCACTGGATCACGATCCCGAGTGCGTCGGCGGGCATGGGGTCGCCGAAGACGACGAATCCGCCGGTTATGGCCGACACGTTGGCGGCGGCGCTGGTGATGGTGATCACGGGCACCGCCTCGCCCTGCTGGAGACCCTTGGCCGAGGCGTAGAAGGCGATCACGGAACCGAGGATGCAGGTCAGCAGCCACGGCGAGGCAAGCCCGAGCACGCCCTCGCTGCCTACGCTGCCGGTGAGCGCCTTGATGGCGACGTCGGAGACCCCGAAGAGGATGCCGGCGGCTGCGCCCATGAGTACGCCGTGATGCTCGTGGGGAGCGCCGAGGCGCGGAGACAGGACCAGTAGCGCTCCGACCACGAGCAGTCCGGCCTCAAAGGAGATCATTCCCGCCACGGAATAGCCCGAGTTGGCGTCGCCTCCGTGCGGAAGGGTCGCGGCGAGCATCGTGAGTCCCAGCGCGGTGAGGCCGACGCCCGCCCACTGGCGGTTGCCGACCTCGCAACCGAAGAAGCGGTCGGCAAGGACGGTGAGGAACACCAGCCCGCCGGAGATCACGGCCTGCACCAGCGACAGCGGCGCCAGCGCGAGCGCGCCCACGTGGAGGACCCAGGCGCCCAGAGCGACGGCCATGCCGATGGCGAACCACTTGGAGCGAAACAGGTCGGCGCCGCTCTTGAGCGGGCGCCTCAGGTCCACGTCGGGCGCCGCGCAGGCTCCGCGGTGCTTCAGGAGAAAGCCGAGGTTGGTCGTGAGAGCGCAGAGAAGCGCCAGCAGGATGCCTATCTCGATGGTCATGGGAGGGTGTGGGAGGCACAGCGACCAGGGCCGCGGAAGGCCCCCGTCAGTATTCGAGCTATCGGCTGTAGCGCCTGCCCGCTTTACGTGATAGCGAGTATCTGGCCACAGTAGCTATATCCAAGTAACGCCGTGCCATCACCTCCGTGACAAACCGAGAACAGAAGCCGGTCCTGTTCGTGGACGTGGATGGGGTGATCAGCCTCTTCGGCTTTGCCTCCGGCACCGATTTCCCGGGCGCCTTTCACTCGGTCGACGGGATACTGCACTGCATCGCCACCGACTGCGGCGAGCGCCTGCGTCGCCTGGACGAGCATTTCGAGCTGGTGTGGGCGACGGGCTGGGAGGAGAAGGCCAACGAGCACCTGCCCCTCATCCTCGAGCTGCCCTTCAAGGAGCTGCCATCGCTGACCTTCGACGGGCGGGCGGTGTTCGGGTCGGCTCACTGGAAGCTCGAGGCGATCGACGCCTACGCCGGCGACCGTCCGGCCGCCTGGATCGATGACAACCTCGACGAACGATGCCGGTCCTGGGCGGATAACCGGGGCGCTCCCACGCTGCTCGTGCAGACCCAGCCGGCCGTAGGCATGTCGAACTCGCACGTGGAGGAGCTGCTGCGGTGGGCAGAGGACGTGGCGCCCGCGGAGCGGCCCTAGGATCGCTGGACCGGGTCGCTCGCGTCGTAGACCTCGCCTGCCGGCCGGGCCATCACGAGGTCGGCCATCTCGAGCTTGAGCAGGTCGAGCCGCCGCTCCTGGGCCGGGGTGCGCTCCTCGGTGCGCGCGAGGTCGATGAACTCATCGCTCACGAAACCCTCGCGCAGGGCAAGCGTCACACGTCGCTCCCGGTACCCAAGGCAAAATACGAAGCGCTCCAGCGTGCGCCCGCGCTCGGGACGCGCGAGAGAGACGTCGACTGAGAACCGTTCATCGCTCACGGCGCGCGTGACCATCTCGAACGCGTCGCGCGCGCCGGGTCCGCCGAAGGCTGTCTCCACGTGGAGCTCGCGGCGCTCGCAGGCCCCGTCCGGATCGAGCAGCGGCAGGGCGCGCTCCAGAACCTTGAACGCATGGGCCACCCCGCCCGGCGAGCCCGGACCGTGAAACTTCATGATGTCCTCGAACGAGAACGAGATCAGCCGGCCTTGATCGAGAACGCCGATCGTGCTCCTCACACCGCACCCCCTCTGCCCAGGCGCCGCACGGTCCGCGGGAGCCTAGCTGCCCCCAGCGCTCAAGCCCCGCCGAGATACGAGTCGTCGAGAAGCGAGCGCAGGCAGTCAAGCGGCGCGCTCGCGTAGTCCTCGTCGAGCTCGTCCGCAGGCGAGGCCTCCAGGGCTCGATCCCAGGTCAGGGCGCGCGCGACCTTGCCCACCCGGCAGGCGAGCTCGAGAGCTTCGACGAGCCCGGCGTGAGGCGCCATGTCACCGAACACCTCGAGGTAGGCGTCCCGGATACGGAGTATCTGGGGGTCATAGGCGCCCACCGAAAGGCGCCGTTGCACCCAGCCGAGCGGCACCAGCATGCAGGCGAACGGGTGCGCCACCACCGCATCGCCCCAGTCATAGAAGGTCACCTCCTCGACTGGGTCCAACCGGGTGACGAACATGTTCCACGGGTGCAGGTCGTTGTGGTCCAGGCTCGCCGGGCCCGGCATGGTGGCAAGTTGGTCGCACCACGAGCGAAAGTCCTCAGCGCAGGCGACCACCTGGGCGCGCGTGGCCTTCCCGTCGATCCCGTCGATGTACCGGCCTGCGGCGTCGAGCGCTTGGTCGAAGCGCATCGGCATCGCCGCGGCGCGCATGTCGCTCACCCCGAGCGCCACGAGGCTGTCGGCTTCGGGGGCGAGATCTCTCTGGAGCTGCCCGTATCGAGGCAGGATCGCCACGAGCGCGTCGACGAGGCCGTCTCCATCCACCCGGTCGGCGAGGAGAGGGCCGCCGTCCGGAAGTAGGAGCCAACCTCGGGCGACGTCGGTGGCGATCGGCGTCAGCACATGCTCGGGGACCACCCGGTTGAGAAGCTCGTAGAGTCCGACCTCGAAGGCCGTGCCGGATCCGGTCGCCTTGAGCCACACCGGACCGTGGGTGGTCGGCGCTGTGAGCAAGGTCGCCCAAGGTCTCAGGTGCGGTTGCTCGACCTCGCCGGTGCGCGTGATCCCGGCGCCCGCGAGCTGTTCGTCGATCCAAGACAGGGCGCCCGCACGCCACTCCACGGATGCCCAGGTTTCGGTGCCGGGTGTCATCGGGCCCCGCGCGCACCTTATCCCGCGCCGCCCGTTTGTTCCGCGCGTGGAGAATGGTTAAGGTCCCAGTACGTCACAAGGCATCCCACTCCAAAGGAGCACATATGAACGAGTCTTCCGACGACGCCGGCCGGGACTCCAAGCCGCAATCTCAGGAAGTGGTCGAGCAGCTCCGGACCGAAAAGCCCCAAGGCCCCGTAGGGGCTGACGAGCCAAACCCCAACGTAGTGTCCGACCGCACCAGCGAGGAAATGGGTGAGGACGAGGAGATACTGCCGGGTATCGGCGGCTACGACGACCGAGACGCCAAGACGGACATGCCTAGGGTCCCGACCGTGGCCGCGACCCAGGATGACCCGGAGAGCGATGACGCCGCGCCCTCTGGCGGCAAGGAGCGCGACGCCGGCGAGTAGGGACCGAGGGCATTTTCGAGCGGGTCGTGGTCTTGGTGAGGGCGTACCTCCTCTCGAGGCGGCAGGCGTTGGCTGTCTCCTGGTAGTCGCCTTCACCGGGACGGCGATCCTGCCGGATTCGAGTTCAGCGGCGCGCTGGTAGCGCATGAGGTCCTCCCACGGTGAAGGCGAGCAGCCGGCCGTGATCGGCGACCTCGAGCCGATCCATCGACCGAGACCCTAGTTCGCCCCGCCCCGGCGACAGCCGCCGCTCTTGCCCTAGAACTCACGCAATGGCCGCCTCCGAGGCAACGACCGTGGAAGCGGGTGGGCGCGATCTGCGCGTGTCCAGCCCCGATCGCGTGATCTTCCCGAAGACCGAGCGCTCGGGCGCGCTCACGAAGCTCGACATCGTGAAGTACTACCTCGCGGTCGAGGACGGCATCATGCGCGCCCTCGAAAGGCGGCCGACCACGCTCGAGCGCTGGCCGAAGGGCGTGCATCCGGGCATCGTCCTCTCGACGCGCGAGAAGGGTGG
>JAABUS010000678.1_pt1 | contig 84067 bp, 91 predicted proteins | sample 5560161 | NCBI WGS metagenome assembly JAABUS01 (sample SAMN10711885, study PRJNA513376) | rock metagenome | isolation source: Antarctica rocks | place: Antarctica: Victoria Land, Trio Nunatak nord | collected 2016-01-04
CCTCACGAGCCTAGTGGATGTGACGGTAGAAAACGAGATCTGGCGGTGCCCACGGCAGCGATTCATCATGACCCGGCTGGTATAAGTTGCCGGCCGCATCGCGGTGAACGCCGCCGGCCCTCTGCTCGGGGGACATTCCCGCACACTCGCGCAGGCAACGGCCGTATCGCCGCCTCGAGTTCAAGCACCCGAAGTCTGACCAGCTCCGCTCTCCCCATCCCAGTACCCGACGCCGCTCGTCCGTTTGACGATGAGGTCGTCGGAGTCGTTGCCCGTCCAGATGGCGATCTTGCCGCTGTCTGGGTACACGCTCGCCGCGACCTTGCTCGTGTTCGAGAACATCAGCACACGAGCCGTCGAGTCGGTGTCGTTGCGCACCAGGTGTGCGCCGTCGGGTCCGGGCGGGAAGAAGACAACGTCCCACGGCTCGAGCTCCTCCTCACCGTCCGGATGGCGCAAGGTCGGTCGCCCGTCGAGCACCAGGAGCCATTCCTCCTCCGGGTTCTCGTAGTGGTAGGGGCCGATTGCCTGTCCGGCGGGCAGCTCGTAGACGCTGGCGCCGGTGCCGGTTGCGCCCATGCGCGTGCCAAGCCTTGCGATGCCCGGGCGGAAGCCGTCCGGGGAGTCGGGGAAGTGTATGAAGTCGGGCGCGGCGATGTTGACTCGCCGAGTGGTTGTTTCGCTCATCTGCGCTCCCTTTCCATGTTGTCGATCGATAGGACTGCAGGGGGTCGCGTAACTCATCGCTTCGGGTGGTCCCTCAGGGAACATTTACGAACACTCGCTCAGGCGCGTGACCTCTCCTCCGGTTAGCTCACGTGTTCGATGTCGTCTGGAAGCCGCAGCCACAAGTGTCGCCGCTCCTCCCAGACCGACCTGGTCGGCGCAGGGAAGGAAGGATCCGCGAACGCTCCCACCGGGACGGCCACAATTCCAGGCGTGGCCTCCGTGGTGTAGAAGACGGTCGCGCCGCAGTCCGGACAGAAGTCGAAGAAGGCGCGTTTCCCTCCCCCGTCTGAGACGCGGATGTACTGCCGCGAGGCGCCCTCGGTCGTTACCTATTCTGCGTCGAATCGCGCTTGGACACCGAAGAGGGACCGCTCGTCCGGCTCGCCTTATGGCATGGGGGTAGCCCAGCTCGCTCAGTTCCAGTAGGTGGAAGGGTGCGCGTGCTCAGGCCTGGCAGCAACCGGACCGTAGCGACGGCGGTACGCTCGTTGCGTGGGCGTCTTGCGCGAGGTCGTCGAGGCGGATCTGCCGGTCTTCTACGAGCACCAGCGCGACCGGGAAGCGGCGGCGATGGCCGCGTTCCCGCCGCGCGAACGCGACGCGTTCATGGCGCACTGGGCGAAGACGCTCGCGAACGACTCGGCCCTGACTTGGACGGTCGTCTCCGACGTCGCGGTCGCCGGCAACATCGGCTGCTGGGAGGACGACGGACGCAGGCTCGTCGGGTACTGGATCGGGCGAGAGTTCTGGGGCCGCGGGCTCGCGACGCAGGCCCTCGCGGAACTCCTCGACGTGGTCGACGCGCGCCCGCTGCACGCATACGTGGCGAAAAGCAACTTCGCCTCGATCCGCGTGCTCGAGAAGTGCGGGTTCGTCAAGGTTGGCGAGCACGCGGGCGACGACGGGATCGAAGAGCTCCTCCTGGAGCTGCGGGCATGAGGACCACCCGCGCGGGTGAGAGTGCTCGGAATCGGGGCCCTGGATAGACCTGAGGGGTCGAGCGTGCCACCGCGGTCCCTGACCCCCGCCCTCGCGTTGGGTCTCGGTGTCCGCGTGTCTGCAACGCAGCGCCGGCGTCGTCCAACAGCGCGTGATTTCTCATCACTACTGGATCGAGGGGAATCAAGTTCAAGTCAACTCACCGCCGTTCCGGTACGTCCGGCCGTCAGAGCTTGACCTCATGGCACGGATCGCCGGAATGTCGCTCCGCGAACAGTGGAGCGACTGGAAGCGCGAACTGTTCACTGCCGCCAGCGACAAGCACGTCTCGGTCTGGCAGAAGTCTTTTTGAGTTCGCTGATGGGAGCTAGTTATCCGTCGACCTGGACCAATCCGTCAGGGGTCATTGCGGAACACTCGCGCAGCCGAGCGAGGGTGCTAGTACGGCTCGAACCGCAGCGTGTAGGTCTCGCCGGGCTTCACGTCTGCGGATGCCTGAGTCGCCACCTTGTGCGTTTCCTGGCCTTGCGGACGGTCGAATCGCCCGATCACCATGATGGAGTTCCGCTTGCTGGTCTTAATCGTCTGCTCGTAGCGACCCGCCAAAACCGCCTCTAGTCGTTCGCGAAGTCGCGTCAGGTTTTCGCTCCAGTCGTCCCGCCAGAACTCGTAGCTCACGGTGGTCGGCTCCGGGCCGAGGAACATGTCGATCTGAGGCGGATAGTCAGCCGCCAAGGAAACCGGGCATGCGCGAGCGTTCGTTGGGATGAGGCTTTTGAGCAAGCCCGCGACGCCGTCGGAATACTCCACCGTGATCTGCGCCTTGCCTGCTTCAACTGCCTCCGTTGTAACGTCCTCGACGACGCGTACGGCTTCAGCCGTTCCGGGGTCCAGCTCCATGGCTGGACTCTACGTTCAGGGGACGCCGACGCCGGCCCAGCCGATGCTGATGACATCAGCGGGTGATGAGTGACGGTGTCGCGTAGCTGGTTAGTCTGGTCGCCGTGAACGGGGAGAGCTTCGAGCTGGGTCGCCGTAGTCGCAACCTTCCTCCGCCGCCTTCGGTGGTCTGGGGCTCACTCAAGGATCCTCATCGTCCGGGTGCACGCCCGTGGCTGACGCTCCTCTCGGATGAGGTCGAACCGCGGATCCTCGAGAGCGTAAAACCCCAGCTCGTGGTCTGGTCTTTGATCTGGCCACAGACCCCGGAGGAAGTAATTCGCCTCGAGCTGAGTGCCGGGACGCACTCCGGCACCGATCTGACCTGGGTTCTAATCTCTCCGGTCGAGCTGACAGACCCGAATGCCGTCGGACCGACCTGCGCTACAGCTACGGCCAGTAAGGTTTGTGCCGCGAGGGCCTCGTCCGGCCACCGTCTCAGGCGACCGAGCGCCCAAGCTAGCCATTCGCAACAGGCGCCGATTCGCGTACACGTACACCAATTGTGACGCGGTCTGCATCGATGATGCATCTGTGTCTCGCCTCGTAAACCCACGACGACAAGGAGCCAGGAGCGGAAAATGGCGTTCACGAGCGGGTCGCCAGCCCGCCTGCGAGAATTTGACGGTTTTACGACGGAGGAGCTAGACTGTAACAATGGCTACAGCATTCGCAGAGGAAGCGGCCCGGATTCATCGCGTCGCCAATCTGAGCGACAGACAAATCGCAGCCGCTGTCGGCGCTGCCCCTAGCACGGTCCGCGACTGGCTCTCGAGGCGTAGCTCTCCCAGCGGCCTCCGCGCCGAACGGGTGGCCGAGTTGGGCGAGGTCGTCGACCGGCTCACCCGCGTCATGGAGGCGGACTTCATCCCCGTGTGGCTTTCCCGTCCGATCGAGGCGCTCGGCAACAGCAAGCCGCTCGATGTGATCGGCCGCGGCCAGGCGCGACGCGTCGCCCGGGTCGTCTCCGAGCTCGAGTCCCCCGGCGCAGTCTGACTCCACCGTGGCGCTCGACGTCGACGCGGTCGACGCCGCCGGGGAGTGGCTACGCCACATCCCCCACTCCGCTAATCCTCTTGCCCGTCCACACCCGCCCGGTGACAACCGCTGGCAGCGCGGCGCCGTCGTCGACGCGCTCTATCTGGCAGACGACGAGGCCACGTTGTGGGCGGAGTGGTACCGACACCTCGCCGAGCGCGGCCTACCACCGACGCGGTCTCTCCCCCGCGATGTCTGGCGCTTCCGCGTTCCCCCGCTCGAGGTCGCAGACCTCAGTCAAGGGGACCGCCTCGCGCGCCTTGGCCTTCCACCCCCGGTACCCGGCCGCAGGTCTTGGTCGCCCTACCAGCGCGTTGGCGAAACGCTTGCAAAGGAAGGCTGGGCGGGGCTGGTGGCGCCAAGCGCAGCCCGACCTGCCGGTCGCGTCCTCTGTCTCTTCGTCGACGACTCGCTTGTGACGCCGGCTGAGACGGTTCCGCCTCCGAGGGTTGTCACCGAACCGCCCGCACCACCAACTGAGATGCGGACGTGACGTGTGGGATGCTTCGAGCCGCTTCGGGGTCTTTGCGGGTCATTTGAGCTCGCGGCGTGCATACCTCGGTGATACCGCGAGCAGCAGAAATAGCCGATTTGCAGGGCTGTTCGAGCCCCGTATGGGCCTTTCTACCCTGTTTATTCAAGCCGTTTCTGCTTAGACAAGCGGGTCAGGTGTGCCGCGAGTGCCCGAATGCTCGACCCGTGTGACGCGGGTGTGACGCAGAGGAGCAACTTGCGCGGCGTCCTCGATGACTACGACGCCATCGCCGCAGTGGAGGAGCCCGGCGATGAGACCTGCCCATGTAGACAACGCCTTGTCAGCGACCTTGAAACGCGCCTGCGCCGTAAGAACGTGATGGTAGGGCGCCATGCGGCGCGTCCACATCCAATGAAGGGGAAACATGGTGAAGAAGTCACTGCTCGCGGCTGCGATCTGTGCGGCTGCCGTTGCGGCTGTAGGTGCTAATGCCGCTTCCGCCGGTGAGGTAACCGGAAACGGGAAGCCGCTCTGGACAAACACTGACGATTGGGCGGCCCACCACGAGTTGCACGGCAAGTCGGCCTGTGCGTTCTCAGGGCAGGAAGACGATCAGTTCCCCGCGAGTCCGGACTACAATCCGGATGCGGGTCATGCCCAGTCTTGGGGGCAGATCCCCAAGGACTTCAGGGATTTCCTCACGTCGATCGGGAAAAATCCTGGCATCGCATGTAACCCAACGACGGGCTTCGAGGAATAGGTCGAACCTTGGTTGGTCCCGACGCTCGAGTCGGGACCAACCTTGATCCCACATCACGCGGTAGCTCGGTCGTTTGATCACTCCTGGATCCCGGACTTAACGATCGACTGGGGTCTTACGTTCAGCGCATCGGCAGCGACTCCCCGTCAGGTTCCGAGAGGTTCCGGAGCTTCCCGCAGACCGGGCTCATCCGCGGTCGTCGGGGCGGATCGTCGGGCCGCACGCTCTAGCAGCGGGATCTCGTGGCCGCAGGCGAGCTGCCAGGTCGGAACCGGGTCAGACATGCCGACTAGTCGGACAGCATTCTCGGGCGAACGTTAGACAGTCGCTGCTCGGCCACCTGGCGCGCGTCGAGGAGAGACTCAACCGCGTCAAGCGGAACAGGTGTCAGCTTCGTAAGTCGCCGCAGGGCTGTGTCACATGCGTCCAGCCGATGCTGGAAGTGGGCGTGGTCGTCTCGCACGGATCCGACCTCAGCACTCCCAGGCTCCTGCTCCAACATTTCGATCCCTTTGATCGGCTCGTGCGGCCACGACCTTGAGGCCGTCATTCCACTGATCTGAGACGGGCTGCTCCATTGAAGGTTGGCTACCGTCGCGGTGAGGCGGCTGCTCGTGAGCTCACGAGGAGCGGGTAGACGACGGAGCGTCCGCCGAGAACTCTCGCTCCGCGCAGGCCGGGCAGAACAGGTGGAGCTCGCCGACGTCGTCGCTCCAGAAGCGCCAGCCCGCATCCTTCGTCGGCCCCGGCGATGGTGGCGGCGCAGTTCGAGCAGGTCAGCCTCGGGCTGCAACTCGCCTGCAGTTGAGGTACGGAAGGCACTCGCTCGGGTGGCGGACAGCGTCGTATCCTGCGACCTATGCCGCAGCCTGATACTGGCCTGACGCGGCGCAAAAAACGACGACCTCCTCGTGCAGCGTAAACAATATGGCGGGAGGAAGCCATGATCGAGAACGAGCAATCACTCGTAGAAGCTCGCCGACGAAAACTCAGCATGGGATTCATGGTTCGTCGCGAGTTAAAGAAGCTGCCGGAACTTCTGGGCGAGACGAAGACGTCGTAAACCTAGCCCGAGGCGAGTACGACGGCAAGGAAGGCCTGATCGTGACGACTGACCGACGGATCATGTTCGTTGAGCAAGGCATGATCCGCTCGAACCTCGAGGATTTCCCATACGACAAGGTTGCGAGCGTGAAGAGCGAGACGGGGATGCGCTCGGGAAAGCTAACGATCTTCACGAGCGGCAACAAAGCCGAGCTGAAGGACATCCATCCCAAGGCTCGGGTCACGGAGATCGGCGACTACGTGCGAGCCCGGATCTCCGCCGGGTCTTCAACAAGCAGTCCGAACCAACAGCAGCACCGGCGGCTCCGCCCGACGGCCCCATGGAGCAGTTAAGGAAGCTCGGTGAACTGCGTGACGTCGGGATCCCTGAACGATGCGGAGTTTGAGGCGAAGAAGACGGAACTTCTTTCGCGGATGTAGCCGTTACAAGGCCCATTTTTGCGCAGCCCGCTGCGAGGGGGTCATCCGCGGCAGGTAAAGAAAACGAGCCGCCCAAACTTGACTTGCCGGCGCAAGCGCGAGATAAGACGATCTTCAGCGTGCAGCGGAAAGGAGTGGAGATGCCAGGCGTAGAGGTAAAGAGTCTGGACTCGCCCGAAGAGACGAGGCCGTTCGTGGACAAAGGGCAGGCCGAGGTCGTCAACATCGGCGGTGGCAGCGTGATGCGCGGGACGTTCGAGCCGGGATGGCGCTGGTCGGAGCACGTGAAGCCGCTGGCGAAGACGGACAGTTGCCAGAGTCCGCACTTCCTCTACACGGTGTCGGGGAGGATGGGCGTCGCCATGGACGACGGAACCGAGATCGAGGTCGGGCCCGGTGATGTCGCTCGCATCGAGCCCGGACACGACGCCTGGGTCATCGGCGACGAGGCGTGCATCGTGATCGACTTCGGCATCACCTCGGCCTACGCGAAGCCGCAGTAGAAGCGACTACGGACGCGCGGTCGCCGCGGCCCGAGTTGAAGCGGCGGCAGAGCACGCGGAGCGGGCCGAGCGGGTCGCCGCCGCGTGCGAGCGGGGTGATGTGGTCGGCGGGCGGTGAGCTCTCGGGTGCTGCCGCATTGGGAGCAGTACGGGTGAAGCGCGATCGCTTGTCGTACTCGGCGCCGCTGGGGCGGGCGCTTGTGTTCGTGGTGGTCTGGTAGTTGAATGCCGCGTTGGATAGTCGATCCGGGCACGATTACGAAAGGAGCCGCAGTGTTCGTACGGGTTCTGACTCTTGAGGGAATCGATCCGGACAAGTTCGACGAGTTCGGAGAAACCGCGCGCGAAGCAACGCGTCCGGTTCTCCAGAGCCTCGACGGCTACCAAGGCGCCGTGATGATGCTCGATCGCGAAGGCCGACGGATGCGGAACGCCGTGTTCTTCGAGAGCGAAGAGAACGTTCGGGCCGCCGAGCCGATGTTCGAGTCCATGCCCGAGCGGCTGCCCGATGGCCTTCGCGAGATGGTTGGGCAAGCGGAGCGCAGAGTTGACGTTTTCGAGGTCATCGCCAACGATCGCGTCTCGTTCGGGTAAATGTCGGATCGCGCGTAGCGCACGGCGCCGTTTTCGTGCCCGTTCTAATTTCCCTGCACTCACAGAGAGGGCGCGCGGGTGCCGATCACGAATGGAGGGGCGACAGCTCTGCCGCCCCTCCATTTCATTCTCGTTCAGAGATTGATCCCTGAATGGCGGTTTGTACTTACTTGCCGCCGCGCGACTTGTTTCCGATCTGGACGTTCCAGATCGTGAACTCGCCCGGCTGATCCTGAACGGCGAACGCGTAGTTGTCTATCGCGATCTTGTACGTCGGGTGTGCGGCCACGAACGCCGCGTAGTTCGGAAACGTCTCGCTGCCTGCCTGGATCGTGCAGGTCGGGTCGTTGATGACATCGAGCTTGCCGCGCGTCGTGGAGCCGTCGTTGCACCCGAGCACGTCCACGAACGCGAAGAACTCCGTGTCTCCGTCACCATCCGTGTCGATGGGGATGCTCAGACGCGGCGAGCCGCCGGATGCGCCAAAGCCGTTGTAGTTGAACGAGAGCTTCTCGACATCACCGATCAGCTTCCCGTTGATCTCCTGGTTCGGCAGATAGACGCCCGCGTAACAGCCGTTGGGTTCCGTACAGGGCGACGTGTCGAGGAACGCCCGATTCGGCGAAAGCTGCGTGCAGGTGCCACCGTACGGGCCGTACCCCGCGTTATCCGCCGTGTCCTGGGTGCCGCTGAAACACTGGATCTTGTTGCCTTCCGGCGCTGCCGCAGTTGCCGGCGCCACTGTGAAGCCGATGGCCGCGATGAGCAGTGCGGCCGAGACAATGAAACGCTTCATGCATTCTCCTCTCTTGGCGAACCCAGGTCATGGGTTCTCAAGATGTGGACGATCGATGTGTAAGCCGTCGCATCGGTGGACCCCGCCGCAAAGAGCCGATCGCTACCCGGTGCTCCCTCACAGTAATCCGTCTTTCGGAAGTGTCAACCAGTATTTCCTTTACGAACTGTCGAAGTCTTGTCCACGTCGGGAAGACTCGACTGGCCTACGCCCTGTTGCATCAGCCGGCGCATCCGCGGCCGTCGTGACGATCGTCGGACCACCCAACGCGAGCAACGAGGCAGAATCAGGTGGAGTGACGCCGAGCCTGGTCGAACGCTTGTGATTTCCGCGGAGGCACGGCTCGGATCGATTCGCGTCGCGCGGAGGCGTAAGGTGAGGGTGTCGGCCGTTACTTCCGTCGTCGTCTGAGCCGTGAACTAGGGGAAGCGATGAATGGCCCGGGTGCAAAGAGCGTCACGAATCTCGCCCAACCGCAGGTGCAACAGTTCCTCATGTACGAAGCGCTCGACGAAGGACCGAGCCTGATCTTCGTCGCGGACGAGGCGATGAGATACGTCGCCGTAAACCAGACGGCGTGTCGGGTTCTCGGCTACACCCGCGAGGAGCTCCTGTCGCTCGGAGTGACAGACGTGGCCGTGTCCGACGAGGCTCCTCAGATCTACCACGACATGCTCCAGGCGCGCGGGCATCGTGGTGTGACACCGATCCGGACGAAGGACGGTCGGATGCTCTCGCTGACCTACAACGCCGCCGAGGTTCGCGTCAGCGGTCTGCCGTACTGGCTATCGATCGGTCATATCGAGGACAGCTCGAGCAGCTAGGCCCGTTAGGAAGCAGCGACGATCGCCGCGACGGGTTCCATTTCGACCGGAAACGCCGCTTCCAGCACGATTGCAGCCGCAGCTACGCTCGTCTCGTGAGTCGCTTCGCCACTCTGGAGCTGGAGCGCTTCCCCAACCGGGCGCTCGTGATGGCTGCCGCAGCGTGTTTCACCTTCGCTCTCGACTTCGCGACGAAGGAGGTCGTCGTCGCGCTCGAGCCCGCGTCGCTGCTCTTCAATGTCTCCGACCGCGCGCCGTTCGGCCTCGGCTGGACCCTGATCGTGGTTGCTGCTTCGACCTCGCTCCTCGCGTGCGTCGTCCCGGCGCGGATCGTTGCGCTCGGCGCCGGCGTCGCACTCGGCGGTGCCCTCGGCAACCTGACGAGCCGCTACTGGTGGGACGCTCGCGGGGGCTCACCGGACTTCATCCCGTTCGGTGACGGCTCGACCGGGAACGTCGCCGATCTTTTCATCGGTCTGGGCCTCGGCGTCATGCTGATCGGCACCGTCGCCTGGCTCGGCTGGACGATCGCGACACGGCCAAACGCCTCGCAGCGAGAGAGGCCCGGGCGGATTATCCGCCCGGGCCTCCGCGGATCAGTCCCGGTTGGGCACGTCCTCAGGCGGAACCGGATCGTTGCCGGTCGCCTGCTTGACGGTGTCGTCTACATCCTGATCGAGATCCTTGCCCTCGAAACCCGGGAGGTCGGACTTCGTCTGCTCCCAGTCGCGCTCGAGCGCTTCGCCGACGTCGCCGTTCGTGTCGTCGCTCTTGTCGCTTGCATCGCTCATTCGTGCCTCCCGTCGCTTGAAGTGGGTCGTCATGTACCCGCCCAAGAAAAGACCAACCCGAAAGGGCTCAGAACTCGAATCAGAATGACGCTTCGTCGCCGGGGCGTGCTGCGCGAGTGCGATGTTAGGACGCAGGGAGCCCCGATAGGCGGGTAGATCGGGGCGACCGAGGACGACACAGCGCGCCGCACAGCGCGTTCCGGCGACACAAGGCTTCATTTTGATTCGAGTTCTTAGAGTGCGATCGCAGCTCGAAGACCCTTCTGGAGCAGGTAAGCGAGAAACAGGAGCCACGGAATCTGCGTGACGAGCACCACCGCGAGGAACGCACGCTCGAAAGTGCGGTGGGCAGGCGCGATCGATACGGCTGCCGCGCGATCCAGGGGTGGCTCGTCGACGCCGCGTGCGGCCTCGTCGAGTGGCCCCGGCCTGTGATCCGCTTCCATCTGTGCCATGCCGCCCGCTCCCCCGTCTCGTCGGCGCCCTCTACCGGAGTAGACGCGCGAGCGCGAGCTACTTGCGCGGTGACGAAAAACGCTTACACGTCGAGCCGGGCGGCCCGCTCAAGCGCGGATTACGACCGGCGTTCCCGCGAGCGCGAGGCGGAACATGCGCAGGAGAACACCGTTACTCACCCGTACGCACCCGTGCGAGACGGCGCCGCCGAGCAGGTCGGGGCGGTTTGTGCCGTGGATGGCGATCGGGCCGCCCTGGATCCAGTCCTGGAGCACCGGGGAGAAGGCCGAGATCCCGATCGCGCCCGGGCCGAACGGGCCACCCGGGTTCGGCGCCACGAGCCGCTGATTGACGTAGTAGCTCCCGGTGGGTGTCGGCGTGTCGGACGCGCCGATCGCCGCGGTGGCGCCGATCAGCTCCCGGCCCGCACGGTAGAGCGTTACCCGGCGCGCGGAGAGATCGACTTCGATCCGGGTGCGCACGCGGATGAGCCGGACGTCTCGCATGCGCACCCAGCCGAGGACGCCATTCGGGCGGGTCGGAAGCTGCACGCGGAGCCAACGGCCCGCGCAGTCGGTGCGACCGAGGACTCCGAAGACGGTCGGGACGCCGTTGGCGTTGAGCCGCTCGAAGCTCCCGACGATCCTTCCTCCCGGGGTAACACGCGCCCTAGCTCGTGTGCGCACCACCGCAGCGAAGGCCAGAGCGCGGGTCCGCAGCGGTCGCACCGCCGCCGCGGCGCAGCGCGTGATGGCATCGGGCGCGCGCGTCGCGGCCGGGGTTGCGCTCTCGGCGGCCGGGCGCGCCGACACCGGAGCGAGCGAGCTGGGCGGTCTCCGGGCAACGGGCGCCGGCCTGGCGACAGCAGCTCCTTTGACGGTCGGCGCTCGTTTGACGGTCGGCGCTCGTTTGGCGATCGGTGCTCGTTTGACGATCGGTGCTCGTTTGGCGGTCGGTGCCCGCTGAGCAACGGGCTGACGAGGCGCGACACTCGCCCAGGAAATCGGAGCTTCGGCGCGCGGATAGTACGGCGCCGCGATTGCGCTGCGCTTCGCCTCGTCCTCGCTACCGCAACCCGCCGCGAGCAGCATCACGAGCACGAGCAGCAACGTCACCGCACTCGATCGCGGATCCATTCGGACCTGGTGGTGCACGTCGACCACGTCCCGACGGTAGCGGATCGGCCCCTGGAGAGTGGGAGAGCGGGAGCGCACCGCGCGGCTTTGCGGCCGCGCGATGCGACTCCACTCGAGATCAATCGTCGGAACGAGCTACGGGCACTTACCGATCGTGTCGCCGTGGCGCAGATGAGCCTTGACTGCCGGGGCGCCGACCGTGATCGTCTTGCCCTTGTGACAGAGCGTCACCTTCGTCTTGCCGTATTGGTACTGGGCGGCCGACGGTGTGGCCTTCTTACTCTTGCCGGGCTTGACCGGCGGCTTGCCCTTGCTCGGCGCCGCGAGCGCTGCCACCGAGAGGAAGAGCGCAGCCGTCAGCACCGCCACGAGGGCGAAACGAAGATTACGAGCAGCATTCCTTTTCATGGTCCTCCTTTTACCTGGTTGTACTGGTAGACGCTAGGGAATCCCAGAACTTGCGCGTTCGCGCGCGAGCAGCGCGGTGCCGCACAGGAGACCGGCGACGGTGACCGCCGGCAGCTCCCAGTCCCAATCGAGACCAGCGTGGAAGAGGAAAGCGACGTAGCCGCCGGCGGCAGCCGCGTCGGCAGCCCGGAACGCGGCCAGGAGCGGCGGGGTGAGCGCGAGTCCGAGCAGCACGAGCCCTACGAGTCCGAGCTCGGAGAGGAACTCGAGATAGAGGCTGTGGGCATCGAGCGCCGGGCGTGGGATGGGCTGGCGCTCGAGCCACGCGAGGTCGTACGTGCCGGCGCCCTTACCGACGAGCGGAGCGTCGGCGACCTCCTCCCAGGCGACGTTCCAGTACCAGGGCCGGTCGCCGCCGCGCGCCGCGAGCTCATCCACGAGCGAGCCTGCGGGCAGCGCGAGGGCGACCGCAAGAGCGAGCGCTGCCGTCGCTCCGAGGCTGCGAGCGAGCCGTGGCCGGCCCGAGCCGAGGGCAAGGGCGACAGCCGCTCCGACGACCGCCGCCAGCCAGCCGCCGCGACTTCCCGACAGGTACAGCGTCGTGAGGAACACGCACGCAAGCGCGCCGTGGAGCAGCCGCAGGCGCCGGCTCGAGACGAGCTGCGAGATCGCGATCACAAGTCCGATCGCCGCCAGCCCGCCCAGCCCGTTCGCGTAGCCGAGCGGTTCCTGGAGGAGCGTTCCCTCGAACGGATCGGGCGGATCCGGCGGCCCCGCGAGCAGCCGCTGCCCGAGAGCATAGGCGCAGACGACCCCGATTCCGGCGAGCACGCCCGTCAGGAGCGAGCCGGCGGCCGCCGCGGCGGCGAGGACGAGCGCGACATAGGCGAGCGTCCGCTGTGCCTCGAGCGTGGAATCGGCCGGCTCGGGCGACCAGAGCGCCGAGAGCGCCGTCCAGGCTGTCAGCGCGACGAGCGCGCCGATCACGAGGGCCTGAGAGCGGGTCAGCGCGACGCGGCCGCGAAGAACGAACGCGAGCGCTGCGGCACAGAAGAACGCGACAGCCGCGGCCCGCCACGCCGAGGGGAAGAAGCCGCCGTCGGCGAACGACAGCAGAACGACGCCTCCGAAGGCGAGCAAACCGCCCGGAAGCGCTCGCTTGAGCTCGCCCAGCCTCACGTCCACTCCCGGCGTCGATGACGCGGCCGGCGGAGGCGGGCCTTGCCTGCTGGGAGCCGGCCGGTCAGCGGCGCCGGGCGGCTCAGCGGAGGAAGCGGAAGAGGGCTTCGGCGACGCAGACCGGCTTCTCGTGCCCCTCACGCTCGATCGTCGCGGCGACCCGCGCCTGCTCGCCGCCACTCACCTCCTCCACCGCCTCGACGACGAAGCGCGCCCGGATCCGGCTTCCGGACGGGACGGGCGCCGGGAAGCGGACGCGATTCAATCCGTAGTTGACGGTCAGTCCGTACCCCTCGAGCGGAGGCAGCGCCAGCTCGAAGAGCGGGACGACGAGCGAGAGCGTCAAGAACCCGTGCGCGATCGTCGTTCCGAACGGCCCCTCGGCGGCTCGCGCCGGATCGGTGTGGATCCACTGCGGATCGTCGGTGGCGCGCGCGAAGTCGTCGATTCGCTCCTGCTCGATCGCAAGCCAGTCCGAGACGAGCTCCTGCCCGATCAGATCGCCGATTACCACCGGAGCACCGTAGCGGCCCAGGTGTAGCCGGTGCCGGCCGCGAGCAGCAAGACGAGGTCGCCCTCCTCCAGCTCTCCCGCCCGCGAGATGCGATCGAGCGAGAGCAAGGGATCGACTCCGCTCATGTGCCCTGTGTCGTCGAGATAGGTCGCGGGTGGGGAGCCGAGCTCGGCGACGATCGCCTCGTGCATCGAGCGCTTCATGTGGATGTTGCAGAGGTAGGCGACATCGCTCTCGGTCGCGCCGCTGCTCTCGAGCGCGCCGCGAGCGGCCGCGATGAAGTTCGGCATGCTGACCTCGTCGAGGCCTCCCTTCATCTCGGCCGGGTCGGCGACATCCAGGTAGTGCCTCCGACCCGCGACCGACTCGGCCGAGGCCGGCTCCACCGACCCGCCCGCCGGCACTTTCACCTGGAGCGAGAACGAGCCGTCCGTGATCGCGTGGGCGCCGCAGAGCTCGTGGCCGCCGTCGCGCGTCAGGAGCCCGGCCACAGCCCCGTCGCCGAAGTTGAACATGAAGCGCGAGCGCGCGTTTGTGTAGTCGATCAGATACGACTCGCGGCAGGCCGCGACGAGCAGGACGTTTCGCAACTCGGGCTCGCCGAGGAGGAAGTTCCGCGCCAGCCGCAGCGCGACCGGCGTGCCGCACGAGACGTTCGCGCATTCGAGGGCATAGGCGTTCGCGCAGCCGAGCCGGTGCGCGATCCAGGGCGCGGCCTGCCAGACCGGATACTCCTTCCACATCGAGCCGTAGTAGAGGACGACGTCGATCTCGGCCGGATCGAGATCGTGCTGGCCGAGCAGCCGCGACGCGACGGCGACGGACATGTCCGAGACGTGCTCGTCCTCGGCCGCGATGTGCTTTCCGCGGAGGCCGAACTTCTCCACGATCACGTCTTCCGGGATCCCGCTCGCGTGACCGATCTCGGCAGCGGTCAGCCACCGCTCCGGAAGGTACGACGCGGTCGCGCTCAGCCCGATCATGAGCCGAGATCCTTCGCGCCGAGCGCGCGCACGAGGATCCGCGCCAGCTCGTCGAAGATGCGCTCGGGCATCTCCGTGCGGCCGTCCCAGAGGATCCAGCGCATCCCGACGAGCTCGCCGATCCCCATCAGGCTCCACGCGAGAACCTCGGGGTCGCCCTGCTCGACCTCGCCCGCCTCCATCGCCTGCCGCAGGCCCGCCACGTACCCCTCCGTCAGGCGCTCGTAATGAAGCTGGAGGATCTCGGGCGAGACGAACTCCGCCTGGCGAATGATCCGATAGAGCGCCGGGTGCTCGGCGGTGAAGCGGAAGAAGGCGCCGAAGCCGAGCAACTCGCGCTCGGAGCGGATAGCTCCCTGCGAGGAGGCCTCGGTCATGGCGTGGCGGACACGCGTGTTCAGGTCGAGCACGAGCTCGTCGAAGATCCGCTTCTTGCCGCCGAAGTAGAGGTAGAAGGTGCCCTGGCCGACTCCCGCCGCCTCGGTGATCTTGACGATCGAGGCGTCGTGATAGCCCACCTCGGCGAAGACGCGCTCGGCGGCCTCGAGCAGGAGCCGCCGCGTGCGCAGACCGCGGCTCGAGAGGATCCGGCCGCCGACGCCGGTGGGCGGGCCTCCGGTCGCGAGCTCGCTCATCGAACCGGCTCCAGCAGCTCGCCCTTGACGACCTTGCCCATCGCGTTCCGCGGCAGTTCCCCGACGAAGCGAACCTCGCGCGGCACCTTGAATTTCGCAAGGCGCTCGCGGCAGAACGCGAGCAGCTCGTCCTCGCTCGCCTCGCCGCCCTCACGTTCAGCGCTGCGCACGACGAACGCGACGCACGCCTCTCCCCAGCGCTCGTCCGGCACGCCGAGGACCGCCGCCTCCGCAACCGCGGGATGCTCGTGCAAGACGCTCTCGAGCTCGGCCGGATAGACGTTCTCGCCGCCGGAGATGACCATCTCCTTGAGCCGGCCGACGATCCGGTAGTCGCCCTCGTCGTCGCGGACGGCGACATCGCCCGTGAGCAGCCAGCCGTTGGCGAAGGCGGCGGCGGTCGCCTCGGGATTGCGCCAGTAACCGGCGAAGACGTTCGGGCCGCGCACGACGAGCTCGCCCTCGCCTGGACCCTCGACGTGACGGCCGCTCACGGGCTCGCGCAAGGCAACGTCAACGTGCGGGTACGGCTTCCCCGCCCAGCCACGCTTGCGTGCGGCTTCCCCGGATGGCAGGCAGAGGACGTTCGGGGCCGCCTCCGTCAGACCGTAGCCCTGAACGATCTCGACGCCGCGCTCGTGCCAGAGCTCGAGCAGCGGCTCGGGCATCGGCGCACCGCCGACGACCGCGCGCCGCAGGCTCGAGAGGTCGGCTTCTGCGAAGCCCGGATCCTGCGCCATGAAGAGGTAGGTCGCGGGCACGCCCATCATCGTCGTCACCTGCTTCTCGCCGATCAGCGCCAGCGCCCGACGCGGCTCGAACGACGGCTCGAGCACGACGCGCGCGCCTTTCCACCAGGCGAGGAGCGGCTGCACGTTCCAGCCGCCGACGTGGAACTGGGGCAGGAGCTGGAGGACGACGTCGTCGTCGTCGAGCCCTGCTACCCGGTCGAACGAGAGGTTCGTCCAGAAGCAGTTCGCGTGGGTGAGCAACGCCCCCTTCGGCCGGCCCGTCGTGCCCGAGGTGTAGACGAGCAGCAGCCCATCGCCATCGGCCGGCGATCGTTTCTTGTCGCAGTCTGTTGCAAAGTCTTCCAGCCCGGCGGTGCGTCGATGAAGCGACGCGGCGGTCTCGGCAAACTCGGGCGAGGTCAGGAGAACCGCGGGCTCGGCATCCGCGAGCTGGTAGGCGAGCTCCGGCACCGCCAACCGCCAGTTCAGCGGCAGCAGGATCAGGCCGGCTTTCGCGCACGCGAAGAAGACGACGACGTGCTGAGGATTCGAGCCGGTCAGTGTCGCGACCCGGTCGCCTGGGACGAGGCCCTTCTGGAGCAGCCCCGCCGCGAGGCGCTCCGAGCGTTCGTCGAGCTCGCAGTAGGTCGTCTTCTCGTCGAGAAAGTCGATCGCGACCCGCTGCGGCGTCGTTCGTGCACGGTCGCGAATCCACCGGTCGAGCGTCAGCTCGCCGCTCATAGGAGAAACTCCTCGAGCTCGCGGACGAACCTCTCCGGCTCCTGCCAGAAGAAGAGATGGCCGCAACCCGGGTAGACCTCGAGCCGCGCATCCGGGATCAGGTCGACGAGCACCTCCGCGTTTCGCGGATCGACGACGACATCGCCGTCGCCGTGCTGGACGAGGGTCGGCGCTGCGAGCTCGCCGAGCCGGTCGGACGCATCGAACCCGACACCCGCGGCCGCCTGAGCCGCCCAGGCCTCGAACCCCTGCGCCGTGCGTTCGCGATGTTCGAGGATCTGCTCCACGAGATCGGGTCGGCCAGCCGGCTCGAGCGCGTTCTCGACGTACTCCCGCAGCGTCGCGCGGGCGAGCATCAGGTCGACTGTTCGCTGCGGCATTGGGAACGCTCGCGAGCCGCCTGGCGTCGTGCAGGCGAGCACGAGCCGGTCGACCCGCTCCGGCTGGGCGAGGGCGAGCTCCTGGGCGATCATGCCGCCGAGGCTCGTGCCGGCGACGTGCGCCCGCTCGACCCCGGCGTCGTCGAGGACCTGAAGCGCGTCGGCGGCCATTCCAGCCGCCGTGTACGGCCCTGACGGCGCGTCGCTCTCGCCGATCCCGCGGTTGTCGAAGGTGAGCACGTCGAAGGAGCGCGCGAGCGGCGCGAGCACGGGCTCCCAGCCCCAGCGGGCGTAGCCGAGGCCCTGGATCAGCAACAAGGCAGGACCTTCTCCACCTTCTCCGCGGCGCTCCCAGGCGATCTTCACGGCCGCGATCCCTCCAGGCCAGCCGAGCGGCGCAGCACCCGCAGGCGGCGTCCGAGCCCCGCGAGCCCGCCCGGGACGAAGAAGACGAGCAGGATGAACAGGGTGCCGAGGATGAAGAGCGGCTCCGAGAGCGGGGTCCGGATCACGGTCGGGAGATCCTGCACCTGCGAGGAGCCGGCGAACGAGCCGAGGCGCAGATCGAGCAACGTGTAGAGAAAGCCGCCGAGCAGGGCGCCGTACCTCGTGCCGGCGCCACCGATCACGACCATCACGAGCAAGGTCAGCGTGAAGTTCGCCGTCGTCACCTGCGGCGAGGCGCCCGTGCCGACCACGATCAGCCAGACGATCCCGCCGAGCGTGGCGAGGAACGAAGCGAGCACGAACGCGATCAGCTTGAAGCCGAACGGGCGCAGCCCGATCACCTCGACGCGACGCTCGTTCTCCCTGATTGCCTGCCAGACATGGCCAGGCGACGACGAGACCGCGAAGCGGACGACAAGGAAGACGAAGGCCGCGTAGCCGAGAGCCAGCCAGTAGAGGTACTTCGCGTTGAGGACGCCGACGAAGAAGTCCGGCAGAGGATCGGAGTTGAGCCCGAGCCCCTCCTCCCCGCCCGTCAGACCGTCCGGGTTCTTCTGCACGAGCACCTGTCCGGCCTGCGCGAACGCGAGCGTCACCATCGCGAACGCGATCCCGCCGACCCGCAGGCTGACTCCGCCGAGCAGCATCGGGACGACGATCCCGACCGCAGCCGTGATCGCAAATGCCTGCCAGAGCGACCATTCCCACCGCGTCAGCGCGATCGCCATCACGTAGACCCCGATCGCGAAGTAGAGCGCGTGCCCGAACGAGAGCAGGCCCGTGAAGCCGAAAAGCAGGTCGTAGGTGAGCGCGATCCCGGCGAAGAGCAGGCAGAGCGCGAGGAGTCCGAGGGTTCCGGGGCTGTCGAGGGGGCCGGCGAAGACGACGGGGATGTCGAGCGGCAGCGTCGGAACGACCGCGAGCACGGCGAGCAGCACGAGCGGGACGGCGAACGAGAGCGCGCGCCTACCCATCAGTGCGCAACCTTGGGGGCAAGCCCGCCCGGACGGGCGAGCAGCACGAGCGCGAGCAGGAGCACGACCGCGAGATCGCCGAGACCGCTCGACGCGTAGTAGTTGGCGTACTGCTGCACGAGCCCGACGACGACCGCTGCGATCACCGTTCCGCCGATCGAGCCGAACCCCCCGATGACGACGACGATGAACGCGAAGATGAGGAGCGAGGTGCCGCGTCCGGGATCGACTGCGCCGAAGTAGACGCCGGAGAGGACGCCCGCGAGCGCAGCCGCAAGCCCGCCGATCGCGAAGACGAGCGTGAAGGCCTTGCGCACGTCGATCCCGAGTGCCGTCACCATCGCTCGATTCTCGACGCCGGCGCGGACGATCAGCCCGTAGCGCGTGTAGCGCAGGAACGCCGTCAGCCCGAGGAAGACGAGCGCGGCGGTCGCGATCTCCAGGAAGCGGTCGTTCGGGATGTTCGCGCCGAAGATCGTGGTCGTGTCGATGAGCCACTCCGGCACGGGGAACTGCCGCGCGTCGAACCCCCAGATCGCCTCCACGAGGGCGCTGAGGACGAGGGCGAGGCCGACGGTGACGAGTACCTGCTCGATGTGGCGCTCGTAGAGGGGCCGGATCAGGACGAGCTCGACAAGCGCGGCGAGCACCGCACCGACCGCAAGGCCGGCGATCGCGCCGACGAGCAACTTCGTGCCCGGACCACCGCCGACGTGGGTCGACGTCCACCACGTCGCGTACGCCCCGACCGTGAGGAAGGCGCCGTGGGCGAAGTTGAGCACGCCCATCAACCCGTAGATCAGCGAGAGGCCGGATGCGATCAGGAAGTACATCGCTCCAAGTCCCAGGCCCGTAATGGTCAAGAGAATGAACGTGCTCAATGCCCGCCTCCGTGGACGCCGAGCAGAGCGCGGACGCGCTCGGGGTCGCCGAGCAGCTCCTTCGCGTCGCCCGCATGGACGACACGACCGCCGTCGAGCACGACCACCTGCTGCGCGACGCGCGCGACGACGGCGAGGTTCTGCTCGACGAGCAGGACGGTCGCGAGCTCGGCCGCCCGCTCGAGCGCGGCCGCGACCTCGGTGACGAGGAGCGGCGCGAGCCCCTTGGTCGGCTCGTCGACGAGGAGAACCGAGTTCTCGTTGAGCAACGCGCGTGCGATCGCGACCATCTGCTGCTGACCACCCGAGAGCGTGCCCGCCTTCTGCGCGCCGCGCGTCTTGAGCTCCGGGAAGAGCTCATAGACGAGCTCGTAGCGGGGATTCCCGTTTCGTTCGGAGAGGCGCAGGTTCTCGTCCACGCTGAGCCCCGCGAAGACGTCGCGATCCTCGGGCACATAGCCGATCCCGCGGCGCACGATCTTGTGGGTGGGCAGTCGCGTCAGGTCCGCCCCGGCCAGCGTGACCCGGCCTCGCCGCGGCACGAGCCCCATCAGCGCCCGCAGCGTCGTCGTCTTCCCCACCCCGTTGCGCCCGAGCAGAGCGGTGACCCCACCCTCGGGAACCTCGAACGAGACGCCCTGGAGCACGTGCGACTCACCCAGGTGGACGTGCAGGTCTCGAACCTCGATCAGACTCAAAGCGGTTCTCCGAGATACGCGGTCTGCACGGTCTCGTTCGCCATCACCTTGTCCGGCTCGTTGAAGGCGAGCAACGCCCCGTGGTGCATGACCGCGATCCGCTCGGCGAGACCGATCACGACCTCCATTCGATGCTCGACCATCAGCACCGTCTTGCCTTCCTCCTTGTGCACCGACCGGATCAGCTCGACGAGCTCGTCGACGTCCTCGACCGAGACGCCGGCCATCGGCTCGTCGAGCATGACGACGTCGGGCTTCCCAACGAGGAGCATCGCGAGCTCGAGCTTCCGCTGGTTGCCGTGGGAAAGGAGTCCGGCCGGCCAGTCGCCGCGGCCGGCGAGGCCGACTCGCTCGAGCGCGGCGTCCGCCCGCTCGCCCCCGATCCGGCGTGCCCGCCGCCAGATCCGCATCGTCCCGCCGAGCTCCGAGTCGGCAGCGAGGCGCACGTTCTCGCGCACGCTCAGGACCGGGAAGACGCTCGAGACCTGGAATGTCCGCCCGAGCCCGGCCCGCGTCCGTCGGAACGGCGGCTCCCCGGTGATGTCGCGTCCGTGCAGCTCGATGCTCCCGGCGGTCGGACGCATGAGCCCCGAAAGCAGGTTGAAGAGGGTCGTCTTGCCCGCTCCATTCGGTCCGATGATCCCGACGAGTTCGCCCGCACGGACCTCGAGCGAGACATCGGCGACGATTTTGGCGCCGCCGATGTCGAGCCCGAGGCCCCGTGTGGCGAGGATCGGTGCGGGAGTGCTCACGATCCCCGAAGTCAGGGATGTGCCTGCTAGCGCCGCTCCGGCGGGGCGACGAACTGGCCCTTGATCCGAGCGATCACCCGCGGCGTGAAGCGGGTGCCGTTCGCGACGAGCTTGACCTGGAACATCGGTTGGATCATCGCATGGTCGGACTGGCGGATCGACTGCTGCCCCTTCGGACCGACGAAGTTCCAGCCTTCGAGCGCCGAGATCATTCGGTCGACGTTGTCGCCCTTCGCCTCGGTGAGCGCGCGGACGATCATCTGGCCGGCGACGAAGCCGTCCGGAGTGAAGAGATCCGGCACCTGGCCACGCTTGCGCATCGCGTTGACGAGGAAGTCGTTGACCCTGTTCTTCGGCGCGGTCGAGACGTAGTGCGAGAGAAAGTCGATCCGCGTCGCCGCTTCGCCGTAGCTCGGCCAGGTCGCCTTCTCGGCAAGCCCGGTGACGATCTTGTTCGAGACGCCGAAGACGCCTTGCTGGGTCAGCGCCCGGTACATCGCCGGAGCGGTCGTACCGGCCCAGGCGATGAAGAGCAGATCCGGATTGGCCTGCTTGGCCTGCTGCGCGAACGGCGTGAAGTCCTGCGCCGAGAGCGGGACGAGGAGGCGGCTGACCGCGTGGCCCTGGCCGCCGACGACCGCGTTGACGGCGGCGAAGTTCCCCGCGCCGAACGCCGAGTCCTGCGCGAAGACGACGACCTTGCGGCCGGCGCCCCGGAGGAACGTCGCTGCGGTCTTCACGTCCTGGTAGGTCTGGCGACCGGAGCGGAAGGTGTACTTGTTGATCCCGGTGATCGCGTCGCTCGCCGCCGGACCTGAGATGAAGAGGATCTTGTTCTGCTCGGCGAGCGGCGCCATCTGGAGCGCGACGCCCGAGGAGACGCTGCCGGCGAGGATCTTGTAGCCCTTGCCGATCAGATCCTTCCCCGCCGCGACCGCCTTGACCGGATCCGTGCCGTCGTCGGCGAGCGTCAGCTCGATCTTGCGTCCGTTGACGGCGTTCGTGCCCTTCGTCGCGTAGGCGAGGCCGTAGCGCAGCCCCTGGATGTACTCGGCGCCGTAGGCCGCGAGCAGCCCCGTCCGCGAGTAGACGATCCCGATCTTGTACGAAGCAGCGACTGTCCGACCCGTGCCGGCAGACGGCTTCGCCTCTGCCGTGCTCGCGAGCCCGCCGAGTGCCGCCGCGACGAGCGCGAGTAGCACTGCAAACTTCAAACGCATTCGTTGCATCTCTCCCTGACCTCCGTGAAAGGTTTGACCCCGCATACGCACAAACCTGAGAGCCGATTCAGGTCTAAGGTACGACGGCGGCGGGCCGCGTGTCAAGGGGTGGTGCTGACCGAGCTAGACGCCGAGCTCGTGGAGCAACGGACGCGTATCGAGCGGATCGACCCCGATCCGGGCCGCGATCTCCTCGCTCGTCGGGCGCGTCCCCTCTCGGAAGAGTTCGCGCAGCCGCTCCCCCGTCTCGGGCCGACGCCACCAGTCCTCGCCGATCTCGGCGATCAGATGCTGCCGGAGCTGGGCCGAGCGGATCCAGGCACGCAGGTAGTCGGCCGAGTAGAACCCCGAGTCCATGTCCGAGAGGAAGTTCTCGGATGGGTAGTGGATTCCGGTCGCCGCCGTGAGGCGCTCCGAGTAGCCGGTCGAGGTGCCGCCGTCCTCGAGGAAGCGCCCCCAGAAATCGAGCTCGAACTGAAGCTTGGCCGTGTAGCGGCGGAAGAGGAGCGCCTCGAGGAACGTCGTCGCCTCGGCGTTCTCCAGCGCCTGCTCGTCGGAGAGCCCGAAGTGCTCGGCGTGCCAACCCGGCTCGCGCGAGATCGCCTCGACGATGTAGGAGTAGATCTCGGTCAGCGCGTGGTCGCGGGAGATCTTGCGGAAGATGTAGGGCAGCTCCGGATCGCAGCCTGCGTAGTGGAGCGCGTGCCCGGCCTCGTGAAGGAACGCCTGGTAGTCGTGCAGCCCGCCCTGAGCGCGCGTGATCAGGTGGACGAGGTTCGGCGGATCCGAGGCGATCACGCACGCGCGCGGGGATTTCTGCGGCCGGTCGTCGAGGTCGAGGCGGATTCCGGCAATCGACTGGATCTCGAATCCGAGCCGCCGCAAGGTAGCGACGCACACCTCGACGGAGCGTTCCTTCGTATAGGTGGACTCGAGCGGCGAGAGCCGGCGGAGATAACTCGTGTGGTTCGAGGTCGGAACGGCCTCGCGCTGCGGCCCGAGCAGCTTCTCGAACCAGCGCTCGCGGAGCGCGTCGTAGGAGCTCGTGGACCTCTTGCTTGCAGCGTCGAGCGCGCGCTCGAGCTCCTGCAGGGAAATTCCCTTCTCCTCGTTCGAGCGCTCGATCGCGTCGGTGACGCCGGAGAGCTCCGCCTCGAGCCTGTCGCCCGCCGTGAGCAACTCGCGCCGGCCGCCGTTGAAGTGGGCGTTCTCGTCGTTGTGCAGCGCTCCAAGCTCGTCACGATCACGGTAATCGGGCAGGACGGCGAGGCGCGCCTGGGCAGTGCGAAGCGGCAGCTCCTCGCCGCGCCAGGTGAGGCGCGCAGCGAGGATCGCGTTCTCAAGCTCGTCCTCTCGCGCGGCGAGCTCGGCCGCGACGATCCCGGATTCGCACGTCTTGCGCAGCCGGTAGAGCCGCTCGCGCTCGCTGCTCGGGGCGGCTTCCTCTGCGTCGCGCAGCGCCTCGAGCTGGCTCTGCGAGAAGAGGTCGCGGTATCGCTCGACGATCGCGGCTTGGTCGGAGGTCTCCTTCTCGCCGACGCGAACCGCGCGTGCTTCCTCGGAACGCTCGAAGAGATACCTCGCCAGGCGCTCTTCGAAGGCGTTCGGGGATCGAACCGCAGCCGTACTCACGTTCTCGAACCTATCGGACGGCTTCGTCCGAAACCGCGGCCACGAGCTCGTGGAGCGCGAACGGCTTGCCGAGCACACCGGACACTCGCGCGCGCACGGCCGGCGAGATCTCGCTCGTGCCGGAGAGCATCACGATCCGTAACGGCAGCTCGAGTCCTTCGACGTCGTCGAGGAGGTCGACCCCGTTGTCCGGGCCAACGTGCACGTCGAGCAGGATCACGTCGACGGGCTCGGCGGCGAGGAGCTCGCGTGCGGCCGCGACCGATCCCGCCTCCAGCACGCGGTGCCCCTCGAGTTCGAGGTTGACCCGACACAGAAGGCGAAGAGACGGCTCGTCGTCGACGACGAGCACCGTGCGCCGCTCGCGGTTCATCGCGCCCGAGTGTAGACGCAGCTCTCGCGCCGTCGCGGCTGTAAACCCGGTTCGCAAGGGGGTAGACTCGCGCGCGTGAGACCGCTCGCCGGATGGGGCAGCGCCACGAGTTCCGAGCGGGCACTCGACCGGCTGCGCTGCGATCTCCAGCCGACTCTCCTGGCGCTCGACCGCGCCGCGGCCGACCCGGAGGCGCTCGACGAGCTCGCCGACGACTTGCCGGCGCTCCAGTACGCGCTCCACGCCGCGGCGGAGCAGGCGCTCGATTCGCCGAGCGACCGCGCGGCCTACGGCGAGCTCGATTACGCACTCGCAGCTGCGGGCGAGGAGACAGCGGACGTCGCCGAGACGCTCGCTGACGCCGGTGCGGATGCGGTCGCGCCGCTTTTGTGGGAGTGGCGGGCCGCGCTCTTCGGCGTCCGGCTGGCGCTGCTCCGGCTCGAGGAGGGCGGCACGGAAAAGGCACCACCCCCGCTCCCGGCCGCGACCGTGCCGCCGCTCCTGCTGCTCGGTTTCGGCGTCGCACTCGTCCTCGGCGGCGCGCTCGCGGACACGTGGCCACTCTGGATTCTCGGGCTGGCGCTCGTGACGGCGAGTACCGGGCTTTCGCAGCGCCCGTAACGGGCTGCCTTTCTCGGCCCCGTAACGGGCGACGCCTGAGCCGCGTTCCCCTTCTACAAGTGAGAAACGAGGATCCCCGAGAAGTGAACGACGAGCCAACCGACGAGCGCGACCGCCGACCGCAAGAATCGCTCCCGAGCGCAAGCTACCGCCGCCGCGCCTGGCGCGAGTTCCAGCGGGCGCTCGACCCGCTCGCGTCGGCTAAGCCGCTGCGGCGGCCGCCCCGCGCCTGAGCCGGGCGACCGACTCCCCGCGACCGAGGAGCGCCAGGCTCTCGTACAGGCCCGGAGAGACTTTCGAGCCGGTCACCGCGACACGGATCGGTGCGAATGCCTGCCGAGGCTTCAGCTCGAGGCGTTCACAAAGCGCCTTCAGCGCCGTCTCGATCGGCTCGGGCTCGAACGGCTCGAGCTGTTCGAGCGCGGCAGCCGCGGCCTCGAGGATGCGCCGATCGAGCAGGTCCGGATCCGGCTCGACCTCGTGGAAGAGAAAGCCCGCGAAGGCGAGAAACTCGCCGAGCCGTCCGATCTTGTCCTGCACGAGCGGGGCGGCCTCGCGGATCCGCTCCTCCGGCCAATCGTTTCCCAGCGTCCGTAGATACTCGACGAGTGCGTCCGCATACTCGGCGGGCGACAGCGCGCGCAGGTAGACGCCGTTCAGCCAGTCGAGCTTGTCGTAGTCGAACGCAGCGGCGCTCTTGATCACACGATCGAGGTCGAACCGTTCGACTAGCTCGGCGCGGGACATGAGCGTGGTCTCGCCATCGGGCGCCCAGCCGAGCAGCGCGAGGAAGTTCAGCAGGGCAGGCGCGAGATATCCGGCCGCGCGGAGCTCGTCGACTCCGGTCGCGCCATGGCGCTTGGAGAGCTTCTTCCCGTCGGTACCCAGCACATTCGGGACGTGCGCGTAGACAGGGAGGTCGGCGCCGATCGCCTGAATCAAGTTGATCTGCTTGGGCGTGTTCGAGATGTGGTCGTCGCCGCGGATCACGTGTGTGATCCCGTCCCAGATGTCCTCCATCGGCGACGCGAAGTTGTAGGTCGGCCGCCCGTCGGAGCGGATGAGCACGAGGTCCTCGAGCTCCTCATTCGGAAACTCGATCCGACCCTTGACGACGTCTTCCCACCCGGTAACGCCCTCGTCGGGCATCCGGTAGCGGATCGCTCCTTCGTCCTCGTAGGCCCTGTCCTCCGCGACGAGCCGCTGCGCAAGCTCCGCGCAGTCGTCGATTCGATCGAGCTGGAACGTGGGTGGCCGATCCCAGTCGAGCCCGAGCCAGGCGAGCGAGTCGAGCGCGTGCTCGACGGCTCCCTGCACCTCGCGGCTCGTGTCCGTGTTCTCGATCCGGACGAGGAACTCGCCGCCGACGTGCCGTGCGAAGAGCCAGTTGAAGAGTGCCGTCCGGACCCCACCGACGTGGAGCGCGCCGGTGGGACTCGGCGCCATGCGGACGCGGACGGGAGCAACCATCCGGCTAGCCTAGCGAGGTGATCTTCGGCGCCCACTGCTCGGGCGGTGTCAAGGGTGCACTCGAGAACGCGGTCGAGATCGGCGCCGACGCCGTTCAACTCTTCGCCCAGAATCCGCGGATGTGGCGCTTTCCGGAGCACGATCCGGCGGTGCTCGAGCGGTTCCGCGAGCGGCGTGAGGCCGCCGGGATCGGGAGCGCGCTCGTGCACGCCCTCTATCTCTGCAACCTCGCCGCGCCGGATCCCGCGATCTACTTCAAGTCGGTGCAGACGATGCGCTCGACGATGCGGGCCTCGTGCGCGATCGGCGCCGACGGAGTTGTCTTCCACGTCGGCTCCCACCTCGGAACGGGATTCGAGGCGGGGCTCGAGCGCGTCGTGCCCGCGCTCCGCCAGGTGCTCGAGCTCTGCTCCGACACGACGTGGCTGCTGCTCGAGAACTCGGCGGGCGCCGGCGGCACGATCGGGCGATCGCTCGAGGAGCTGGCGGCGCTCGTCGACGCGCTCGATCGCCATCCACGACTCGGCGTCTGCCTCGACACGTGTCACCTTTACGTCTCCGGCATCGACGTCACCGACCGGGACGTGCTGGACGCGACGCTCGCCGAGCTTGACCGGACGATTGGCTTCGACCGCCTCCGCGCGCTGCACGTCAACGACGCCGCGACGCCGCTCGGGTCGAACCGCGATCGGCACTCGAACGTGCTCGAGGGCGAGCTCGGCGAAGAGCTCGGCGTCTTTCTCTCACACCCGTCGCTCCAGGGCCTTCCGGCCGTGATGGAGACCCCGGGTCCGGACAAGCACGGGCCGGACGCGGCGGAGCTGAAGAAGGTCCGAGACCTGCACGCCCGCTGGCTCGCCCACGGATAGCGGCTACGGGTCGTCGGCCGGAGGCTTGTGTTGTTGCAACACAAGCCTTTCCTTCGCCCGCGCGCGCTCGAGCCGCTCGAACGCCTGCGGGATTCGGACGACGTAGGCCGAGCCGATCGAGAGCACCGCGTCAGCCGCTGCCCGCCTCGCGGCATTTCGCGCCTCACGGCGAGCTCGCTCGGCGCCTGCAAGCCTGCGGACGACGTGGTAGCCGGGACGCCGCAAGCCCAGCTTCCAGGCGGCTTCCCCTACCGCACGCCACGTCTCGGCCAGCGAGACGTCGTCGCGATCGAGCGCGACGACGAGATCGCGAATCCTCCGATCGTTGCGAGTGAGCGAAAAGCGCACGAGACCAGGATTGCGACACCGGCTTTCTCGTTTGTCACGACTCCGTGCCGAAAGGCGGAAGAACGCTTGTGTTGCAACAACACAAGCTCGCTCGGCGCTGCCTTCCCAGACGGCTGTGGCCAGGTCAGGAGCCGGGCGTTATCTGCGCGAAGACGCGGAAGCTCGGGCGGCCGCTCGGGAGCTCCTGGAACTCCGGGTTGCGGCAGCCGAGCTCGTCGCCGCGGGACTCGTAGCACGGCGCCACCTCGACCTTGCACATCGGCAGCGGCGACCGCGCAGCCCGAACCGCCCCGAACCCGTCGCTCCGAGCCTCGGCCGCGCGCAGGAGGTCGAGATCGATCTCGACGCCGTAGACCTTTTGCATGCAACCCATGTACGTATGGCCCCAAGCCTCGTAGGCGTAGACGAAGGGGCAGGATCGCTCGAGGCAGGCCCCGGGGTAGACGACCTTGTCGCAGTGAACCTCGCAGCGGCGGCACTCCAACTCGTCCTGAGGACGGAGCGGGAGCTCGACCGGGGCCTTCAATGACTTTGCCACACCCGGATTGTGGGCGTGCCGGCGATCCGCCGCAAGACTTGACATTTCGGTGATTTTCAGGCAGTCGCGGCGACAGAGCAGAACTGTCCGGCAGCCGCTTCCACGTCGTTAGGGTGCGGACGATGGTCCGCCGCCTCCTCTTCGCCTCCGTCGGCCTCGCGCCGCTCGTGGTTCTCATCCACTACGTCTTCCACCCGGCCGAGACGATCGAGTTCGTGCTCGCCGCCGCCGCCCTCGTGCCTCTCGCCTGGCTGATCGGGGAGGCGACGGAGCATGCGGCCGAGCACACCGGACCCGGGATCGGCGGTTTCCTCAACGCCACCTTCGGCAACGCGCCGGAGCTGATCATCGCCTTGCTCGCGGTGAACCAGGGCCTGACCGAGGTGGTGCGCGGCTCGCTGAGCGGCTCGGTGATCGGCAACCTGCTGCTCGTGCTCGGCTTCTCGCTCCTCTTCGGCGGGCGCGGCGAGATCGACCGGCAGTCGAGCTTCCTCGCGCTCGGCCTGGTGGCGTTCTCGACGCTGCTCTTCCTCGTGGTCGCGATTCCGGGCTGGGACGGAGATCCCGAGCGCAGCTCGCTCGCCGATCTCTCGATCCCCGTCTCGATCGCGTTGCTGATCGCCTATCTCGGGCTCACCTTCTACTCGCTGCGCCGGCACGCGGCGCTGCACATCGCGAGCGACGAGGAGATCAAGGGTTGGTCGTTCCGGTTCGCTCTCGCCGTCCTTGCCGCCGCCACGGTCGTAACCGCATTCGTCGCCGAGATCCTCGTCGGCACGCTCGAGGTGTTCGCGGAGAAGGCCGGGCTTTCGGAATTCTTCGTTGCGGCGGTGATCGTGGCGATCGTCGGCAACGCGGCCGAGCACGGCGGCGCGGTCGTCGTCGCCGCGCGGGGCAAGATCAAGCTCGCGGCAGAGATCGCGCTCGCGTCGAGCGCGCAGGTCGCGGTTTTTCTGATCCCGGCGGTGGTCTTGCTCGCGCTGCTGATCGAGCCGCTCTCGCTCGCCTTTCGCGAGGTCGAGCTGATCGCGCTCAGTGTCTCGGTCGTCGTCGCCGCTGCGCTCCTGACCAACGGCCATTCCAGTCGCCTCAAGGGGGCAATCCTGGTCGCGACCTACGTCGGGGTCGCCGCCATGTTCTTCGGAGTCGGCGAACGCTAGAAGGTCGACGGCTCGCGGCGCAGCGGATACGTCGCGAAGTAGAGCTTCTCGACCTCGCCGTTCACGCCCCGCACGATCCGCAACAACTCGCCGCGCTCGCGCCCCTCGACGCAGCGGTAGCCCTCTCCTTCGGGCGCGAAGACCGAGAGATCGCGGCCGGGAGCGCCGCCGATCAGCTTGGCCTCAAGCCGGCCGCGCCAGGCAAGCACGATCTCCTCGCCCTCCGTCCACCAACGGCCGAGAAGCGGCTCCACCTCGGCGGGCGGCGGCTTCCCCGGCTGCCACGGTCTCGCTGTCTCGGGGAGCGCGTCGATTGCGGCGACCGCCAGGTCGAGGGCGAGTGTCTCTGGCGCCACGCCTGCGGCGGTGTTCATCAGGACGGCGGCGCCGATCCCGGTGGTGCGGTGGACGACGAGCCCCGCCAGATGACCCGGCATCGCGCCGCCGTGCCCGACGAAGACCCGGTCGCCGCGCCGGTAGAGCTCGAGGCCCGTGCCCCAGGCGAGCGTCCAACGTTCGTGATCGACCATGACTCGCACGTGCGACATCTCCTCGAGCGTGGTCGCCGCGAGCACCCGATCGTCTCCGGCGGAGAGGAAGGCACCCCAGAGCGCGAGGTCGCCCGTCGTCGACCAGAGCTTGCCGAGCGCGCCGGCGCCACCGAGATCGGGATCCGGCTCGAGCTGGACCGCATCCGAGTAGGGCAGCACGAAGTAGCCGCGGGCTGAGGGCTCCTCGGCGGCGGCCGTCGTTCGCGCGAGGCCGAGCGGCTCGAGCACCCGCTGCTGCAGCGCGTCCTCCCAGCTACCGCCGGTCTTTCGCGCGACGACCTCGCCAAGCAGCGCGAAGGCGAGGTTCGAGTAGTGCCACCACGAGCCTGGGGCGAGCGGCTGCTCGGCTTCGGCCGTGCGCTCGACGAGCTCCTCGCGGCTCGGCGCCTGCATCGTCTCCCAGATCTCGCCGGGCGGCTCCCGCTGCAAGCCGGATGCGTGCGCGAGCATCCGCCCGAGTGTCGGTGCGTACGGACTTTCCGGGATGAACGTGTCGAGCGGATCGTCGAGCGAGAGCTCGCCGGCGTCGCGGAGCTGAAGGATGCAGACCGCGGTGAACGTCTTCGTGATCGAGCCGATCCGGTACTGAGTCTCCGGCGAGGCGACCGTTCCGGCCTCGACATCCGCGAGGCCGACAGCGTCCTGCCAGAGCAGCTCGTCGCCGCGGAAGACTGCCGCGCTGACGGACGGGGCGCGTTGTTCGGCCTGCGCCGTGCGAAGCCGCCGGACGAGCTTCTCGCGAAGCGCGTCAGGCGCGGACACCGGCGCCCAGTGCCCGTGGGATCTGCTCGAGAGCGCGGTCGATGTCGTCGTCGTCCACGTCGAGGTGGGTGACGGCGCGCAGCACGGTTGGGTGGATCGTCGAGGAGAGGCCGACGCCGTGCCCGACGAGTCGGGCCATCGCCTCAGCGGGAGTCAGCGGCGCGATGTCGACCTGGACGAAGTTCGTCTCGACCCGGTCGGGGTCGACTGCGAGACCGGCTTCCGCCAGGCCGTTCGCGAGCCGCTTTGCGCGCTCATGATCGTCGGCGAGCCGCTCGACGTGATGATCGAGTGCATAGACGCCGGCGGCGGCGACGATCCCCGCCTGCCTCATCGCGCCGCCGAAGAGATGCTTGAATCGGCGCGCCCGCGTGATCGCCTCTTCCGAGCCGGCAAGAAGCGCCCCAAGCGGGCAGCCGAGGCCCTTCGAGAGGCAGAGCGTAACCGTGTCGAAGCGCCGACCGATCGTCGCGGCCTCCTCCCCGCTCGCAACCGCGGCGTTCAACAGCCGGGCGCCGTCGAGGTGGAAACGGAGGTCGAGCTCGTCGCAGACTGTGCGCAGCTCGTCGATCTCCACGACCGGCCAGATCCGCCCGCCCGAGGCGTTGTGCGTGTTCTCGACCCAGACGACGCGCGTACGGGACGAGTGGATCGCCGGCACGCGGTAGGCCGCCCGCACCTGCTCGGGCGTGAAGCGACCTGCGACCCCAGGCAGCCCGCGGGTGACGACTCCTGAGTGCACGGCCGGCCCGCCCAGCTCGGAGATGAAGACGTGGCAGTTCTCCTCGCCGAGCAGCTCGTCGCCGGGCTCGGTGTGCAGTCGCAACGCGATCTGATTCGCCATCGTCGCCGTCGGCAGGTAGAGGGCGGCCTCCTGGCCGAGGAGTGCGGCGCCGCGGGATTCGAGCGCATTGACGGTCGGGTCTTCACGCTTCTGCTCGTCGCCGACCTCGGCAGCGGCAATCGCGGCGCGCATCCCCTCGGTCGGTCGCGTCGCGGTGTCGGAGCGAAGGTCGATCACGGCGCGATTCTACGGAGGCCCGCGTGGGTTGCCGCGAACTGACGGCACGTGTTGTTTCAACACAAGAGCTCTCCCGATCGCGCAAACCCGCGCGGCGAGCGGCAAGCGCTCAAGCTTGTGTTGCTTCAACACAAGCTCAGATTGGGCGCGGCTACCCTGGTCGCATGGATCTCGACCTCTTGGAGCGGACGCTTGCCGACCGCGGCGAGCCCGACTATCGCGCCCGTCAAGTGTGGGAATGGGCCGCGCGGGGCGTCGCCGGCTACGAGGAGATGACCAACGTCCCGAACGCGCTGCGCGAGCTCCTTTCGGCAGAGGTGCCGTTCTCGAGCCTCACCCTCACCGACGAATCTCATTCGAGCGACGGCACGATCAAGGCGCTCTTCCGGACCGGCGATGGTCACCCGGCGGAGGCGGTGCTGATGCGCTACCGCGACGGCCGCCGCTCGATTTGCGTCTCCTCGCAGTCGGGTTGCCCGCTCACCTGCTCGTTCTGCGCGACCGGCGCGATGAAGTTCGGGCGCAACCTGACGGCGGGCGAGATCCTCGACCAGGCGCTCCACTTTCGTCGAATCGAGCCTGTCGACCACCTCGTCTTCATGGGGATGGGCGAGCCGATGCTGAACCTCGACCATGTGCTCACCGCGGCCCGCAGGCTGCCGGATGTCGGGATCACGCACCGGCGCACGACGATCTCGACCGTCGGCTGGTTGCCGGGCCTGACGCGCTTCGTCGACGAGGTCGAACAGCCGATCCGGCTCGCGCTCTCGCTGCACGCCGCCGACCCGCGACTGCGCTCGCAGATCATGCCGGTCAACGACCGTTATCCCCTCGACGCAGTCCTGGCGGAGTGCCGCCGCTATTACGAGCTCCGTCATCGGAAGGTCTTCGTCGAGTACGTGATGCTGGCCGGAGTGAACGACTCGACCGAACAGGCGCGGAAACTGGCGGCGCTGCTCGATGCGGCCGTCTTCAAGGTGAACCTGATTCCCTACAACCCAACAGGGATGTACGACGGCTCCTCCCGCGACGCGATCGGCGCCTTCAAGCACGTGCTCGACAAGGCGAGGCTGCCGTCGACGGTTCGGCTCCCCCGCGGCCGCGACATCGCGGCTGCCTGCGGTCAGCTCGCGGCCACGCGTTAGGCGTAACCGGTCTTCCCGTCCCGCAGGAACTTGGAGAGCACCCGAACGCCCTCGCTCCAGCACGAATCACACGGCGAACGAGGTCCGTCGCCACCGGGATGCGAAGGTCGCATCGAGCGCACGACTCTAGCCCGGCCAGGCGCTGGTTTCGGGGGTGAGGTCGAATCGGCCGCCCGGCCGGCACTCGGAGGAGTGGTACTCGTCACGCGGAGCTGCTGCATCCTCGGCGGCAACCGATTGGGCGTCAACCTGCGCACCCGTCGCCGGGATCCCGAACAACCGTGCGGTGCGCTCGATCGTCTGCACGGCGTAGCACTGCGTCTGCCCCTCGTTCGTCAGCCCGCGCAGATGCCAGACTCGTGCGCGAGCGTGAGCATTCCGTCCACGAGCTCTTGCTGCTCCCGCGAGCAGGTGCTGGCGAGCAGACATGCAAACGACGGCGGCGGGTCGGCGCGCCACAGCTTCTCCAGGCCGCGGCAGGTTCGGGCAGAGAGGAACGTCTCGTCGGCCGGTCGGCCGTGCTCGTCGAAGTTCACCCAGCCCCCGTACGGCGTGATCTCGACGAGTCTCGCGAAAAAGCCGGGACAGCTCACGGCCACCTCCCGCTGCCCGAGCTCTGTCGCGACGTATGCGAGCCGCCGCTCGTTCTGATGCCGGCGCAGGTACTGCCAGCCCGAGAAGAGGAGGAAGAGCGTCGTCAGGATTGCCAGCGTCCGCACCTTCTCAGTATCGGCGACCTCCGTGCCTACTCATAGCCTCTGTTCTCCGTGCGCCCCGCCCCGCCTTCGGTTCTGCGCAGCGGCGAGCTGCGGCTGCGCCCGCTGTCCGAGCTCGTCCGGCTGCCGCGGCGCAGTCCGCTCTACTCGCAGCTCGCTCGGGCGCTCGCCGCTGCCGAGGCGCTACACGACCTTCGGACCGACCTCCATTCCGTCCCGGCGCGACTCACGGCGACGACGCGGCAGAGCGGGTGCTACCGGATGCGGGAGGGCGATCCGATCGACCTGCGCGTCTCGAACCGGCACGACCGCGTGCCGCTTTCCTTCCTTCACGAGCTGGGTCACCTGATCGACCACCAGCTCGCGCCCGAGCCGCGCCGCTTCGCCTCGACTGGTCATCCGGCCTTCAAGCCGTGGCGCGCCTCTCTCCGATGGCTGCCGTCGCGCGTCCCCGCTCGCGCCGGCCATTCGCACCGCCGCTACTTCGACTCCCGCAAGGAGCTGTGGGCGCGGAGCTACGCGCAAACAGTGCTATGGCGTTCGAGCGACCCGGTGCTCCGCGAGCACCTCGCTGCACTCCAGCTCGCGGACGATCCGTTCGTCTGGCCGGCCCGCGAGTTCGCGCCGCACGCCGCCGAGGTGGAAGCGGTCTTCGAGCGGCTCGGAGTGCTCGGCACGCGCGGCGCGATCGCCGCCTGAGCCGAGCTTCAGGCCGAGCTGGGCGCGACCCGGAGCATTCGAGCTGCCCACGGCGGCAGCCACCAGTTCCAGCGGCCCATCAGGCGCATGATCGCGGGGACGAGCAGGGCGCGGATCACGGTCGCGTCGAAGATGATTCCGGCCGCGAGCCCGATCCCGAACTGCTTGATGTCGGTGCCGGGACTCGTGGAGAGCACGAAGAAGGCGAACATGAGCACGAGCGCCGCGCTGGTCACGAGCTTGCCCGTCCGCGCGAGCCCGAGCGAGACAGCGCGAACGGTGTCGCCCGTCTCGTCGTAGGCCTCGCGCATCCTCGTCAGCATGAAGACCTCGTAGTCCATCGAGAGCCCATAGAGGAACGCAAAGATCATCAGCGGGATCCAGGAGATGATCGAATCGGTGGCCGGCACGTTCCAGATCGCCTCGCTCCCGTTCCCCTTCTGGAAGATGAAGACGATGATCCCGTACGCAGCGCCGAGCGAGATGAGGTTCAAGATCACGGCTTTGAGCGGCAGGAAGACCGAGCGGAACGCCCGCATCAGGAGCAGATAGGTGAGGACGATCACGAACAGGAGCACGTAGGGGAACGTCCCGTAGACGGCGCTGATGAACTCGCGCTCCTCGGTCGGGATTCCGGCGAGCGTCAACTCCACGTCCCCGCCGAAGCCGGCCGCGGCCGCCGGCAGCACATCGTCTCGCAGGCGCGACACGGTTTCGCGCGTCTCCCTACTCGAGCCGTCGCTGGTGGAGAACGCCTCGACGAGCGCGAAGCCGTCTGTGCGTGCCGGGGGTGGCGCGGCTGCACCGGCAATCCCTTCGTCTTCGGCGAGCCGGCTGGCCAGCTGATCGAGCTCGGCTCGGGTCGCGTCCCCTTCGACCGCGATCTGGAACGGCTTGTGGACGCCTTCCGTGATTCCGGCGTCGGTCAGCACCTGCGCGCCCTCGTGCCCTCGGCCGCCGCCCGGAAAGTCCTTCGCCTGCGCATCGGCCGGGTTGAGCTGGAGGCCGTAGAAGAGGAGGAGCGCCACGATCGCCATTCCCGCCGCCCCGACGACGAGGGGCCTGCGCATCACGGTTCGCGCCCAGCGGTTCCAGAAGCCCTTTTCCGGATCGTCGCTTCCCTCGACGAGCCGCTTCGGCAGGACACGCAGGCTGTTGATCTTCGGGCCAAGCGTGTACAGGAGGGCTGGCAGCAACGTCAGCGTCGTCAACACGGAAACGGTCGGAATCAGCATCCCTCCGATCCCGATCGAGCGGATGAACGGCAGCGGGATGATGATCATGCTGAGGAGCCCGACCGCGACGGTCGAGCCGGAGACGATCACCGAGCGGCCGGCATGCCGCATCGTCTGGACGATCGCCGCATCGCGGTCGGCGCCGTGGCGTAACTCCTCGCGGAAGCGGAAGATCATCAGGAGCGCGTAGTCGATCGCCACTCCGAGCCCGATCAGCGCCACGAGGAACTGGACGACGATCGAGACGTCGGTGACGTACGTCAGGATCCAGACCAACGTGAAGGTGTTGAGGATCGAGACGAGCGCGATCAGGAGCGGCATCGCGATTGCGGGGATCGTGCCGAAGGTGAAGAGCAGGATCAAGAGCGCGCCGACGCCACCGATCAGAGCCTCGATCAGCACGCTCGGCGGCTCGGAACCCCCTTCGCCCTCGCTTGCCTCGCCGGCGAGCGCGTCGAATCCGCTCACGTAGCCATCGACCCCGGCCGGCAGTGCTGTAGCGAGCGCCTTCTCGGTAGGCCCGACGTCGAGCCCTTCGATGCCCTGCCGACCCGCCGCATAGATGTTCGCGAACGTAACCTTCCGATCGTCCGAGACGTACACGTCGTTGCCGGTGTTGAAGAACGAACTGACGCGAGAGCCGGGGTTTGCGGCTGCGGTCTGCTCGATCGCCCGCTCGACGCCTGGCACCTTCGTCACGTCGCCCTCGGATTTGAGGACGAGCACGAACGGGAAGAGCCCGCCGTTGCCAAGCTCTCGGACGGCGCGCTGATTCGCCTCGTAGCCGTCCGCGCCCGGAATCGAGAAGTCCTCGAGCCAGCGGTCGGCGAGCTGGCCGGCGGCGAAGCCGCCGAAGAGGGTCAACACCAACCAGACGCCGATCACGACGAGTCGGTGGTGGGTGACGAAGCGGGCGAGTTTCTCCACGATTCCCGACCCTACCTTGATGCCCGGAGGTCGCCGCGTGTCCAGGTGGTGTCGATCTTGCTAACGATCTGGACGCTCGCCGTCGATCCGGCGCAGGGCACGCCTGAACCAGCTCCGCTCCTCGTACTGGTGGCGGATCGCCTGCTCCGGCCCGCCCGCTCGCTCGAGGAGAATCCCGCCGAGCTCCTCCCGCGCTGCGGGGTCGAGCGTGTCGGCGTAGGCGGCCACGGCGGCTGCGAAGGCCCGGCCGGAATGCTCTGCCCCCAGCTCGTCGACGCGGCGCTCGAGCTCGGCCCGCACGCTCAGGCGCCCTTCTGGGCCTCGAGCTGTCTTCCCGAGCTCTCCTCGCCGGAGAGATCCGGATGCTCGTCGAAGCCGAACGTGACAATCGCGCGCTTCGCTGCTTTCACCTCGTCGAGTCGGCGGACGGGCCGCGAGACCGGCGCCTCTTTGAGGAGCTCCGGGCTCTCCGCCGCCTCGCCCGCGATCGCGAGCATCGCGTCGCAGAACGCGTCGAGCCGCTCCTTCGGTTCGGTCTCCGTCGGTTCGATCATCAGTGCCTCGGGTACGACGAGCGGGAAGTAGACGGTCGGCGGGTGGTAGCCGTAGTCCATCAGCCGCTTGGCGACGTCGAGCGCGGTGATCCCGTGCTCGCGCTTCAGGTTGCGGGCGGAGAGGACGAACTCGTGCATGCAGAGCCGGTCGTACGGGAGCTTGTAGGCATCCCGCAGCCGCGCGAGCAGGTAGTTCGCGTTCAGAACCGCGATCTCGGACATCTCGCGGAGCCCCGGTCCGTAGGAGCGGATGTAGGCATAGGAGCGGACGAAGACGCCGAACGGCCCCGTGAAGCCGCGCACCTTGCCGATCGACTTCGGCCGGTCGTAGTCGAGCCGGAAGGCGTCGCCTTCGCGGACGACCGCGGGCACGGGGAGGTAGGGCTCGAGCGTCTCGCGGACGACGACCGGGCCACCGCCGGGGCCGCCGCCGCCGTGGGGCTGCGAGAAGGTCTTGTGCAGGTTGATGTGGACGAGGTCGAAGCCCATGTCGCCCGGCCGCGAGATCCCGCAGACGGCATTCAGGTTCGCGCCGTCGTAGTAGAGAAGCGAGCCCGCCTCGTGGAAGATCGCCGCCACCTCGGTGATGTTCTCGTCGAAGAGACCGAGCGTGGAGGGATTCGTCAGCATCAGCCCGGCGGTGCGGTCGTTCACCTTCGCGCGCAGGTCGTCGAGGTCGAGGTTGCCGCGCTCGTCGGTCGCGACCTTCGCCAGCTTGTAGCCGGCCATCGTCACGCTCGCCGGATTCGTGCCGTGCGCCGTGTCGGCGGTGACGATCGTGTCACGCTGCTCGCCCTCGCCACGATCCTCGAAGTAGGCCCGCATCAGCATCAGGCCGGTCAGCTCACCCTGCGAGCCCGCGGCCGGCTGCAGCGAGCAGGCGTGCAGCCCGGCGATTTCTTGGAGGATCTCCTGAAGGCGCCACATCAGCTCGAGCGCCCCCTGCGCCGACTCTTCCTCCTGGTGCGGGTGCAGATCCTTGAAGCCGGGCAGCGCGACGACGCGCTCGTTCACGCGCGGGTTGTGCTTCATCGTGCAGCTCCCGAGCGGGTAGAAGCCGGTGTCGATCCCGAAGTTGCGCGTCGAGAGCGCGGTGAAATGGCGGACGAGCTCGGGTTCCGAGAGCTCGGGCAGGCGCGGCGGCTCGGCCCTGCGCAGCTCGGCCGGCACCTCGACGGCCGGCAGGTCGTACTGAGGCAGTGTCGATGCGCGCCGCCCCGGACGACTCTGCTCGTAGATCAGCTTCACCCCGTCACCTCGGCCAGCACCTCCGCGAGGCGGTCGATGTCCGCCGGGCTGCGCTTCTCGGTGACGGCGACGAGCAGGACGTCGTCCAAGCCTTCGTAGTCGCGGCCGAGCGCGTAACCGGGGTGAACGCCGTGCTTGCGGGCGGCCGTGATCGTCTCGCGAGCACTGCCCGGAACGCGGACCGCGAACTCCTTGAACGTCGGTCGATTGGGAAACGCGAGCGGGAGCCCGAGCCGCTGCTGCGCGTAGGCGCCGAGGCTCAGGCAGGTCCCGCCGAGCTCGCGGAGCCCCTGCGGGCCGAGCCAGGAGAGATGGACGAGGCCGGCGAGCGCGAGCAGCGTCTGATTCGTCGTCATGTTCGAGGTCGCCTTCTCGCGCCGGATGTGCTGCTCGCGCGTCTGTAGCGTCAGCACGTAGCCGCGGTCGCCGTTCAGGTCGGTCGTCTCGCCGATGATCCGGCCCGGCAGCCGCCGGATGTAGTCGCGCTTTGCGGCGAGGAAGCCGTAGTGAGGGCCTGCGTAGGACTGATAGTTGCCGGCGCCCTGGCCCTCGCCGATCGCAAGCGCGCAGCCGTAGTTGCCCGGAGCCTCGAGCACGCCGAGCGAGACCGGATCGACGTGCGCCACCGCGAGCGCGCCGGCCTCGTTCGCCGCAGCGGCGAGCTCGGGCGCGGGCTCGAGGCAGCCGAAGAAGTTCGGCTGCTGGAAGATCACGGCCGCAGCGTCCTGCGACGCGGCGGCGAGAAGATCCGGATCCGTGGTGCCGCCGGTATGCGGAACCTCGACGACCTCGAGGCCAAAGCCGACCGCGTACGTCTTCACGACCTGGCGGACCTGCGGGCTCAGCGTCTCGGCGAGCACGACCTTGGAGCGACCGGTCATGTCCCGCGCGACGAGGCAAGCATCGGCGGCCACGGTGGTGCCGTCGTAGCCAGACGCATTGGACACGTCCATCCCGGTCAACTCGCAGATCGCGGTCTGGTACTCGAAGATCGCCTGCAGCACGCCCTGGCTCATCTCCGGCTGGTACGGCGTGTAGGCGGTCAGGAACTCGCCGCGCGAGAGCATCGCATCGACGACCGCGGGGACGTAATGGTCGTAGATCCCGGCGCCGAGGAACGAGAGCTCCTTCGTCGTGTCCACGTTCTTCGCGGCGAGCTCCTCGAGGTGCCGCACGAGCTCGGGCTCCGACAGCGCGGGCTCCAGGTCGAGCCTGCCCTCGAAGCGTAGAGCGGCCGGGATGTCCCGGAAGAGCTCCTCGACCGAGGCGACGCCGATCGCGGCGAGCATCTCCTCGCGGTCGGAATCGGTGAGCGAGAGTTGACTCAAGAATCCTGGATGAGCTGCTCGTACGCCGCCCGCTCGAGCAGCGCGTCGACCTCGGAAGGATCCGAGAGCCGGATTCGGAGCAGCCAACCCTCCCCGTAGGGATCCGTGTTCACGGTCTCGGGCGCGTCGACGACCTTTTGGTTCACCTCGAGGATTTCTCCGGAGAGCGGCGCGACCACATCCGAGACGGCCTTGACCGACTCCACCTCGCCGTAGGTCGAGTCCTTCGCAACCGTTGCGCCGGGCTCGGGCGCCTCGAAGTGGACGAGCTCGCCGAGGGCATCCTGCGCGAACCAGGTGACCCCGAGCGTAGCCTCGTCTCCTTCGATCCGGGCCCAGTCGTGCTCGGGGTGGTACTTGAGCCCCTCGGGGTAGCTCTCCGCTGCGGCCACTTAGCTCTCCTTCGTGTAGATCGGTTTCGAGACGACGGTCGCGCGGCGAACCTTGCCGCGCACGTCGATCGCAAGCTCGGTTCCCGGCGCGGCGCTTCCGGCGGGGACGTACCCCATCCCGATTCCGCGATCGAGCATCGGCGAATGAGTGCCGGAGGTCACGTCCCCGCCTCCTGCGATCGCCATCCCGTTACGCGGCACGGCCTTCTCCTCCATCACGAACGCGACGAGCTTGCGCGCCGGCCCCACTGCCTTGATCCGGCGCAGCTCCTCCGCTCCGGTGAAGTCCTTGTCGAGCGCGCACGTCCAGCCGAGGCCGGCGCTGATCGCGTCGGTCTCCGGAGTGATGTCGTTGCCGTGCAGCGGATAGCAGACCTCGAGCCGCAGCGTGTCGCGCGCACCGAGTCCGCACGGGACGGCGCCTGCCTCGACGACCGAGTCCCAGAGCTCGACGGCGTCCTCGGCGGCGCACATCAGCTCACAGCCGTCCTCGCCGGTGTATCCGGTGCGCGCGATCATCACCTCGACGCCGCCGACACTCCCCATTGCATGCGTGAACGGCTTCGCCTCCGGAAGCCCGAGCCGCTCGATCGCGCGCGGGCCCTGAACGGCCAGCAACGCATAGTCGTCCGAGGCGTCGCGGACGTCGGAGCCACGGATCTCGCGGTCCTTGAGCCAGGCGTAGACGGGCTCGCGATTGGAAGCGTTGCAGACGACCAGGAAGTGGCCCGGATCGACTCTGTAGACGATCAAATCGTCGACGATCCCACCACGCTCGTTCGTGAGCAGGGAGTACTGGGCGTCGGCGTCCGCCAGCCGTTCGAGGTCGTTCGAAAGCACGCCGTGGAGGAACTCCCGTGCCTTCGGGCCCTCCACGTGCAGCTCGCCCATGTGGGAGACGTCGAAGACACCACAGTCGCGCCGAACCGCCCGGTGCTCGGCGATCACACCCTCGTACTGAACCGGCATCTCCCAGCCCGCGAACGGCACCAGGCGCGCGCCGGCGGCGAGATGTCGCTCGTGAAGGGGCGTCTGCAGGAGCGTCTGCACGGCGCGGACTCTAGTGGTTCCGCAGGGAGCGACCTCGAGGTGGCGCGTCAGTCTTCGCGCAGGAAGGAGGGGATCTCGAGGTCGTCGTCGGAGGGCTCCGGGCGCCGACGCTGCGGCTCGCCGTTCGTCGGCGTCTGAACCGAAGCGGTCTCGGGTCGGCGTCGGCGCTTGGCGCTCCCGAACCCCGTCGCGATCACGGTCACGCGCACCTCGTCGCCGAGCGACTCGTCGATCACGGCGCCGAAGATCACGTTCGCGTTGCCGTCGGCGGCGCTCGTCACGACCTCGGCTGCCTCGTTCACCTCGAAGAGGCCGAGATCCGAGCCGCCGGTGATGTTGAGCAGGATCCCGGTGGCGCCGTCGACGGACTGCTCGAGCAGCGGCGAGGAAACGGCCGTTCGCGCGGCCTCGGCCGCCCGATTCTCGCCCGAGGCGGTGCCGATGCCCATCATCGCCGAGCCGGCGTCCCGCATGATCGTGCGCACGTCGGCGAAGTCGAGGTTGACGACCCCGGGGACCGTGATCAGGTCGGTGATCCCCTGCACGCCCTGGCGCAGGATGTCGTCCGCGATCCGAAAGGCCTCGGTGACCGGCGTGCGCTTCTCGACGACCTGGAGGAGTCGGTCGTTCTCGATCACGATCAGCGTGTCGAGGCGTTCTCGCAGGCTCTGGATCCCCTGCTCGGCCTGCATCAAGCGGGTGCGGCCCTCGAAGGCGAACGGCTTCGTGACGACGCCGACGGTCAGCGCCTCGAGCTCGCGACCGAGCTCGGCGACGATCGGGGCGCCGCCCGTACCCGTGCCCCCACCCTCGCCGGCGGTGACGAAGATCATGTCGGCGCCCTTTAGCGCCTCCTTCAGCTCGTCGCGCGATTCCTGCGCCGCGGCCTGACCGACGTTCGGGTCGGCGCCGGCGCCGAGCCCGCGAGTGACCTTCGAGCCGATGTGGATCTTCACGTCGGCATCCGTCATCAGCAGCGCCTGAGCATCGGTATTGACCGCGATGAACTCGACTCCGCCGACGCCCGCATCGACCATGCGGTTGACGGCGTTCGTGCCGCCGCCGCCGACGCCGACGACCTTGATCACGGCGAGATAATTGCCGGTTGCATCTCTCATGTCGGGGACTCCATCGCGAGGGCTCTAGGGTGCTCTACCTGAAGCTCGAGTAGAGGATCGGGGCTGTCGAGAATAGCTTCGGCGTGCAGGGTACGTCTCCTTGTCGCACCTGTCAACGACGACCTCAAGGTGTAGTGGAGGTTACAGTCTCGACCTCTACATGAGAGTCGAGACTTGTGGAGGCGACCGGACGCTCCGGGACGCTGACGTCGAGATACCCCCCCGAGGCGAGCACAGCGGGCAGGATCCGGCGCGCGAGCTCGAGCTTGAGCGCCCGGTCGGAGTCGTCGCCGAGGCGCAGCTCGAATCCCGAGCGGAGCACCAGCGTCAGCTCCTCGCCGGTCGAACGCACCGTCGAGACGCGCTCGGAGAGAGGTCGGCGCACGAGCGGCGCCACGGCTCGCACGGCCGGGCGAACGATGCCGACGACCGGCTCGCCGAGCCTGACCTCAGCCCGCCGCGTCAACCAGATCCGGGGAAGCCGGGGCCGCGTGCCTCGATCGAGCGGCGAGATCACGCGTCCGCTCGCGGCGGCGAGCCACGAGTCCTTACCTTGCCGCAAGACCGCGACGGGGCGCTCGGGCACGACGGACGCGGTCAGCGTGTGGGGGAAGGCGCGGTCGAACGAGACGGATGCGACGGTCGGCACCGCTTCGACGGCTGTCTCGAGGTCGGCGAGATCGAGTGCCACGAGACTTCGCCCGCGAGCCGGTTCGAGCACGGCGTGCACCTGCGCGCCAACGTGTGGCGGCGCGCCGACAACCTGGAGCTCGCGCACGGCGAACGCCGAGGTTCCGCGCGCCAGTCCATAGGCGCCGGCCGCCGCGGCAAGCAGGGCGAGCCCGACCGCCACGGAGCGGCCAGAGGGTACGAGACGGGACACTTGGAGGCGTGGTCGTCGATGCGGGAAGGACAGGACGTCCTTCGCCGGCCCTGCACGCGGGCGCGCGCGACTCCGTCCTCCTCTCGCGGTGGCCACGCATGCGAGTTCGCCGCCCTCGGGGCTGTTCCTACGCGAGCAGCTCGATCGCCCCGAGCAGCTCGACCTCGTGCTCGAGCTCGACGCCGTACTGCTCGCGGGCGCGGCGGCGAGCCTCCCCCATCAGCGCGAGCGCGTCCGCCGTTGTCGCGCCGCCGGCGTTCTCGATGAAGTTCGCGTGCATCGGCGAGATCAGAGCGCCGCCGATCCGGTGGCTTTTCAGCCCGCAGGCCTCGAGCATCCTCCCCGCGCCGAGCTCGTGCTCGGGGTTCTTGAAGACGCTTCCGAACGTGCGCTTGTTCGTCGGCTGGGTCGCTTTGCGGCATGCGATCAGCACGGCGACCTCCGCCTTGATCTCCGTCGGCGGTCGCGAGGTCAGCGCGTACTCGACCTCGGCCACCACCTGTCCGTGACGCAGGCTCGAGTGCCGATACGAGAGGCCGAGCTCGGCGGGCGTCAGCCAACCGCTCCCCGCCGCGGTTACGACGAGGGCGCGAACCAGGATCGCCGACCAGTCGCTCCCGTAAGCGCCCGCGTTCATCCAGACCCCGCCGCCGGCCGTCCCCGGAATCGCGCAGGCGAACTCGAGCCCGCCGAGACCCGCACCGCGCGCGTGGTGGAGGCAGACGGCGTTCGTCGCGCCGCCGCCCGCGTGGAGCGTCTCGTCCTTCGACGCGACCGCCGCCAGCTCGCCGCCGAGCCGGAGCACGAGCGCGTCGACTCCTTCGTCCGCGGCGAGGACGTTCGAGCCGAGCCCTATGGTCGCCACCGTAAGCTCGCGTTCGCGAGCCCAGGCAAGCGCGCGTTCCAGATCGGCGATCGACTCGGGCCGCGCGAACGCTCGTGCCGCACCTCCAGTGCCGATCGTCGTCAGCCGGGCGAGCGGGACCGCCGCCTCGATCGCGATCACCGCGACTCCAGGATCAGCCGCGCGGCCCGGTCGACATCGCCCGCGCCGAGCGTCAGGACGAGATCGCCCCCTCGCGCCCAGCGGCCCACGATCGCCGCTCCATCCTCGAGCGTCGGCGCCCACCCCGCGAGCAGCCCTGGCCGCAGCGCGTCGAGCACCAGCTTCCCGCCAACGCCTTCGATCGGTTCCTCACGAGCCCGGTAGATCTCGGTCACGCAGACAGCGTCGGCCGCCGACAGCGCCTCGCCGAACTCATGCGCAAGGTGGCGCGTGCGCGAGTAGAGGTGCGGCTGGAAGAGGACGAGCACCCGGCCCTGCGTTCGCTCGCGCGCCGCTGCGATCGTCGCCGCGATCTCGGAGGGATGGTGCGCGTAGTCGTCGACCACGGTCACCCCGCCCCGCTCCCCCATGAGCTCGAAGCGTCGGCCCGCGCCACGGAAGCGCGCAAGCACCGGCTCGGCGACCGCGCGTTCCACTCCCGCCAACTCGAGCGCCGCCAGTGCGGCAGCCGCGTTGCGCCGGTTGTGCTCGCCCGGGATCGCAAGCTCGAACGAGACCGGCTCGAGCTTCCACGCCGGCACGACCTGCGGCACCTGGGCGAGCCAGCGCTCGAAGAGCTCCTCGACCTCGGCAGCCGAGGCAAATGTGGTGTGATGGTCGAGCTCGACGTTCGTGACGACGGCGATCTCCGGTCGCAGGGCTTCGATAGTCCGGTCGGACTCGTCGCCCTCGACGACGAGCCAGCCGGCACCAGCGGCCGCGTTCCCACCGAGCTGGGGGATCTCGCCGCCGATCAGGTACGCGGGATCGAGCCCGAGCTCAGCGAGCACGAAGGCGATCATCCCCGCCGTCGTCGTCTTCCCGTGCGCACCGGAGACGACGATCGAGCGCTGAAGCGAGACGAGCTCGGCCAGGAAGTCTGCGCGCGGCCGTCCCTGGATCCGGTCGACGTACGCCGTCGAGACGACCGTCTCCCAGCCGTCGCGGACGACCGGATCGGGGCCTAACTCGAGCTCGACGCCGTCGAGATCGCGAAGGTAAGGCGTCTCGACCCGATCCCAGCCGCCGACCTCGGCGCCCCAGGCCCGCGCGAGAAAGGCGTATGACGAGAGGCCCGCGCCGCCGATTCCCACGAACCAGATCCGGCGGCCGTCGAGCGGCAGGTACGGGCGGGCCGGTGCACCCTCAAGACCGTGCAAGGGCGATCAGCTCCTCCGCGATCTCGGCAGCCGCATCCGGCCGCGCCATCGCGAGCATCGCCGCCCTCATCGCCGCGAGCCGCCCGGGATCGGCGAGCAGCTCGCCCACGAGAGCCGGCACGCGATCGAGCTCGGGCTCCGGGGCGACGATCGCGCCGCCGCCGCGCTCGAAGTGGCGCGCGTTCAGCGTCTGGTGATCGCCCGTGGCGTGCGGATACGGAACGAGGATCGACGGCGTCCCGGCGGCCGCGAGCTCCCAGACGGTCCCTCCCGCACGCGAGATCGCGAGATCGGCGGCTGCGAGTGCGGCGCCGAACTCGGGCGTCGTGGGCAAGAGCACGTAGTCGTCACGCTCGACGAGCGGCCGCAGCCGCTCGAAGTCGCGCTCGCCCGAGAGGTGCAGCACGGCCGGGCCGCCTTTCCCGTACGTCTCGACGGCGAAGTCGTTGAGGCTGCGGGCCCCGGCGAGCGCGCCGAAGAACGCGAGCACCGGACGGTCGTGCGGCAACCCGAAGAGCTCACGGGCATCGGCCTGCGTGGCACCGCGGTGCGCGACCGGAACCGGCCGCCCCGTGACACGGTATTTCGGGGGCGTCCGGCCGGGGATCTCATACGCGAGGAAGACGCGCCGCGCGAACGGGGCCGCGAGCCGATTCGCGAGCCCGAGGTGCGCATCCGCCTCGGTGAGGGCAGCCGGAATCCGCCTGCGCCAGGCGGCGAGCACCATCGGCCCGGCCACGAAGCCGCCACCTCCGAGGACGACGTGCGGCTGCCGGCGGCGAAGAATCTTCGAGCACGCGCGCGGCGCATTCCCCGCCAGCAGCAGCGCCCGGAGCAGCGCAGCCGATGGGCGTCGCGGAAAGCCGGAGATGCGAAAAGGATCGAACGCGTAGCCGTGCTTCGGGACGAGCTCAGCCTCGACGCGATCCGACCCGGCGAACGTCACCTCCACCCCGCGCTCGCGCAGGGCTTCCGCCACGGCGAGCGACGGGAGCACGTGACCGGCTGTTCCGCCGGCCGCGATCAGGCAGCGCAATCTTCTGGGGGGATCGCTCATCAGCCGCGATGTTAAGGACGATCCCGACCGCGCCGAGGAGGATCACGAGGCTCGAGCCGCCGTAGGAGACGAACGGCAGCGGAATTCCGGTCAGCGGAGCGATTCCCATCACCGCCGCCAGGTTGACCGCCGCCTGCCCGCAAACGAGCGACGTGACCCCCGCGGCGACGAGCTTGCCGAACGGATTGCGGCAGCCGAGCGCGACCGTGAAGCCGGCGAACGCAAACGCTCCGAAGGCCGCGATCACGGCAGCCGTACCGACGAGCCCGAGCTCCTCGCCGACGATCGCGAAGATCATGTCCGTGTGCGCCTCGGGCAGGTAGTTGATCTTCTGGATCCCGTGTCCCAGCCCCTCGCCGGTCAGCCCGCCGGACCCCATTCCGATGATCGCCTGCACGTTCTGGAACCCGGTGCCCTGCGCGTCCTGCCACGGGTCGAGGAAGCTGAAGACGCGCGCGCGGCGGTACGGCTCGGCCCAGATCGCCGCGAGCCCCACGGACACCGCGATGCCGCCGGCAGCAGCCAGGGTGCGCGTGGGCACGCCTGCGACGACGAGCATCCCGGCCAGCATCAGCACGAGCGAGATCGTCGTGCCAAGGTCGGGCTGGAGCAGGATGAGGCCGCAGAAGGCGCACGTGAGGAGGCCGATCGGGCGCCAGAGCTCGCCGAGGGTGCGTGGAGCCCCCTTCCGCGCGAGGTACATCGCCGCGAAGAGGAGAAGCGCCACCTTCGCGAGCTCGGACGGCTGGAAGGACGCGGGCCCGAGCGGGAGCCAGCGGCGGGCGCCGTTGATCTCGGGAGCGAGCTCGACGCCGACGAGCGGTGGAATCACGAGCAGCGCGCACAGCCCGAGAGCGGCGAGCACGAGCGGCGGCGCGAGCAGACGCAGCTTCCGGTTGTCGAACCTCGACATCGCGAGCATGAGCGCGATCCCCCCAGCCGCATAGATGAGCTGCCGCTTCAGATAGGTCATCGGGTCGCCGTCCCCGATCGCCGCGGCCGCCGACGTGGCGCTGTAGACCATCACGAGCCCGAACGCGACGAGACTCAGCGTCACGAGCACGAGGACGCGCTGGGCGAACTGACCCTTGTTCACGGGAATCGCCTCATTGGGAGAGGTTCTGGACGAGCTTCCTGAACTCCTCTCCGCGGTGCTCGAAATCCCTGAACTGGTCGTAGCTGGCGCAGGCCGGCGAGAGCAGGACGATCTCGCCCGGCTTGGCCGTTGCTGTCGCCTCGGCGACCGCGCGCTCCAGCGTCGTCGAGACAATGAAGGGAACGTCGACGTAGCCGAGATCCGTTGCGAGCAGCTCGGCAGCCTCGCCGATCAGGTAGGCGGCGACGACGTTCGCGCGGGCGACATCGGCCGCGAAGGCATCGAAGCGCTCACCCTTGATCGAGCCGCCGAGGATGACGTGGAGTGGCGCGTCGTAGGCCACGAGCGCACGACGCGCCGCAGCCGTGTTCGTCGCCTTCGAATCGTTCACGTACCGGACGCCGGCGCGCTCGGCGACGTACTCGAGCCGATGCGGGACTCCCGGGAAAGTGCGAAGCGCCTCCGCGATCGCGTCGTCGTTGAGACCGGCCGCGCGCCCGGAGGCGGTCGCGGCGGCAGCGTTCTCGCGGTTGTGCGCGCCGGGGATTAGCGGCTCCGCGGGGAGATCGTCCTCTGCCGAGAATTCGACCCTCCGGCCGGCGCCTGGAATCGGGCCGAAACCGCGCGGGACGATCGCGACGTCCTCAGGTGTCTGGTTCTCGAAGATCCGCAGCTTCGCCGCGCGATAGGCCTCGACGCTGCCATGCCGGTCGAGGTGATCCGGCTCCAGGTTGAGGAGAACGGCGATCCACGGCCGGAACGTGTCGATGTCCTCGAGCTGGAAGCTCGAGAGCTCGCAGACGATCGGCAGGTCGGGGTCGATCGCGTCAACGAGCTCGGAGAGCGCGGTGCCGACGTTACCCGCCGTCGGAGCGGAGAGCATCGCCGCTCGAAACATCGCCGCCACGAGCTCGGTCGTCGTCGTCTTCCCGTTCGTTCCCGTCACCCCGACGATGCGGTTCTCGAGCAGACGCGAGGCGAGCTCGATCTCCGACCAGACCGGGATTCCGCGCGCGCGAGCCGCGAGCACGAGCGACGCCTCACCGGGCACTCCGGGGCTCTTGACGAGCACGTCGACGCCGTCGAGGAGACCGAGCTGCTCGTCGTTTCCGAGTGTGCGATCGGCAGCGACCACCTCCGTCCCTCGCGCCTCGAGCGCCGCCTGAGCCGCCCGGCCGGACCGGGCGAGCCCGAGCACGAGGGCTTTCCTCAAAGCCTGAACCGAAGGTAGTAGCGGTAGTAGAGGACGAAGCCCGACGTGCAGAGAATCGCCGCGATGATCCAGAAGCGAACCATGATCTTCGTCTCCGACCACGCCTTCAACTCGAAGTGATGCTGGAGCGGCGCCATCAGGAAGACGCGCTTGCCGGTGTACTTGAACGAGAGCACCTGGATGATCACCGAGAGTGCGACGACGACGTAGATGCCGCCGATCAGGAGCAGCAGCGCCTCGGTGCCGGTGACGATCGCGAAGCCGGCGAGCGCGCCGCCGAGCGCCATCGAGCCGGTGTCGCCCATGAACAGCTCGGCGGGAAAGCTGTTGTACCAGAGGAAGCCGATCGCGCCCCCGATCAGCGCCGCGGCGAGGATGGAGAGGTCGAGCAGGTAGTCGGAGCGCTCGCCGGACGCCGGTGCCGAGCGGATGTAAGCGATCACGCTGATCGAGAGGAAGGTGAGGAGCGCGATGATCGCCGTCCCCGCCGCGAGCCCGTCGACCCCGTCCGTCAGATTGACGCCGTTCGCAGCGCCCGCGATCACGAAGAAGAGGAACGGATAGAAGGCGTAGGAGAGCGGCAGGTCGACGTCGACGATGGGCAGGTAGATCGACGTGCCGACCCGACCCTCCTCGTGGACGGCGATCCCCACGACGACGGTGATCGCGAGCAGGAGCAGGAGCTTCCAGCGGCCGTTCAGGCCGAGCGAGCGGCGGTGGCGGAGCTTGATGAAGTCGTCGAGGAAGCCGACCGCACCGCAGCCGACGGTGACGAAGAGGACGGTCAGCGCCGGGAGCGTGTAGCGCGAGAGGGCGAGAAAGGGCAGCACCGCGCAGAGAAGGATCAGGAGGCCGCCCATCACCGGCGTCCCCTGCTTGACGACGTGTCCGGCCGGGCCTTCTTTGCGGATCGGCTGGCCGAGCTCGTTCCGACGCAGGAACTCGATGAACTTCGGGCCGATCACGATCGAGATGACCATCGCGATCAGGCCGGCGATCAGGACACGAACCATCTAGAGCCCGTTCGCCAGGGCGGGAGCCACCCCTTCGAGCGCGAGCGCCCGTGAGGCCTTGACGAGGACAGCGTCGCCGGGAAGAAGCCTCTCGCGCACCGCCGCGACCGCAGCCGACCCGTCGGGCACCCAGGTCGCGGCGCCGTAGGCTCGGGCGAGGTCGCCGACCGCGATCACCTCGATCCCAAGCTCGTCCGCGAGCGCGCCGATCTCGCGGTGATAGCGCTCGGCGTGCTCGCCGAGCTCCGCCATCCCGCCCAGAACGGCGAGCTTCCGCCCCGTCCCCCGTTCCGCCAGATGCTCGAGCGCGGCGCGCATCGAGGATGGGTTCGCGTTGTACGCGTCGTTGATCGCAACCCCGCCGCCAGCGAGCGCAAGCTCCTCTCCGCGCCAGCGGGACAGCTCGACGCGGTCTGCCGCCTCCTGGACTCGGTCGAGCGGGAGGCCGAGCGCGTCGTAGGCGGTCAGCGCGGTGAGTGCGTTCTGAGCCTGGTGGCGCGAGGTGAGCGGGAAGCGGATGCGGTCGCGGCCGAACGCAACGTGGGCCCCATCGTCGCGGAGCTCGACATCGACCTTCCCCACTCGCCGCACCTCGATCTCGTCGCGCTGGAGATACGGCTCGAGCTCGGGTGCGCGCGGCACCACGGCGATTCCCCCCGCGGGGAGGGCGGCCACGAGCTCGGCCTTGGAGCGGGCGACGCCGTCGATCGAGCCGACGAGCTCGAGGTGCACCGGGCCGATCGCCGTGATCACTGCAAGATCCGGCCGCGCGATGGCGCACAACTCCGCGATCTGGCCGAGCCCGCGCATCCCGAGCTCGACGATGCAGAGCTCGGTATCCGGCTTCAGCCGGCCGAGCGTCAGCGGCACGCCGAGCTCCGCGTTCTCGCTCGCCCGCGTCGCCACGGTGCGCGTCACCGGAGCACAGAGCGCGCCGAGGATGTCCTTCGTCGAGGTCTTCCCGGTCGAGCCCGTGATCCCGACAACGCGAGCTTGGCTGCGGGCTCGCAGCGCCCGGCCGATCGCGGCCAAGGCCGCGTGCTCGTCGTCGGGAACGAGCGTCGCAGCACCTTGCGCGCGCGCCTGGGCGACGAACGCGCGCCCGCCGCGGACTGCGACGAAGAGATCGCCAGGCCCGGCGTCGCGCGAGTTGATCGTCAATCCGGTCGCCTCGCCCTCGCCGTCGAGCACTCCGAGTCCGCGCAGCTCCTCCAGAGGCAGCGGGATCACCCTCGCAGAGCCTCCCTCGCAACCTCGCGGTCGTCGAACGGCAGTTTCTCGCCGGCGACCTCCTGCCCCTGCTCGTGCCCCTTGCCGGCAATCACGACGACGTCGCCCGGCTCGGCCAACGAGATCGCGCGGCCGATCGCAGCCCGCCGGTCCGGGTCGATCTCGACCTCGATACCGCTGCCCTGGAGGATGTCCTGGATGATCGCGAGCGGATCCTCGCCGCGCGGGTTGTCAGAGGTGACGATCACGACGTCCGCAAGATCCTTGGCGATCTTGCCCATCAGCGGACGCTTGCCACGATCGCGGTCGCCGCCCGCCCCGAAGACGACGAGAACCCGTCCGTCGGCCAGATCGCGGGCCGCGCGGAGAACGTTGTCGAGCGCGTCCGGCTTGTGGGAGTAGTCGACGATCACCGCGAACGGCTGACCTTCGTCGACGGCCTCGAAGCGGCCGGGGACAACGGGGAGCGCGTCGATTCCCGCAGCGATCTCTTCCTCGGGGACGTCGAGGAGGATCCCGGCGGCGACGGCGCCGAGGACGTTCTCGACGTTGAAACGGCCGCGCAGCTGCGAGCGGATCTCAATCCCTCCGGCGGTGAAGCTTGCCCCCGACGCGCCGAGGAGGAGTTTGTCGGGCCTGATCTCCGCGTCGTCCGCGAAACCGAACGTGACGAGCGGAGCGCGGCGTTGATCCGAGAGCTCGTCGGCCAGCCGCCGACCCCATCCGTTCCCGAGGTTCACGGCAGCCGGCGGCGGGGCGGCGCCCGTGAAGAGCCGACGCTTCGCGGCGAAGTAGTCGTCCATGTCCGCGTGGAAGTCGAGGTGGTCCTGACTCAGGTTCGTGAAAACGAGGACGTCGAAACGGACGCGGTCAAGCCGGTGCAGAACCGAGGCGTGCGAGGACGCCTCGAGCGCGACGCTTCGATTCCCCGCGTCGAGCATCTCCCGAAAGGTGCGCTGGAGGTCGATCGCCTCGGGCGTCGTCCGCACCACCGGCCGCACCTCGCCGCCGATCCGACTCTCGACGGTGCCGAGAAGACCCGGCGCGCGACCGGCCGCCTCGAGGATCGACCAGAGCAGGAACGCGGTCGTCGTCTTCCCGCTCGTCCCCGTCACGCCCGCAACCTCGAGCTCGCGTGTCGGCTCGCCGAAGAAGAGGTCGGCAGCCGTCGCCATCGCAGCCCGCGCATCGGGCACGACGAGCTGGGGCACGGCCGGCTCGACCGCGCGTTCGACGACGAGGACGACGGCGCCGTTCTCGACCGCCGCCGCCGCAAAGTCGTGGCCGTCACGTGTCGAGCCGGGAACGCAGAAGAAGGCGGCCCCTTCGGTCACCGCGTGCGCGTCGTAGGCCAGGTCCCGCACCTCGACGGCAGCGGCTCCGAGAACCGCCTCCGGTGCGAGCGCGGCGATCAGGCGCTCCAGCTCCATCAGGGCCGAAAGCTACCGGCGCGTCAGTGCATCCGGAGCGACTTCGAGCTCCTGCAGCCCGTACTGCGCGATTCGCGAGAACGCAGGCGCGGCGACGACGCCGCCCCAGATCGCGGTCTTCGGCTCGTCGATCGAGACGAGCACGACGAGCCGCGGCTTCTTGGCCGGCACGACGCCGACGAACGAGGCCACGTAGCGCGAAGTCGAGTAGCCGCCGGGCACCGGCTTCGCGGCCGTACCGGTCTTGCCGGCGACCGTGTAGCCGGACACGCGGGCCAGCGCGCCGGTACCGCCCTCCGCCGAGACGACGTCGCGCAGCATCGCCATCATCTGCGCAGCGACCGTGCGCGAGACGACTCGGCGCCCAGGCCCTCGCTTCGGCCGCTTGCCGTCGATCCGGTCGACGACGTAGGGAGTGCGCAGGACGCCGCGGTTCGCGATTGCCGCGTACGCCGCCGCCATCTGGATCGGCGTCACCGCGATCCCCTGGCCGATCGGCACGTTTCCGATCGTCGAGCCCGACCAGTACGTCGGGAGGAGTCCGCGCGATTCGCCCGGATAGTCGATCCCGGAGCCCCGGCCGAAGCCGAAGCGGTCGATCCAGTCGATCAGCCGCGTCTGACCGAGTAGCTGCGCGAGCGTGATCGTGCCCACGTTCGACGACTGGGAGAGAATCTGCGCGACCGTCATCCGCTGGGTCGCGCGCGGCTCGTGCTCGTGGATCACGCGATCGTCCACCTGGATCGAGGCCTCGAGCGTGAACGGCGTCTTCGGCGAGACGAGCTTCTCGGACAAGGCTGCCGAGACGGTGACGACCTTGAACGTCGATCCCGGCTCGTAGGTGTCCGTGACGGCACGGTTGCGGCGCTTGTCGGCGGATGCCTTGCCGAAGTGGTTGAGATCGAAGCCGGGCGCGGTCGCCATCGCAAGCACCGCGCCGGTGAGCGGGTCGAGCACGATCGCCGTTCCCGCTTTGGCCCTGGAGGTCCGGACGGTCTCGCGCAGCACCTCCTCGGCGTGCGCCTGGAGACGGTGATCGATGGTGAGGAAGACGTCCTTGCCCGGCTGCTCGGGCCGCGTCCCGATCACGTCGATCGAGCGGCCGAGGGGATCCTTGACGATCGTCTCGCTGCCGGGCTTCCCTGCGAGCGAGCCGTCGAGCGAGCGCTCGAGACCCTCGAGACCCTTGTTGTCGACGCCGGCGAACCCTAGTACGTGAGCCGCAACCCCGCGTTGCGGATAGGTGCGCAGCTCCTCCGTGTAGAAGGCGAGCCCGGGAAGAGCCTGACGCTCGAGCGCGGCCGCCCGCGCAGGATCGGCCTTCCGCTTGACGTAGACGAAGTGGCGAGCGCGATCGGCGAGCTGCTCGTAGAGCGCGTTCGCGTCGAGATCCAGCGCCTTCGCGGCCGCGATCGCGACGCGGCGCGGATCCACGACCTGACGTGGGTCGGCGTACACCGTCGTCGCCTGCTCGCCGATCGCGAGCGGCTCGCCCTTCCGGTCGAAGATCGTGCCGCGGCCGGCCGGGATCTCGATCGTCTGGCGGTGCTGGCGCAGGGCCATCCGCTCGAGCGTCCCCGCCTGGACGCCCTGGAGCCAGACTGCCCGCGCGAGCGTTCCCGCGAAGACGAGCACGGACAGCGCCAACAGCAGTCGGATGCGGCGGTTCGAGCTGCGGAGAGTCATCTTCGGAAGGTCACTTGGGCGTGGGCGCGAGCTGCACGTATGCGGTGGTGCTCGCATCGGCCGGGACGAGACCTAGCCGCTGTCGCGCCTGCGCCTCGATCCGGGCGGCAGCCGCCGCGCTCGAGAGCTGGGAGCTGAGCCGCGCGTTGTCGGCCCGGAGCTGGATCCGCTCGCGTCCGAGCCCGTCGAGACGGACGTTGAGCTGCAGGACGGCGACGTTGACGGCGACCACGCCTGCGAGCAGCGCGCCGACGAGGACGATCCAGAGGACGCCGCCGAACGCGCGCGGGCGAACGACCGCGCGCGGTGCGGCTTTCCTGCGCGGACGGGGGCGCGGGAGCGCGTGGGCATCCGCCGGACGGGCTGTCGCGATGCTGCTCATGCCTTGAGAGCAACCCGTAGCTTGGCCGATGCAGAGCGGGGATTCTGCGCGAGCTCCTGCGCCCCGGGCCGGATCGGCTTGCGGGTCAGGTCGCGGAGGATGGGCTCGTTGCCGCAGTTGCAGATCGGAAAGTCGGGCGGACACGTGCAGCCGCGCGCCTGCTCGCGGACGTACTGCTTGACGATCCGGTCCTCGAGCGAGTGGAAGCTGATCACGGCGAGTCGCCCGCCCGGCCGCAGCATCCGGACCGCGGCGGGAAGCGCGGCCTCGAGAGCGCCGAGCTCGTCGTTGACCGCGATCCGGAGCGCCTGGAAGACCCGCTTGGCCGGATGACCCTCGCCGAAGCGGGCGGGCGTGGGAATCGCATGCTTGATCGTCTCCGCGAGGTCGCTCGTGCGCTCGAACGGACGCTCGGCACGGCGGCGGACGATCGCCCGTGCGATCGGACGCGCGTACCGCTCCTCCCCGAAGCGACGGAAGATGAGCGCCAGCTCGCGCTCGTCGGTCTCGTTGACGAGCTCGCGGGCCGAGAACTCGGCGTTGGAGTCCATGCGCATGTCGAGCGGAGCGTCCGCCGCATAGGAGAAGCCGCGCTCCGGCCGATCGATCTGCATCGAGGAGACGCCGAGATCGAGGAGGATCGCGTCGGCCTGGACGTCATTCGCGGCGAGTTGGCCGAGGACCAGCGAGAACTCGCCGCGAAGCAATCGCGCGGACACGCTGCTGCGGCTCTTGAAGCGGTCGAAGTAAGCGCGCACGGAAGGATCGCGGTCGATCGCGATCAGCCTTCCCTCTCCCTGGAGGTCGGCCGCGAGCAGACTCGCATGCCCGCCCGCGCCGAAGGTCGCGTCGATCACGGTCTCGCCCGGCTGCACGGCAAGGCGCTCTCGCACCTCGTCCGCGAGCACGGGGACGTGATCAGACGCGGTTCTGTGCAAGACGTTCGGCAACATCGTCTGCGCTCCCTTCGACCATGGTGACCTGACGGGCCCAGGACGCTCGATTCCAGATCTCGAGGTGATCGCGAACACCCGCGACGACGACCTCGCGGCCAAGCTGTGCGTACCCGACCAGAGCGGGCGGCACGAGCACCCGCCCCTGCTTGTCGAGCTCGGCGTCTGTTGCGGCTCCGAAGAAGAAGCGCATCAGTTTGCGCGTCTCCGGCGCGAAGGGATCGAGCGGTGCCAGGCGTTCGTCGGCGAGCGCGCGCCAGTCGGCGCGGGCGAAGACGACCAGGCAGGCGTCGAGTCCTCGCGTGAGGACGACGCCGTCGGCGAAGGCGTCGCGGAACTTCGCCGGCAGCGTGAGCCGGCTCTTGTCGTCGATGGAGTGTTCGTATTCGCCGAAGAACATCGCTGGGCTTTCGCTCGACCTCCCACTTCCCCCCACTCTAAACCACTTATCCCCACTTGTCCACCCTCAGGGCGAAAAGTGAGCGCGCGCCGCTCGGCGACCCGTTGAGTGCTCTACGGCTGAATGGTCGCGGCGAAGGCGCCGCGGCCGGTGAGCGCTCCGGCGCCGCACCGGGCGGCGAGCGAGAGCACCTCCGGCGTCGCCAGATCCAAAGCCAGCCCGTAGGCGAGCCCGGCAGCGAAGCAGTCGCCACAGCCGTAGGCATCCTGAACCGGCCCAGGCGGAGGCGTCGCGATATACGGCCCGCCGGGCTGCGCCCAGCCGCCGAGCGCACCTGCGGTCGAGACGACGAGCAGCGGGGGCGGCTCGAGGTCGCCGGTCTGATACCGCTCGCCCTCGTCCTCGCCGCTGCCGACGAGCGCGTCGAGGTGAACCCCGCCCGCGCGCAGTGTGTCGAGCTCGCGGGCGGCTGCGACCAGAACCGGTCCTCGCCGCGCCCGCCGCAGCGCTTCGGTGTCGCCGCTGACGAAGTAGACGGCATCGGCGCGATCGAGCTCCTCCCAGGGAAGCTCGCCGTCGGCGCCGAGCGGTCTCAGCTTCTGGCCGAGCACGGTGATCGTGCGCTCGCCGTGCTCGTCGACATGGCAGAACGCGCGCCGCTGCGCCTCCGGACGGAAGGCGGCGTGCACCCGGATCCCTGCAGCGGCGAGCTCCGCGTGCGCTCGCCGACCGAGGTCGTCGGCACCGAAGGCGGTGAAGAGCGACGCGTCGGCACCGAGCCGCGCGAGCTGCAACGCGGCCACCGCGCCGCCGCCACCCGCCTGCGACCACGTTTCAGAAGCGTGGACGATTCCACCCGGCCGCGGAATCGCTTCGACGCGGGCGAACTCGACCCACTCGACGTGGCCCACGACCGTCATCCTCACGTCCCTGGCCGCCTCTCGCTCCCGCCCGCCAGAGCCGGGCGCCGCGAGAGGCTGACGCCCCTCGCGGCGCTCCAGCCGGCGGCCCGTACCTCCGTACTGTGCCACCGGCCTACGCACCTCGAGCGACATCCCAGGAACGTGAGGATGATCATGGTGCAACTCTCACAGATGCGGCGCGGCCGGCGTTAGAAGGATGATGGAAGCAGTGGCCGCGATCCCTCCGTTCGAGCGCTTCTATGTGGATCACCGTGACGTCGTGCTCGGCTTCCTGCGCAAGCGAATGGCCCACGAGGCCGCGGAGGACGCTTTTCAGGAGACATTTCTCCGCGCGCTCCGCGCCTACGATCGACTCGAGCACGGCGAGCACCTGCGCGCCTGGGTATTGACGATCGCCGCGCGGATCACGATCGACACCGGCCGCCGTACGAAACCGACCGTCCACGAGCTCCCCGAGCTGCCGGTGGTGGACGGGCGGCCCGCCTACGCCGAGATCGAGCACCTGGCCGGAACCTTGCCGCCGACCGAGCGCGCCGCCGTCGTGCTCCGCTACGCGTACGACCTCGCCTATGACGACATTGCCGTAGCGCTCGGCTCGAGCCCGGAGGCTGCTCGACAGGCCGCTTCGGCCGGGATCCGCCGCCTTCGCGCACAGACCGGACTACTGCAGGGAGGTACACGATGAGCGTCACCACCGAGCTGGATCAGCGCTTCCGCGAGGCTGCCGCGGCGGAGGGATTGCTCGATGTCGGCTTCGACGTCGTCGACTCGCCGATCGGCCCGCTACTCGTCGCCGCGACGGCTCGCGGGCTCTGCCGGGTCTGGTTCAGGCCCGATCCCGAGCAGCAGCTCGACTCACTGGCTCGCACGTTCGGGTCACGCGTACTCCGCTCACCTGCCTCCGTCGCGGGCGCTCATCGGCAGCTCGACGAGTACTTCACCGGCCGGCGCGAGAGCTTCGAGCTCGACGTCGATCTGCGCGCTACGGCGCCGTTTGCCCGCAGCGTGCTCGAGGAACTCGCGCGCGTCCCGTATGGGCAGACCACGACCTATGGCACCCTCGCCGCTCGGGTCGGCGCCCCGCGTGCGGCACGCGCCGTCGGCACGGTGATGAACCGGAACCCGATCCCGATCGTGCTCCCCTGCCACCGCGTCGTCGGCGCCAACGGCAGTCTCACCGGCTACGCGGGCGGGCTCGCTGTGAAGGAGCAGCTGCTTCGCCTCGAGGGCGCCTGCTTTAGATGATTGATGCCACGAGATCGTCCGTCTCGGGGGCGCGAGCTGGCAGCTCTGGGGCGCGGGATCAGGCCGTCGCCGATGCCGGGTGCATCGGCGACGGGCTGAGCACGCGAAGCGGACGCTGGCTGAGCGGGCACCAGCCCGCTCAGCTAGCCCGGGAGCGGCCCAGACACGCCAGATCGCGCATCCGAGCGCGCGAGATCATGGCATCGATCATCTAGTCGCTAGCCGCCAACGCAGCCGCCGTTTCCACATCGGCGGGGTAGAACGCCTCGACTCCCAGCTCGGCCAGTGTCACGTCCGCTGCGGTGCCGAACGTGGTCAGCGTGCTGAAGAACGACAGGCGCCCGCTCCCGTGCCGAAGCTGCAGGGGGAGCACGATCTCGGCGGCGGCGGCTGCGTCGACCGCCGGCGGCACGTCGCGCACGCCCCGGGTATGCGAGCACCTCGCCCAGCAGGGCCTCCTGCTCGGGATCACCCGTGAGCGCGATCTCACGGCGAAGCCGGTGCACGAGATGTGCGCTCCACTCGTCGAAGTTCAGGATCCGTGACGCCATCCCGTCCGGGTGCAGGGTCGCGCGCAGGGCGTTCGTCGGCGGTGCCAGCAGCTCGGGTGCGACCCCCTCGAGCAAAGGAGCGAGCGCGGTGTTCGCGAGCAAGAGATTCCAGTGTCGATCGAGAACGAGCGCCGGGTAGGGCTCGTGAGCGGCGAGGAAACGCTCGAGTGCCTGACGGACGGGCGCCATTTCGTCGCTGTCGAGAGCGCGCTCGCCGTAGGCAGGCGCAAAGCCCGCTGCGACGAGCAGTCGGTTGCGCTCTCTGAGGGGGACATCGAGCCGGTCGGCGAGATGCAACACCATCTCGCGGCTCGGGCGCGCGCGGCCGGTCTCGATGAAGCTCAGGTGCCGCGTCGAGACAGCGGCTCCCGACGCCAGCTGGAACTGACTCAGGTTCCGGCGTGCCCGCCACTCACGCAGCAATTGTCCGGCGTGATGCGCATGTGCTGCGACTTCGCAGGTCATTGCCGAGCGTCAGCACAGGCGTAACTCTGGGGAAGCACACCGATCCGAAAGGAGCTGCGCATGTCCGCCACCGCCAGAACCGAGGGTCGCGCGATAGCAGGCGACCGGGCCACCCTCCTCATTCGCTCAATCCGCCTCGATGCACTGATGTCAGGCGCGTCAGGGCTTCTCCTCGCCGCCGGCGCGGCCGTACTCGACGGAGTGCTCGGAGCTCCGACGGCGCTTCTCGTCGCGCTCGGGATCTTCCTGCTCGGCTACGCGGGCATGCTCCTGCTGCTGGCCCGCATGGGCGCACCGGCGATGGGCGTGAAGGCGGTGATCGCAGGCAACGCGTTGTGGGGGGTCGCGAGCGTGGTCGCCGTCCTCGCCGATTGGTTGACGCTCACGAACGCCGGGACGGTGATCACCGTCGCCCAGGCGGCGGCCGTTGCGCTGCTCGCCGAGGCTCAGTCGACCGGGCTTCGCCGGAGTCGTCAGTCGACTAGCCGGTAGCCCACGCCCCAGACGTTGACGACGAAGCGGTCGTCGCGACCTTGCTGGAGCTTCGAGCGCAGCCTCGAGACGTGCGAATCCAACGTCCTCGTTCGGCAATGCGTGCGAAATCCCCAGATGTCGCGCAGGAGCTCCTCCTTCGTGAAGACCCGCGTCGGCTCGGTCGCGAGCTTGCAGAGCAGCGCGAACTCCTTGCCGGCGAGGTGCACCGCCTCGCCGCGCACTGTGACCCGCCTCGTCGCCCGGTCGACAACCAGGCCGCCGGCCTCGAGTCGGTCGCCGGCCGGCGGCGCGACACGTCGCAGGACAGCCCGAATCCTCGCCAGCAATTCCTCGTAGACGATTGGCCGGTGGACATAGTCGTCGGCGCCCCGCTGGAACGCCCGCAACCGATCGACGGCGTCAGCTCGCTCGGGGCCGAGCACGATCACGGGCACCTCGCGGTTCCAGGTACGCCCAGGCGCGCCCTCGCGTAGACGGGCGCACAGATCGAGTTCCGAGACCAGCACGAGATCGGGCAGGAGCCGCTCGGCGAGGTCGAGTGTCTCGCCGCCGAAGCGCGCGTTCAGCACCTCGAAGCCGTCCGTCAAGAGCTGCCGCGCGAGATAGTCGCGGATGTCGGATTCTGAGTGGGAGAGAAGCACCGCCGCCGCCATGTACTCGAAGCTAGCATCGGCTTCTCGGAGCCGAAAGATGTCCTTTGTCTCGATTTCTCAACGCTTCCTCCCCAGCTGTCCGGTCGGCTCACGGCGGTTTCGGACAGTCCTGCTCGCGCTTTTCCTAGTCGCCTTCCTCCTCGTTGCCGGCGCGTCGGGTGGCAGCAGCGGCTGGCAGCGGCACGCACCACTCTCCGAGCCGCGCACCGAGGTTGCCGCCGCGGTCGCGAACGGTTCGATCGTCGCGGTCGGCGGCTTCCAATCGACAGGTGCGAACTCACCGAGAGCCGACACGTACTCGATTGCCGAAGACCGCTGGCGCCGACTGCCGGATCTGCCCCTAGCCGTCGACCACGCGGCGGCGGCGAGCGCGAACGGCCGCGTCTACATCCTGGGCGGCTACGGCTCCGACCGACGTCCGCTACGCACGGCCTTCGTGCTCGAGGCCGGCCGCTGGCGCTCGCTCGCGCCGATGCCGGAAGCGCGAGCCGCGGCTGCGGCTGCCGTAGCGAACGGCGTCCTCTACGTCCTCGGCGGCGGCGGCGGCCGTCGCGGGCTTGTGCGAGTGGCGCTCGCCCTCGACCTTTCCACCCGTCGCTGGTCGCGGCTGCCCGGGCCGAATCCGCGCGAGCATCTCGCCGCCGCCGCGACGGGGGGCCGGATCTACGCACTCGGCGGTCGCACCGCAGGCTACGACACGAATCTTGCGCTGCTCGAGGTCTACCGGCCTGCCTCCCGTATCTGGTCGCGCCTCCCACCCGTGCCGACGGCGCGCGGCGGCACCGGCGCCGCGGCCGTCGCCGGTCGCATCGTCTCCGTGGGCGGGGAAGAGCCCGCAGGCTCGATCAACAGCGTCTTCGCCTACAGCCCAGCCACCCGGCGCTGGCAGCGGCTGGCGAACCTCCCGACTCCGCGCCACGGCCTCGGCGTCGTCGCCTATCGGGACCGCGTCTATGCCGTCGCCGGCGGGCCGCAGCCGGGCTTGACGACGAGCGGCGCGGTCGAGAGCCTGCGCGTCCCCTAGCTCTACAGCCTTCCGGAGCGGACGACGCCGAGCAGGAGCCAGAACCCGAGCCCGCCGGAGAGCAGGAAGCCGATCACCGAGAGGAAGTGGACGCCGAAGAGCTGCGGGCCCTCAGTCGCGAGAATCCCGATCAGCGCCGAGCCGAGCAGCCCGCCGGCGACGACGAGGGCGATGACGACGCGGTTGATCGCCACGTCCAGCTTGTGCATGAACTCGTCGAGTCCCTTGTGCACGAAGCCCACCTCGATCTGGCCGTCGCGAATCTCCTGCAGCACGTCGTGCACCTGGTAGGGGAGGTCGCGCGCGATCCCGAAGAGCTCTCGCCCGTCCTTCTGAGCGCGCTGCGCGAGCCTCTGCGGCGTGAACCGCTCCAGCATCAGCGCGCGTGCATAGGGCTGCGCGACCTCGAAGACGTTGAAGCCCGGATAGAGGTCGATTCCCACCGAGCCGAGCGTCGCGATCGCCTTGTCGAGCATGACGAAGCGCGTCGGCAGCCTCAGGTTCATCGCGTAGATCAGGCTGAAGCCCTCGCGGATCACCTGGATCGGGTCGATCTCGGCGAGGCTGGCGCCGTAGTAGCGGTAGTAGAGGTCGCGCAGCGCCGTCGTGAACTCCTCCTCGCGCTCCTTCGGGTAGCGGACGCCTAGCTCGGCGAGTCGGCGCGGCATCCCCTCGATGTTCTCGTTGGCGGCGGCGATGAAGAGACCGGTCAGCTTGCCCATGTCGGCATCGGTCAGCTTCCCGACGAGCCCGAAGTCGACGAGTCCGATTCGAGCGCCGTCGAGGACGAGCACGTTCGCCGGGTGCGGATCGGCGTGGAAGAAGCCGTGGCGGAAGATCATCTCCATCCAGGTCTCCGTGATCCGGTAGGCGAGCTCGCGCCGCTCCTCGACCGAGCGTACGTCGAGGTCGAGGTCGGCGAGCTGGACGCCGTCGAGGAACTCGAGCGTAAGGATCCGAGAGCCCGAGTAGGTGCGGTAGACCTTCGGCACGAGCACGAGCTCCGAGTCGGCGAAGTTGCGGCGGAACGTCTCCGCGTTCCGTGCCTCGAGCCGGTAGTCGAGCTCGTGCCTGATCGAGCGGGCGAACTCGTCGACGAGCGCGCTCGCGTCGATGAAGTCGAGCGAGCGGACGCGCTCCTTGACGATGCGGGCCGCCTGGTAGAGGAGCGCGAGGTCGGACTCGATCTGGCGCGGCGCGTGGGGCCGCTGCACCTTGACGACGACCTCGTCGCCGTTCGGCAGCGTCGCCCGATGCACCTGGCCGATCGAGGCGGCGGCGATCGGCAGCTCCTCGAAGGAACGGAAAGCCTGCTCGAGCGAGAGGCCGAGCTCGGCCTCCACGACAGCCCGCGCCTGCTCGAACGGAAACGGCCGGACGTCGTCCTGGAGCCCGCGCAGCTCGGCGACGATGTCCGGCGGGACGATGTCCGGCCGGGTCGATAGGAGTTGCCCGAACTTGACGAACGTCGGGCCGAGCTCGTCGAGCAGCTCGCGCAGGTGTCGCCCGCGATCCGAGCCGGCGTCTGCGTCGAGCTCGACCCGCGAGGTCCACGGCAGGATGTCGGTCAGCTTGTGGCGCTCGAAGAAGTAGCCGAACCCGTGCCGGACCGCGACCTGCGCGATCTCGGAGAGCCGGCCGATCTTGCGGGTGCGTGGAGGCACGCCCATCGCGCAGAGTGTTGCACGGAGCGCGGCGGGGCTATTCGAGGAGCTTCAGCCGGTGCTCGACCTGCGCGACCCGGAGCTCGAGCGCGGCGAGCTCCTCGCGCGTGACGAGACCGAGCTCGCGCGCGATCCGGTCGCCCGTCTCCTGCGGCAGGTCCCCGAGCTTGCCGGCGCTCGCACGAAGCTGCGCGCCGAGCTCCTCGACGAGCTGCCGGAGCGCGAAGCTCGTGTTATCTCGCTCTGACATCGGCAGCTAGCGCGCCCGGCCATGGGGCCGCGACTTGCGCCGCTGTCGGCGCCGCTCGCGCTTTGCGTCGTTCGAGACGCGCGGAGCCTGCGGCTCGTCGTCGCCGGGCGTCGCAACCGGGATCAGCTCGGGGGTCGGCTCCGCTGCGGCGAGCGATTCGGCCTCGTGGAGCAGGCGCCCGACAGAGCTCGCGTCGCGCATCTCGGTGTCGTCGCGTCGGCGCGCGTATTCCGGCTCGCGCTCCTTCAGCATCGCCACCAGCGGCGCCGCAATGAAGATCGAGGAATAGGCACCGGCGCCGATCCCGACGAGCAGCGCGAAGGCGAAGTCCTTCAGCGTCTCGCCGCCGAAGAGATAGAGCGTGCCGATCGGGAGCAGCGTGATGAACGTCGTCGCGAGCGAGCGCGGAATCGTCTCCCAGAGCGAGACGTTGGTCATGACCCGGAACGACGTCCGCTTCATCAACGGGATGTTCTCCCGGATCCGGTCGAAGATGATGATCGTGTCGTAGATCGAGTAACCCAGGACGGTCAGCACCGCGGCGACCGTGGCGGTCGTCACCTCCCGACCGAGGAGCGCGTAGATCCCGACGGTGATCAGCACGTCGTGGAGCAAAGCGACGATCACCGGGCCGGCGAACTTGGGCTGGAAGCGCAGCGCGATGTAGATCACGATCAGAAGCAGCGAGGCGAGGATCGCGAAGATCGCGCCCTCGGCGATCTGACGTCCGAAGCTCGCCGAGACGTTCTTGACGCCGATCGAATCGGCCCGGAAGGTCTCGCGGATGTCCTTCGTCAGCCGATCTTGCTCGTCCTGGGTGAGCGACTCGGTTCGGATCTGGAACTCGCGATAGCTCTCGCCCGTCACCGCTCCACGTCCTTGGATGACGGCGTCAGCCTGCCCGATCCCCTCCGCCTGGGCGCGTACTTCCTCCAGCGCAACGGGCTGCGGCGTCGCGAAGTTGATCTGCGAGCCACCCTTGAAGTCGATCCCGAGGTTGAGGCCGTTGAACACGATCGCGCCCAGCGAGAGGAGCAAGATGGCGCCGGAAATCGCGAACCACCGGTTGCGCAGCCCCACGAAGTCGCGCCGGATCCACTTCGGCGGCTCGCCCTCGGCGCCCATCAGCTTCGGGTTGTCGAACCACTTGAAGCCGGCGAGGAGCCCGAGGATGGCGCGCGTCGCTGCGACGGCGGTCAGCAGTGACATCAGCGTTCCGATCAGCAGCATCAGCGCGAAGCCCTTGACCCCCGCGGTCGCCACGAGGAAGAGGACGACGGCCGTGATCGCGGTGACGACGTTCGCGTCGACGATCGTCGCGAAGCCCTTGCCATAACCGGCCGCGATCGCCGCGCGCACAGACTTGCCCGCTCGATACTCCTCCTTCACGCGCTCGAAGATGACGACGTTCGCGTCGGCGGCCACCCCCAGGGTCAGGATCATGCCGGCGAAGCCGGGCAGCGTCAGCGTCACGTTGAAGACGAGGATTGCGGCGTAGAGGAAGGCCGCATAGATGCCGAGACCGATCACCGCGACGACGCCGAGAACGCGGTAGAAGATCAGCAGGAAGAGCGCGACGACGAGAAGTCCCGCGATCGCGGCCAGCTTCGCCTCGGCGAGCGAGTCCTTGCCGAGCGTGGCCGAGATCGCCGTCTGCTCGAGCGTCGTGAACGTGACGGGAAGGGCGCCGCTCTGGAGTACGAGCGCGAGGTCTCTCGCCTCGCCGAGCTCGCCGATGCCCGTGATCTGGGCGCCGTTCGTGCCGCGAATCCCGTTCGGGTTGTCGCGGAAATCGATCGACGGCCATGACTTGATCTCGCGGTCGAGCACGATCGCGAAGTGCTGGACGAAGTTCCGGTAGTCGCCTTGACCCCCGCCGATCGTGTTGAACTTGAGCTTGCCCCGCTGGGCCTCGCGGCCCGTGATATCGCCGAACTTGTCCCCGCCCTTGTCGGTGAACTGCATCGTCACGATCGGGCCGCCGCTCTGGGTGTCGAAGTCCTGGCGCGTGCCCGAGAGCCGAAGGTCCTCACCAGTCATCTCGGGTACCGCGTCACCCGCATCGATCGCGGCCTGGCTGCGGTCGAACTTGAAGAGGTAGTACGAGTTCTGCTGCGGGAACTCGCCGGGCACGCCGGGGCAGACCACCTCGCCGATCCCGCACTCGATCACGACGGTCTCCGGAGGCACTCCGAAGATCCGCCAGCCCTTCGGCAGCTGACCCTTCTCGCCTTCCTCGCCGACGACAGTCGTCTGGAGGAGCGCCTCCCGTGTTGCGGCGGGACCCGCGACGACCTTCTTCGTCTCGTCGAAGAGATACCGCGTGTCCGTCGTTCCCTCCTTGACGAGCGCCTGCTGCCCGGAGAGCAGCGCGAAAACCGTCCCGGTTGCGACCGGGAATTGCTGCGCGTCGATCGAGGGGCGTACGAGGTTCGCCTCGAGGTCGTAGAGCTCGAGCTGCGCGGTCTGGCCGATGATCCTAACGATCCGGCCGGGGTCATCGACACCGGGGAGGGCGATCACGATCTGGTCGTCGCCCTGCTTGCGGATGTCGGGCTCCGCGACTCCGAGCTTGTCGATCCGGTCACGGAGGATCTCGAGGGACCGGTCGAGGTCGGACTTCTGGAGCGGCCGGTTCTTCGGCGGCACCGCCTGCAAGGTCACCTCGAGGCCGCCCTGGAGGTCGAGACCGAGCGTCGCCTCCTTCTCGAACGGCGAGCCGGGCACGGCCAGGAGACCGACGCCGATCAGGCCGGCGACGATCAGCGCTACGAGGATGAGGTGCGGTCGGCGGTTCACGGAAGGGGGCTGGCCACGAGGCCGGGGAACAGATTAGCCGCGCTTCGACTCGCTCGGGGCTCCGTCCGCGTCGTCCTCGACGACCTCGCCCTCGAGCACGTCCAGCTCCCCATCGGTCTCCCCATCCGCGTCGTCGTCGGGCGGAATCACGGCTGCGACGGCGCGGCGCGCCATCCGGACGCGCGTGCCGGGCGCGATCTCCACCTCGAGCTCGTCGGCGTCGCCGATCGCGCGGACATGACCATAGAGACCGCCGGCGGTGAGGATCTCGTCCCCGATCTCGACCGATGAGAGGAGTTGCTGCTGCGCGAGCTTGCGCTTGGCCTGCGGCCGGATCAGAAGGAGCCAGAGCAGGGCGAACATCGCGACGAGAATGACGAGCTGTCCCACGATCCTCCTAGAAAGCCTCGGGGCCGCCGGCGAGCCGCGAGAGTCGCTCCCCCGTGTAGGCCCGGAGCTCGCCCCGTTCGATCGCCGCCCGCGCGCCCGCGGTCAGTTCGAGCAAGAAGTGGAGATTATGCAGGCTGAGCAGGCGGAGACCGAGCAGTTCCTCCTGGTTGATCAGGTGGCGGACGTAGGCGCGCGAGAAGCGCGTGCAGGCGGGGCAGCCGCAGCCCTCCTCGAGCGGGCGGGGATCGCGGGCGAAGCGAGCGTTCTTGAGGTTGAGCCGGCCGGCCCCGGTGAGAGCCGAGCCGGTGCGGGCCGTGCGAGTCGGCAGGACGCAGTCGAACAGATCGATTCCGGCCCCGATTACGCGCAGGATCCCCTCGGCGTCGCCGATCCCCATGAAGTAGCGCGGCCGCTCGGCGGGCAGGAGCGGCGCCGCCCAAGTCGTGGCAGCGAACATCGCCTCCCGGCTCTCCCCCACGGCGAGCCCTCCGAGCGCGTAGCCGTCGAAGTCGAGCGCCGTGAGCTCCTCGATCGAGCGGCGCCGCAGCTCCTCGTCCGCCGCGCCCTGCGTGATCCCGAAGACGAGCTGGCCGTCCGCACGCTCGCTCTCGCGCTGCCGGGCGGCCCACAGGCTCGTGCGGCGGACTGCCTGCTCGAGCTCGGCGCGTGGAACGCCGGCCGGCGGACAGATGTCGAGGCACATCGCGATGTCCGAGCCGAGATTCCGCTGGATCCGCGCAACGAGCTCCGGGGTGAACCGCTCGGGCGCGCCGTCGTAGACCGAGCGAAAGGTGACGCCGTCGTCGTCGACGGCGAGCAGCGTGTCGCGGAGCGAGAAGACCTGAAAGCCGCCGGAATCGGTCAGGATCGGCCCGTCCCAGCCCGAGAAGACGTGCAGGCCGCCGAGCTCTGCGATCAGCTCGTCACCGGGCCGGAAGTGAAGGTGGTAGGTGTTGCCGAGGATGATCTGCGAGCCGACCGCGCGCAGCTCGTCCGGGTCGAGGCTCTTGACGGTGCCCTTCGTCCCGACCGGCATGAACGCCGGGGTGCGCACCTCGCCGTGGGCGGTGCGGAGGATCCCGGCGCGAGCGGCGCCGTCGGTGGCGACGACACTGAAGCTCATGTGGCTGGCCAGCCACATTCGTAACCGAAGCGGCCTTCGGTAGCTGTCGTCCATCCCATCGCGGCGATGTCAGCCCTGTCGGGGCGGGCGGCGAACTCGCGCAGCAGGTCGGCACCACGCCCGTCGAGCTGCTCGAGTACCCGCTCGACGAGGTCGTCGGCGTCCAGTGCGAGCAGCCGGGCCGCGTCGAAGGGCAGCGGCATGTCGATCAGCCCCTCGCGGACATCGCCGCGCGCCTCCTCGGCGGCGACGCGGCGTCCGGCCGCCACGAAAGCGCCGAGGAGCGTGCTCTCGGACCGCTCCCGAACCGCCCGCGCCGCGAGCTCTGCGACAGTCGCCGTCACAGAATCAGCATCGCATCGCCGAAGGAGTAGAACCGATACCGCTCGGCGATCGCGAGCTCGTACAGCCGCCGCGCTTCCTCCACGCCGGCGAACGCCATCACGAGCGCGAGGAGGGTCGAGCGGGGAAGGTGGAAGTTCGTCAGCAGCGCGTCGACTCGGCGGAACTCGAACCCCGGCGTGACGAACAGCCGCGTGCGCCCTTGCAACAGACGGTTTCTCGCGACCGTCTCGAGTACCCGCACGCTCGTCGTCCCGACCGCGAGGACGCGCTCGGCAGCGGCGATTCGGTCCCACGCTTCGGGTCGGACCGAATAGCGCTCGCCGTGCAGATCGTGCTCCTCGACCGTGTCGGCCGTGAGCGGCCGGAAGGTATCGAGGCCGACATGGAGAGTTACGCGCTCGACGGCCAGGCGGACGAGCAGCTCAGGCGTGAAATGGAGTCCGGCCGTCGGCGCCGCGGCCGAGCCCGCCTCGTTCGCGTAGACGGTCTGATAGCGAAGCGGGTCGGCGAGCGGCTCTGTGATGTACGGAGGCAGCGGCGTCTTTCCCGAGGGCTCCCCGTTCAGCCGGATCAGCCACCGTCCCTCGCCGAGCGGCTCGACCAGCTCGACGGCCCCGAGGTGGTCGCCCGGTCGCAGCTTCCGGGACGGTCGCGCGAGGGCCACCCACGTGCTGGAACCAGCGCCATTTTCGCCCAAAGGCTCGAGCAGCAGCACCTCGGCCGCGCCGCCGGTCGAACGTCGCAGCTCGAGACGCGCGGGGATGACGCGGGTGTCGTTGACCACCACGAGCTCTCCGTGCAATTCCTCCCACAGCTCCGCGAAGATCCGGTGACGGATCGCGCCGGTGGCGCGGTCGTAGACGAGAAGCCGTGAGTCGTCCCGCCGCTCCGGCGGCTGCTGCGCGATCAGGTCCTGAGGCAGCTCGTACTCGAGTTCCGTCGAGTCCATCCGACGCGGAGCGTAGCCTCACGCCCGTGGACGAACAGGTTCTCGAGCGAGCGAAAGCGCGGATCGCGGACGCGGCGGCCGGACGGGTGGCGCCGGTACAGCTCGAGGCGGCGCTCTCGCGCTCGCGCGTTCAAATCGAGGCGCTCGCGCAGGCAGCCGCGGAACTCGAGGGCGCGCTGCCGGAACAGATCGGCGCGGCCGTCCGAGATGGCCTCCGCGTCGAGGTGCTCCCGGTCGCGCGGCACATTGCCGAGATCCGCGGTCTCCTGAATCAGGCGATACGCCGGCTCGAGCGGCTCGAGGGAGACCTGCTCGCCGAGCGACACGCCCGCATCGACGATCTGGCGCTCCTCGTCGATCTCGTGTCGTCGGGCTGGAGAGGCGTAGACGGCCGGCTCGAGCGCATCGAGCAGATGCAGGACGGCGCCGGGCTCCGCCACTTGCGCGCCGGATAGCACTCCTCACACGAGAATCGCCGCGCACGTGACGGCCCACGCGGCGACAGTCGCGAGGATCGGAGCGTCCGTGACGAGCACGTTCTCCGGCTCTTCTCCCTTCCCGGCGCGGTGGAGCAGGAGCACGTAGCGGAAGATCCCGAAGACGACGAAAGGGATCGTCGCCGCAAGCGCTTGAGACTCCCGGGCAGTCAGCGTGTAGACGGTGTACGCGAGCACGGTCGCAGCGGCCACGACCGCGATGAGCTGGTCGACGAGCTCGAGCGAATAGCCCTCGAGCACGGGCCGGCCCGGCGTCTCCTCCGCGCCCACGAGCACGAGCTCGCCCCGCCGCTTCCCCAGAGCGAGGAAGAGAGCGAGGAGTGCCGTACAGACGAGCAGCCACGGTGAGATCCGTACGTCGACCGCATCGGCGCCCGCGGCGGCGCGAACGACGAAGAGTCCCGCGATCGTCATCACATCGACGAGCACGACGTGTTTGAGACCGAGCGTGTACGCCGCCTGGATCGCCAGGAAGAGCGCCAGAAAGCCGAGCGCCAGAACTCCGAGGACGGCGGCGAGCACGACCGCGACCCCGCCGAGCGTGGCCGCTGCGAGCGCCGCTCGTCGTGGAGCAAGCTCGCCGCGCGCTACGGGCCGCCGGCGCTTGACCGGATGGAGGCGATCAACCGGTGCGTCGACGAGGTCGTTGACCAGATACGCCGCACTCGAGGCCGCGCAGTAGAGCGCGAACGCCGCTCCCGCCTGAAGCCATCGTCCAGCGTCGCCGATCTCGGCCGCGAAGACGATGCCCGCGAACAGGAGGAGATTCTTCGTCCACTGCCGAGGCCGGAGCGCCACGCCGAGAGCAACCGCCGGCCGACGCCACGGCTGAAGCATTACAACAGCGGCCGGTTCCGAAAGGGACACGCGACGATCCTATTGACACAGAATCGGCACGAAGCCGTGACGGTTCCGCGCGTTCTCGGCCGGTACGATTCCCGCAGGGATCGCGGGTGGACCCCACCCAGGGCGGGGGAGCGGTCGTAGGTCGTCTCAGAGCCGACGCGCGGGCAGAACGAGCCGGAAGCGACTACCCCGGCCGGGCTCGGTGTCCAGGTCGATCCGGCCGCCGAGAGCCAGAGCGAGCTCCTTCGCGATCGGCAGCCCGAGTCCGGTGCCACGGCCGTCCAGCGACCAAAACGGACGGAAGATCCGCTCCCGCTCGTCGGCCCCGATCCCGGGTCCCGTGTCGGCGACGTCGACCGTCACCGTCCCGTTGTCGCTCGCGAGCGCGAGATCGATCCGACCGCCGTCGGGCGTCCAGCGGAATGCGTTCGAGAGGAGGTTCGAGATGATCTGGAGGACCCGGTCGCCGTCGGTCGTGATCACGGGCTCCTCGTCCGCCTGGCGGGTGTATTCGATCCCGCGGCGCCGAGCCTCGTCGGCGAAGGTGGAGTACGCGCGGTCGCACAGCCGTCCCATGTCGACCTCTTCGGTGAGCACCGTAAATCGGTGGGCATCGAGCTTCGCGAGGTCGAGCACGTCACCGACGAGACGGCCCAGGCGCTCCGCCTCCTCCGCGACGATCTCGAGCGAGGCTTCCGCCAGCTCGGGGTCGGTCACGACGCCTTCGCGCAGAGCGGCCACGTGACCCCGGATCGCAGTCAGCGGCGTGCGCAACTCGTGCGAGACGGACATCAGGAAATTCCGCTCGCGCGCTTCGGACTCGCCGAGTCGGACGGCCATCTGGCGGAAGCGCTCGGCGAGGTGCCCGATCTCGCCGCCCCCGGGCACGGTTGCGAGCTCGACGTCGTAGCGCCCCTCGGCAACCTCGTCCGCTGCGGCCGAGAGGGCGAGCACCGGCGCCGTGATCCGGCGGGAGAGATACCAGGCGAGCCCACCGACGAGCACGATTGCGCCCAGGAACGCGAGCCCGAGTCGGGAGATCAGGGTCACCCAGGCACTCCGAAGCTCGTTCTTGGGCTTCGCCACGATCAACTGACCGAACGGCGGGGTCCCGGCCGCGAGCTGGAGCGGATGCGAGACGGCGAGAAAGGGCCTGTTCTCCCCCGGCGGCTCGAATTCGAAGGTGACGATCCTCCTCGAAAGACGAACGTCGAAGCCGATGTCCGACTCGGTCACCCGCGTCAGCCCTGCTTCCTGGCCCGGGAAGATGTTCAGCCCGATGTAGTAGAGGCTGTCGCCGGTCGCCGCCTCGAGCGTCGCCGCTGCGAAGTTCGGCGCCTTCGACCGCTCGTCGTTCGACTGTCGCGCCGACTCCGCGTAGAGGCGGGCAAGGCCGGTCGCCTCGCGGCGGAGCTCGGCAAGCGACTGAGTCCGCGTGTAGTCCTGGAAGAGCCTGAGTGCGATCAGGCTGGCAACGAGAAACGCAAGTGCGATCGCGGCGAGGAAGAGGAGCGGCAGCCGGACGCGCAGCGAACTGAACAAGTCAGGCGGCCGGGGCGGTGCTCCGGTCGGGGCTGACCTTGTAGCCGACGCCCCACACGGTCACGATCGGCGACGCCTCGCCGAGCTTGCGTCGTAGCTGACGCACGTGCACGTCGACCGTGCGCGTGTCGCCGGCGAACGTGTAGCCCCATACCCGCTCGAGCAGCTGATCGCGCGTGAGCACGAGGCCGCGGTGATCGAGCAGCTCCCAGAGCAGGTCGAACTCCTTCGGTGCGAGCTGGATCTCCTCCTCGCCCACCTTGACCTCACGGCGCCCCGCGTTGATCGAGAGCTCGCCGTGATGGAGCTCCTGTTCCTCGGTCTCGCGGCGGCGGTCGGGAGTGGCGCGGCGAAGCACCGACTTCACCCGGGCGACCAACTCGCGCGGATTGAACGGCTTCGTCAAATAGTCGTCGGCGCCTACCTCGAGCCCGATGATCTTGTCCACGTCCTCGTCGCGGGCGGTCAGCATCAGGATCGGCACGTCGGACGTCTTGCGAACGCGGCGGCAGATCTCGATTCCGTCGATGTCCGGCAGCATCAGGTCAAGGATGATCAGCGCCGGTTGCTCGGTCGCGACCTGCGTCAGGGCGGCGCTGCCGGTCGCGACGGCGCGCACGTCATAGCCCGCGTTCTTGAGGTAGAGCGAGACGAACGAGGCGATCGACGCTTCGTCCTCGACGACCAGGATCGTCTGAGCCCCTGCGGTCACGGGACTAACCGCGATCGCCGGAGCCGAGCTTGACCGTCTTGACCTTGTCGGGCAGGGGCTTGCAGGCCGCCCCCGCGTTCGTCCGACAGTCGGCTCCGTCGATCGAGTACACACCCGGACCACCGGGAGCATCGGTGTCCCCTTCGAGGATCGCAAACCCGTTCGCCACGACCGAGAGATCGATTCCCGCGCCCTTGACGACGATCCGGTACGAGCCGCCGATCATCCGAAAACGAAGATTGCGCCCGCCGTACTGGATCCCGGTCTCGCCGACGAGCCTCACGTAGTCGTCGCCCGAGACATAGGGCTCGAAGGCGTCGTTCGGGGTGAGGTCGTAGACGACGACGCTGCCGCTGGCGATCCGGCCGAGGATCGCGCCCTTCGCCTGTACCGTCACCTTGCCGCGGGCGTCGTCGACCGAGAGCGTCCCCTCACCTGTGCGCGCGGCGGCAAAGCCGGCGAGGGGCAGGGCGAGCGCGAGCAGCGTGAACAGGGCCAGCGACTTCCGCATGGAGGTCAGTATCGACACGCCGCGTGTGCCGAGGGTCAGGGTCATGTAAGGAAAGTGTATGCGCGAGCAGGGTTCGGGGCGCGGATCACGGCTCTAGAGTGCCGGAATGAACGAGATCGCGACCTTTGCGGAGATGATTCTCGTGGTCGCGGCGGGCTTCTCGCTGGCGCTCTTCGGCCGCAGCGCGATCGAGCGGATCGCGATCCCGAGCGCCGCGCTCTTCCTCGTCGCCGCAGCGATCGCGTCGGACATCTCGCCCCGGCTCGGGAACGCAATCTCGTTCGTCACGGTCGAACGGCTCGCCGTGGTCGCCCTGATCGTAATTCTCTTCGACGGCGGCATGCACATCGGCTGGCGACGCTTCCGCGGCTCGCTCGTGCCGATCCTCTCGCTGGGAATCCTAGGCACCTTCGCGACCGCGGGCCTGATCGCCGTCGCCGCGCACTACCTACTCGACTTCGGCTGGATCACGAGCGGACTGCTCGGCGCCGCGCTCGCGCCGACCGATCCCGCGGTCACGTTCTCCGTCCTCGCCGGCCGGGAGATCCGCGGCCGCACCGGCACGATCCTCCAGGGCGAGTCGGGCGCGAACGACCCGGCCGGGATCGCGCTGATGATCGGGATGATCGAGCTCGCGACGGCGGACGGCGGCAGCTTCTGGATCGTGATCCGGGAGTTCGCGATCGAGATGGTCGGCGGCGCCGCGGTCGGGATCGCTGGAGCGGCGGCGTTGTTGCCACTGATGCGACGGGTCTCGCTCCCCGAGCCGGCGCTCTACCCCCTCCGTGTGCTCGCCGCCGCAGGCGTGCTCTATGGTGTCGCGACGGCGATCCACGGCTCCGGCTTCCTGGCGGTCTTCGTCGCCGGGATCCTGATCGGAGACGCCGCGGCGCCGCGCAAGGGCGAGATCGAGGGCTTCCTCGGCTCCCTCTCCAGCCTGGCGGAGATCGTCGTCCTCGCCGCGCTCGGCCTCACCGTCGATCTCGGCTCGATCGTCGAGAACGACATCTGGTTCGACGGACTCGTGCTCGCGATCCTCCTCGGTTTCGTGATCCGGCCGCTCGTGGTCGGCGCGCTCCTCGCCCCCGTCCGCCTGAATCGAGGCGAGCGCCTGTTCGTGATGTGGAGCGGGCTCAAGGGCGCTGTCCCGATTCTGCTCGCAGCGCTCGCGCTGATCGGCGGCGTTGGGGACGGGAGTACGATCTACGGGATCGTCTTCGTCGTCGTGCTCTTCTCGGTGGTCGTCCAGGGCGGGCTCGTCCCGACCGTGGCCGCTCGTCTGAGGGTGCCGATGCGCCGGATCGACCACGACTCGACGAGGCTGCGACCGTTCCGCGTCGGAAACGGGGCGTTCGCAGACGGAAAGGCGGTGCGCGAGCTTCCCCTGGCAGAGCGAGCGTGGGTCAGCGCGATCGTGCGCGACGGCAAGCCGCATCGAGTCGACGGCGGCACCGTCCTCGCCGAGGACGACGAGGTGCACGTCCTCTGCCGCGAAGCCGACGCCCCCGCCCTGCAGCGGATCTTTTCCGGGCGCTAGTCCTCGTACGAATAGAAGCCGCGGCCCGACTTGCGGCCGAGGAGGCCCGCGTTCCGCATCGCGACGAGCCGCGCCGGCGGGGCCATCCGCTGCTCGCGCGTCTTCTCGTAGAGCGCCTCGGACGCGTGCACGTGGACGTCGATCCCGACGAGGTCGACGAGCGCACACGGACCCATCGGCCAGCCGGCGCCGTGCTTCAGGCCCTTGTCGAGATCCTCGGGGCTGACGCGCGACTCGTCCAGAACTCGGATGCAGTCGTTCAGGAGCGGGATCAGGACGCGGTTGACGACGAAGCCGGGAGTGTCGAAGCAGCGAATCGGCGTCTTCCCGATCCGCTCTCCGAAGGCGAAGGCGGTCTCGAACAGCTCGTCGGCGGTCAACTCGGCGCGGACGATCTCGACGAGCGGCATCAGCGGCGCCGGATTGAAGAAGTGCATCCCGACGACGCGCTCCGGCCGGCTCGTCGCCGCGGCGATCTCCGTCACCGAGAGCGCCGAGGTGTTCGTCGCGAGCACCGCCTCGGGACTCGTGATCTGGTCGAGCTCGGCGAAGAGCTCTCGCTTCGGCTCGAGCTCCTCGACGATCGCCTCGATAACGAGGTCGCAGTCGGCAAGGTCGTCGAGTTCCGTCGTCAGCGTCAGCCGTCCGACCGCCTCGTCGCGCGAGCCTTGTGCGAGGGTGCCCTTCTCGACCTTTCGGGTCAGGAAGTGGCCGATCCGGTCGCGCGCCTGCTCGCCGAGCTCCGCGCTCACCTCGCGGCCCACCGTCTCCACTCCAGCCTCGAGGCAGAGCTGCGCGATCCCGGAGCCCATCGCCCCCAGCCCGACGATCCCGACCTTGTGAATCTCAGTCACGGCGGCCGATCCTACAGCCGACACGGAGCTCGACCCGCTAGACGCGCTCGATCACCGCGGCGATTGCCTGGCCGAAGCCGATGCACATGCACGCGATCCCGTAACGGGCCTCGCGGCGCTCGAGCTCGTTCAACAGCGTCGCCGTGATGCGCGCGCCCGTCGCTCCGAGAGGATGCCCGAGCGAGATCCCGCCGCCGTTCGGGTTGATGTCCGCGAAGCGATCCTCGAGCCCCGCATCCCTGGCGAACTGGAGCACGACGCAGGCGAAGGCCTCGTTGACCTCGATCACGGCGATGTCGTCCCAGGTGAGTCCCGCCCGAACGAGCGCCTTGCGGCACGCCTCGGGGTTCCCGTGCAGCATCCGGTAGGGGTCGACGCCCGAGAGGCCGAACGAGACGAACCGCGCCCGTGGCTCGAGCCCCAGGCGCGAGGCGGCGGACTCACTCGTCACGAGCACGGCCGCGGCGCCGTCGACGATCTGGCTCGAGTTCCCGGCCGTAACGACGCCGCCGGGGATGAAAGCCGGCGCGAGCGAGGCGAGCTTCTCGGCGGAGGTATCGGCGCGGATCGCCTCGTCGACGCCGAAGAGCACGGCGGCGCCCGCTGCCCCGACCTCGACCGGGACGATCTCGTTCTCGAAACGCCCAGCCTCGCTCGCGGCGAGGGCGCGGCGGTGCGACTCCAGCGAGACGGCGTCGAGCTCCTCGCGGGCCAGTCCCCACTCGGCGGCGATCGCCTCGGCCGAGATCCCCTGCGGCACGATCTGCCAGCGCTCATGGAGCTTCTCCGAGACGTCGCCGCCGTTCGAGCCCATCGGCACCCGCGACATCATCTCGACGCCAGCCGAGACGACGACGTCGAGCTGGCCCGCCCAGATCGCCGCCGCGGCGTTGAAGTTCGTCTGCATCGACGAGCCGCACTGCCGGTCGACGGTCGTGCCGCAGACCGTCTCCGGCCACCCGGCGACCATCGGCGCCATCCGGCCGATATTCCAGCCCTGCTCGCCGATCTGGGTGACGCAGCCCATCTGGACGTCCTCGACCTCACCGGGATCGAGGTCGTGGCGCGCGATCAGCCCGTTCAAGACCTGCGCCGCGAGCTCGTCGCCGCGAATGCCCGAGAGCGAGCCGTTGCGCTTCCCGATCGGACTGCGGACGGCGTCGACGATCAGGGCATCGCTCATGCGCTCAGCGTAGCGCCTGGGGTCGCCCCACGTCCCAGCGCGCCCACAGTGTCGGCGGCTTGCGGAAGACGAGCCCACGCGGCGCGCTCGGCCTCGCGGGGTCGAGTTGCAGCCCAGGAAGTCGCGCCAAGAGCCGCTCGAGCGCAACCTGCGCTTCGAGCCGGGCGAGATGCATCCCTATGCACACGTGCGGCCCCTGCGCGAACGTGACGTGGAGACGGGCGTCGACCCGCGACGGGTCGAAGCGATCGGGCATCGGGAAGACGGCGGGATCGCGGTTCGCCCCTGCGAGCGAGATCGTGACGAGCTCCCGTTCGCCGATGCGGGCGCCGCCTAGCTCGACCTCCCTCGTGGCATAGCGATCGACCACTGCGGCGGCCGGCTCGAGCCGGAGCGACTCCTCGACGGCCGCGCCGACGAGAGTCGGATCGCGCTCGATCGACTCACGCTGGTCCGGGCTCTCAAGGACGTGGAGGATCGCGTTCGCGATCATCCCCTCGGTGGTCTCGATCCCGCCGAAGAGGAGTACGGCGGCGTTGGAGACGACCTCGCCGCCGGTCAGGCGTCCTCCGTCGGCCGCCGCCGCGACGAGCGAGCTGTCCGGATCGCGGCCGAAGGCTCGCTCGACACTTGCTCGCAACCGCTCGAAGGCTTCCGCAGCCGCCGGCTGCGCCGGCAGTCCAGCCGTGATCGCCGTCACGCCGGCGACGATGGAGTCGTACCAACCCAGCACGGCGCCCGAGTCCTCCTCGTCGAGCCCGAGCGCCCGCACCATCGCGGCCACCGAGAGCGGCCCCGCGAGGCTCCGTCGCAGCTCCGCCTCACCCACGGGCTCGACCGCGTCCAAGAGGCGATCGGTTTCGGCGGCGATGAAGTCCGCAAACCGCCTCCGCACGGCATCGAGCCGGAACGGACGCGCGAACGGATCGCGGTGGCGAGCGTGCTCGGGGCCGTCGAGCGAGAGCATGCTCGCTCCCACGACCTGGGCGGTCGAGAAGCGCGGATCGTCGACCGTGAACGTGTCGGCGTCCCGCATCACCTGGAGCGCAAGGTCGCGTCGGGTGACAAGCCAACCGCCGAGCGCGGGCAGCCAGGAGACGGGCTCGCATTCCCGCAGGCGAGCCAGGAGCGGATGCGGATCGCGCTCCAGCTCCGCGATCGTGGCGGAGGCTCCGACGGGAAAGCTCGCTACGCGCTCGTCGTTCACTCCGCGGCGACGGCGTAGAGATGCCACGAGCCCGGCACGCCCTTGAGTGTCCGCTCGCCGCGATCTTCGAACGTGAGCCCCGAGCCGGCCACGAGATCCTTCACCGTTCCCGTGACGAGCACCTCGCCCGCCGCCGCCTCGGCTGCGACGCGCGCTCCGATCACGACCGACAACCCGACGAGCTTCTCGAGCGCCAGCTCGCACTCGCCCGTGTGCAGACCTGCACGCACCGCGAGTCCTAACTCCGGCGCGGCTGCCACGATCTCGCGCGCGCAGGCGATCGCGCGGGCCGGCCCATCGAAGCGGCAGAAGAATCCGTCGCCTGCGGTGTCGACCACGGAGCCGCGGAAGCGGGCGACTTCGCGTCGAACAGCGGCATGGTGCCGCTCGAGCACCTCTCGCCACGCGCGGTCGCCGAGCGCTGCGGCGGTCGCGGTGGAGCCAACGAGGTCGGTGAACAGCACCGTGGCGAGCACGGTGTCCGGGACGAACCGCGGCGACTCCCCACGAACGAACGCGAGGGTGGCATCGACGATCGCATCATCGGCGATGTCAAGCCGACCCCGGGAATCTCGATGACGATGGCGCCGGCGATCCGCTGCGCGACGAACTCGGCTGCATCGCGCGCGGCGGCCCGGTGCAGGACGAGTGTAGGCACCCGCACCGAGCTGAGAACGTCGGTGATGTCGGTGTTCAACTGCATCCGCCAGAACTCCGCCGCGGCCGTAGGGCTCGCAGCCAGGCGGGCATTCAGCACGAACCAGTCCAGATACTCCTCGTCGTCGGCCCACTGAGGGTTGAGCCGTGGAGCCAGCTCGAGCAGATAATCACGGTCGCCCCAATGCTCACGGCGTGATCTGATCGTGGCCTGGCCATCTTCCTCGGAAACGCCGATTGGATACTCGTCACTGCGGACGAAGCGTGCGATCGGCGTGAAGAGCACGAGCCGCTCGACCTGTTCCGGATACGTCGTGGCGAGGAGTAGACAGGCATTCGCGCTGTCCACGGTGCCGAGAAGCGAAGCCCGCTCTATTCGCTCCGCGTCGAGGACGGCGCGAATGTCGTCCATCCATCCCTCGAGCGTGACGCTCCGTGGCCGGTCGGAGAGTCCCATCCCGCGCGGGTTCACCACCATCAGCCAGGTCTCGGCGGCTAGCTGCTCGAAAAAGCGACGCATCGGCGAGAACTGCCATAGAGACACGAGGTTCGAAAGGAACGTGACGAACATCAGGTCGCGTGGCCCCTCCCCGATCACCTGATAGGCAACGGCGACGCCACCGCTTCGCGCGTACTTCACATCCGGCACGTTCTGCATGCGACCAGTCTCCTAGACTCACGCGCATGGCGGCAACGGCAACAGAGAAGCGCCTGCTGCTCGACGGCGAGTGGATCGAGACCGGAGAGTGGATCGAGGTGCGCTCGCCCTACTCCGGCGAGGTCGTCGGGCGCGTCCCGAAAGCCGGCGCGGACGAGACGCGCCAGGCGGTCGACGCCGCCGAGCGCGCGATGCTCGAGCCACTCCCCGCCCACAAGCGGGCCGAGATCCTCGTCAGGGTCGCCGGCCTGCTCGGTCGCCGCCACGAGGAGATCGCGCAGACGATCTCGGCGGAGGCCGGCAAGCCGCTGAAGGCCGCTCGCGTCGAGGTCGGCCGCGCGATGTCGACCTACACGATGAGCGCTGTCCAGGCCCGAACTCTGGCCGGGGAGATGGTGCCGATGGACGCATCACAGACGGGCGACGGGAAGCTCGCCTTCACGTTGCGGCTGCCCGTGGGCGTCGTCGGCGCGATCTCGCCCTTCAACTTTCCGCTCAACCTCGTCGCGCACAAGATCGCACCTGCGCTCGCGGCAGGCTGCGCCGTCGTGCTCAAGCCCGCCTCGCAGACGCCGCTCTCCGCACTCCTGCTGGCCGAGCTGGAGACCGAGGCGGGCCTGCCGCCCGGCTGGCTGAACGTCCTCGTCGGGGCGGCCTCGGAGATCGGCGACGTTCTGGTCGAGGACGAGCGCGTGCGCCTGATCACGTTCACCGGCTCGGGCGAGGTCGGCTGGAAGCTGGCGGAGCGGGCCCCGCGCAAGCGCGTCAACCTCGAGCTCGGGAACGCGACGCCTGTGATCGTCGAGGCGGACGCCGACCTCGAGTTGGCGGCAACCAAGCTCGCCGCCAACGCCTTTTCGTTCGCCGGCCAGAGCTGCATCTCGATCCAGCGGATCTACGTGCAGCGAGCCGCCTACGACGAGCTGCTGACGCGTTTCCTGCCGAAGGTCGAGGCGCTCGAGCTGGGCGATCCGGCCGACGAGGAGACGGACGTCGGCCCGCTGATCGACCGGGACAGCCGCGACCGCGTCCTCTCGTGGATCGAGGAAGCCCGAGCTGCGGGCGCCGACGTGCTGACAGGCGGAACCCTCGACGGCGAGCTCATCTGCCCGACGGTGCTCGGGAACGCAGGTCCCGAGCTGAGCGTCTCGTGCCAGGAGGTCTTCGGCCCGGTATGCACCGTCACCGCGTACGAGACGCTCGACCAGGCCATCGAGCTGGCGAACGGGACGCGCTATGGCCTGCAGGCGGGCATCTTCACGAGCTCGCTCCAGACGGCGCTCGCGGCAGCGCGGAAGCTCGAGTTCGGCGGCGTCACGATCAACGAGGCGCCGACCTTCCGGGCGGACCAGATGCCCTACGGCGGGGTCAAGGACTCGGGAAACACGCGCGAGGGGCCCGCCTGGGCCGTACGCGAGTTGACCGAGGAACGTCTCGTCGTCATCGAGCTGTAGCGTTGCCCTGTGTCCATGTCGAGAGACTTGTCGAGAAAGCGTCCTTCGGCCCGGAGCGGTCGCTTCAAGGGACTTCGCGCGGTGGGGATCCGCCGCCGCGGATGCTCAGCTTGCGCCAAATAGACTAGGTCGATGGCGCGCCTACCGCTGCTCCAACGCCTGCTGCGGCGCTCCGCTCCCGACGGCGATGCCGTCGACGGCGACGGCCCCCTTCCGCCAGCTCCGGTTTCCCAGCCGCGCCGGCGGCCCGCTCCGCCCGCGGGCGAGCTCCGCCGCGAGCGCCGTGCGCTACTGCGCCTGCGCGAGGAGCGGCTCCGCGATCTCGGCGGGATCGCGCTCGAGATGTACCGACGCGACCGCTTCCGGGAGGATCTCCTGCTCGAGCGCTGCGCGGAGCTGATCGGACTCGAGGCGCGAATCCACGAGCTGGAGGCGCTGCTCGGGAACGCGAAGCCGCTGACCGGCGTTCCGAGGAGCGCGCGCTGCGACTGCGGCGCCCCGCTGCTCTGGGGATCCCGGTTCTGTGCGAGCTGCGGGCGGCCGATCGCGGCCGAGAACCGGCGGTGAGCATGGACGCGCCGGTCGAGACCGGCGGGGCTTCGCGCTGCCCCCGGTGCTCCAGCGGGTTAGAGCCAGGCCAGGAGTACTGCCTCGAATGCGGCCTGCGCCTTCCTCACGACCGTCCGGGGACGATCGAGCACGCCTCGACGGGTCTCGCCGCGCGGCGGCAATGGGCGGGCTCGTGGCTCCTCCCAGCCGCACTCGGTCTCGTGCTCGCCGTGGTCGGAACCGGCGCGGCGATCGCCATCTCCTCGAACGGCGAGCGTCTGGAGGCCGTGTCGACGGCCACCGGAGGGAGCCTGACGGCACCGGACAGCACCCCCACCCTGACGGCACCGGAGCCGACGACCGGTGGGAAGACAACGGCTGCGCCCCCGCCGACCACCACTCCGACTCCGTCGCCTCGAATTCCCGCCGCGATCTCGTGGCCCAGGGGGCGCCGCGGCTGGACGATCGTCCTCCTCTCGCTTTCACAGGACGCCGGGCGGAGCGCCGCCGTCGCGAAGGCGGAGGAGGCGCGCGAGGGAGGCCTCCGACGCGTCGGGATTCTCAACTCCTCCCGTTTCGCGAGCCTCCACCCCGGCTACTACGTCGTCTTCCAGGGCGTCTTCGAGTCGGAGCCGGACGCCGCGAGCTCGCTCCAGCGGGCGCGGACGGTCTTCCCGGCGGCCTATCAGCGCGCGATCGTCCCCTGATTTCTCGCCGGTTCAGGCACCCCTGACCGCAAGAAGACCCGCAAATTGCACTCGAAGAGCACGCCCGCGCACGCCGAATCGTGAAGTTGTGCGAAAGACTTTGTAACAGCGCGGTGAAGTCCGTATACTCCTCCTCGAGAACGTCGCCCGAGCGACGCAAACGGCCTGATCAGGGGATTCGACAGGGAGCGCTGACCGCCTCGATGGATTCACATCTCTTGCAGCTTCAGACTTGTATGTATCAGTATTCGCGAGCGATCTACCGCTCGATCAAGGGCCTGATCGACCCGTACTCCGACGCGGTCACCCAGCTCGAGTCGCGGCGCGCGGTCCTGGAGCAGTGCGAGCAGACGATGGAGCGACTCGCCGCCGAACCGCACTACTTCTCGAAGCCCGATCGCGCGCTTTTCCAGGACATTCGCCGCTACTTCCCGATCACGGCACAGGCGCAGGTCGCGTGGGCCGTACGGGAGGGCGTCGGCGCCGCGGTCGGCTTCATCGAGGATCAGGTGGAAGCCGGAGCGCTCGACGGCGGGATCGCCCGCTGCCGCGCGACGACTCGCAAGGGCAAGCCTTGCCAGCGCACGCCGCTGCCGGAGCGCGACTATTGCCCCTCGCACCAGCACCTCGAGAGCTCCACTCTCGCCGCCTGAACTGCCGTCGGCTACCCGGCCGGCGAAGCGGTAGTCTCGCCGGATGTCGCACGACACCGACAAGCTGATCCGGCAGCTCTCGCTCGTCGCCTTCCTGATGGCCGAGCGTCGACCGCTGACCGCGCGCGACGTGAAGGGGAACGTCGAGGGCTACTCCGAGATGTCGGACGAGGCATTCGCGCGGCGCTTCTATTCCGATCGGGCCGAGCTGCTCGCGCTCGGCGTGCCGCTCCGCTCCCAACGCGACGAGTTCACGGGTGAGGAGCTGTACACGCTGCGCTCGGAGAACTACTTCCTGCCGAAGCTCGAGCTCACGGACGACGAGTTGGCCGCGCTTCTGACGAGTCTGCACCTACTCGAAGGGAAGTTCGCCTACGCCGAGCCGCTGCGGCTCGCACTGCAGAACCTCGCCCTCGGCCGGAAGGGCTTCGACGACGCGCCCGGAGAGACCGCCGACCGGGTCAAGGTGAGCGACCCCGACTATTCGCCCGAACTGGCGGGGAGGCTCTCCAAGCTCGAAGCGGCGATCTCGAAGCAGCGAACGATCAAGTTCAGCTACTGGTCGCCGCAGCGGGACCGGACCTCCGAGCGGGCGCTCAATCCCTACGCGCTCCGCCACGACGAAGGCGTCTGGTACGTGATCGGCCTCGACCTCGGCGACGAGCGCGAGAAGACGTTCCGCGTTTCCCGGATTCGAAGCGACATCCGCTTCGCGACTCGCCGCGAGCGCGACTTCAGGCTGCCTGCAGACTTCGACGTCGAGAGCCACCGCCGCCGCTCGCCCTGGCAGATCGGCGAGCTCGCCGGCACCGCGCGTGTGGCCGTCTCCGGAGACACCGCCTGGTGGGTGAAGCGCACGCTCGGCGAAGCGGGAACGCTCGAGGACGGGGTCTTCGAGACGGAGTACGCGGCGCTCGAGCCGCTGGCGAGCTGGGTCCTGCGTCAGAACGGCCGCGCGATCCCGCTCGAGCCTCCGGAGCTGCGCGGCGCCGTCGCCTCGGCTTTGACCCGCGTCCGCGACCGGCACGAGGGCGATACTCCGACGGTCGCGAAGGCGAAGCGCCACGTCGAGCCCCCACCGGCCGACCGGCCCGCTCCGCCCGTGGCGCCCGAGCGGTTCGCGGTCCTCCAGGCCCTCCTCGCCTATCTCCTGGAGGCCTGCGGCGACACACGCGAGGCAGAGCTCGACGCGGACGACCTGGCGGAGCGCTTCCATATTCCGCGCGAGGAGTTGCAGGAGCATCTCTCGCTGCTCAACCTCGTCAACTTCGGTGGCGGCTGCTACACGGTGTACGCCGAGCTCGAAGGTCCCGTCGTCACCGTCGACAAGGAGCTCTACGGCGACGTCTTCCGGCTCGCACCCCGGCTGACGCCGCTCGAGGCACGGGCGATCCGGCTCGCCCTCGACTACGTGGGCCCTTCGATCGCGGCCGACTCGCACACGACGCTCGACCGCGTGCGTCGCAAGCTTGAGGAGACGTTCGGTCAGTTCGAGCTCGCGCAGTCCGAGCCGCAAGAGCCCGTGGACGATCAGCCGACCGACGAGGAGCAGCTCATCGGAACGCTCTCGGACGGGATCGAGCAACACCGCCTCGTCGAGATCGACTACCTGAAGGAGGGCGAGGAGACGCCCACGAGCCGGCTCGTCGAGCCGTATCAATTGATGCGCGAGCTGCCCTACTGGCGCGTCCACACCTGGGATCGGAACGCCGGTGACGCACGCACGTATCGGGTCGATCGGATGCGCTCGGCGCGGTTGACCGAGAAGTCATTCGAGCCGCGCGAGGGCTTCGATCCGAACTACCTGCGCGATCCGGGAATCGCTCAGGTCTGGTACTCGCCCGAGATCGCGCGCTGGAAGCTCGAGCGCGGCGCCCGGCCGCTCGCGGACGGCTCGGCGCTAGGCGAGCTCGGGTTCAAGACCGAGGACTGGATCGTCGGCGAGATCCTCCACGACCGTGGGGAAGCCGTCGTGCTCGAGCCCGAGCCGCTGCGAGCGACCGTGGCCAAGCGATCCTCCGCGCTCCTCCGCGAGCTCAAGGTGAGCCGCGTCCGCGTGGCCTCGTAGAGCGTTATCTCGCGCGGGCTGGTCAGGCCGCGAAGCGGCCCTTCAGGGGTCTTCGCGCGCTGAGCATCCGCCTCCGCGAGAGGTGAGCCGCGTCCGCGTGGCCCAGTAGAGCGTTGTCTCGCGCGGGCTGGTCAGGCCGCGAAGCGGCCCTTCAGGGGTCTTCGCGCGCTGAGCATCCGCCTCCGCGAGAGGTGAGCCGCGTCCGCGTGGCCCAGTAGAGCGTTGTCTCGCGCGGGCTGGTCA